>Ga0075429_100005510_pt1 | contig 10899 bp, 10 predicted proteins | sample RhiMetdeltSRZDD3_FD_75295 | JGI IMG/M metagenome (GOLD analysis project Ga0075429, IMG submission 75295) | Populus rhizosphere microbial communities from Tennessee, USA - Rhizosphere MetaG P. deltoides SRZDD3 | ecosystem: Host-associated > Plants > Roots > Rhizosphere > Soil | place: USA...
TCGGGAAATCGTCGGCTTCTGCGCCGCCGGATTGGCATTCGGACGGGTCGCCAGCGTCCTCAACTCGATCGAATCGCTGCTCGAGATCATGGGACCGTGCCCGGCGGCGTTCGTGCGCGACTTCGACCCGGACAAGGGGCGGGTCCGGCTAGCGCCGCTCGTTCACCGATGGATTCGCGGCAACGACCTCGCGGCCCTGATCCTGATCCTGCAGCGGATGCTGCGGGAATTCGGCTCGATCGAGCGGTTCTTCCTTGCTGGGGATGACCCCGCCTCGCCCGACGTGGGCCCGGCGCTCGACGCGTTTTCAACCCGGGCGCTCGCCACCGACGTACGTCCCGCCTACGGCCGCGTGCCGAAGCGTCCAGGCGTCTGCTACTTCTTTCCGCGTCCGTCGGCCGGCAGCGCCTGCAAGCGCCTGAATCTGTTCCTCCGCTGGATGGTGCGGAAAGACGTCGTCGACATGGGTGTCTGGACCACCGTCTCGGCCTCCCGGCTGATCGTGCCGCTCGACACGCACGTCATCAGGCTCGGCCAGTGCCTGCGGCTCACCCGATACCAGAGCCCCGGCTGGAAGATGGCGGCGGAAATCACCGCGTCGTTGCGCGCGATCGATCCGGCGGATCCGGTGCGTTACGATTTCTCGCTGTGCCACGTGGGCATGATGAACGCGTGCGGGTTCAACCGCGCGCAGAAAGACTCGCAGTGCCCGCTCCGCGGCGTGTGCCGGCCAGCCGCGCGTAGGCGGCGGCGGTCTCCTCGACCATCCGCTCGACGGTGAACGCCGCGCGCACTCGCGCCAGCGCGGCCTCGCCCATGCGCTGCCTCAGCGCAGTATCCTTCAGAAGAACGACGAGGCGCGCGGCCATCGCGGCGTGATCCCGCGGCGGCACCAGGAACCCGGTCTTGCGATCCACCACGACCTCCGCAATGGCGCCAGCCTCCGTCGCGACCGCCGCCTTGGATGCCGCCATCGCGTCGATGAGCGCGGCGCACATCCCTTCGGTGACAGAGCTGACAGCAAAGAGGTCGAAGCCCTTGGTGAGTGCGAGGGCGTCAGTCCGGAAACCGGCCAGGAACACGTGCCGCTCGAGGTGTTTGTCGCGGACCTGGCGTTCCAGTGCGTCGCGCAGTTCACCGTCCCCGACGATCACGAACCTGACGTCGGGCACGTCGCGGACCACCAGCGCGGCTGCGTCGATCAGGTGGTGATGGCCCTTGTGGGGAACCAGGGCGGCGACGTTGCCGACGATCGGTGCATGCGTCGGCAGGAAAAACTCGGCATGCACGTTTGCCGCCGGCATCCGGACGATGCGTTCGACGTCGATCCCCTCGTGAACGATGGTGATCTTGTCGCGTGGAATCCCTTCGGCCGCCAGCCGATCGCGGGTTGCCACGCTGTTGGCGACGAAGCAATCGACCTGCGAATACTTCCAGCGCGAGAACGAGTTCTTCGCCATCGGCGAGACGATGCGCCGCGACCCGATCAGCGGAGGCTTCGGCGACGGCGCGACAATCGACAGGGCGGTCGCCGCCATTGCGACCGCATGCGGATCGTGGGCGTGAATCACCTCGGGCGCCAGCCGCATGATCAGCCGCGACAGCCGCCATGCCGCCGAGAGGTCTACTTCACCTCGCGCCGCGATTGGAATCAGATCGTGCCCCTCGCTCATCCGCCGCAGGAGCTCGCCATCGGGATGCGCGACGAGCACCGCCCGGTGCCCGATGGCCCGCAGGCCCTGGACGATATGCAGCACCTGGCTCTGGCCGCCTCGCCAGCCTCTTGCGGTGTCGATATGAAGGGAGAACATCGTCAACTCCCAGCGCCCAAGAAGCCAACTCCCGAGGTCCGCTTCATGGCGGTTTACGGATTGGGAGTTGGGAGTTGGGAGTCTGGAGTTCTCCGAAGCTCCCACAGCTTCGCAAACTTCAGAAAGACCGAGTAGGAATTGATGACCGAAATGATCAGGCCGGGAGTGCCGTCGAGGATGCCCAGTCGCAGAAGATAGTTGCGCAGAAACGCGGCCGGCGGATGGATGACCAGGTCGAAGAGCCCGGCCCTGCGTCCGCTTTCGTGCATCTGCCTGGCGGCGAGCGTCGTGTAGCGATTGACGCGATCCAGGTGGTCGCGCAGGTCCCGGAACGAGTAGTGCTCGAGGTCATGGCGGAAACGGCCCACCGGACCGTCGACGGCGACCGACTCGTGGACGTACTTGCCGCGCCAGCGCGCCGCGCGCCGGTCGTAGAGGCGGGTCTGGTAATCGGGATAGAAATCGGTCGTGCGGATCCACCTGCCCAGATGAAACGTCACGCGCGGCACGCGATAGCCGCGCATCGGCGGCTCACCGGACAGCAGCTCGCGGATTTCTCCCGCCAGCGGCGGCGGCACGCGCTCGTCCGCGTCGAGCGAAAAAATCCAGTCGTTGGCGGCCCGCTCGGCGGCGAAGTTCTTCTGGTCGATCCAGCCTGACCAGTCCCGGTGCACCACGGTCGCGCCTTTCGCCCGCGCGATTTCGATCGTTGCGTCGGCGCTGCCGCAGTCGACGACGACGATTTCGTCAGCCCATGCGACGCTGTCGATCGCCGCCCCGATATGCTCGGCCTCGTTGAGCGTGATGATGGTGACCGAGCATTTCGGCATACGCCGCCCGAATCTTACCTGAGCGGTGCCTCCTGCACGGTGTCGAAGTCCACGAGTGAGCGCTGGTAATCGAGGAGGGCCCGGAGCTCGTTGTTGCGCGCCTGCGCGAGGTCGCGCTGTGCCTGGAATACGAAGAAGCTCGTTGTCGTGCCCGCGGTCAGCTTCCGCTCCTCGGCTTCGAGCCGCCGCTCCGCGAGCTGGCGCGAGACCGCCGTCGTCTCGACGCGCCGCTGGTTCGTCAATACCTGTCGTCCGGCGTCGCGCACCTGCGACACCACCTGGAGCTCGGCCTCCCGCAACTGCGTCTGCTGCTGCGTGTACTGGAGCCGCGCGCGGGCGACGTTGGCGGCCTGCGGGGTTGCGCCCAGCGGATAACTGATGTTCAAGGAAGCCGTCCAGCTCGGAAAGTCGTTGGTGAACAGATCGCCGAGCACGGTGCCGAAGCTGCGCTGGGACTGGCCGACGATCGGGCCGGGGAAGCCCGTGCCGCGGAGGAACTGCGTTCCCCCCAGCCCGGTCAGTCCGTAATCGAAGCTGGCCGTGACGTCGGGCAGCGTCTGGTTGCGGAAGAAGCGCAGGTTGATGTCCGCAGCCTCGATGTTCTTTCGCGACTGCTGGATGTCGCTTCGGCGCTCGAGCGCTGTGCGCGTTGCGGCCTCGACATCGATCCGCCTCGGAGCGAAGGGCGGAAGCTCGGCCGGTTCGATGCGCAGTGTCCAGAAATCGGGCGAGGACGGATCATAAATGAGAACGCGGAGCGCGTCCTCGGTCGTGCCGACCTGCCCTTCGCCCAGGATCACGGCTTCCTCGCGCCGCGCCACTTCGGCTTCGGCTTCGATCTGGTCGACCGGCGGCGTGGTGCCGATTTCGATGCGCGCACGCGTGTTGCGCAGCGACTCGCGCGCCAGCTCGAGCGACTGCCGCTGCACGTCCAGCGAGGCGATGGCGAACGCGAGGTCTCCGTACGCGTAGCGGACAGTCCTCGACGTCACCGCGATTGCCTGCCGCAGCGTCACGTCGGCAATCTCGCGCGTGTTGCGGCTCAACAGCAGCTGCTGGCGCGGCGTGTCGATGCTGAACCCGCGCAGCAGCGGCTGGACGTAGGTCAGCGCCAGCGACGATCGTACCTGCGGCGAAAAGTTCGAAAATATGTTCGTCGTCGTCGACCGCGAGCTGTCCCAGCCGACGTTGTAGCGGCCGCCCCACCGGAGCGTCTTTGCAACGCCGACGTTCGTATTGAGCCGGTCGTCGCTGATCCTGGTCTCGGCACCCGAGAGAAAGCTGTTGCTGGGCGAATCAGTGCTCGCGTTCTGGAGAGTGCTCGTGAGCGTCGGGAACCAGGCCGCCTGCGCCTGCGCCACGCCGAGATCCTCGATCTGCGGATCGATCCGCGCCGCCCTGATGCCCAGGTTGTTCTCGAGCGCCAGGCGCACCGCCTCCTCGACGGTCAGGCGCCGCACCTCCTCCGTCTGCGCCCAGGCGCCGGGGGCGGCTCCCAGTTGAATCGCCAGCACGGCTGCGATACACGCATATCGAACGCACGTCATACACACCTCGCAGTGATTTCTTAGACAATATACTGATGCCCACGCACGCTCCGCCCATCCTCGATCGCTTCCGCCATGCGGGCGCGCTGCTCGAGGGCCACTTCCGACTGACTTCCGGGTTGCACAGCCCGGGCTACCTTCAGTGCGCGCTGGTGCTGCAGCATCCGCGCGAGGCCGAAGCGCTCGGCGAGGAGATTGCGGATCGCGTGCGCGACCTCGGTATACAGACCGTGCTCTCGCCGGCGCTCGGCGGAATCGTGATTGGCCAGGAAGTGGGCCGCGCGCTTGGCGTGCGCGCCATCTTCGCGGAGCGGCAGGACGGGCGTCTGACCTTACGACGCGGGTTCACGCTCGATCGGGGCGAGAAAGTGCTCGTGGTCGAGGATGTGGTGACGACGGGCGGATCGACGAGAGAGACGATCGACGTTGCGCGCGAGGCGGGAGCGGTTGTCGTCGCCGCCGCAGCCATCATCGATCGAAGCGGGGGACAGCAGAAAATCGACGTGCCGTTCCACGTTCTTACCGAAGTCTCGCTGCCCACCTACGACCCCGCGGCGTGTCCGTTGTGTCTCGCCGGGCAGCCCGTCGTGAAGCCCGGTTCCCGAACCGTGTGAGAACGCTCAAGCTGACGCTGGCGTACGACGGCACGCCGTTCGTCGGCTGGCAGCGTCAGGCTGACGGCGTCTCGGTCCAGGGTCTGATCGAAAACGCGCTCGCGCGTCTGGAGGGCGCCCCGGTGACGGTACACGGCGCCGGGCGGACGGATGCCGGCGTCCACGCGCTGGGCCAGGTCGCGAGCGCCCAGATCACCGCGTCTCAGTCCATTGACGTGGTGGCCCGTGCGCTCAACGCGTGCCTGCCGCCGGAGATCAGGGTGACGAACGTCGAGCAGGCGGCCGACGACTTTCATGCCAGGTTCAGCGCCCGCTCCAAGACGTATCGCTACGTCATTCGCAACGCCCCGATCGTGAGCCCGTTCGAGCGCGCTTACGTCTGGCACATCCAGGACGCGCTCGATCGCGGCGCGATGCAGGAGGCGGCCGGGATGCTGGTCGGGACGCACGACTTCGCGGCATTCCGGAGCGTGGGCGGCGACGTGACCACAACGACGCGGACGATGACGGAATCCGGGTTCCCGGGACAAGACGACCCGACGCGGCTCGTCTACGAGATCACGGGCGACGGCTTTCTGCGTCACATGGTTCGGGCGATTGCGGGGACGCTGGTCGAAATCGGCCGCGGCCAGCGGCCCGCCTCGTCGATGGCCGCGCTGCTGGCCGGCGGCCGCCGCGCGGAGGCGGGCGCCACGGCGCCGCCGCAGGGTCTGTTCCTTGTCCGGGTAGTCTATGATTAATGGCCTGCCGTATCGAAGTTCAGGGCGGGCCGCTCCGTTGGAGCGGCCCGAAGAAACCGTGCTCAGCAGCCTGACGTTGACCGACCACCATCTGTTGATTCGTCCCACGAAGTCCTTGCAACGGCGGGAGATGGAACGTGTCGCTTGAGCAGTTGCTGACGTGGATTCCGGCCGGCCACGCCGACGAGGAACTTGCGCGTCGGCTGCACTTCGACCGACTGCCCGCGCACATCGCCATCATCATGGACGGCAACGGCCGCTGGGCCGCCCAGCGCCACCTGCCGCGCGTCGAAGGCCATCGCGCCGGCATCGACGCGGTGCGCGACACCGTCGAAACCGCTGCGCGTCTCGGACTCCAGGTGCTGACTCTCTATGCGTTTTCGGTGGAGAACTGGAAGCGCCCGGCGTCGGAGGTCAGCACGCTCATGCGGCTGCTGAAGCGATACCTGCGGTCAGAGCTGAATACCCTGCTGACCAACGACATCCGCTTTCGCGTGATCGGGCGGATGGAGGAGCTCTCACCAGACATTCAGGACGAGCTGCACACCGCGATCGACCGGACCGCGAAGAACAGCGGCATGCTGTTCAACATCGCGCTCAATTACGGCGGCCGCGCCGAGATCGTCGACGCCGCGCGCCGGGCGATCGAAGCAGGCGTGCGTTCCCACGAGCTCGACGAGGAACGCTTCGCGAGCTTCCTCTATACAGCGGGACAGCCCGACCCGGATCTGCTCATTCGCACGAGCGGCGAGATGCGGGTGAGCAACTACCTGCTGTGGCAGATTGCCTACGCCGAGATCTACGTGACCGAGACGTTGTGGCCCGATTTCCGGCGGCAGCACCTGCTCGAGGCGGTGCTGGCGTACCAGAAGCGTGAACGCCGCTACGGCGGCATCACGCCGGCGCCCGCGGTCATCGGCGCGCAATGACGCGCGTCCTGAGCGGAGCCGCCCTTGCGGCGGCGGCGCTGGCCGCGATTCTCTTCCTGCCCTTCACCGCTCTTCGCCTCGTCTCGACGGCGGTCGCGCTGCTCGCCGCGCGCGAGTATCTCGAGATCGTTCACCAGGACCGCCGTTCGCCCGGAGCGCTCATCGTCCTCGCGCTGGTGGCGGTGGTGTGCTGGCAATTCTCGATGCCCGGCTTCGTCGACGTGCTCTGGCTGCTGCTGGCGGCGCTCGCCTGGCTGGCGATCGAGGTCCTGTTCCGCGGCCTGACCGTTGACCGCGCCAGCGCGCGGTTCCTGGCGCCGTGGTACCTCGGCATGCCGTTCGGGATGCTGGCCGCGATTCACGCGGTGGGCGGACGGATGGCGACGCTGCTGCTGATTGCGACCGTGATCGTGAGTGACACCGCGCAGTACTATTCGGGGCGGGCATTCGGCAAGCGGCCGCTCGCCCCCACGATCAGTCCGAAGAAGACGATTGAGGGCGCCGTCGGCGGACTGATCGCGGCCAGCCTTTTCATGACGGCCGCCGGCCGCATGGTGTTCCCTGTCGCGCGGCCGGTTTCGCTGTTCCTGCTCGGCGTCACCATCGTCGCGCTCGGGATCGGCGGCGACCTGTTCGAATCGCGTCTCAAGCGCGTGGCTGGCATCAAGGACAGTTCCGCCCTGATTCCCGGCCATGGCGGCATGCTGGATCGCATCGACGCCCTCCTCTTTGCGACCCCCGCGTACTACCTCTACCTGCAGGCATGACCGTGAAGGGGGTGGCGATTCTCGGATCGACCGGATCGATTGGCCGCAGTGCGCTGGCGGTTGTGGATGCGCATCCCACCCGCCTCAAGGTGGTGTCGTTGGCCGCGGGAGAGAACGCCTCGCTGCTGGCCGACCAGGTCCGGCGGTATTGTCCCGACTTCGTGGCGATGGCGGGCGGCAAAGGGATCGATCGGCTCAAGGCCGCCTGCGGTCCGAACCTGCCGGCCGTCGGTACCGGCACCGAGGGGCTCATCGCCGTCGCGACCCAGCGTTCCGCAGACATCGTCATCTGCGCGTCGGCGGGGACCGCGGGCCTCGAGGCAGTCCTGGCCGCGATTGAAGCGGGAAAGACGATCGCCCTCGCCAACAAGGAAGTGCTGGTCATGGCGGGCGAGCTGGTGACGGCGGCCGCCCGCCGGCGCGGCGTCGCGATCCTGCCTGTCGACAGCGAACACAACGCCATTCATCAATGCCTGCATGCGCGGCCCGCGAGCGAGGTGCGCCGCATCATCCTGACGGCGTCTGGCGGACCATTCCGCGACTGCCAGGCCGACGCGCTCGAACGCGTCAGTCCCGAGGCGGCGCTGCAGCATCCGACCTGGCAGATGGGGCGGAAGATCACCATCGACTCTGCCACCCTGATGAACAAGGGGCTCGAAGTCATCGAAGCGCACTGGCTGTTCGGGGTCACCGCCGACCAGATCGACGTCGTGATCCATCCACAGTCGATCGTGCACTCGCTCGTCGAGCTGATTGACGGGTCGGTGATTGCGCAGCTTGGCGTGACCGACATGCGGCTGCCGATTCAGTACGCGTGCTCCTACCCGGACCGCTGGGACGGGTCGCTGCCGTCGCTGGATCTGGCGCGCGCCGGCCGGCTGGAATTTCTCGAACCTGCGCACGATCGCTTTCCCTGCCTCGGGCTGGCGTACGACGCGCTGCGAGCCGGCGGAACGCTCCCGGTCGTGTTGAACGCCGCTAACGAAATTGCGGTTGGCGCATTCCTGGATCACAAGCTCGGCTTTATGGCCATCCCGCGCGTCATACAGAAAGCCATGCAGGCGCACGATTCACAGCCGGTATCAACCCTGCAGGTGGTCAGGCGGGCGGATGCCTGGGCACGCCAATACGCCCGCGACGCGGCGCACGAGTTAGAATTGACCGTCTGAAGGGACATCCCTGCAAGTGAACACACTCTTCGCGTTCCTGTTCGTTCTTGGCGTGCTCGTGTTCGTGCACGAACTGGGTCATTTCCTGGCGGCGCGCCGGCTCGGCGTGCGCGTGCTGACGTTTTCGCTCGGCTTTGGCCCGAAGATAGCGAAAGTGCGGCGCGGGGACACGGAGTACTGCATCAGCGCCATTCCGCTGGGCGGCTACGTGAAGATGGCCGGCGAAAATCCCGACGATCCGCGCACGGGCCGTCCCGACGAATTCCTGTCGAAGACCAAGTGGGAGCGGTTCCAGATCCTCATCATGGGACCGGCGATGAACATCATTCTCGCGGTGGTGGTCATGGCGATCGTCCTCGCGCAGGGCGCCGAAGTGCCGATCTACCAGGATCAGCCGCCGGTCGTCGGCGCCGTCGCGCCGGGCTCGCCGGCCGAGCGTGCCGGCATCCAGCGCGGCGACCGGATCCTCACGGTCGCGGGCGACGAGGTGGACACCTGGGACGATCTGTTCCTTGCCGTTGGCACCCGTCCGGATCGTGAGGTCGCGCTCACCCTGCTTCGCAACGGAGCGAGGCAATCGATCTCGCTGCGCACCGAATCTGAAACCCGCTTTGAAATCGGCAATATCGGGGTATTGCCCGATATCAATCCGATCGTGGCCTCGGTGATCGCTGGCCGCCCCGCAGAAAAGGCCGGACTGAAGGCGGGCGATGTCGTGCTTGCGGTAAATGGCGAGCGCATGGTCACGCGCACCCAGTTCATCGAGGCGGTTTCCCGCAACGGCGAACGTGAAATCGAGCTGACTATCGAGCGCGAGGAACAACAGCTGCGCATCAGGGCCACGCCGTACAAAGAAGGCGATCGCGGCATGCTGGGGTTGTATGTCACCGAGCCAACGCGATCGTTCACGCCCGGCCCGCTCGAAGCGATTCAGTTGAGCGTGAAGCGCAACATCGAGTTCGGCGGACTCATCTTCAAGACGCTGGGCGGGCTCTTCGTCGGGGAAACCTCGCCCCGGCAGCTCATGGGGCCTGTGGCGATTGCCCAGCTCTCGGGTGAATCGGCCCAGGCCGGCTGGATCGCGCTCTTCACGCTGATGGCTTCGATCAGCCTCAACCTTGGGCTGCTCAACCTGCTGCCGATTCCCGTCCTCGACGGCGGGCATATTCTCATCATGGCGCTCGAAGGCGTCGCACGCCGCGACTTCAGCATGGCTGTGAAGGAGAAGATGCTGCTCGCCGGGTTCGTCCTCCTGATGATGCTCATGGTCACAGTCATCTATAACGACCTGACGCGCATCAGCTGGATCGAACGCCTCATGCCCTGGCGCAATTAGTCGCGGCGCAACAATTGCAGCCGACCTCAAGTGGAGGGATTCGTATGCTTCGCATTCAATACGCCGTCCTGACGGCCCTGCTCGTGGCGGTTCTTGCCGCGCCTGCGGTTGCGCAGAACGTCACCCAGGTCGAGATTCAGCGGCTCCAGGACAATATTTTCCAGGCGGGCACAGATGTGTCGCAGCTTCGCAGCCGCGATGCCTCGCGCGCCACGCAGCTCCAGACCGAGCTCGACGATCTGCGCGAGGAAGTGATTTATCTGAAGGTCAAGCTGCGGAAGGAGCGCTCGCTCGCGCGCACCGAGTACGCCGACGTGCGCGACCGCATCGAGGATCTGCGCACCCGGGCGCGCGAGAGCCGCGACGATCGGTACAACACCTACACACCTCCTGCTCCCGAGCCGGCGCGGCCCGCCGCCCGCGGAACGGGCACGACCGGCACGACGGCCGCGCGCGGTGCGCTTGAAATACCCTCCGGCACGGAAATCGACGTGCGGCTCGGACAGAACCTGAATTCAGGCATCGCGCAGGTTGAGGATCGGTTCGAGGCGACGACCCTGGTGGATGTGAACGTCAACGGGCGGACGGCAATTCCGGCGGGCTCAGTGATGCGCGGCGTCGTCACGGCCGTCGAGCCGGCGACGCGGACGAATCGCACCGCCCGGATGACCGTGAGCTTCGACCAGGTGACGGTGAATGGCCGCGCCTACCCGATGCGCGGCACCGTGACGCAGGCGATTGAAGGCGAGGGCATCAAGGGCGAGACCGCGCGCATCGGCACCGGCGCCGGCGTCGGGGCGATCATCGGCGGCATCCTCGGCGGCTTCAAGGGCGCGCTGGCCGGCATCCTGATCGGCGCCGGCGGCACCATTGCCGCGACCGAAGGCAAGGAAGTCGACCTGCCGCAGGGATCCGTGCTGCGCGTTCGCGTCGATTCACCGGTTCAGATCAATAACGCCCGCTGAAAAAAGGCAAACACGAAGGGCTCGAAGGGCTCGAAGGACACGAAATGCCAAACCTATTTTGGTTTCGTGACCTTCGGACCTTCGTGTGTTTCGTGTTTGCTGTTTAGATCTGCCGCGCGACTTCCTTCATTGAGGCTCTCGCAGCCGCGATGGTCTGAGTGATATGGCGCTCGGTATGGGCCGCCGACAGA
>Ga0075429_100005511_pt1 | contig 10898 bp, 9 predicted proteins | sample RhiMetdeltSRZDD3_FD_75295 | JGI IMG/M metagenome (GOLD analysis project Ga0075429, IMG submission 75295) | Populus rhizosphere microbial communities from Tennessee, USA - Rhizosphere MetaG P. deltoides SRZDD3 | ecosystem: Host-associated > Plants > Roots > Rhizosphere > Soil | place: USA...
GTGGTGCTGCACGGCGACCTGCATCACGACAACGTCCTGCGGTCGGAGCGGGAGCCGTGGCTGTCGATCGACCCGTTCGGGATGGTCGGCGATCCCGCCTCCGAGACCGGTATCCTGCTCTACAACCCCGATCCCCCGCTGCGCGACGACGCCCTGCTCGACCTCGTGCCCGCCCGCATCGAGCAACTGGCCGACGGGCTCGGGCTGCCGGTCGAGCGGGTGGTCGCGTGGGGCTTCGTGAAGGCGGTGCTGTCCGAGGTGTGGGATGTGGAGGGCGGCCACACCGAAGGCGGCCGCGCGCTCGACGTCGCCTGGCAGCTACTGCCCCGGCTGCCCTAGGCCTTTCGGCTGTCGACGAGGTCCGCGAACACGATGACGTTGTCGGCGTACCCCCGACCGCTGCCGAGCCACCGACCACCGCACGTGATGAGGCGCAGGGCGGGACGGCTGTAGTCGCCGTACACCCGATCGCCCGGCAGCGCCGCTTTGCCGAACCGCTCGATGGAGCCGACCCGGAAGACGGCCACCGTCCGGTCGCTGCGGGTCACCTCGATCGTGGCGCCGGGCCGGATGCCGGCGAGGTCATGGAAGATCGACGGTCCGTCCCGGGCGTCCACATGGCCCACGATGATGGCCGGTCCGAACTGGCCCGGGCTCGGGCCGCCCTGGTACCATCCGGCCTCCCGGTGCCGGTCCGCCGGTGGTGCGGCGATCGAGCCGTCCCGGGCCAGACCGACGGCGAACACCGGTACGCGCACGTCGAGCGACGGGATCGCCAGTCGCGTCGGTGGGCTGGGATCGAGTACCGGGAACGCCAGCGGTGGCGGCTCGTTGCGGGAGAAATCGGGGAACACACCGGTGGCCCAGCCGAGGCCGGCTCCCACGGCGAACACCCCGGCCAGAAACAGGGCCACGGCAATCGGGCCCGCGAGGCGTCTACTGTGGACGGTCATGCTCGTCGGCGGCGGGTGGCCATCACACCGAGCACGGCGGCCAGGCAGATCGCGACGAGGCCGCCGACGATGAGCAGTCGCGACGGGTCGGGTCCGGCCGTGCCGCCGAGGCCGGTGGCCGGGCCACGGCTCGGCCGGTTCCGGTTGACGACATGCAGGGTCGACGTGGCGGACGTACCGCCGGGGCAGGTCAGCCGCACCTCGTAGTCACCCGCCAGGCGGTTCGCCGGCACCGTCGCGGTCGCTGTCAGGAAACCAAACTGCGGCTGTACGGTGACCGCCCCGAACGCCGGCGACACCACGGTGGCCGCGGCGGTGTTGTCGGGGCAGCTGGCCCGGATGCTGACCGAACTGCCCGACTCCGCGGTGCTCGGGTTGGCTTCCACGAAGACATCCGCCGCCGCCGTAGCGGTCAGCGCCACGAGCAGCAGGGCGACGAGGCTGGCAGGCATCGGTTCCACCTCCATGAGCATCTTCCCACCAGACGCGGGATATCACACGATCGCGACGTATCGCCAGATGCCATTCGCAGCGTAAAGTTACCCCACCGTCGCTCTGTGCTCGTGTTCTGGGGAGGGGCGCATGGCACGCCGGTGGTTTCTCGTCGCGATCGCGTTGGCTGGTGTGGTTACGGCCGGCTGTGAGCCGAGGGCTGGCGCCCAGCCGCCCGGTCCGGCGCCGCCGAAGGGCACCCTACCGTCGTCGATGGCCGCGCTCGGCGACTCGATCACGACAGGCTTCGGCGCCTGCCTGGCACTGTCCGCGTGCCAGCGCAACTCGTGGGCCACCGGGTACGGCTCGCGGGTGAACAGCCACTACCGCCGTATCGAGAGCGACAACTCGGCCATCCGCGGTCACGCGGTCAACCTCGCGGTGGCTCGCGCCCGCGCGGCGGACCTGACCAGCCAGGCGCAGGCGGCGGTACGCCAGAAGGTCGCCTACGTGACCGTGCTCATCGGCGGGAACGACATCTGCCGCGGCGGGGTCTCGGACATGACCAGCACCGAGGACTTCCGCGCGGCACTCGACCGGGCGTTCGGCACGCTGCGGAAGGGCCTGCCCAAGGCGCGGGTACTCGTCGTCAGCCTGCCGGACCTGTACCGGCTGTGGGAGATCGGGCACACCAACACCCGCGTGGTCCGCCTGTGGTCCGTCGGCGTATGTCCCGCGTTGCTCGCCAACCCTACGTCCACTGTGGACGCGGATGCTCGTCGGCGTGCGTCTGTGCGCGACCGGGTCGACGCGTACAACCGCGCGCTGGCCGCCGCCTGCCGGGCCTACGGACCGAGATGCCGGTACGACGGCGGCGCGGCACACCGGATCCGGTTCACCTTGGACATGCTCAACGCGTTCGACTACTTCCATCCCGACACCGATGGCCAGAACGCGCTGGCCGCGGCCACCTATCCGGGTTCGTTCACGTGGTAATCGCACGTCGCCCCCTCGGGCTGGCCGTCTCCCCGGCCATGGGTCGTGCAAGCGGGATCCGGCGGCCGCCTGGGGTGTCAGGGGCGTCGAGAGGGCTGCTCCTCCGGACCAGCTGGACAGCGGGCCTGCCGCGTCTCGAAGCCGGCGGCTTACCAACACCTACCCTGATCAAATACCAAATGACACGGAGGGTAACGGTCAGCCGATTGGACCCGTGCTGATCCGGGTACCACGGCTGTGCCTGTGCCTGCCTCGCGGCGCCGATGCTCACGAGGATCGCGGCAACGCCATTGACCCCGCTGAGCACAATGCCGAGAGCCTCGATCCATTCGCTTACCGTCATAACTCCATCGTCGTCGATGCCCGCTACCTACTTCGACCTGAAGTGATCGACAGCGGCCGAAGTGGTCCGGCACATCACTGTCCCAACAAGTTGACCGCGTTGGCTACCACCAGAGTGAGGATTGCGATCGAAATGCTGGCCTGCAGCGCCATCGCGACCTTCGCCCAGATGCGCATCGGCATCACGTCGGTCGGGCTGAACGCGGTCGCGTTAGTGAACCCGAGGTAAAGGTAGTCGATGAAGTCGGGACGCCAGCCCGGCGGGGCCAGCTTCGGAGACATGTACTCAGGAAAGGCCAGATCGGGGTATTGCCGCGGCTCGCGGGTCCTTTTGTCCACGCCGCCGCCGTCCATCTCCCAGTAGACGAATGCGAAGGCGACATTCGTGTACGTCCACACCAACGCCCCAGCGACCAGCAGGGCGCGCGCGTTGGACCAGCGCTGCGCCCCATCGAGAAGCTCAATGATCAGACGGATTGCGCTCCATCCGGCGGCGGCGGTGAGCGCGAAGACCAAGGCCACGGACAGCGCCCGCAGGAACGTGGTGCACCGGCCGGTACTCCCAGATATCGCCGCAACGATAGCGATCAGCAACAGGCCCTCGACCGCAGGCACCAACCAACTCGGTCCCAGCACCAACCGCTCCGGCAAGAATACCGACATCGCAATCGTGACCAAGAGCGTCAACACCGCCGGCCAACGCCGTTCACGAGGCCCGGCGATGCGCTCTGACGGTCGCACCCCGCTGCGCACTAGTACCTCGACTCGACTTGTGGCCGATAACGTTCGTCCGCCATCTCAAACGACGCTACCCTCGTCGAGCCGCGACTCACGCAAAACCGGGTGATCCGGCCCGTCCGCGTGCCGCGACAAAAGTAGCATTCCTCATGTGGCGCAATCTGTTGGCCTAGGCTCGACTCGTACCGGCATGGAGTTTGTGCCAGGCGGCACTTTCCTCATGGGATCGGACCGGCACTATCCAGAGGAGGCGCCCGCCCACCGCGTCACGGTCGGCGGGTTCTGGATCGCCGCTACGCCGGTGACCAACGCCCAGTTTCGCCGCTTCGTGCAGGCCACCGGGCACGTCACCGTCGCCGAACGCGCGCCTGATCCCGCAAGCTACCCGGGCGCGCGCCCAGAGCTGCTATTGGCGGCGTCCAGTGTGTTCGTCAAGCCCGGTCGTGGCGTCGACATGCGTGACCCGTACCAGTGGTGGATCTGGACACCTGGTGCGGATTGGCAGCATCCCGACGGGCCGCAGAGCACGATCGACGGCCTAGACGAGCATCCGGTTCGACACGTCGCCTGGGATGACGTCGTGGCCTACGCCCACTGGGCCGATGGCGACGTGCCGACCGAGGCCGAATGGGAGTTCGCCGCGCGGGGCGGTCTCGACGGCGCCGAGTACGCGTGGGGCGACGAGCTGACGCCTTTCGGTCGGCACATGGCCAACACGTGGCAAGGCGAGTTCCCGGTTCTCAACACGCGTGCAGACGGCTACGAGACCACGTCTCCGGTCGGTGCGTTCCCGCCCAACGGGTATGGGCTCTTTGACATGATCGGCAATGTATGGGAATGGACGAGCGACTGGTACGGCGAACACGCGCCGGCCGAGGCTTGCTGCGCAAGGGTGGACACGCGTCAGCGCAGCATCGATCCGAACGATCCGGCTCGCGTACCACGCCGGGTTATCAAGGGCGGCTCACACCTATGCGCGCCCAACTACTGCCGCCGGTACCGACCCGCGGCCCGGATGGCGCAGGCCGTTGACACGTCTACGAGTCACCTCGGTTTCCGCCTCGTGGTGCGCCCAACCGCACCGGCAGGCGAGAGATAGTCCCGCACGGGTCGCCGCCGTCACCACCCCGCTGATCGAGCCGGTGCCATGTGGCTCCCGGGTCTCGGTCACCCTCAGGCCGGGGCTGCTGGTTCAGCCGGGGCTGCGCGGGTCCGTTTGCGGCTGGCCAGGAGGTACTTGACGGCCTCAATGGTGAGGAAGGAGGTGACGACGGCGATCAAGATGGGTGCGGTCTGCAGCGCCCCGACCTGGGTCAGGAACGCGGCCATCAGCACCATGGAAAACGGCGCGGGCGCGAGCGCCCCGGGGACGGCGGCGAGCAGGCAGGTGAACGCCAGTCCCAGTGGCACGCTAGGGATGACCTGGTGGACGAAGACCCCGGCGGTTCCGCCGATGAACAGCGAGGGAAAGATGGGCCCGCCGACGAAGCCGCTGCCCTGGCTGACGGCGAAGGTGAGCATCTTGGCGATCAGGATGGCGGCGAGCAGGCCCAGGCCCAGGGTCCCCGCGTCGTTGAGTACGGTCTCGAGCTGATCGCTGCCGGAGAACATCGTCAGCGGCAGTGCCACGCCGACGATCCCGAATACCAGGCCGCCCAGCGTTGATTTCGCGATGGCCGGAGCCTCGAGCCGGCCAAACAGTCGCGCCGCCGCCATCATGAATCCGACCAGCAGCATCACCACCAGGGCCGCGAAGAGGCCCAGGGGAACCCCGGCGAGCAGCTGCCAAACCTCGAACTTGTAGGACGGCACCTGGTAGTCGTCCAGGAACACGGCGCCGGCGACGGCGAAGTAGATGCCGAACGAGACGCTCGATGCCACGATCTCCGCCGCGAGGGCCTTGGTGAGCCGCTGCCCGCCTGGGCGGGCGACCTCCAGGATCAGCAGCACCACGATCACCGTGCTGGAGAACAGCCCGCCGTAGGCGCCGGCGAAGCCGGCCAGGGTGTTCACCTGGGAGTCCTCTTTGCTGAGCGTCCTTCGCTCGGCGAGCCAGCTGCCCGCCCCGCCGCCCATGGCGCCCAGCGCCTTTTCCGGGCCGAGGCTGGCGCCACCGATCAGCGACACCGTCGAGACGGCTACGATCCCTGGCACCAGTCTCGGGTTGACGCGCTCGGTTTGCAGGTCGGCGAACAGGCCAGGAACCTCCTGGGGGAGGCGGGTCAGACGGCGCAGCAGCCCGACCAGGGCACCGGCCGCCGCGGCGACCGCCACCCACCACCAATGCCCGCCGAACCAGCCCGGATGGGAGTCGCTGTACCACTGGCCCCCGAACTTGATCACTCCGATGAACACCAGGCCGGCGGCGGCGCCGAACACCCCCAGGGCCACCGCGTAACCCATCAGAACCCAGAACTCCCGCTTCTGGGTGACCGGCGGTGTTGCGGCCGGCCCGGGCGAGATGCTCACGACGCGGACCTCAGCGGGGCTGAACTTCGTTCGGCGGCAAGCAGGGTGCCGAACAGCTCGGCGTACCGGAGCAGATGCTGGTCGCCGATGTAGTGGCCGCGGACGTGTTCTCGGGCCGCCGCGCCCAATCGGGCGGCGAGTTCCGGGTCATCGAGTAGTGTCCGCACGGCATGCCCAAACGCGGGCAGGTTGGTGGGGTCGGGCAGAAGAATGCCGGTGCCGTCGGCGATCTGGTCCTGAATGCCGCCGACCGCGGAGCCGACCAGGGGTCGTCCCTTCCACATGCCTTCGGCCACGGTGAGTCCGAAGCCTTCGGCGAGGCTCTTCTGGACGATCACACTGGCGTGCCGCTGCAACGCGTTGACCATGGCTGCGTTGTCGTCCACATCAACTACGGGGAGCGTCGTCAGGATCACGCGTGACCGCTGGGTAGAAGGCAGGTTCTGCCACTGGGCGAGAGTCTCCGAGTACACGATCGCGCCCTCCGGGTCGTCCGTCACGCCCTCGACCGACGGCCCGGCGAGGATGAGCCACCCTGGCCCCTTCGGCGTGACGTGCTCGGCGAATCCGCGCATGACGCCGACCATGTCTTTCAGCCGATCCCAGCGGGACACCTGAACGACCACCGGATCGTCCGGCTCGGGCAGCGCCTCGGCCACCACGAACGCTGGCTGGTTCACCTCACCGGGCGAACCGTCGCGACGCGTGTACTGGCACACGGTGTGGGGCGTACCGATAGGAAGGAGTCCCATGTGGACGAGCGCGGCGTTGACGGCCGGCGGATCCATGGACTGGTTCTTGGGCGAGAAGGGATCGATGGAGGGCGGGATGATCCACGCTCGCGACGGGGGAACAAACGCCGGCACATATGTGCTGCGGGTGAAAACGTAGGCTTCGGCGTCGGCAAGCAGCGGTTGGAGGAACGCCCACGCGGACCGACTCAGGTCGTTCTGGCCGTCGATGCCGATATGGCATCGCCACACGACGTGCGCCCCGCGCTGAGCAAGTGGGCCGACCAGACCGGCGGTCTGCGGATCGTGTAACAGGACCAGATCCCCAGCGCCGACCCGATCGCCTACGCTCTCGGCGTTGGCGGACATCACGTCGCCGAGATGGCTGAGTTCCGCCGCCCCGAGGGCGCCCCCGTCGCCCGGTTGGCCGTGAATCCGGTTGTGCAGGCGTTTGGTGATTCGGAAGAACTCGCTGTCGCCTTCGATGACCAACCATCGGATGTCGATGGCGAGGTCCTTCGTGTATCCGACGAGTACCTGGAGCATGTCGGCGACGCCGCCGCCAGTGGCCGTCGAACTGAAGTTCCAGACCACCCGGCCGCCGGCCACCTTTCGGAAGTCCGCCGCAGCGGCCAGCAATCGGGTGGTCCGGGGCAGTCCTATGACCTCCTCGAGCGCGGCAACTGGCCGCCGAGGCACGTCGACACTCTGGACCTCGTACATACGACAAGTTTGAGCGAGTCGCAGACGCTGGCACGCGAACATTCCCTTATTTCACAAACGACTGATCCGGCATCGTCCCGGTCGAGTAGCGTCCGTGTGAAGGGCTATCTGTCGGCCACCGAGCGGATCTGGTGGGCCGACGTACCCGCTCGTGGTGCTACAGGTAAGGACTAGCGTGCCGTCTGCTCCTGTCAGACGGCACGAAGCTAGGACCGTAGCGGGGTGAGGCATGAGCGAGAAGAAGCCGAACATCGTGTACTTCTTCTGGGACAACTTCGGGTGGGGTGAGCTTGGCTGCTATGGCGGCGGGCGCTGCGCGGCGCGCCTACACCGCGGAGCCGCTGGCCAAGGAGCCGACCGGCGTCTACCGGGGCTCACGGTAGATAAGCCCGGAGATTAGAGGCCTTCTGCGGGTTGTGTTGCCGTGCGGGGTTGCTAGATCCCTGTGACCGCCTCGATCTGGCCGGTCTTGGCGGCCTCTTGGAAAGTCACGTAGTCGCGCGCGTTCTGGTCGGCGTATGCCTCTGCGAAATCCGCGATCGCATGGTCGAACGCGCCCGATCCACCCAGATACGCGGCGAGCGCTACTCGGTCGCCGGAGCAGGCATGCGCGCGGGCAAGGGACCAGGCGCAGAGGTGGGCGTCACGTTGGGCGGAACGTGAGGGTGGGGTCCCCGTATGTGGCTTCAACCGCCGCCGGACTTCTTCGCCTGTTTCCTCACATCCCTCTGGGGGTCGCTGCGAATATGAGCGCATGGGGGAGCAGTCCGGCACAAAGATCGTGATCGTTGGCGGTGGTTTCGCGGGCGTGGCGTGCGCCAAGTTGCTCGCCAACGAAGCTCGGGCGCAGGTCACCTTGATAGACCGCAACGGGTACCAGCAGTTCCAACCCCTCCTCTACCAGGTCGCGACCGCTGAACTGGCCGGCAAGGACATCGCGTTCGATCACACCGAGGTGTTTCGGGGTCAGAGCAGTGTCACTCCGGTCAAGGCCGATGCGGTCGCCGTCGATCTCGACCGACGCAGTGTGACCTTGGCCGATAAAACCACGATCTCCGGCGACTACGTCGTGCTGGCGGCCGGTGCACAGCCCAACTTCTTCCATACCAAGGGTGCAAGCGAGTTCGCTTTTCCTCTCTACAACCTCACCGACGCGCGCCACGTGCGAGAGCGGATACTGCAGCTATACGCGGACGCCAACGCCAAGCCCGAGCTTGTTGACGACGGCGCGCTGACATTCGTTGTCGTCGGAGGTGGCCCGACCGGCGTCGAGATCTCGGGCGCGCTCAGCGATCTCGTTCACGACGTCATGCCACACCGCTACCCGCACCTCGCAGTGGCTGGCACACGCATCATCCTCGTCGACGTCGGCCACACGCTGCTCGCCCCGTTCACAGATGAGTCACATGCGTACGCTGCCAAGCAACTTCAGCGGCGCGGCGTCGAGCTCCGGCTCGGCACCGCGGTCACGGAGGTCGCGCGCGACCACGTCGTCCTCAGGGATGGCAGCACCATCCAGACCCACCTCGTCATCTGGGGCGGCGGCGAAATGGCGGCCGAGATCGCCGGCGACGCCGGGATCGGCCAGGGCCGAGGTGGGCGCATCGACGTACGCCCGGACCTGAGCGTGCCCGGGCACCCCAACGTTTTCGTCGTCGGCGACATCGCCAATATCTCGTACGGAGACGAAGGGGCACTACCACAATTGGGCAGCGTCGCTCAACAGTCTGGGACCTGGGCAGCCAAGAACATCCTCGGCGACATCGACGGCACCGGCCGTGAGCCGTTCCACTACCGGGACAAGGGCATCATGGCCATGATCGGCCGAAAGGCGGCGGTTGCCGAGCTCGGTCCGCACCGGCATGAGCTGCACGGCCGGCTCGCGTTCGCGGCCTGGCTCGGCGTTCACGCTGAGCTACTTTCCAACGCCGGTGCCGAGGTCAGAGCATTCGTGGCCTGGGCGGAGGACTTCTACCTACGGCCACATCACCGTTCAGCCGAGTTGCTTGATCCGAGCCGAGTCGAGCTGCCGAAAATCCACTGGGGACAGTCGACGCCGAAGGCGCCCGGTTCAACGTGACCACCGCGCAACCGAGCCTCACCAATGCCGAGTTCGACGCGCTGTTCCACGAGGTATCGAACTGGGACAGGTGGGGCGCTCAGTCCGCGCGAGGGACGCTCAACTACCTCACACCGGACCGGGTCGTCGCCGCGGCCCGGTTGGTTCGTACGGGCATATCAGTGAGCCTGTCGCTCCCGTTGGACAGCGACGCAAGCCTCCACAATCCTGTGCCAGCGCAGCACCGGATGACCCAGCTGGCTGACGACGAGTCGACGGCGGAGCAGTTCATCAAAGACTATGTCGGCGCCGACTACCACAACGACGGACATAGCCACCTGGACGCACTCTGCCACGTCAGTTATCTCGGCAAGCTCTTCACCGGCGTGCCGGCTTCCTCGGCGACCGAAGCGGGCGCGGCGCTCGGCGACGTAATCGCGGTCAGCGACGGGATCGTCGGCCGCGGCGTCTTGCTCGACATTCCTCGGCTGCGTTCGGCTTCGTGGACCGAGCCCGGTGATCAGGTGACTGCCGACGAACTGGTGGCGGCGGAACAGTCTCAACATGTACGAGTGGGGCTGGGCGATCTGTTGTTCGTGCGCCAGGGCCACAATCTCCGCCTGGCTAAGCTCGGGTCCTGGGACGCCCCGCGAGCCAAGGCTGGCCTGCACCCGATGACCGCTCGGTTTCTCAGCGAACGACAAATCGCCGTCCTCGGTAGCGACACCAACAGCGACGCTGCGCCGAGCACGACCGAGCGGGTTTCGTTTCCGATCCACGTGCTGGCCATCAACGCGATGGGCCTGTTCTTGCTCGACTACCTCCAGCTCGAGGACCTCGCGGCACTGTGCGAGCACCTGGGCCGGTGGGAGTTCCTGTGCATCGTCGCACCGCTGCGAACCCCAGGCGGCACAGGCTCGCCGGTGAACCCGATCGCGGTCTTCTAGGGCGGACCGAATGCTCCAGCTCAGGGTTTTTGGCGAGACCGATGTTTTACGCGGGGTCAACACCTGGCTGGAGACGTCCGGTCACGGCCGCCATGTCGTCGTCGTGCCTCAGGTACATCCGATCCACAGTGGACTACTCATGGCCGACGTTCAACGCGAGTCGGTGGATGACGTCGTCGGCCACCTCTCCGGCGTTGGCGTGGGCCAGGACAACGTCTCGTTCATCAACGTCGACACCGTCGAGCCCCCATCGGCCGGCATTCGTGCGACATCCCTAATCTGGACCGACATGATGGGCGTGGCGCGAAGCAACGCCAGGCCCACGGCGCGATACCTGGTGTTGATGGTGGTCGCCGGCGTCATTGCTGGATACGGCGTCCTTACGATCAATGACACGCTGATCATCGGCGCGATGGCGGTGAGCCCCGACACCTACCCCATCGTGTCTGCCTGCGTCGGCGTCGTCGGCCGACGATGGCGGCTGATCTACCGGTCCGTCGCAACCCTT
>Ga0075429_100005513_pt1 | contig 10895 bp, 5 predicted proteins | sample RhiMetdeltSRZDD3_FD_75295 | JGI IMG/M metagenome (GOLD analysis project Ga0075429, IMG submission 75295) | Populus rhizosphere microbial communities from Tennessee, USA - Rhizosphere MetaG P. deltoides SRZDD3 | ecosystem: Host-associated > Plants > Roots > Rhizosphere > Soil | place: USA...
GCGCGGCAGCCGGAAGAACGGCGAGTCGCGCAGCGAGCCCTGCACGCTGCGGTCGCGGATGTCCTCGGACAGGCCGAGGGCCGAGACCCGGGTGCAGATGAGGGCGATCGAGTCGGCCATCGCGTCGATGACCGGGCGCCAGACGTCGCCGAGCTCGTCGGCGAGCTGGCCGAGCAGGTCGAGCGGGATGCGCGACAGCCAGGTGGTCTCGCGGGTGCGGGCGAAGATGCGGCCGAGCAGCTGGCCGAGGTCGAGGTGGTCGGGGACGGTCGGCAGGAGCCGGCGCGACAGCCGGTCGGCGGTCTCGTGGGCGAGGCCGCGGTCGCTGGGCAGGCCGGCCTCGGCGAACAGCTTGATGCCGCTGGTCTCGCGCACCACCGAGGCGATGCAGGCGGCGAGGCGCTCGCGCAGGGCCGGGAAGCGCTCGAGGGCCTTGACCAGCAGGCGCAGCCGGGCCACCGGCGGCGGCTCGCGCAGCGGGCCGGGGGGCGGCGGCCCGTCCACGACCCAGCGGCCGATGCGCTCGATCGAGTCCAGCCGCGCCGGCAGCACGCCATCGGCGTGGACCCGGCCGAGGTGGACCCGGAGGGCGGCGACCGCCCGCTGCTCGGGGTTGCCCGGGTTGATCTCGGTCCCGAAGGCTCGACGGTCGGGGAGACCGGTGACGTCGACGGCCATTCTTCCACCGTAGCCCGACTCGCGTGGCGCATGCACGTCGCCGAGGTGTGGGAGTTCGCGAGTCCCGCTCACCTGTACGTGCTGTCAGCGCCCCTTGCTGTCAGCGCCCCTTGAACTGCGGCGGTCGCTTCTGCGCGAAGGCGGCGGCGGCCTCGGCGAGATCCTCCGAGGCGAGGAAGGCGGAGTTCCAGGTGGCGACGTACTCGAGGGCGTCGTCGATCGACTTGCCGTCGGCGTAGTCGAGGACCTGCTTGATGCCGCGCACGACCAGGGGCGGGTTGGAAGCGATCTCCCGGGCGAGGGCGGCGGCGCCGGCGTCGAGGGCGGCGCGGTCGGCGAAGACCTCGTTGACCAGGCCGATGGCGGCGGCGCGCTCGGCGGTGATGTCCTTGCCGGTGAAGGCGAGCTCGCGCACCAGGCCCTGGCCGATGAGGCGGGGCAGGCGCTGCAGGCTGCCGAGGTCGGCGACCATCGCGACCTTGGTTTCGCGCAGCGAGAAGCGGGCGTCGGCGGTGGCGAGGCGCAGGTCGCAGGCGGCGGCGAGATCGAGGCCGCCGCCGATGCACCAGCCGTGGATGGCGGCGATGACCGGCGCCGGACAGCGTGAGATGACCGTGAGCGAGCGCTGCAGGTCGCGGATGAGGGTGAGCAGCTCGGTGCGGGCGGGGGCGAGGCCGCCGCCGGCGAGCTGACCGGCCCACTCCCGGAACGCGGCCGACAGGTCGAGGCCGTAGCTGAACGCCTTGGTCTCGCTGCGCAGGACGACGGCGCGCAGGGCGCGGTCGCGGCCGAGCTCGGTGAAGACGCGCTCGCAGTCGGTGAAGAAGCGCGGCGCCAGGGCCGGGGTCGTGAGGCTGACGGTGGCGATGTCGCCGTCGCGGTCGACGCGGAGGGTGTCGGACATGCCGGGACCGTAGCCGATGGCGCGGCTGGTGCCGCGCCGAAAAGTTGCCGCCGTCAGAGGGGTCACCGAAGGTGGGGGCATGCGGAGGGACATCGCGATCGCCGGTTTCTTCCTCACCGCAGAGGAGTGGGAGGCGCTCGATCCCACCAGCCGCGCCCAGCTCCTGGCCGCGGTGCTGCGGCGCGACCTGTGGACGTGCGCGGCGCCGCCGCCGGCGCCGCGCGCGGACGCCGCCGAGGCGGCCGAGAAGCGCTTCGACTTCGAGGGGTACGAGGCGTACGAGCTGGTCTGGGCCGCCTGATAGCGGCCCGCGGCGGCGTCGGCTGTCCGGAACCCGGACGCTCGGCGCGGGGTGCGCGTCCTCCGGTCATCCCGTACGGTTCCGGGATGATCGATCCGGGCTTCTGGCTGCTGATCGCCGGCGGGGTTGCCCTGCTGGCCCTCGGCGCGCTGCGCCGGCGCTCGGTCGCCGACAGCCGGGCCCATCGCTTCGGCATGCGGCCGCTCGACGACCTGACGCAGCTGCCGTCCGAGCTCGGGCGCACCGCGCTGTGGTCCTTGTGCGACGGCGGCTTCGAGCGCAGCCCGGTCGGCGGCCGGCTGTCGCTGCACGCCCACGACGTCGACGTCTCGGTCTTCGGCCTGGAGAGCCTGCGCGCGCGCCGCGGCGAGTGGGCGTACCTCGAGCTCGAGCCGCCGTTCCGGCTGAGCTCGCCGCTCCTGGTCGTGGCGTGCCGGCTGCCGCGCCAGCTGCCGCACGTCCTCATCAAGCGGTCCGGCCCCGGCGACGACATCGGCGATCGCCCGTTCGAGGGCATGTCGAGCCTGCCGGCGGCGGTGCGGACCAACCTGCACATGGGCCGCTCGGTGCCGGCGGATCCGGTGCCGGCGCTGGGCCGCGAGCCGGTGGCCCGGATGACGCCGATGGCAACCGAGGGGGAGTGGCGCGTCTGGTCGGCGGCCGCCGACGAGGCGCGCGCGCTGGTCGGATCCGACGCGGGCTGGCTCGACCGCCTCGGCGGTGAGCTCCTCCTGGGCGAGGAGCTCGTGATCGAGCTGCTCGGGCCGCTGGTGCTGGTCTACCCGGCGAGCGCCGGCGAGCTCGAGGAGCCGCGGGCCGAGGCGCTGCTCGCGGCGGCGACCGCGGTCTGCGAGCGCCTCCTGGCGTCGACGCCGACGCTCGGGCCGCGCGGCGTCGACGGCTGACGGCCGGCTACCGGGCGGCGGTGCGGCGCTGCCGCGCGGCCCAGCCCTGCGCCCGCGGCGGGTAGCGGACCTCGACGACGCCGTCGCCGCGGCCGCGGTGCCAGCTGCACGGCTCGGTCGGCGCGCGGCTGCGGGCGACGTGGTCGTGGGCGAGCGGGCAGTGCGGGCCCGGGGCCATCCCCGAGATCGCGCAGACGTCGACGTCCTCGATGCCATCCGGGCGCCCGGGCAGCGTGAGCGGCCGGCCGTCGGCGACGGCGAGCAGCGCGTCGCGGACCAGCGGCGCGGCGCCCTGCATGGCGACCACGCCCTGGGTCGGCGAGCCGTCGAAGTTGCCGGCCCAGGCCGCGACGATGACCTCGCGGGTGGCGGCGACCGCGACCGTGTCCTGGAAGCCGCGCGAGGTGCCGGTCTTGGCCGCGACCCGGAACGGGAGATCGAGGGGCAGCTCCATGCCGAAGGCGGGCCGCCGCGCCTCCGGGTCGGAGAGCATGTCCATGACGAGCCACGAGGTCGTGGCCGAGAAGATGCGCCGCTCCGGGCGCAACGCCGGCCGCCAGCGCGAGCCGTCGCCGGGATCGACGTCGCGGACGCCGACCGCCGGGTGGACCCGGCCGCCGCGGACGACGAAGCCGTAGCCGGCGGCGAGATCGACCAGGCGCACCGTGGGCGCGCCCAGCGCCAGGCGCAGCCCGTAGTCGTCGGGGGCGCCCGGGAGCCGGGCGACGCCGGCGGTCTCGAGGGCGGTCATCACCCGCGGGATGCCGACCCGCTCGAGGACGTCGATCGCGGCGAAGTTGTACGAGCTGGCGAGGGCCTCGCGGTAGCGCACCGGGCCGTGCTCGGCGCCGCCGGTCGGCACGAAGTAGTCGGCGGAGGCGTCGCGGACGTCGTAGGCGATGCTCGCCGGCGTGTCCCCGGCCTCGATCGCGGCGGCGTAGACGAACGGCTTGAGCGCCGAGCCCGGGTGGCGCCGCCGGGTCGCGATGTTGATCTGGCCGGCCTCGCCGTCCCAGTCGGCGGAGCCGACCATCGCCAGGACCTCGCTGGTGGCGGTGTCGAGGACGACCATGCCAGCCTGCTGCAGGTTCCGCCGCCCCATCGCCGCGACGTGCTCGCGGACCCGGTGCTCGAGGAGCGCCTGCAGGTGGGCGTCGAGGGTGGTGTGGACCACGCCGCCTCGGGCGCGGACTTCGGCAGGCAGGCTGTCGACGACCCAGCGCACGAAGTGCGGCGCCGCGCCCGCCGGCGGATGCAGCCGCACCTGGAGCGACTGGGCCCGGGCGCGGTCCGCATCGTCGGCGGACAGGACGCCGCGGCGGACCAGCAGCGCGAGCACGCGGTCGCGGCGGGCGACCGCCGCCGGCAGGTGCGCGATCGGGTCGTAGGCGCTCGGCGCGCGCGGCAGGACCGCCAGCAGCACCGCCTCGGCGGTCGACAGGCTGGCGACCGGCTTGCCGAAGTAGAGGAGCGACGCCGCCGCGATGCCGTGGGCGCCGCGGCCGAAGTAGGCGCGGTTGAGCCACTGCTCGAGGATCGCGCGCTTGTCGACGGCGCGCTCGAGACGCAGCGCGAGCAGCGCCTCGCCCAGTTTGTTCGACAGCGTGCGCGCCTCGCCGGCGGAGATCAGCGCGCGGGCCAGCTGCATGGTGAGGGTCGAGCCGCCGTAGGCGGCGCGGCCGGCGCGCACATCGAGCCAGGCGGCGCGGACGACGCCGCGGCCGTCGATGCCGCGGTGGTCCCAGAAGCCCTCGTCCTCGGACTCGATCACGGCCGACACGGCGATCGCCGGCACCTCGGCGAGGGCGACCCAGTGCTGGCGATCGGGACCGGCCGGGTTCGGCACGGTGGCGAGGACGGCGCCGGCGCGATCGGTCACGACGAGCGGTCCCCCGGCCGGCGCCAGCGCGGCCGGGTCGAGCGGCAGGGCGAGGGTCGCGACCAGTGCCGCCTGGACGAGGAGCAGGGGCACGAGCGTGCCGACCGCGACCGGCCAGCGGACGATCCGCCAGGTGCCGAGCGCGATCCGGCCGGCGGCGGCCCCGGCGCGGCGGCCGCGGAGCAGGAACGCATCGTCGGCGAGGACCGGCATCGGCATCACTTCCCGACCGTCATCGTCGTGGCGGCGGTGCGGCCCATGATCTCCGGCTCGTACATCGCCTCGATCCGCGCCGGCGCCACCGCGAAGGTGCCGTCGACCGTGGCCCGGGCCTGGTAGGCGAGGACGTAGGTGCCGCGGCTCATCCAGTCGGCGAACCACTGCACCTGATCGTCGCGCAGCTCCTGGTGCGCCCACTGGATGTCGTAGCGCGAGCCGCTGGCGCCGGCCGGCGGCGTCGCCGTCCCGGCGGCGCCGGTGGAGACCGAGGTGGCGAGCTTGGGGTTGACCGCCTCGAGCCCCGCTGGCAAAGGATCGACCATGGCGACCCAGCGGCGATCGGCGTCGGCGGTGACGGTCAGCCGGACGGTGACGAGGTCGCCGGCCTTCACCATCTGCACCGGCGCGCCGTGGGGGTCGAGGTACTCGCGGCGGATCATGAAGCCATGGCTGGCGCCCTCGCCGCCGTCGCGGGTCGACTGCGTCACCCGCACCGCGTAGTGGACCGGGCCGTCGGCGCTGACCTTGATCTTGTCAGCGCCGAGCTTGTCGAGGCCGACCCGGAGGACGTGGACCTGGCTGCCGATCAGCTTGCGCTTCGACAGGACCTTGTCGCCGGCGGCGATGGTGACGGTGGCGTCGCCGCCGCTCGCCCGCCGCGCGAAGTCGGCGAGCGCGACCAGCGACCACAGGTTCTCCTGGGTGTTGTGCCAGGCGCCGTCGGGGCCGCGCTCCGCCGCCAGGCCGGCGGCGAGCTTCGGGATCAGCGGGTCGTCGGGCGCCGCGGCGAGCAGCGCCGACAGCGTCATCGCGCTCGCCCGCACGTCGGAGTTCATGTAGTACGAGTGCTCGCCGCCGGCCTCGTGGACGATGGCGCGGTCGCCGGAGACCACCGCGGCCGCGGTCAGCTCCGCGCGCACGTCGGCGATGACCTTCGCGTCCGCCTTGGCGGCGACCAGCGCCCGCAGGAGGAACGCCTGGCCCCAGCGCGGCAGCCCGGCGCGGAGGCCGTAGAGGCGGGAGTTCAGACCGGCGTCCGGCTTGCCGAGCTCGGCGAACAGGAACGCGGCCATCGCGAGGGTCGCGCCGTCGCCGTTCGGCTTGAGCGCGTCGTCGCGCTTCATCCAGCCGTCGAGGGCGGCCAGGCCGCGGGTCATCACCTCGGGCGGCACCGCCACACCGGCCTTCTGCGCCTCGTGGAGGCCCCACAGCGCCTGCACGGTCAGCTGCGGGTAGGTCTGCGACTGCGGCCACAGGCTGAAGTGGCCGTCGCCCTGCTGGTGACGCGCCACCTTGGCCACGCCCGCCTTGATGAAGGCGTCCATCCTGGTCCCGGCCAGCCCCTTGAGCTCGAGCGATCGGGACAGATCCTTGGCCTTCACCAGCGGGATGAACCGCGACAGGGTTTGCTCGAGACAGCCGTACGGGTACTCGACGAGGTAGCGCAGGCTGGGCTCGAGATCGGAGAGGCCGGTGCGGTCGACGGTGACCACCAGCTGGCTCTCGCCGCGCAGCACCTGGGGCGCGACGGCGAGGTCGCCGTCGATGGCGCCGGCGGCCGGCATGGTCCCGGCCACCACCGTCCGGGTCTCGATCACGCGCGGGCGGTCGATCGGCAGCGCGACCTTGAGCGCGTCCTGCTCGCCGTTCATCGCGACCGCGAACTCGAAGCTGGCCGAGGCGTTGTCGGACGCCGTGGCGGCGAAGCGGACCCGGGCCGAGCCGCCGGCGGGCACTGCGACGGTCTGGCTGGTCGCGCGCAGCGCGACGCCGACGGCGCGCGCGGTGACCGTGGCATTGCCGGCGGTCGCGGTGTGGTTGTGGACGACGACCCCGACCGACGCGACGTCGCCCGAGGAGAGGAAGCGCGGCAGGGCCGCGGTCGCCATCAGCGGCTTGTTGACCGTGAGCCGCCGCTCCCCGGCGCCGAAGCGGTCGCCGACGTCGGCCGCGACCGCCATGAGGCGGAACGCGGTCAGGTTGTCGGGCGCCACGAAGCTGAACGACACCACCCCGTTGTCGTCGGTGTAGAGGTTCGGCGCCCAGTACGCCGACGACACGAAGCGCGAGCGAACCCGCTGTTCGTCGGTCTCCCCGTCGGCGTCACCGCCCTCGTCCGGGTCGTCGCTGGCCGGGTCGGCCAGGCGGGCGATCCGGTTCCAGTTGGTGCCGCTGTCGACGCCCAGCCCCCAGGTCGCGTAGAAGGTCTTCATCGGGTCCGGGGTCTTGTAGGCGATGAGCTGGAGGACGCCCTCGTCGGCGGCCGACAGCGACAGCTCGGCCTTGACCGGCTTGCCGGCGGAGGTGACCTTCACCGTGCCGGTGACCTTGTCGCCGGGCCGGACCTCGTCCTTGTCGAGCTCGACGGTGACGTCGAGGCGCTTGTGGTCGCTGGTGACCGCGAGCTCGACCATGCCCATCTTGAACTGCGGCCGGTTGCGGTCGCCGTCGCCGATGCGGCCCTGGACCATCGCGACCGACGCGAAGACGTTGGGGGCCCAGGCGTCCTGGATGGTCAGCTCGACGCCCTCGCTCGCCGCCGCCAGCGGGCGCACGAACGCGTCGAGGATGCCGTCGCGCTCGATCGTGACCAGCGCGGTCGGGCTCTTGAGGTTGGCCTGGGCGACCAGGCGCGCGGTGTCGCCCGGCTGATAGCTGTGCTTGGAGGCGACCAGCGTCATGCGCGCCGACTCGTCGCCGCTCCAGAACGCCTCGCCCTTGCCGATCACCCATAGCTGGCTGGTCGCCACCACGGCGTTGCCGCGGCCGTCGGTGGCTTCGATCTTGACCAGGTAATCGCCCGGGTCCTTCGGGTAGATCCGCTCGGTGGCGGTGCCGGTCGCCGGGACCGCCACCGGCCGCTGCAGCGCCACCTCCTCGTGGCTGGTGCAGCTCTGGTAGCTGCGCGCGCCGTGGTCGCTCCACTTGCAGTCGTAGGAGGTGCGGATGAACGATAGGTTCGCCTGGGCGGCGACCCGGCGGCCCTCGGGATCGATGGCGACGATGTTGACGCCGAACGGCATGCCGACCGCCTGCACGTACTCCTGCGTGTGGAGGCCGAGATAGAAGTCGTTCTTGTGGGCGGTGACCACCACCGACTTGCCGAGGGTCTGATCGCTGGAGTCGGTGACGTTGGCGGAGACGATGTAGTCCTGCGGGCCGTCGACCTTCTCGGGATCGCGGACGGCGAAGGAGTAGACGCCGCGGTCGTTGGTGGTGCCCTCGCCGTCGGAGACGTGGCTGCCGTAGTCGTCGCGGTCCTCGTCCCACCACCACCACATGCGGCCCGAGGCGTCGAAGCTGTACTCGTCGTAGCCCTTGAAGCGCAGCTCGTGGGCGCGGCGGCGCACGTTCCACTCGACCTTGGCGCCGCCGACCGGGGCGCCGAACAGGTAGCGGGCGTCGACCGAGAAGGCCAGGCGCGCGCCCGGGCGCACGATCTTGTCGGTGCCGGCGAGGCCGACCTCGAAGGCGGCGGTGCGGAACTCCTCGACCTGGAAGCGCTCGCGGAAGACCTGGTCGGCGACGCGCGCGGTGACGTAGTAGTCGCCGAGGACCGCCTCCTTGGCCAGGGACAGATCGAAGGCGAAGCCGCCGAAGGCGGTCATCGACACCTTCTTGTCGAGCACCGTGGTGCCGCGGCTGTCCTCGACCTGGATCATCACCGGCTGCTTGCGCGGCACCCGCGGCGGCTGGCCGGCGGCGATCTCGCGGACGATGCCCTTGAAGTGGACCTCCTCGCCGGGGCGGTACAGCCCGCGATCCGACTGGATGAAGCCGCGGATCCGGGTGGCGCCGCCGCGCCGCTCCTCGGGCAGGCCGAAGTTCCAGATCTGGATGCCGTTGGCCCAGTTGCCGTCGACGATGGCGAGGTCGGCGTCCTTCTCGACGATCGCGATCAGCCGCTGCGAGCGGTAGCTGTCCCAGTCGCCGCCCTCCTCGTCGTCGAGGTCGGCGGTGTCGTCGACGCTGCCCTGCTTCTTCAGCGCCGCGCTGCCGGGCGTGCGCAGCAGGCCGTCGCCATCGGTGGCGCCCGAGAACATGCGCTGGCCCTGCGGGGTGTAGACGGTGACCCGCGCGCCGGCGACCGGCTTGCCGGTGCCGAGGCTGGTGACCCACACGACGCCGTTGGCCGGGCCGACCTTGAGGAGCACGCCGAGGTCGGTGAGGTTGGCCAGGACGCGGTGGTTGCTGGGCGTCAGCCACGGCCGATCGGTGTCCGGCTCGATCTCCTTCGAGGTGATGTCGGCCAGGTAGACGCCGCGCGCGCCGGCGGCGCTGCTGCACAGCGAGCCCAGCTCGAGCTCGTCGAGGTGCCACTTGTTCTTGGCGCCGTCGATCTTGAGCTTCGAGGTGCGCGGGGTCGCCGCGAACGCCTTCCAGTCGATCGCGCTCGAGCTGTCGTTGCCGCCCCACGGGTCGTAGTTCATCTCCGTGGTGAGGAGCTTGACCAGCCGGTCCTTCGGGATCGCGGCGCAGGCGATGTCGTAGCTCTTCACGTTGCGCGTCCACACCGGGTAGCCGTGCGCCGACGCCTCGAGGGCGTAGATGCCGCGCTCCATCGAGATGCGCGGCCGGGCATCGCCGGTGTGGAACGAGTGGCTGAACGGCGCGGTCAGCTTCTGGCCGTGGACGTCGATCAGGCTCTTGATGGAGACCTGGTAGTCGGTGTCGGTGTCGAGATCGGCGGTGACCTTGTAGCGCTTGCCCGAGGCGTCGAGCAGCCCCTGGTCGATGCCCGGGATCGCCGGCGTCGCGGTGACCGCGGCGCGGGCTGCCTCGAGCGCGACCGCCGTCGAGAACTGGATCTCGATGGTGACCTCGTCGGCGGCGACGTCGGAGCCGTCCGGCGTCGCCTGCACGACGAAGAGGTTGGGACGGGCGTGGAGGGCCAGCGTGTACGGCGCGGCCAGCGCGGCGTCGCCGCCATCGCCGACCAGCCCCTCGCAGGACAGCGTGTACTCGCCGGCTGGCGTCAGCTTCTGCGCCGGGCGCAGCGCCACCGTCGTGTCGCTGGCGGTCGGCTCGGCGGCGGCGAGGGCGATCCGCTTGCCGTCGGCGGTCTGCAGCGCGCAGTGGGCGGCCGCGTCGGTCGCCTTCACCGCCTGATTGAAGGCGACCGGCAGGTCGCCGTCCGGCGGCACCGCCTCGACGTCGACGCCCCAGATGCCCTCGACGACCAGCGGCCGGTGCACGAACGTGAAGGAGAAGCCGTCGGTGCGCCGGGCCAGCTCGCCGGCCAGCGACACCTTGTAGCGGGTCGAGCCCTTGAGCGCGGCCTTCGGCGTGACGACGAGCGTCTGGCGATCCTGCCAGTGACCCTCCCACGCGACCTCCGGGGCGATCACGACCGAGCTGGGGGCTACCGGCTTGCCGACCTCGGCCTCGGTGACCGCGGGCCGGTCGAAGCGCAGCTCGATGCTGGAGGCGTCGTCGGTCTGTTCCTTGGGCGAGAACGACGTCACGACCAGATCGCGGTTGCCACCCGAGGTGCCGCACGCCGCGAGGGCGAGCAGGGCGAGGGCGGTGGCGCAGCCGGCAGCGAGGGTAAAGATCACCCAGCGGCGGGCGCACGAGGGCTCATCAACGGCGGGTCGGGGCAGGGTCACGGCCATGTCTCCTTCGCGGGCGTCCGCTACTACTGCAGCCGCGGTGCCAGCGTAGCGCTTCCAGAAAGGCGAAGGAGCACTACCAGTTGGCACACCGCCCTCGAAGGTGTTGGTCCGCGGACACGCTGACTCCCGAACGGAGACACAGGAGAAGATCGGGTCCGAAGACAGATCCAAAGCGACTCCGCGGACCACCGGGCAGAGAGAAGGGAGTCATGACCGGTGGCCCGCGGAGCCAATCACACATCCGCTGCTGCGATCAGAACGGCGTTCCGTTCGCGCGGACGCCCGGAGACGCTGGCGTCGAGGCCACCGTCGTGTGCAGGACTAGCGCTGCCGTGCTGCTGCCGTCGGTCTGGCGGACCAGCGACTGGTCGTGCCCGCCATCGGCGCCGTAGGT
>Ga0075429_100005516_pt1 | contig 10893 bp, 11 predicted proteins | sample RhiMetdeltSRZDD3_FD_75295 | JGI IMG/M metagenome (GOLD analysis project Ga0075429, IMG submission 75295) | Populus rhizosphere microbial communities from Tennessee, USA - Rhizosphere MetaG P. deltoides SRZDD3 | ecosystem: Host-associated > Plants > Roots > Rhizosphere > Soil | place: USA...
GGTTCTGGTCGAACAGCAGCATCACCGCGCCGGCGATCAGCGGGCCGACCGACGCCATGAACAGCAGGCTCGCCACCACGATCATCCACACCACCAGCGGCACATCGAACGCACGCATGCCGGGAGCACGCGCGTTCATCGCGGTGACGATGAAGTTGATGCCACCCAAGAGAAACGCCACGAACTCGAGTGCCACCGCGATCACCCACATGGTGGAGCCCATGGGGGTGAGGTTGTACTTGGGCACCGCCGAGAGAGGCGGGTAGGCCGTCCACGCGCCGCCGAAGCCGCCGCCCGGCACGAACAGCGAGACGAGCAAGACGACCGCGCTCAGGAAGAACAGCTGGTAGCTCAGGCGGTTGATGCGCGGGAACACCATGTCGTCACAGCCGCACATGAGCGGGATCAGGTAGTTGCCGAACCCGGCGATCAGCACCGGCATCGCCACCCAGAACACCATGATGCTGCCGTGGTTGGTGATCAGGGCGTTGTACGTGTTGGGCGAGACGAACCCGAACAGCGGCACGCTCTGGCCCGGGAACGCGATCTGCATGCGGAACACGTACGCCATGAACCCGGCGAGCATCGCCATCGCCATGCCCGTGAACATGTACTGGAACGCGATGATCTTATGATCGGTCGAATAGAAGTACTTGATGAACCAGTTCGGCTCGGCGTGCCCGTGATGGGCGGCGCCATGCGCCGGTGCGGTGGTCGCGTGTTCGCTCATGGGGCCCCCGTCAGTTGGAAGTGCCGGCGGAGGCCGCCGCGGTGGAATCGGTGGGTGCCGCGGCGGCGTCGGCCACCGCAGAGTGCTGCTGCACCCAGGACGCATGCTGTTCGGGCGAGTCGATCACGATGCGGCCGCCCATGATGCCGTGTCCGATGCCGCAGATCTCGGCGCACAGGATGTCGTACTGGCCTGTCTGCGTCGCCTTGAACCAGCCCGTGATGGTGCGGCCGGGGATCGCGTCCTGCTTCAGGCGGAATACCGGCACGAAGAAGCTGTGCAGCACGTCCTTGGACTCGAGCAGGAAGTGGTAGGTCTTGCCCTCGGCCACGTGCAGCGTGTCGCTCGTCCACACGTCGTCGGCCGTGTCGAGCACGCCGTCGGAGCCCGAGTGCTGGAACGTCCACGCCCACTGCTGGCCCACCACGCGCACCGTGTCGTCCGGCGGCGGCAGCGTCTGCTTGACCTTCACCCACACGCGCACCGCGGCGACGATGATGATCACGTCACAGACCAGGATGAGCGAGTGCGGGATGTTGATCCAGCGCTTGAGGTGCGGCTCCTTGCCGGTGATGTACTGGGACTTGGGGCTGTTCCCCGCGCGGAAGCGCCACAGCAGCCAGAAGAACATGATCTGCGTGGCGATGAACCACACGCCGACCAGGATCGTGACCAGCCACACGAGCCCGTCGATGTCCCCGGAGAACGTCGATGCGCTCGGAATGCCCATGATCATCGCGCGTTCCCCTCTAGAGGATGAACAGGAACACGGAGCCGACGAACAGCACCACGCCGACCACCGTGTAGATGAACGTCAGCTTGGCGGTATGGTCCGCCCACTTCTCGTCGAAACCATCACCGGCCATGAAGAGCCTCCGTCACTTCTGTAAGGTGCGGATGAACGCGACCACGTCGTGGATCGCCGTGCTGTCCACGAGCGTGGCCGACATGGCCGCCATCTGCGCACCCATGACGTCGTCGGGGTGGGCACCGCGCATGCCGGACTTGAACTTGCCGAGCTGCGAAGCCATGTACCAGTCGTGCTGGTGCGTGAGCGGCGGAGCCCCGAGCGGTTCGTTGCCGTTGCCGTCTTCCTGGTGGCAGGTGATGCAGATGCTCTGGTACTGCACGCGCCCGACCGCCGTGTCGCCGTCGGCCATCGTGCGCACCGGCACCTTCCCCTTCAGGCCGGCGACGTACTCGGCCACCGACGCCACGTCACCCTCTCTATAGAGGGAGCGCGCCATGGGGCGCATGCGGGCGCCGTCCATGTCTTGAGGATGCGCACCGCGGATCGAGGTCTTGAAGTTGTTGAGCTGGCGCTCGACGTACCAGCGCGGCAGCCCCGCGATCGACGGCACCAGGAGCTCGCTGTTGCCGAGCCCGTCTTTTCCATGGCACGGCACGCACGTGTCATAGATCTGTTCGCCCCGGGCGAGGCCTGGCCCGGGCGTCTGGGCGCAGCCGGCCACGATCGCGGCCGCATAGAGGGCCGCCAACGGCAGGAAGAGAGCCTTCCGAGACAAAGCTGCCTCCGGAAACAGGGTGGTGGCGCAGGGCATCCCGCGCGCTGGGGCAACCGTTCTGCTCGATTCCGAGCGGCCAGGCTATCCACGTCCGCTCCAGCCGATCGCTTATACACGAATTGACGGTTGGGCGGCAACCTCGCGGACACGGGCCAACTTCATGCGGCGTCAGGATTAAGAGCGAGCACGCCGGTCCCGCCGCCGGACCGCTCCGAAGAGCCCCCGTTGCGTTATTTCGTGCGGCTCGTGCAAGGCCGGCTCGAACCTGCCCAGCCGGTGGTCGCCGAGTGGCCATCGCGGAACGAGCGAGCCCATGCGGCGGGCATGCCGGCGGGGCTCGGACGGGTTTCATGGCCCGGATTCGTCCGGGCGATGCCATGCGGCGCATCACGCCCACGTGAAGTGTCGCGCGTCGCATCGCATTCGCGGTCAGGAAGGGCTCGTTCGCACCGCCGCGCCGGTCCGCTCGGCCGCCTCACCCGTCGCCCGCGGCCCGGCACGCAGTCTGCATATGGAAACCGCGGCCGGTCGGGCGTCGTAGCCACAACCGCGACCTTCGCTCCGCGGCGGCTCCGTCCGACCCGGCCACGTCGTCGGAACCTGCATCACGAGGCAGCGCCGGGAGACGCCCGACTCGGGCTCGCGAAGAGTTCAGGCCAGCCGTGCCCCAGGCACGGCATCTCAGAAGGAGAAGCCCATGCGCCGGTCCGCGATCCCTGAGAGCCACCCGAGCCATGCGAGCCCGCCCGATCAGTTCCGCTCGATCGTGCCGCCGCACATCTTCAAGCACATGGCCGAGCTGCCCGAGACCAACTGGCCCGGGCTCGCCGACCGCGCGCTCGAGAGCATGGCGCTCGCCGCCGAGTTGCGCGCGGAACGCTGCGCGATGGCCGGCGTGAGTGCGCTGCGCCAGGCCGCGGGCGAGGGTCCGATGCGCACGGTGTTCGACGCCCAGCACGGCTTCTCGCTGCCCGGCCACATCGTGCGCAAGGAGGGCGAGGACTCGACCGGTGATGACACCGTGGACGAGGCCTACGACGCGCTCGGTGCGACGTACATGTACTTCTCGTTGGTCCACGGGCGCGACTCGATCGACGGTCGCGGCCTGCGGATGGACGCCACCGTGCACTACCGGCGGTCGTTCAACAACGCCTTCTGGAACGGACGGCAGATGGTGTTCGGCGACGGCGATGGCGAGATCTTCGGGCGGTTCACGCGCTCGCTCGACATCATCGGCCACGAGCTCACCCACGGCGTCACGCAGTACGAGGCCGGGCTCGACTACCAGGACCAGAGCGGTGCGCTGAACGAGCACATGAGCGACGTGTTCGGCTCGCTCGTCAAGCAGTACACGCTGAAGCAGACCGCGAAGAAGGCCGACTGGTTGATCGGCGAGGGGCTGTGGGCTCCCGGCATCCATGGCAAGGCGCTGCGCAGCATGAAGGCGCCCGGCACGGCGTACGACGACCCGCGCATCGGGCGCGACCCGCAGCCTGCGAACATGAGCGATTACGTGGACACCGACGACGACAACGGCGGTGTGCACATCAACAGCGGCATCCCCAACCACGCGTTCTATCTCGCGGCGATTGCGTTCGGTGGACGGGCGTGGTCCCGGGCCGGCAAGGTCTGGTACCATGCGCTCACCCAGACCCTGCGCCGTGACGCCGACTTCGCGCAGGCAGCGACCGCCATCGTGGATGCTGCCGGCACCAAGCTGGGCAAGAGCGCGGCGAACACCGTGCGCGGAGCCTGGAAGAAGGTGGGCATCGAGGTGAGATCTTCGACTCGCCGCACGGCGCGCCCCAAGGCGCTGGCGGGCGGCGCCCAGCATGGGGGGCGAGGACGTGCGAATCCACGTGGTGCAGAGCGGGGGCATCGCAGGGCTTCGTAGTGAGGTCGACCTCGACACGTCTCGCTTGCCGGAGCCACTGAGCACGCAGCTCGCCGGCTTGGTCGAGGGTGCCTCATTCTTCGGACTGGCCGCGGAGCTGCGCTCCCGGCTGCCCGACGTGATCCAGTACCGCGTGCGCGTGGAGGACGATGACCGCGCGCACGAGGTCTGCTTCGACGATGCGTGCAGCGATGTGGCATTGCTGGAGTTGATCGAGCGCATCGCGGAGGCCAGCAAGGCGGCGACGGGGTGAGGTCGTGCGCCGGGTTGCTGGGTGCGCTTTGTAGGGCGCGCTTGCTGCGAGGCTCGGCGTGAGCGGACCGCTGCGGATCAGAGGCGCACCCGCTGGGCCGACCGTCGGTGCGTACGCGGGGCCGGTGGATCCGTGGCTCACGCGGCTCGTGAAGCTGGTGCCGGCCGAAGTGGTCGCCGTGTACCTGGCCGGCCGGCCGCTGGCGGCCGAGCAGTACGCCGGCGAGTGGCCGGTGGCGTGCCTGGCTCTTGTGGTGGTCGTACGCGCCTGGGGCACGGCCGATCGTCGCGGGCCCCAGTGGGCATCGGTCGCGATCTCCGTCGTCTCGTTCGTGCTCTGGGTCTACGCCATGGGCGGGCGGTTCCTCACCTGGAACGTCGACGTGAACCTGGCGGCCCTGGCGGTGCTGGTGTGGACGACCGTCGTGCCGGTGGTGTGGCGGGGGGACGGGTAGGGGGCGGGCGGCGCTGCGGCGCAGTCACCACGGCCTCTGGCTGGGGCCCTCCCGCCAGAGCCGGCCTGCTGCAGCACTCGGCGGCGTGATCGAGCTCGCCTCGTCGTCGGACGCCAGGCGGGACGAGAGCAGGTCGCGGGCCCGGTCCGCTTCCGCCGAAGGCACCATCACGGCCACCCGTCCGCCAGCCAACCGCGGATGCATGGTCCACGCGCGATACGTGGGTGCGCACCACTCCCAGAGCGCGAGCGTGCCGAGTACGGGCATGGCGCGGTTGGCGAGGACGACTGCCTGGATCCCCGCGGACTCCAACACGGAGGCCGCCAGCCGGGCCTCTAGTTCGGTCTCGGCTTCGAGGACCTCGGACCACCCGTGGGCCTCCTCGATGCCTGGCCCTTCCGAGTCGTTCGAGGTTGGTTCCCGATCTCCTTCGTCCTCTGACTCGGTCGCGTGAGGTGACCTGTGCATCGAGCGCAGGGCCGACAGGTGTCGAGCCGTGTCCATGACCACGGCACAGAGGGTGAGTAGCACTGCCCCGCTCAGAGCCGGGGGGAGGTTGACACCCGTCCAGTTGTGGATGGCATCTACAGGCGCGAAGTCGAGAGCGATCAAGAAGCCGCACGAGAGCAGCGTCTGGCGTTCGATCAGGCGGTCCAGGAAGCGTTCGCTCGACAGCTCGCCCGCGCCGTCCAGCCGGTAACCCCAGCGAGCGAGCACGGCTCCCACCTCCCGCGTATCGAACCAGATACTCGTGAGGACGAAACTGAATGCCACGATGAGCACGATGTGGAGCGCCCATCCCGCGGGTGACTCGAGCCAGAGCCAGACGGGGGGAGCGGTCGCCTCGGGCGTGGCGATCGACATGAATGCTATGACGACGGTCTGGACCAGACCGAGCAGCGCCAGTGGCACTGCACCGACAAGGTTCATTCGCAGCGGGAACTCCAGCGGCGGGCGCGGCGCGAGCTCCTCCGACTCCGTCGGCAGCATTCGGAGGGTGCGCACCTTTCGCATATAGACGATGCAGATGGCCAACGTGGCGAGCAGGGTGGTCTGGGCGACTGGCAGGGCCGTCACCCGAGCCTGCTGGAGGAGCTGCAGCGAACTCTCCCCCGCACCCGGAAGGACCAGGACCAATGCCAAGAGGGTGTAGAGGAGTGCCGCCCCGTTGCCGAACCCGAAGCGCGAGATCGTCGTTGCGGCGAGGACCGTCAGCGCGAACATCCCGACCTGGATGGAGGCCAGGATGGAGTTGGAGAGCGCGAGTTTCTCGTGCCCAAGCGTGGTTTGGATGAGCTGCAGCGCGCGCACGTGCAGCCCCGCGAAGGCGAACGCGAACAGCACGCCAGCTCCCAGGATGATTCGATCGAACAGTTCCCGCTGCGACTCGGTCCCGTCGCGGAGTGCGCCCAACCGGCTGAACGCGCCACTGAACAGGAGCACCCATCCTGCCGCCCCCAGATAGGGCGTGATCCCGAGCGACATGGGACCCATGGCGCTCGCCGAGAGTGAGCGGGGCCAGAAGGACATCTGGAACACGTCCTGCCAGGACCACGAGGCCGCCACGGCGGTCGCCGCGAGGATCGCGACCGTCAACCACACCCTTCGTCGGACCGTTTGGTCCATGGAGTGCGCTCCTGCTCGCCGGGGGATGAGTGGAAGATTCGGCGCCGGGTTCTCCAGAGCGTTTCGGGCGTGAGTTGCGCCACCCCTTCTGTGTCGCTCGATGGCGATAGTACGCCTGCCCGCACTCCAGCGGGAGACGGGCCCAGGGCCATCCGCCCGCGGAGGGGCCGGGACGTCCCGGCGTCCGAGCCATTTTTCTCGTGACCCCGCCGAGACTGGCGGGGTTATACGTTTGTAGGCTGCCCACCACGCCGGACCGGGCGCGGGATCCGATAGGGAGGTTCGCACGATGAACTCGCATCTCATCCACGGCCGTGCTACCGCCCGCCGCATCGCGGCTGCGCTCAGCTTCGCGGCCCTGCTGGCCGCCGGGCCCGCGAGCGCCTGGGAGTATCCGCTCCTCCCGCACGTCAATGGCCTCGCGTTCTTCCCCGAGACGCCGAACACCGAGTACCGCACGAGCGCGCTGTTGTCGGCCTACTATCCCGGTGAGTGCTGGCGATTGGTAGACACCTTGAAGGTGGATAGCGCCCACGTGCGCGTCACGATCGCGCGCGCCACCGACTGCGGCGACTCGGTGAGCTACTGGTTGCAGTACTTCGACCTGGGCTACCTGGCCGCTGGTATGCACGAGCTGACTGTTACCTGCACCGTGCTCGATGACGGCGTGCCGCCGGTGGAAGAAGAGATCACCGTGCCGTTCGAAGTGGTGCAGGCCGCGCCGCCGCCGCCACCGCCGCCCGTCTCGCCGTTGCCGCTGCTGGAGATCATCGAGGTGCACCCGCAGCAGCCCGCACCCGGTGAGGCCGTCACCATTCGCCTGCGCGGCTTCAAGCCGTTCACGTGCACGCTGATCCACGAGGAAGCTGTGGTGGACGCGCACAACATCCAGGCGCGGTTCACGCAGCAGGAGACTTGCGCCGACACCAGCCAGCGCTGGACGCGCGACTTCGCCATGGGGAGCTACCCCGAGGGCGACCAGACCGTGAACATCCGGCTCTACATGCTGTTCGGCCCCGACAGCGCTTCGGTGCTGGAGTACGCCGCGCTCTTCCATGTGGGCAGCGCGCCGCCGCCACCTCCGCCGGTGGATTCGTCCAAGACCGGCCTCTCGCCCGGCCGCCCGAATCCGTTCCGCGACGAGACCATGTTCGCGGTGACACTCGAGGAGTCGCAGTCCGTCGACGTGGCGGTGTTCGACCTGCTGGGCCGGCGCGTCACCACGATCCACCACGGCGTGTTGCCCCAGGGCACGAGCACGCTGGCCTGGAACGGCAAGCGCAGCGACGGTTCGCGAGCGCCGGGCGGTATTTACTTCTACCGCCTCACGCGGATGGGCCAAGTGATCAACCGGCGTGTGGTCCTGCTCGCCTCCCCGTGATCAAGGGTGGGAGCCGAGCGCGAGGTGATGACGGATGCCGAGTGCGTGGCGCTCGCCAGGGCAGGTCGCGAGTCCGCGCGCTCGGAGCTGGTGGGCCGCTATCACGCCATGTGCCTGCGCTTCGCCCGGCACCTGCTGGGGGATGACACCGACGCCGAGGATGCCGTCCAGGAGACGTTCATGCGCGCGTTCGCGGGGCTAAAGCGCTACCAGGAGCGCGACACGTTCCGCGCCTGGCTGTTCCAGATCCTGGTGCACCGCTGCCGTAGCGCCGCGGCAAAGCGCGCCCGCCACCGTGCGCGTTTCGTCGCCGACGAACTTGCGGCAGCGGCGGCTCCGGTGCCCGGCGGCGAGGCGCACGTGGACGCGCAACGGCGGCTGGCGAGCGCGCTGGCGGGGCTCGACCTGAATCATCGCGAGGCATTCCTGCTGAAAGTGGGCGAGGAGATGGAGTACGAGGAGATGGCGCGGCTCACCGGGGCGGGTGTGCCCGCGCTCAAGATGCGCGTGAAGCGCGCCCGCGACCACGTGCGGGCGCATTGGCCCGGAGCACGCCATGACTGACGCACGCGACGACGACACGCGGCACGAGCCGCACGATCGGGACTTCGACGAGCAGGTGCGGGCGGATTACCTGCTCGCACGCCCAATCGACGCGGCGGCGCGTGAGCGCGTGCTCGCGCAGTTGGCGGAGACGGGCGATGTCGTGGCCAAGGGTGAGGAGCCCAAGCGGGCGAGTGGTACTTCCGGCTGGCTCGGGTGGTGGTTCTCAGCGCAACCGATCGCGCTTCGCCCCGCTTGGGCTCTGGCAGCACTCGCTGTCCTGCTCGTGGGCAGCGGCTGGCTGGGCGCGCGATTCGCGACCAAGGCTCGCGTGAGCGTGCCCGTCGCGAGCGTGCCCGATGCGGCGAGCCCGGCCGCGACCGCTACCGGCAGCCCCGTGACGTTCGTGCTGCGCGCACCGGGTGCGACGCGCGTGAGCGTGGCGGGTGACTTCAACAACTGGGACGCTGAAGCCACGCCCATGACCCACACCGGCACCGGTGACCTGTGGATCTTGAACCTGACGCTGCCGCGCGGTGTCCACCGCTACTCGTTCGTGCTGGACGGCTCGGAGTGGCGACCGGATCCGTCAGCGCCCTTGGCCGCCGACGAGACGTTCGGCGGGCACAACTCGGTGATTGTGGTGAACGGGGCGAACGGGCTGTGAGACGCACGAGGGCGATCGTGGCGGCCCTGGGGCTGCTGGCGGCGGGCGCGGCGTTTGCGGCGGACGAGGCCAGTGATGAGGCGCGCCTGCGCGCACGACTCGCCCCCGACGTGGCGCAACAGGTGTCGGCCGTGGTGCGTGAGGCACGCGCGGCGGGCCTTCCCACCGATCCGCTGATCGCGCGCGCGTTCGAGGGCGCCAGTCGCGGCGCCGATGCCGCGGGCGTGGTGGGCAGCGTGCGCCGACAGGCGGGCGCATTGGGCGCGGCCCGCGGTGCGCTGGGTGCGGCGTCGACCGCGGACGAGATCGTGGCCGGCGCGAGTGCGCTCTTGGCCGGCGTGCCCGCGGACTCGCTCGCGCGGCTGCGCGTGGCGCGCCCCGGTGCCAACCTCGTGATCCCGCTCGTGGTGCTCTGCGACCTGGTCGCTCGCGGCGTGCCGGTGAACGTCGCATCGGTGGCCGTGGTCACCGCCGCGCGCGCCGGCGCCACCGATAACGCTCTCTTGCGCATCCGCGAGCGCATCCACACGCGCATCGAAAACGGCGGTGCTCCCGCGGGCAGCACGGGCGAGGTGGTCCGCCAATGGCTGCAGGAATCGCCGGCCAAGTCCCGCCGCGACGCCGCGCCGAACTCGGAGAGGAAGAAGGTGCCCTGAGCAGACCGGAACCGGAGGTCCATATGAAGCTCGCCATGTTCCCGGCGCTCGGCGCGGCGGTGGCCACCGCTGTGCTGGGCCTTGCCCTGTCGTCCGCCGCACGCGCGGAGGACCCCTCGGCCAACCCGTCCGCATTGCTACTCGCGCACCGCTCGCTCGCCGCGCGCGGCCCGGTGGCGCTGTCGGTCGCGGTCGAGCCCAAGGCTCTCCACTGGGCATTCGAGACCGGGTTCCCGCTCGGCCTCGCGCGCCGCGATGCCACTGGAGCGCTCCAATCCGTCAACACGCCGTGGCGGCTGGACGCGTTCGTCAACGCCTCGCACGACCGGCAGAGCGTGACCAGCAGCACCGTGTTCGGCTACACGCTGCGGCTCGAGCACGCGCGCGAACGCAATGCGCACTGGCTGGGTGTGTCGACCGGCGGGACGCCGATGGCCGCGGACCCCGGGACGACCCTGCACTTCGGCGCCGGGCGCGTGCAGATGCTGGGCGGTGTGCAGGCCGAGTTCTCTTGGATCGCGAGCTCGGTGATGTTCCGGAATGATTGGCGGTGGGCGCAGACGCGCTACTTCCAGTACTCGGTGCCGGGCGACACGGGGAGCTCCGACGGGCTTCGCGATACCTCGGTCACGGAGCCCGGGGATCACGCCGCGGTCTTGAACACCCCGCAGGCTTCGCTGCGCTGGCAGTTCGGCCGGCTGGCGCTCGGCGGTGTGGGCGGTGTGACGCTGGCCCACCAGTTGAGCGCACGGCGCTGGGCCCAGGTGACCGCCGAGTGGCAGATGTCGAAGCGCGTGTTGTTGCTGGCGTCGCTCGGCGAGCGTCCCGCGCCGTCGCTGGCCTTCAACACCGAGGCGCACCCGCGCACCATGCTGGGCATCCAGGTCGCCCCCTGGGCCACGCATGGCTGGGCGATGAGCGACGCGCTACACCCCGTTGCGACCGAGTGGCGCACGCAGGTGCTCCCGGGCAATCGCCTGGTGGTGCGCGTGCACTGCCGGGACGTGACGAGCGTGGAGTTGGCGGGTGACTTCACGGACTGGAAGCCCGTGGCGCTCCTGCGCATGCACGGCGGCTGGTGGTACGAGTCGCTGTACGTGCCGCCCGGCGTGCACCGCGTGCAACTGCGGCTCAACGGCGGCGCCTGGCAGGCCCCACCCGGG
>Ga0075429_100005519_pt1 | contig 10891 bp, 6 predicted proteins | sample RhiMetdeltSRZDD3_FD_75295 | JGI IMG/M metagenome (GOLD analysis project Ga0075429, IMG submission 75295) | Populus rhizosphere microbial communities from Tennessee, USA - Rhizosphere MetaG P. deltoides SRZDD3 | ecosystem: Host-associated > Plants > Roots > Rhizosphere > Soil | place: USA...
CCGTCGCCGCTCGCCGACCAGCGCGTCGACCAGCTGTTGTCCACGGTATTGCCGGGAACGTTGCCGTCGTTCGTGCTCGCGGTGACGGAGCCGCTGCCGGGCGTGACCTCGACGTCACCACCGGGGGGCGTCGTCGGCGTGGGCGTCGGCGTCGGCTGGCCGGCGGGAGTGGACGTGGGGACGGGTGTGGCCGTCGCGCCCGGTTGGGGCGTTGCCGTCGGTTGAGGCGTCGCCGTCGGAGCGGGCGTGCCGGACTGCAGTTGCCACAGGGAAGGCGTCGCGGGCGGCTCCCACCCGACGAGCGACGTGTGCGCCTGGAGGCACTTGTACGTCGGCCCCTGGTAGGTCACGAGTGCGTTGACCGCGTATGGCGTGTTCGGTGCCCACTCGGCCGCATGGACCGCAGGCACGAACAGAACGACCAGGGCCAGAGTGAAAATCGATGCGACCAAACCGGGACGAAGCTGAGCTGCACGCATGCCACTCTCCTCCCCATTAAAGGGACCCGACGCCCGCAACCGGCCTTTGGGGCCGGCCGCCAACCCACCGACTGAGGTTATGACCAGTGGGCCGAGAGTAGCACAAACGTCTTTGGAAGATTAAAATTTTAAGTAGCGGTTTGGACAAAGAACGGCGGAGCAGGCCTTCGCCTGCCCCGCCTGAACAACCGGAAGCCGAGCTCTTACCGCGTGTTGTACATCGCGCTGATCAGCGTACCGTTCGCGGTATCTCCCGATAGCTCCCAGAAGAACGCACCACCCAGACCTTCGGACTTCTTGTAGGCGTTCTTGCCGTTGATCGTCGACGGTGTGTCGTAGCTCCACCACTGCCCACCGCAGTAGGCATAGGCGGTCCCGGCGGCAATGCCGTTCGACGGGCAGCGGCCCACGAGCACCTTGTAGTCCTCGATGCCCTGCTCGTACGTCCCCGGCGCGGGCCCGCTGGCCGAGCCGCCGGGCGTCGACTGCGTGACCCCGGACCAGCCGCGGCCGTAGAAGCCGTAGCCGATGAGCAGCTTGCTCGCCGGGACTCCCTTGCTCTTGTAGAGCTGGATGGCGTAGTCGCTGTAGAAGTTCGGTGTGGGAATCTGCGGCCACGTGTACAGCGGCGAGTGCATGGCCGTCGGCCCCTGGGCGGCGAAGGCGCCGAAGAAGTCGTACGTCATGACGTTGTACCAGTTCAGGTACTGCGCGGCCGCACCGTAGTTCGCGGCGTTGATGTGGGCATAGCCGGCCGGTACCGCCGCCGTGACGAGGTAGCTCGATCCGAACCGGTTGCGCAGCGCCTGCATCAGGGTCACGTAGGAGTTCGGACCGGTCGAGTCGCAGCTGAGGCCGCAGGCGTTCGGATACTCCCAGTCGATGTCGATGCCGTCGAACACGTCAGCCCAGCGCGGATCCTCCACCACGTTGTAGCAGGAGTTCGCGAACGCGCTGGCGTTCTGTGCCGCCTGGCCGAAGCCGCCCGACCACGTCCAACCGCCGAACGAGAACAGCACCTTGATGTTCGGATAGGCGGCCTTGAGCTTACGGAGCTGGTTGAAGCTGCCGCGCAACGGCTGGTCCCAGGTGTCCGCCACGCCGTCCACGCTCTCGGCCGCGGTGTAGGCACGCTCGTAGTCGGCATAGGAGTCGCCGATGATGCACGAGCCGCCCACGACGTTGCCGAACGCGTAGTTGATGTGGGTGAGCTTCGACGCCGACCCGCTGGTGGCGATGTTCTTCACGTGGTACCCGCGCTGATAGACGCCCCACTGGGCGAAGTAGCCGAGGATCTTGGTGCCGCCGCTCGGCGGGTTGGTGGGCGTGGGCGTCGGCGTCACCGACGGCGGCGTGGTCGGAGTCGGCGTCGGAGTCGCTGTCGGCCCCGGCCCCGTCGTCGGGGTCGGCGTGGCCGTCGGCTGCGGACCCGACAACGGCGTGCCCCAGACCTCGACCTCGGTCAGGCTGTTGAACGTGCCGATGTTCGACATGTGGCCCACGTACCGGATGAGCCGCGCGTCGACGTCGCCGAAGTCGTGGGTCTCGAGCTGCGTCGTCGTCCCGCTCGTCTCCTTGTTCGTCACCACGTTCGTCCACACGCCGTTGCCGCTCGATACCTGCAGGTCGAACCGATTGCGGCGGCCGTTGCCGTTGTAGACGGCAATCTTCACGTAGCTGATCGTGTGGGTGCTGCCGAGGTCGTATTGGATCGTGGCGCCGTCACCGTTGCCCGACCAGCGCGTCCCGAGGTTGTTGTCGACGGTGTTGGAGGCCACGTTCGTGTCGCTGGTGCTGGCGGTGACGGCGGAGCCGGGTGGCGTGATCTCCACCGCGCTCGACGGCGGCAGCGTGGGGGTCGGAGTCGGCGTGGACGACGGCGGCGTCGTGGGCGTCGCGGTCGGGGTGGGCGTCGCCGCCGGCGGCGTCGTCGGCGTGGCCGTCGGTCCCGTGATCGCGCTGCCCCAGATCTCGAACTCGGTGATGCTGTTGAACGTGCCCACGTTCGACATGTGGCCCATGTAGCGGACGAAGCGCGCGTCGACGTCGCCGAAGTTGTACGTCTCGAGCTGGGTCGAGGTGCCGGTGGTCTCGAAGTTGGTGAGGACGTTCGTCCACACGCCGTTGCCGCTCGACACCTGCAGGTCGAACCGATTGCGGCGGGTCGCGCCGTTGTAGACGGCGATGTTCACGTGGCTCACGGTGTACATCGCGCCGAGGTCGTACTGGATCCAGGCACCGTCGCCGTTGCCCGACCAGCGCGTCGACAGGCTGTTGTCGACGGTGTTGCCCGGCAGGTTCCCGTCGTTCGTGCTCGCGGTGACGCCGGAGGCCGACGGCGTGATGTCGACGACGCCGGGCTGCGTGGGCGTGGTCGGCGTGGGCGTCGGGGTCGCGTTGGGCGGCGCCGTCGGCGTGGGCGTCGGAGTGGGAACGGCGGTGCCGCCGAAGCTCACGTCGATGCAGGTGTAGAACGCCTCGGGGCTGTCCGAACGCTGCCACGTGTTGTAGATGATGGCGCGGCCGCTCCGGCTGGTCGGGAGCTGGCAGCTCATGTTGTAGCGGAAGTTGTTGACCGGGATGTTGCCGATCGTGCAGAGGGGCTCGAGGTCGGCCCAGCGCAGCGGCTGCGTGAGGTCGTAGCCCTGGCGCGTGATGTAGAAGGTCCACGCTTGCGTCGCATGGGGAGCCGTCGCGTGGAACGTCATGTTGAGCGTCTGGCCGCTCGAGACGTTCGTGGCCACCCAGTCCGTGCGCGCGAGGTTGAGGCCGGCGTACTTGTCGCGCCCACCGCCGCAGAGCGTGCCGTCCGGAATGACAGCCTGATGGTTGCCGGCGGCGTTGGCCTGGTTCACCTCGTTCCAGTCGTAGAGAGGCTGCGTGCCGGACATGTTGACGACGGCCTGACAGGCCGCGGAGTCCGGGCTTTCGGGATTCTCCTTGAAGCAGTTGTAGACGCGGCTGATGGGAGTCTCCATCGAGCCATGAGCCGCCGCGATCATCGGAACCGACACGAAGACCGCCAGAACTGCCAGAATTCTCTTTCGCATCACGCTCTCCCCTCGAGGCATAAACCTCTTGGCGTTAATACGTTGGATGGTTTGTCCCGCTTTGGTTCCCCCGAGGCTATGTCAGGTTATGACCTCTGGTCAAGGGTATTCAAAAGAAAAGGCCCGGCGATTCCGCCGGGCCTTTTCGCTACGAACCGTGTGGGTACTGCGGAGCTAACGGCTGTTGTAGAGCGCGCTGATCAGCGTACCGTTCGAGGTGTCGCCGGACAGCTCCCAGAAGAACGCGCCGCCCAGACCCTGGCTCTTCTTGTAGCTGTTCTTGCCGTTGATGGTCGAGGGCGTGTCGTAGCTCCACCACTGGTTGCCACAGTAGGCGTAGGCCGTGCCGGCGGCGGTTCCGTTCGACGGACAGCGGCCCACCAGCACCTTGTAGTCCTCGATGCCCTGCTCGTAGGTCCCCGGCGCCGGACCACTCGCGGATCCGCCCGGTGTCGACTGGGTGACGCCCGACCAGCCGCGGCCGTAGAAGCCGACGCCGATGAGCAGCTTGCTCGCGGGAACGCCCTTGCTCTTGTAGAGCTGGATGGCGTAGTCGGTGTAGAAGTTCGGCGTCGGGATCTGCGGCCAGGAGTACAGCGGCGAGTGCATCGCGGTGGGACCCTGGGCGGCGAAGGCGCCGAAGAAGTCGTACGTCATCACGTTGTACCAGTTCACGTACTGCGCCGCCCCGCCGTAGTTCGCGGCGTTGATCTGCGAGTAGCCGGCGGGAACGGCCGCGGTCACGAGCGCGCCCGAACCGAACCGACTGCGCAGGGCCGACATCAGACTGACGTAGGCGTTCGCGCCGCTCCCGTCACACGACAGGCCGCACGCGTTCGGATACTCCCAATCGATGTCGATGCCGTCGAACACGCCGTTCCAGCGCGCGTCGTGGATCAGGTTGTAGCAGGAGCTCGCGAAGGCCGACGGATTCGCCGCCGCCTGTCCGAAGCCGCCCGACCACGTCCAGCCCCCGAACGAGAACAGGACCTTGAGGCCCGGGTGCCGCGCCTTCAGCTTGCGCAGCTGGTTGAAGCTCCCGCGCAGGGCGCCGGCATCCCACGTGTCGGCCACGCCGTCGACGGACTCCGCCGCGCTGTAGAAGCGATCGTAGTCGGCATACGAATCACCGATCACGCACTGTCCGTTCGTCACGTTGCCGAACGCATAGTTGATGTGGGTGAGCTTGTTGGCGGAGCCGCTCGTCTCGATGTTCTTCACGTGATACGCGCGCTGGTAGACGCCCCACTGCGCGAAGTAGCCGAGGACCTTCGTCCCGCCACCCCCGCAGGAGCCACACGGGGTGGACGTCGGTGTCGGTGTCGGCGTCACTCGAGGCGCTGTCCGCGGCGTCGCCGTCGGAGTCGCGGTGGGCACCACGCGGCCGCCAGGAGTGGCGGTCGGAACGGGCGTCGGCGTGGCTCGCCCACTGGGAGTCGCGGTCGGCGCCGGCGTTGGCGTCGGGCTCGAGCCCGACTGGAGACCCCAGAGGGCGGGCACGTTGGGCGGCTCCCAGCCGACCAGCGACGTGTGCGCCTGGATGCACTTGTAGGTCGGACCCTGATAGGTCACGAGGGCGTTGACCGCGTACGCCGTGTTCGGCGCCCATTCGGCGGCCTGGGCGGCGGCGGGAAGGAACACGAGGGCGAGCGCGAAGGCCAGGAGCGTAGCGACCACGCGGGCCGCCGGGTACCGCTGACTCGAATGCATCGACTCCTCCAACTCGGAGAAACACTTCGTCGCGGCCAGCCTCTCCCGGGCTTCGGCCGCGCGGTCTCTTGGCGGTCGACGCCCGCCGGTCCTGTTGTCCTGTGGTTATGACCAGTTAGGCAGAGCCTAGCCCCGCCGCCAAGTCCTTGATGTGATGTGGATCACAATTTGTAGTTAAAAGAACAGGCCGAAATCGGCCGATCGCCGCAGACCTATATCTTATTTTATTGTCGGCGGCAGCAGCGGCGACGGTCGCAGGCGCTGGGCTGACGCGCACGCTTGGGCGTCGCCCATATCGCAGAACCTCTGGAAGAACTCCGCCGCCTTCGTCCGGTCCGGCGTGACACCCCGACCCTCGGCGTAGGCGTTCGCCAAGGGAAGACACGCCGGCAGGAAACCCCACTGCTCGCATACGCGCTGCAGGATCGCCGCCGCCCCGGCGGCATCTGTCTCGGCTCCCCTGCCGGCCTGCATCATCTCCGCCGTGCGGAGACACGCCTGGGGGTGTCCACTGTCGCAGCCGCGGCGAAACGCCCGCAGCGAGTCGGCGGCGTCGCCTTCGAGGCTGCCGAGGGAGAAACATCCCTGTCCATCCCACAGCGCGCAGCCGGTGCGATACAGCTCGACCGCCGCCTTCGCGTCCTTCAAGGCGCCCTCGCCTTTGAGATGAAGGCCGGCCAGCCCCGAGCAGCCCTCCCCGGCTCCGCCGTCGCAGGCCTTGCGATAAAGGGCGACGGCCTTCTCTCGATCCGGCATCATCGCCAGGCCCACCTCGAAGGCCTGGCCGAGGAGCGCGCACCCGCGCGGATCGCCGCCGTCGCAGCCGCGGGTGTAGAGGGCGACCGCCGGTCCGGGGTGGACCGGCTTCGAGACCATGCGGAGCTGCATGAACGCGACTGTCGTACACGACGGGGCATCGCCGGCATCACACGACTCGGTGAAGAGCCGCGCAGCACGGAAGCCGTCGCGCTCGACGCCGGCGCCGCGCAGGTAGAGCTCGGCGAGCCCGGCGCACCCGGCGGCATCGTGTTTCTCGCACGAATGCGTCAGCTCTTCGAGGGCGGGGCCGAGCGTCGCCTTCGCCTCCACTCGCTTCCCGCCGCGCCAGACCTCGAAGCGAACGCTGTCCCCCGCGCGCCGCCGACCGAGGGCGTCTCCGAGGGCGCGCGGCGCCGGCACCGGCTCACCGTCGAGACTCAGGAACACATCGCCGACGGCGAGCCCGGCCCGGGCGGCGGCCCCCTCGGCGTAGACGGCGTCGATCGCCACTCCCCCGTCTTCCAGCGGAACGTCCTTGCGCGCCGCCACCGGCAGCGCACGAATGCGCGCGCCGAGACCGGGCACCGGAGGCGTCGTGGGGAGAGGAGACGGCGCGGGCGGCGGCACGTCTCCGGCGGCGGCGGCGGCGAGACCGATCGAGAGCACGAGTGCCTGCAGCATGGTCCCCAGTCTAATGCCCGCGCTCGATCGTCACGATGCGGTTCGCGGGCATCGTGCCCCGGGACTCGCGCGTGCCGTCGGGCCAGCGGATCTCGACCTTGTCGATCTGGGTGGCGTTGCCGAGGCCGAAGAAGAGTCGCCGGTCGCTCGCGGAGAGGTAGCCACCGCCGCCGTGGACCTCGCGATACTGCCGCCGCCCGCCGGCCTCGACCCACACCTTCGCCCCGATCGCCTCGCGGTTGGCTCCCGGCTGGCGTGGCACCAGCGTGATCCAGCCGCCGCCCGCGGCATCGTTGCGCAGCACCACCGCCGGCCCGCCGCAGTGCGATACCACGAGGTCGAGGTCACCGTCGTCGTCGATGTCACCGACGGCGCTGCCGCGGCCGATGAGCGCCCGCTCGAAGTGCGCGCCCGCCCCTTTCGACACGTCCGCGAAGCGCCCCTTCCCGTCGTTCGCGAGGACGATGGCGGCGGTGCCGAAACGCGCGAGATCGTCGGCCTCGGGCCCGACCGTCTCCCGCGTCTGCACCTCGCCGTTGGTGAAGAACAGATCCAGGTCGCCGTCGCGATCGAAATCGGCGAGGTGCGGGCTGAAACCGGTGAGACGGCCGGTCGCCTCCGCCAGGCCCGATTCCCACGAGGCGTCCGCGAACGTGGCGCCGTCGTTTCGGAAGAGGCTGTAGACCTCGGCGCGAACCACGGGCGTCACGATGTCGAGATCGCCGTCGTTGTCCATGTCACCGCTATCCACGCCCATCGACGACTTCGGCTGCCCGTCGCCGCCGACCGCGACGCCGGCCAGGAGCCCGATTTCTTCGAATTTCCCACCGCCGACGTTCTTGAAGAGGAAATCGGGTACGCCGTCGTTGGCCTGGAAGATATCGGTGCGGCCGTCACCGTCGAAGTCCACCGCGGCCAGGCCCATCCCCTTGCCGTCGCTCCGCTGCAGGCCAGCGCTCCTCGTGGCGTCGCTGAACGTACCGTCGCCCCGGTTGTGGAAGAGGCGCGACACCGCGCCGGCGAACGGCTGGGGGCCGAGGTAGTCCTGGACCTTGCGCCCGCCGAGGGTGATGAAGCGATCCTGCAGCATGTCGAGGGAGTACGTGAGGTAGTTGAGGACGTACAGGTCGAGCCGGCCGTCGCCGTCGTAGTCGAGGAAGGCGCACGACTGTCCCCAGCTCGAGTCCTCGAGCCCCGCCTTTTTCTCCGCGGAGACGAACGTGCCGTCGCCGCGGTTTTCGAAGAACCGGTTCGGACCGAAGAACGTGACGTACAGGTCGAGGTCCCCGTCGCCGTCGGCGTCGCCCACGCACGCGCCTTGTCCGTATCCGACGGCGGCCACCCCCGCCGCCGCGGACACCTCCGTGAATCGGGCGTACCCGTCGTTGCGGTACAGCGCGCTCGTCACCGACGGATCGGGCGCACCCTCGAGGCGATTGCCGTTCACGAGATACAGATCGAGGTCGCCGTCGCCGTCGTAGTCGAAGAGAGCCACGCCGGCGCCGAGAATCTCCGGATATCGATAGCGGCCGGTGCGGCCGTTCACGTGCTGGAAGCGAACTCCGGACTCCGCCGTGATGTCGGAGAAACGGAACGGCGAGGTCGCGGGCGCGGGCGCGGGACGAGGAGGCGCGGCCGGCTCTCGCCGCCCGGGACCGAACACCACGAGACCGGCGACGGCGCCGGCGGCGAGCGCGGCCAGGACAGCCCACGGCGGGCGCGGGCGCGCGGTCTGGGTCGGAGGGGCCATGAGGTCGGAGATTATAGCGACCGGCCTTGCGATACAGTGGTGAGCCCATGGGGCGCGCACGGCGAGCCAAGGCGGAGAGGAGCGCGCCCCCGGACGCGCGCGCGGCCGGCCGCCCACGACTTCCGCAGTGGGCGATCGCGCTGGCCGCCTTCGTCGTCGGCCTCGCCGCGGTGGCTTTGATCTCGCGATTGCGAACGGCATCGAAGCCCGAGCCGACGGCCCCGGCTCCCACCGCCGCCCCGCGGCCCGACGCCGATGTGCGGGCGGTGCTCGACCGCGCGCGCACCCTGGTCGAGGCTCATCAGCTCGCGGCCGCGCAGGCCGTGCTCGCGGAGGCGGCCGGCGCCGCCCCCCGCAATCCCGAGGTCGCCTTCCTTCAGGGCGACGTCGCGTACCGCAGCCTCAAGATGGAGGCGGCGGAGATCCACTACCGCCGCGCGGCCGAGCTCGCGCCGCAATCGGCCGGCGCCTTCGCCAACCTCGCCCTCGTGCTCATGCAGTTGGGACAGGCGCGGGCGGCGGCGGAGGCGGCGGGACGCGCGGTCGCCCTCGCCCCCGGCGACCCGGCGATGCAGGCCGTACTGGGACAGGCGCTGCTGCGCGACGGCCGTCCCCTCGAGGCGATCGCGGAGCTCGCGCCCGCGCTCGGCCGCGGCGCGCGGGGAGCCGAGTCGTTCGCCGCCCTCGGCCGCGCCCACGATCTTGCCGGCCACACCGACGACGCCCTGCGCGCCTTCGAGGCCGCGGAGCGCGAGGACCCGCACCTGCCTCTCGTGCACTTCTGGCGCGCCGAGTGCCTGAGCCGCGCCGGCCGCACGAAAGAAGCGGACAAGGCGCGCGCGCGCTCACGTGAAGCCGAGAAGCTCATCTCCCGCCTGGCGAACCTGCAGCTCAAGGTGGAGAACGAGCCACAGAACGTGGAAGCCTGGCTCGATCTCGCCCGCGCGCAGCTCGAGCGCGGCGCCGGTGCGCTGGCTCTCGCATCCCTCCAGCGCGCCGAGCAGATCGCCCCCACCCACCCCGACGTGCGCCGCGCACGGGTCGCCCTGGAGCGCGCCCGCACCTCCTATCCCTAGACAGACGAACAACCTACCCGAACGGGTAGATTGATATATCGGCCATCGCGACCGAGCTTCGTAACAAGAGTCGGCCGGTCAATCGGAGCGACGGAAGGAGGAGTAAGAAATGACGCCAGCCAAGGGAGTAGCTTACGCCGTGGTCGCGGTGGGCATGCTCAGCAGTACCCCGAGCTCAGCGACTGTCATATTCCACAACACGGGGACGGCCTCGGGGTGGAGCCTCGGGTTGAACCAGGAGCACAACGGCACGATCACACAGGTGACGAACGTGGTGTACGCCGGGTCGACGGCCATCAAGGCCCGGCAGATCTACGACCCCGGCTACACCGGCCGGTATCACTCGGAAGGCCGGCAGGCCAATGTCTACAACCGCGGCGACATGGGCTTCTACGGCTTCGCGTTCCGCCTGCAGGCCGACTGGCAGTTCCAGAGCCAGAAGTACGTGATCTCCCAGTTCATCGCGGACTTCGGGAACACGGGGTGCGACGACTACATCCCCACCACCATGGTGTGGATCACGGGCACCGGCCTCGGCACTCGCCGCAAGTACGGCAACGTCGGCACCTCTCCGAATTGCGGCACCACGTCCACCACGAACTACAACAACCTCGCGACGGTGAGCGCCGGCGTCTGGCACCGCGTGGAGATGCAGGTCAACTGGAAGAGCGACACCACCGGTTACATGAAGCTCTGGTACGACGGCACCAAGGTGCTCGAGCAGTTCAACGTCCAGACCACGCTAGCCGACGACCGGCAGTTCGAGATGCGCGCCGGCATCTACGCCAGCGGCTGGTACGACGACGGGTACATGATGGGAACGCAGGGCGACCGCTCGATCTGGATCGACCAGGTCGGCGCGGGAACCACGTTCGCCGAAGCCGATCCGAACGGCTGGTAGCGCGAGCCGCTCGGTCGCTCGTCCACACTGCCGCCGGCCCGCCGGCGGCAGTTTTATTTTTCAGTCCTCGTTGCGCAGCTCGGCGGAGAACACGTACTTGTCGCCGCGGAAGTACGACTCCAGGTGCTCGAACGGGCGGTCGCCGCGGCGGTACGTGGTGCGCTGGATATAAAAGACGGGGCTGCCCTTCTTCACATCGAGCAGGCGCGCGTCGGCGGAGGGACAGGACACCGCCTGCCACTGCTGGCTGGCCCGCACGGGGGTGACCTTGTACTTGCGCTCGAGCAGCTCGTAGAGCGAGCGATCCTCGAGGTTCTCACCGAGGATGTCGGGCACCATCGAGCTCGGCAGGTAGACCGTCTCGACCGCCATCGGCCGTCCGTTCGCCGTGCGGATGCGCTTCAAGCGGATCGCCTTCTGACCCACGCCGAGCTGCAGCGCGTGCGCGACCGCCGGCGGCGGCGCCGCCGTCTCGTCGAACTCGA
>Ga0075429_100005521_pt1 | contig 10889 bp, 6 predicted proteins | sample RhiMetdeltSRZDD3_FD_75295 | JGI IMG/M metagenome (GOLD analysis project Ga0075429, IMG submission 75295) | Populus rhizosphere microbial communities from Tennessee, USA - Rhizosphere MetaG P. deltoides SRZDD3 | ecosystem: Host-associated > Plants > Roots > Rhizosphere > Soil | place: USA...
TGGCCGCCTTCGCCGTGGCGGCGCTCGTCTACGCGCAGCTGCGGGGGCACCCGCCCGAAGCGCCGCTGATCGTCCAGCTCTGGCGGTGGATTCCATCCGGCGCGCTCGACATCCGGTTTGCGTTCCAGGTCGACCAGCTCTCGGTGGTCATGTTGCTCGTGGTCACCGGCGTCGGGAGCCTGATCCATCTGTTCAGCATCGGGTACATGCGCGCGGATCCAGGGTACGCCCGGTACTTCGCCTATCTCAACCTCTTCATCGTCTTCATGCTCGTGCTGGTGCTCGGTGCCAGCCTGCCGGTGCTGTTCGTCGGATGGGAAGGCGTGGGACTCTGTTCCTACCTGCTCATCGGATTCTGGTTCGGCGACAAGGCGAATGCCGACGCCGGCAAGAAGGCGTTCCTGGTCAACCGGATCGGAGATTTCGGCGTCCTGATCGCGATGTTCATGCTCTGGTACTCGCTGCGGAGCCTCGATTTCGCCACCATCGCCGCCAGAGCCCCGACCGAGCTCGTGGCGGGAGGGAGCCTGGTCACCGCCATTACCCTGTTTCTCTTCCTTGGATGCGCCGGCAAGTCGGCGCAGATCCCCCTGTACACCTGGCTCCCCGACGCCATGGCGGGCCCGACGCCGGTGTCCGCGCTGATCCATGCCGCGACCATGGTGACGGCGGGCGTGTACCTGGTGGCCCGGACCGGTGTGCTGTTCGCCATGGCGCCGTTCTCCAGCGCCGTGGTGGCGGGAGTCGGCGCGCTCACCGCGCTCTTCGCGGCATCGATCGGACTCCGGCAATACGACATCAAGAAGGTTCTCGCCTATTCCACGATTTCCCAGCTGGGCTACATGTTCCTGGCGGTGGGGACGGGAGCCTACGTCGCCGGCATCTTCCACCTGGTGACTCACGCCTTTTTCAAGGCGTTGCTCTTCCTCGGGGCCGGCAGCGTGATCCACGCGATGCACACGGCGTATCACGCCACCCACTCCCACGCCGACGCTCAGGACATGCGCAACATGGGCGGGCTCCGGCGCTATCTCCCCTGGACCTTCTGGCTGATGCTGATCGCCACGTTCGCGATCGCCGGGGTTCCCGGCCTCTCCGGCTTCTTCTCGAAAGACGAGATTCTGGCCGCCGCGTTCGGACGGGGCGAAGCCCATCCGATCTGGCTGGTGTACTGGGCGATGGGAATGCTGGCGGCGTTCATGACCGCGTATTACATGATGCGGCTCATGGCCATGACGTTTTTCGGGGAGAACCGGACCGGCGCCGCGGAAGCGGAATACCTCCACGACGCGCCGCCGATCATGACCGGACCGCTGGTGCTGCTCGGCGTCCTCACCATTGTCGGCGGCCTGATCAATCTCCCCGCGTTCGCGGGCGGGCACCACGCGCTGGAAACCTGGCTCGAGCCGGTGCTGGCCGCGGCGCACGCGGCGATGCCGCTCACGATGCCCCACGGCACCACCGAGTATCTCCTCATCGCCGCCGCGGTGGTCACGGCGCTCCTGGGGCTGTTCCTCGGCTGGCGCGCCACCATGGCGCGTCCCATTCCGACCGCGGCGGCGGCGCCGCCGGAAACCGGCTTCGCGCGGGTGCTGTTCCGGAAGTACTACGTCGACGAGATCTACCACGGGCTCATCGTGCGTCCCCTGGTCGGCATCTCCCGCCTGGTGCTCTGGAAAGGGGTGGACCAGGGGTTGATCGACGGATTGGGGGCCAATGGGTCGGCGTCGCTGGCCCGGGGACTGGGCTGGATCGGGAGCCGCCTCCAGTCCGGCCAGCTGGGATTCTACGTGGTGGTGTTTCTTGTGGGCGCGGTCTGGCTGCTCCGCGCCGTGGTTCGATAGCCGATGACCGCCCTCCTCGCCTCCATTGGCTTCGAGCGCTGGATCCTCCACGTGCTGCTGGCGCTGCCGCTCGTCGCCGCGGTTCCGATCCTGCTCGCACCGGCGGCCCTCGCCCGGCGCATCGCCCTCGTGGCGACCACGGTGGAGTTCCTCCTCTCGCTCGGTCTCTGGTGGGCGGTGGATACCTCCCCCGGGACGCTGCAGCTCACCGTCAGCGTGCCATGGATCGCGGCGTGGGGCATCAGCTACGCCGTGGGCATCGACGGCATCTCGCTCACGATGGTGCTGTTGACGACGCTGCTCATGCCGCTCTGCGTCCTGGGGAGCTGGAACTACATCACGGAGCGGGAGCGCGGCTATTACGCGATGCTGCTGACCCTGCTCACCGGCGTACTGGGCGTCTTCGTGGCCACGGATCTCTTCCTGTTTTATGTCTTCTGGGAAGTGATGCTGATCCCGATGTACTTCATTATCGGAATCTGGGGAGGCAAGAACCGGCTCTACGCCACGATCAAGTTCTTCCTGTTCACGATGGCCGGCTCGCTGCTCATGCTGGTGGCGATTCTGGTCCTGGCGTGGATGGTGGCCGGAAAGACCGGGACGCTGTCGTTCGCTTATGAGCACCTGCTGGCCAATTCGAGCGCAGCCGGCTCGCTGGCACCGTGGCTCTTCGCCGCCTTTGCGCTGGCCTTCGCGGTGAAGGTTCCGGTCTTTCCGCTGCACACCTGGCTGCCCGACGCGCACGTCGAGGCCCCCACCGCGGGCAGCGTGCTGCTCGCCGGGGTCCTCCTCAAGATGGGCACCTACGGCTTCCTCCGGTTCGCGGTGCCGTTTTTTCCCGAGGTGGCCACGAGTCCCTGGGTCACCAACCTGATTCTTGCCCTCGCGGTCATCGGCATCATCTACGGAGCCCTGGTCGCGATGGTGCAGCCCGACATCAAGAAGCTGGTGGCGTACTCGTCGGTGAGTCATCTCGGATTCGTCATGCTGGGCATCTGGGCCGCCACGGTCCAGAGCCTCCAGGGCGCCATCATGATCATGATCGGGCACGGGCTCGCGACCGGCGCGCTCTTCTTCCTGGTCGGGATGCTGTACGAGCGGCGCCACACCCGGGAAATTTCGGCCTATGGCGGTATCGCGAAGGTGGTGCCGGTCTTCAGCCTGATCTTCACCGTCGTGGCGCTGGCCTCGATCGGCCTGCCGGGACTCAACGGATTCATCGGTGAGTTCCTGGTGCTGATCGGCAGCTTCCGGGATCATCCCGTCACGACCGGCCTTGCGACGACCGGCGTCATCTTCGCCGCCGCGTATCTCCTCTGGGCGCTGCAGCGCATCATCTTCAACCCGCTCGACAAGCGGGAGAACGAGACCCTCACCGATCTGACGGCTCGCGAGCTCGTCGTCATGCTCCCGCTGCTCGCGGGAATCGTCTGGATGGGGCTCTTCCCGGCGCCGGTGCTCGAGCGGATCGAGCCGGCGGTTCGCCATTATATCGAAACGGTGCGGGGGCCCCTTGCATCGCTCGAGCTGACCGAGCGGGCCCCCGGAGCCCCTCGATGATGCCGCTCGACCTCCGGACCCCGTTCGGGGTGACCCTGGCCCTGCTCCCCGAGATCGCCCTCACGGTCGGCGCGCTCGTCGTCCTCCTCGTGAACGCCTGGCGTCACACCACCGCGGCCGACAGCCGGCTCTCCGGGTACGTCGCCCTCGCCAGTCTGGTGCCAAGCGCGTTTGCCCTGGTGCTGCTCTGGACCGGCGGGGCCCGTCCCGAAGGCCCGCCATTCATGGTGGCGGTGGACAGCTTCCGGTTCGCCGCCCTGGCGCTCATTCTGGTGGCGACCGCGGCGACGATCCTCCTGTCGCTGGGGTACCTCGAGCGGGAAGGATTGATCGCTCCCGAGTACTACTCCCTGGTGCTCTTCGCGGCCAGCGGCATGATGTTCATGGTGGGAGCCGAGGACCTGATCGTCCTCTTCCTGGGCCTCGAGGTGATGTCGGTTTCGGTGTATGTCCTGGCGGGGTTCAACCGGGGCAGCGTATTCTCGGCGGAGGCCGCGCTCAAGTACTTTCTCATCGGGGCCTTTGCCTCGGCGTTTCTTCTGTATGGCATCGCACTGCTCTGGGGCGCCACCGGCAGCACCTCCCTCGCGGCGATCGGAGCGGTTCAGACGGGGGGAGTCGCGCTCCCCGCCATCGGAAAGGTCGGACTCGGCCTGCTCCTGATCGGGATGGGATTCAAGGTGGCATCGGTGCCGTTCCACATGTGGGCGCCCGACGTGTACGACGGCTCTCCGACGCCGGTCGCAGGATTCATGGCGACCGGAGTCAAGGCCGCGGGGTTCCTGGCGCTGGTGCGGGTGCTCAACGTCGCCTTTCCCGACGCGCACGAGGCATGGCAGCCGGTGGTTGCCGGGCTCGCGGTGGCGTCGATGGTGCTGGGCAACCTCGTCGCGCTGGCTCAGCGGCCGCTCAAGCGAATGCTCGCCTACAGCTCCATTGCCCACGCCGGATACCTGCTCTGTTCCGTCTGGGCGGGCACCACGCTGGGCGCCGCCGCGACACTCCTCTACATCGGGGCGTACGCACTCACCACGCTGGCCGCGTTCGGCATCCTGGCGGTGCTCGGACGCGGGGGTGAGCGGGACGTCACCCTCGACTCGATCGCGGGCCTCGCGTCACGCCGTCCCTGGCTCGCCTTTGCCCTCGCGGTGTGCATGCTCTCCCTGCTCGGATTTCCCGGCACGCTCGGGTTTGTGGGCAAATGGGCGATTCTGGCTTCACTGGTCCAGGCCCGTCAGCTTCCGCTGGCGGTCATCCTGGTGGTCACCAGCCTGGTCTCCGCAGGCTATTATCTCCCGGTGATCATGTCGGCGTACATGCGGGAGCCGGAGTCGGCGGAATCCCACGGCGAGGCGCGTCTGCCTCGCACCGCCGCGCTCACCGTGGCCGTCGCCATTGCCGTGGTCCTGGTGTTCGGCGTGCTGCCGTCGGCCGCGCTCTCGTCGGTAGTCGCCACGGCCGGCGCGATGGTGCACACGATGGCCGCACCGTGAACGTCCCGAAGAACATCTTCCGTCAATACGATATTCGCGGTCTGGTCGATCGGGAGCTGACCCCGGCGCTGGCCCGTGCGATCGGCCGCGCCTGCGCCACCCGCGCCTGGGACCGGATCGGCCGGGCTCCGGTTCTCGCGGTCGGGCGCGATAACCGTCCGTCCGGCATGGCCCTCGCCGAGGCGGTGCGGCGCGGCGTCGCCGATGCCGGCGCCACGGCCGTGGACGTCGGCGAGCTGCCGACGCCGGCGCTGTACTTCGCCCTCCATCACCTGCGAGCCGACGGCGGCATCCAGGTCACCGGAAGCCATAACCCGCCCGAGTTCAACGGATTCAAGATGGTCATCGCCGGCGAGTCGATCCACGGCGACGAGATCCTCGAGCTCTACGAGATGATCGTCAAGGACGAATGGCGGACCGGGACCGGCCGGGAGAGCGCCGACGCCTCGGTGCTGCCCGCGTACCGGGAGGCGATCGTCGCGCGTCACGCGCTGGCGCGCCCGGTCAGAGTGGTCGCGGACTGCGGGAACGGCGTCGCGAGCCTCATCGCCATCAGCACCCTGGAAGCGCTTGGAGCGGTGGTCACGCCGCTCTTCGCCGAGTCGGACGGCACCTTTCCGAACCACCATCCCGACCCCACGGTGGCGGAAAATCTCGTCGATTTGCAGCGCTCCGTCCGCTCGACCGGAGCGGAGCTGGGCATCGCCTTCGACGGCGACGGCGACCGCATTGGTGCGGTCGACGAGAATGGCACGATCATCTGGGGCGACCAGCTGCTCATCGTCTTCGGGCGGGACGCGGTGCGCCGGTTCGGTCCCGGGGTCCCGGTGATTTTCGACGTGAAATGCTCCGAGCTGCTGCCCCAGGCCCTCCTCGCCGCCGGGGCGCGCCCCGAAATGTGGAAGACCGGCCACTCCCTCATCGAAGCACGCATGAAGGAGACCGGCGCTCCGCTCGCGGGCGAGATGAGCGGGCATATCTTCTTCGGAGGCGACTGGTTCGGGTTCGACGACGCGCTGTTCGCCGCGGCGCGGTTGCTGGAAATCGTCGGCGCCGGTCCTCCCGGACTCTCCCGTCTCCTGGCCGATCTGCCCAAGACGTTCGCGACCCCGGAAATCCGGGTCGAGTGTCCCGACGATGTAAAGTTTGGCGTGGTCCAGCGCGCCGCGGACTACTTCTCGGCGCGATACAAGGTCAACACCATCGACGGAGTGCGGATGGCCTTTCCCGACGGATGGGGATTGCTCCGCGCCTCCAATACCCAGCCGGTGCTCGTGCTCCGCTTCGAGGCCACCAGCGCCGAGGCACTGGACCGCTACCGCTCCGAGGTCACCGGATGGCTCGCGACGCAGGGCGTGCGCGCCTGAGCGCATGAGCCCGCGCGCGCGGCGGATCGCCTTCGTGCTCGCCGCGCTGGCCCTCGCCCTCTCGCTCGGGCGGTGGGGCTCCCTCTTTCTCGCCGATCGGCTCTGGGAGGCGACCGTCTCCGAGCCGGTCGCCGCCGCCGGCTCGCGCCGGGCCCTGCTCGCGCTCGGACTCGAGATCTCAGGCGTCCTCTTTTCCGTAGCCTGGTTCATCGTCCACTTCACCCTCGCGCGCAGGGCCGCGCTGCCCGACCATCCCCCGCCCGAGCGGGAACATGCCAAACTGTGGCCCGACCGGCTGCCCCGGTGGTCGCTGATCGCGGCGGCGCTGGTGCTGGGCGTCCTGCTGGGGAGCGGTGCGGCCGCCTGGCTCGACGAAGTGCTCCTGACCCTGGACGGAGTCCGCCTCGGTGTGCCGGACCCGCTGCTCGGGGCGGACCTCGGAGTCTTCCTGAGGGATTTCCCGCTCTGGATGCATCTCCAGTCGCGTGCGACCCTCCTCGCCGGTGCGGCGCTCCTCGGAGTCGTCCTCTTGTACATCGCGGGGGGCGCCCTGCGGATCGTGGATCGGCGCCTCTGGGTATCGTCCCGCGCGCGCGGACATCTCGCGGTCCTCCTCGCCATCGCAGGCCTCACGCTCGCCTGGGGCTCGGTGCTCGAGCCGTTCCGCCTCGCGGCGGGACTCCGCGGTCCCCTGCTGTCCTCGGAGTTCCTGTTGCGCACCCTCGTTGCCGAAGTGGAAGCCGGGCTCGGCGCAGCGGCGGCGGTGGTGAGCTTCTTCTGGTGGCTCAGAATCCGCGGCGCTGCCGCGTTCGGTGTCTGGGTGCTCTATGGCCTTGCAGTGGTGGCCGGCCGGGTGCTCCCACTGCGCACCGAGGCCGCGGTCAAGGATGATGGCTGGCGCGCGTCGGCCCGGGCGCTGGATTCGGTGGCATACGGTCTCGCCACCGTCGAGGGATCCCGGGCCCCGGCACGAATTCCCCTGAGCCAGCTGGTGCCTTCGCTGTGGGACCCCACCGTGGTTCCCGCGATCGCCGGCGACTCGGCCGCCGTGCTGGGTGCCGCCAAAGGGTGGATTCCGCTCGCGGGAGGTAAACGCCGCCCCGTGTGGCTGATCGTCCGACAGGTCAGCGGCCAGCCGCCCTCCCTCCTCGCCGTGGCGGATGACGAGGTCTCACCCGCCGGCGGACCCCTTTTCTGGAGTCAGGGAGACAATGCGCCGGCGCCGGGAGTGCGAGTCTATCGCGATCTGACGGCGGAAACGCTCCGACCGGGTGCGCCAAGAATCTTCTGGGGACCCGCCGCTCGGGGAGTCGAGCTGCACGGCTGGCCGAAACGCCTCATGCTCGCGTGGGCACTGCAAGCGCCGGCCGCGCTCTCCGCGCCCGCAGGAGCGAGACTGGCGTGGCGCCTCGACCCCGGGGTCAGACTTCGCGCCATCGCTCCCTTTGCCCAGTGGTCGGCGCCCCGGCCACAGGTGCTCGATGGTGCCCTGGTGTGGACCAGCGACGGGCTCCTGACCGCGAGCGGGTTTCCTTCCTCGACCAGGCTGACGAACGCTCCCGGGAATCTCTCCATGATGCGCTCGGCTTTTTTGGGGATGGTGGACGCGACCTCCGGAGAGGTTCGAATCTTCCGCCGGGATTCGGCCGATTCGCTCTCGGCGGCCTGGGCTCGCATCGTCTCCCCGCTGATCGAACCCGCCGGAGCGACACCTGTGGGACTTCGAGATGCCGAGCCGTATCCGGAGGAGCTGGCTCTGGCCCAGATCCGGGTCCTCGAAGGGCCTGCGTGGAGTGCGGGCCGGCTGGAGCGGGCATCCGACGGGACCGCGCTCGCCCCGCCGGCCTCGGCAGGCGGAAGTGCGATCCTGGTTCCGTTCGTGACGGCCGAGCCCCGCGAAGTCTCGGCACTGCTGTTGATCCGGCGAACCGGGGCGGGAGATTCGCTCCATCTTCTCCGCGTCGACACACTCCGGATCGAGGGCCCTTCGGTGCTGACCGAGCGGTGGAAACGGTTCCCCTTTCAGGGACAGCTCAAGGATTCGATCAGTGCGACTGATGCCGAATTCAAGCTGGGAATGGTCCGCTATGCGCGGACCGAGGAGGGATTTGCCGCCTACCAGCCCGCCTGGTCGATCGCTCCCTCGGGACGGGCGCACCTGGTTCTCCTCAACGTCGCCCTCATGGGTACGACATCGGGGCGACGGGTCGGCGCAGGACGGACGATGCAGGAGGCATGGTTGAATCTGCGCGGTCAGATTTCCCCTACCGCGATCGGGACCGGGGCGGAAGCGACCCTGGAGCAAGCCCGTCTCCTGATCCTCCGGGCGGACTCCGCGCTCCGGCGCGGTGACCTTCAGGGACTGGGCCGCGCGCTCGCGTATCTGCTCGATCTGCTGAATCCTCCGAGGTAACTTCTGAATACCTGGGCATGGCGCTAGGTTTGGCTCCGCTCCGCGGGGCTAACTGCTAACCGCTAACCGCTAACTGCCAGTGTTAGCCGTTAGCCGATAGCGGTTAGCGGCCCGTCCTAACGTCGCTGACCGTCATGAGGATCCAGTGAACCTCCACGAATACCAGGCCCGGGCACTGCTGCGCTCGGCAGGAGTCGCGATGCCCGACGGCGATGTCGCCTCGACTCCTGATGAGGCGCAGGCGATCGCGGAGCGCCTCAAAGGACCGGTCGTGGTCAAGGCCCAGGTGCACACCGGCGGCCGCGGCAAGGCCGGCGGCGTCAAGCTCGCCCGAAACCCGGAGGAGGCGAGAGAGCACGCCGCGAAGATTCTCGGCATGTCCATCAAGGGCCTGGTGGTGCAGAAGGTGCTCGTGGTCCCGGCGGCGGACATCGCGAGCGAGAGCTACGTCGGGCTCATCATGGACCGGGAGACTCAGCGTCCGGTCTTCATGGTGAGCGCCGCCGGAGGCATGGATATCGAGGAGGTCGCCGCGACCACTCCGGAAAAAATCGTCCGGCTCGCCGTCGATCCCCGTTACGGTCTCTTCCCCCATGAGGCGCTCGGCCTCGCGCTGCATCTCTACCGCGACTTCGCGCAGGTTCGCGCCGCCGCCACCATCATGCAGCAGCTCTATCGGGTCTTCGTCGCCAACGGCGCATCGCTGGCGGAGATCAACCCGCTGGTGACGACTCCGGACGGACGGGTGCTCGCGCTCGACGCGAAGGTTTCGGTGGACGACAACGAGCTGGATCGGAGACCGGATCTCGCCGTGCTGCGTGACGAATCCGGGGAGGAGCCCAGCGAGGTGCTCGCGCGCGCGGCCGGCCTCACCTTCATCAAGCTGGACGGCAATGTCGGCTGCGTCGTGAACGGCGCCGGTCTCGCCATGGCCACGATGGATCTCGTGAAATACTACGGGGGGGAGCCCGCGAATTTCCTCGATATCGGCGGAAGCTCGAATCCCGAAAAGGTGGTCAATGCCCTCAAGATCATCACTGCGGACCGGGGCGTGAAGGCGATCCTGTTCAATATCTTCGGCGGCATCACGCGAACGGACGACGTGGCCAACGGGATCGTCGCCGCGACCCGCCAGTTTGCGGTGAACCTGCCGATCGTGATTCGTCTCACCGGCACCAACGAAGAACAAGCCTTCGAAATCCTGAAGGGCGTCGGGATGCGGGCGTTGTCCGACATGGACGAGGCCGTCAAGCAGGCGGTCCAGCTCGCCAAGGAGGCCGCGTGAGCATTTTCGTCAACGCGGACACTCGACTGGTGGTGCAGGGCATCACCGGCCGGGACGGGAGCTTCCACAGCAAGCAGATGATGGAGTACGGCACTCGGGTCGTCGCGGGGGTGACGCCGGGGAAGGGAGGGCAGACCTTCGAGGGTTCGGTGCCGATCTTTCACACCGTGGCGGATGCGGTCCGACGGACCGGTGCGAATACTTCGGTCATCTACGTCCCGCCCGCAATGGCCGCAGGGGCGATCGCCGAGGCCGCCGACGCCGGGATCGGGTTCATCGTCTGCATTACGGAGGGCATCCCGGTCCTGGACATGGCGAAGGTCATGCCGTTCGTCCGGGAGAAGGGCGCCCGCCTGCTGGGTCCCAACTGTCCCGGTCTGATCACGCCCGGTGTCGCCAAGGTCGGCATCATCCCCGGGTCGATCTGTGCGGCGGGGCGGATCGGACTGGTGTCGCGCAGCGGCACCCTCACCTATGAGATCGTGAACCACCTCACCCGAAACGGCATCGGACAGAGTACCTGCGTGGGCATCGGCGGCGATCCGGTCATCGGGACCAGCTTCATCGACGTGCTCCGGGGATTCCAGGACGATTCCGGCACCGACGTCATCGTGATGCTGGGTGAGATCGGCGGCACCGATGAGCAGAAGGCCGCAGGATTCGTCCGGGAACACGTGCGCAAGCCGGTTGTCGGGTTTATCGCGGGGCAAACCGCCCCGAAAGGACGCCGGATGGGCCATGCCGGCGCGATCATTTCGGGCTCGTCGGGGACGGCGGAAGAGAAGGTCCATGCCTTCGAAGAGGCGGGCATTGCCGTGATGAAACGACCGGTGGACGTGGTGTCCCTGGTGAAGGCGAAACTCAAGGCATAGGCAATAGGCAATGGCAATGGGCAGTGGGCGAGAGGGAACTGCTAGTGCCTAGTGC
>Ga0075429_100005525_pt1 | contig 10888 bp, 9 predicted proteins | sample RhiMetdeltSRZDD3_FD_75295 | JGI IMG/M metagenome (GOLD analysis project Ga0075429, IMG submission 75295) | Populus rhizosphere microbial communities from Tennessee, USA - Rhizosphere MetaG P. deltoides SRZDD3 | ecosystem: Host-associated > Plants > Roots > Rhizosphere > Soil | place: USA...
AGTTCGAACGGTCCCATCGGGTAGCCGCAGCCGAGCTTCATCGCGTAGTCGATGTCGTCGGCGTTCGAATAGGACGCCTCCAGCATCCGGACCGCGTCGTTGAGGTACGGGAACAGCAGCGCGTTGACAATAAATCCGGACCGGTCGGCGCACACCACCGGATGTCTTGGCGGACCAGCCTTGCCCAGCGCCGTGCACACCGCCCGCGCGGTCGCCACCGCCTCGGGCGACGTGCGGATCGTGCGGACCACCTCGACGAGCGGCATGTGCGTTGGCGGGTTGAAAAAATGCATTCCAACGACGTCCGCTGGCCGGCCGCTGGCCATCGCGCACTCGATCACTGGCAGGCTCGAGGTGGTCGTGGCCAGTACCACGCCCGGCTTGCAGATCTCGTCGAGGTTGGCGAACAGCGCCTTCTTGACGCTCAGCTCCTCGACTACCGCCTCGACCACCAGGTCCACATCGGACAGATCGTCGAGCGTCGACGACCACCGGATCCGGTCCACCGCGGCATCACGGTCCACATCGGACAGTTTGCCGCGGACCACGCCCTTGTCGAGCGAGGCCCGTACCGTCTCGGACAGCTTCGCCGACTTCTCCAGTCCGCGGGTCACGGACATCACGTCGTACCCGGCCCGGGCGAAGACCTCGATGATGCCGGCGGCCATCACGCCCGATCCCACCACACCGACCTTGGCAACCGGTCGCGCGCCGTCGATGGCGTCGGCGCCGGCCGCCTGCGGGGTCTGCTCATCGGGTACGACGACCGGCGAGCCCGGCCCCTCGTACGTGTAGAAACCCTTGCCGGACTTGCGTCCCAGCAACCCCGCCGTGACCATCTGCTTGATCAGCGGTACCGGAGCATGCCGGCGATCCCGCCCGCCCCGGCGGTACAGGGTGTCGAGGATCTCGTACGCCGTATCGATGCCGACGAGGTCCATCAGCGCGAGCGGACCCATCGGTAGCCCGCAGCCCAGCCTCATCGCCGCGTCGATGTCCTCGCGGCTGGCGTACTTCCCCTCGACCATGGACACGGCGTGGTTGAGGTACCCGAACAGCAGCGCGTTCGCGATGAACCCGGCCCGGTCGCTGATCGTGACGTCCACCTTGCCGAGCCGGGCGCACAGCGCCTCGATGTCGTCGACGACGCCGTCCTCGGTGACCACCGTCTTGATCACCTCGACGAGCTTCATGATGGGCGCCGGGTTGAAGAAATGCAGCCCGACCACCTGGTTGGGCCGGTGGGTCGCGACGGAGATCTCGGTGACGCTCAGCGAGCTCGTGTTCGTGGCGAGGATCGCCTCGGGCTTGCAGATCCGATCCAGGTCCGTGAAGATCCGCTGTTTGAGGTCGAGGTGCTCCGGTACCGCCTCGATCACCAGATCCACATCGCGCAGGGCGTCCAGCCCGACGGCGAACGTGACGCGGTCGAGCAGCGCGTCCCGGTCCTCCGCGCTCAGCTTGCCCTTGGCCACGGCCCGGTCGGTGGAGCCCGTCAACGTCGACCGGCCGCGGTCGAGCGCGGTCTGATCGACCTCCACCGCGATCGTGTCGATCCCGTTGCGCGCCAGGACCTCTACGATGCCGGCACCCATCGTGCCCAGACCGACAACACCGACCGATGTGAACTCCCGCGCCGTTGCCATGAAGGCGAGTCTGCCACCAGGCGGCCGGAGCTGCCGCCTAGTCCCGCAGGATCGCCGTGAGCCGGTCGACGAACCACTGCTCGGACTCGGTCACCAGCTCCCCACCGACGCCGAGCACACCGCCGGAGGTCGCGGCCGTGACGACCTGCTCCGCGATCGTCACCAGCCAGTGCCGGTACGCAGCGGCTTCACCCTCCTCGGCTCCCCGCGCCAGGATCTCGACCGCCTGCCGGGCCCGGTCGAGCGCATCCGCGACGCCGGCCTCGCGATCGGTGAACTCGAACACCGGCGGAACGGCGCCCTCGTCCGGGTCACCCATCAGCGCCACGATCTCCCGGGCGATCTGCTCGACCAGGCCGATGCCGGACTCGCGTCCCTCCGCGATCGCGGACAGGCCCGCCTCGCTCTCGGACAGAGTCGCGCGTACTCCGTCCTCCTGGGCGGCGCTGGCCGCTACGACGATGGCCTGCGGCAGGCCGACGAGCAGCCCCCACTCCTGGTCGGTGAACCGTTCCATTGGTTCACCGTATCGACTGCCGGCTGTCCACCCACGACCGCACCAGCTCGTCGAGGACCACCAACGGCAGCGGTCCGCTGCCGAGCACGGTGTCGTGGAACCCGCGGATGTCGAACCGGTCGCCGAGAGCCCGTTCGGCCTCCGCCCGGATGCGTTCGATCTCCAGGCGCCCGACCATATACGCCAGCGCCTGCCCGGGTGCGGCGATGTAGCGATCCACTTCGGACTCGATCTCGATCGGGGCGACCGGAGTGTTCGCGTTCATGTAGTCCACCGCCTGCTGCCGGCTCCAACCCTTGGCGTGCAGGCCGGTGTCGACCACAAGCCGGGCGGCCCGCAACGAGTCCAGGGTGAGCATGCCGAGCCGGTCGATGGGGCCGGTGTAGAGGCCCATCTCGTCGGCCAGCCGTTCGGCGTACAGGCCCCAACCCTCGAGGTACGCGTCGACCAGCGGGAGCCGGCGCAGCATCGGCAGGTCGGTCAGCTCGAGGGCGATGGTGAGCTGGAAGTGGTGCCCCGGTACGGCCTCGTGGAAGGCGGTCGCCTCGGAGGTGAACCGGTCGCGCTCCTCCGCCCGGTACGTGTTGGCCTTGTAGATGCCGGGCCGGCTGCCGTCCAGCGACGGTGGCATGTACGACGCACCGGCCGCGGCGGGTGCCATCTCGGCCGGGATCGGCTCCACTGTGCACTGTTGGGACGGCAGCCGGCCGAACCACCGCGGCGCGACCTCCTGCGCCCGGGTGATGGTGTCCCGCGCGGCGGCCAGCAGTTCATCGCCGTCGCGCCAGCGCAGCTCGGGGTCGCCGCGGAGCCGGGCGAAGATCTGGGCCAGGTCCGTGGTACCGAAGACCGGCGACCCGATCTCGGCGTACTCCTCGGCCAGCTTGGCGATGACCGCCAGGCCGGTGTCGTGCAGCTCGTCCGGGGTACGGCTGGTGGTCGTCTGCGCCCGCACCAGCCGGCCGTAGAGCGCATCGCCGTCGGGCAGCCAGCACAGCCCGCCGCGGTCGTCGGGCCGACCGTGCGGCACGACCTCGGTAGCCAGCACCTCGCGGTACTTCTCCAGCGCGGGGCACACTGCCTCGTCCACGAGCCGGTCCCGGTCGGCGCCGAAGGATTCCGGCCCCTCGGACCGGCGCAGCGGCTCGCCGCCCTCGGCCAGGTACCGGTCGAGGTAGCCGACCATCGCCTCGACGTGCCGGCGCACCGGCGCACGCCCGGCGGAGATGCCCATCCGATGGCGCTCGGCAACCACAGCGAGCAGGTCGGGCAATCCTGCCAGCCGGGCCAGGTGCCCCTCGGCGCGTGCGGCATCGGTGATGTCGATCAGTGGCAGCAGCGTCAGCAGGTCCGTCACCGGCCCGAAGTCGGAGTCGATGATCGTGTACTCGACACCCCGGCTGCCGAGGACGTCCGCGAGCGATCCGCCCAACTCCACCACGACCGCTCTGGTCAGCCGATCGGTCTCGCTCAGCGTCGTCGGGTCGACCGCCTCGGCACGTGCGGCGATGTCGGTGAGCCGGTCACTCACCGCGGCCTCGCCGGCTTCGGTGAAGTCGGGCAGCCGGTCGTCCCGACCGGGCAACCCGATCATCGTCGCGCGCACGGGCCAAGCGGCGATCAGGTTACCCAACAGCTCGTCGGAAAGCTGAACCACATTCGTCATGCGGACACGCTAGCGGGATTGACAGATCACCTAGGGTCTACGCATGCGATCGGTCATCATCACCGGGGTGTCCCGGGGTCTGGGCGCGGCGCTGTTCGACCTCGTTTACGAGCACGGTGACCGGATCCTGGCGATCGGCCGTACCTTCACCGAGGCGCAACAGGCACTCGCGGCCGACGAGCCGCGCCGGGTGACCTTGCGCAAAGCCGACCTGACCGACCTTTCCTCGTTGCCCGACAAGGCGGAGTTCGCTCGGGAGACCAAGGGCAGCGCTGCCGTCGTACTCGTGCACAATGCCGCCGTCGTCGAACCGATCGGCGCGGTCGGCGCGCTGCCGGCCGACCAGATCGCGGCCGCCGTCACGGTCAACCTGACCGCGCCCATGGTGCTCACCAACGCGCTCGTGGCCGCGCGGAAGCGGGCCACGATCCTGTTCGTGTCAACCGGTGCGGTGCGGCACGAGATCGACGGATGGTCGATCTACCGCGCGACGAAGGCCGGCGGCGAGCTGTTCTTCGACGCGGTCGCGGCCCAGGATCCGCGACTTGTCGTGCACAAGGTCAACCCGGGCGTGATGGACACCGGCATGCAGGCGGCGATCCGCAAGGCCAGTTTCGCCGACCGCGCCCGTTTCGTGGCCATGCGCGAGCATGGTGAGCTACCGGACCCCACTGACGTGGCCCGTAAGATCATGGAACAATTTCTCGTATGACGGCCACCCGTACCCCTGGTATGCCCGCCGTCGAGGACGGCCACCTCGTCTCCACCAACCCGGCGACGGGCGCGGAGGTCGGGCGTTTTCCGGTCGCGGATCCCGCGGCGGTGACCGCCGCGGTGGATCGGGCGCGCGACGCCGCCGGCTGGTGGGCCGGCCTCGGTCAGGCCGCACGCAAGGAGCGCCTGCTGGCGTGGGTCGCGCTGGTCACGGCGCGGATCGACGAGATCACCGGGCTGATCCACGACGAGGGCGGCAAGCCCGTCGCGGAGGCGGTGGTCGAGACCGTGGGCGCGCTCGACCACGTCGCGTGGCAGGCCAAGAACGCCAAACGGGTACTGGGACCGCGCAAGGTCCGTTCGACGGTCATGCTGGCGGAGCACTCGGCCTGGTTGGAATATCAGCCGTACGGAGTCATCGGCGTCATCGGCCCCTGGAACTACCCGATCTTCACCCCGATGGGCTCGATCGGCTGCGCGCTCGCGGCGGGCAACGCGGTGGTCTTCAAGCCGAGCGAGTACACCCCGGCGGTGGGCCAGTGGCTCGCCGACACCTTCGCCGAGGTGGTGCCGGAGCGGCCGGTCTTCCAGGTCGTGCACGGGCTCGGGGACGTGGGCGCCGCGCTCTGTCGCTCCACTGTGGACAAGGTGGCGTTCACGGGCTCGACCGCCACCGGCAAGAAGGTGATGGCGGCGTGCGCAGAGTCGCTCACGCCGGTACTCGTCGAGTGCGGCGGCAAGGACGCGATGATCGTGGACGAGGACGCGGACCTCGACGCGGCGGCCAGCGCCTGCACCTGGGGCGGGCTCACCAACGCCGGGCAGACGTGCGTGGGCATCGAGCGGGTGTACGTGCTGGAGAGCGTGTACCAGCCCTTCCTCGATCGCCTCGTGGAGCGGGCCGGGAAGCTGAAGGTCGGCGTGGGCGACGACGCGGACATTGGCCCGATCACGATGCCGTCCCAAGTGGACGTCATCCGCCGACACATCTCCGACGCCCTCGACCGTGGCGGTCGTGCGGTGCTGGGTGGGCCGGACGCGGTACAGCCGCCGTACGTCCAGCCGACGATCCTCGTCGACGTGCCGGAGGACTCGGCCGCGGTCCGCGAGGAAACGTTCGGACCGACGCTCACCGTGGCCAAAGTGTCCACTGTGGATGATGCGATCGCCCGCGCCAACGCGGTGCGGTACGGCCTCGGCAGCGCCGTCTTCGGCAAGCGGCGCGCGATGGCGATCGCCCGCCGGCTGCGCTCCGGGATGACGTCGGTGAACGCGACGCTCACGTTCGCCGGCATGTCCACGCTGCCGTTCGGGGGCGTGGGCGACTCCGGCTTCGGCCGCATCCACGGCGACGATGGACTGCGCGAGTTCGCCCGAGCCAAGGCGATCACCAAGCGCCGCGGCCCGTCCCTGCTGCCGTCGACGACGTTCGACCGTACGCCTCGTCACGTGGAGCTCATCAAGAAAGCCCTGCGTCTGCTGCACGGCCGTAAGCGGTAAGTCGATGGTGTATTTGTTGGTGGCCGATCGGTCGGCCTGAAGGATCACCGCGAGCCGATACGCTCAGTTGCCGTGCCCGACACTTCTGGTAATCAGACGTCAAAATCGAACATACAACTTGTCAGCAGCGTGGCGGCCACCGTACTCGCCGCAGGGAGCCTCATCTTCTCCCTCACGATCGTAGAGCCGCCGAAGCTGGTTCCCTTCGCTCTGTTTGCCGCGGGCGGCCTCGTCGTTTCCGTGACGTTCGGGGCACGACCATGGGCCAAGCCGATCGCGGCCACCGTAGGCCTCGCCCTGTTAGCGGCGGGCGCGGTGTTGCTGGTGAAACCCGATGTCGTCCGGCCGCCCGCGGTGGTCGTAACCGCGTCAGCCTCGCCCACACCGTTTACCCACAACATCGTGATCACCGAACCTGAGCCCGGCGATTCGGTACCCGTGTGCATTTCGGTCGAGGGCACCGGTGATATTCCGGCCGGGCATGGCTTGTGGGCACTCGTGGGTGCACAGTCAGACGACGGTCGACCCACCTTCTATCTGGTACAGAAAGCACATCCGACGACGGAGAAACGATGGACCGTCCGCGTATCCGTCGGGCAGGAGCACACCACCGGACCGGGATACACCATTCATGTCGTCCTGGTCGACCGCGCCGTCGACGAGTACCTGACCAATCGGAACCCGCAAGCGGAGTGGTGGTCACGGGTTCTGCCGCCGAACGCCGTCCGGGTCGCCGGCCCGATCGCCGTCGACCGAGCTGCCGATCCCGGTTCGGCGTCCTGCCCCTGAGTCGTGGTCAGAACAGCATCAGGTCGTCGCGCTCGATGCCACGTAGTTCGTCGTAGTCCACGACCACACAACGGATTCCGCGGTCCTCGGCGAGTACCCGGGCCTGCGGCTTGATCTCCTGCGCGGCGAAGATGCCCGTCACCGGAGCCAGAATGGGATCCCGGTTCAACAGTTCGAGGTACCGCGTCAACTGCTCCACGCCGTCGATCTCGCCGCGCCGCTTGACCTCGACCGCGATCGTCCCTTCTGGACACCGGCAGAGCAGATCGACCGGCCCGATCGCGGTCGGATACTCGCGGCGGATGAGCGTCATCCCCTCCCCCAGTACCGACGGCGTCGCCGCGAGCAGCTCCTGCAGGTGCGCCTCGACGCCGTCCTTCACCAGCCCGGGATCGACGCCGAGTTCGTGCGACGAGTCGGCGAAGATCTCCTCGAGCGTGATGCGCAGCTCCTCACCGGACTTGTTCACCACCCGCCAGACACCCGGTGCCTCCTCGATCCGGCACGGGGGGCTCATCCAGTTGAGCGGCTTGTACGCCCGGTCGTCGGCGTGGATGGAAACCGACCCGTCCGCCTTCACCATCACGAGCCGGACCGCCAGCGGAAGATGGGCCGTCAGCCGGCCGATGTAGTCGACCGTACAGCGAGCGATCACCAGACGCACCGGACCAGCCTAGGCGACGCTCATGGGTCGAGGCCGGGAGGTGGCGGCGGTCCGACGAACAGGTCGTCGATCGAGTCGGCGGTGACCGCGTCTTGGACCCATGCGCGGAGGTAGTCGAGGCTGGTGCACGACGTAATGCGGGCGCGCGCCTCCTCGGGGACGTCGATGCCGCGCACTTTGAGGACCGTGAGCACCGCTTCGACGCCCGCTTCGATCCGTCCCGCGGCACGGCCTTGGAAGACGTAGTGGCGCGCGAAGTCAGTCTTGTATTCGTACCTACGGCTGGCCATTAGTGCCTCCAGAGACTCCCGCGCTGCCGCCGGCAGTGCGGATGCGATAACATCATAGTACAAGGTGTTGCGGTCCTCATCGAGGGTGGCGAGTGCGTCGAGCAGTGTCGTCAGGACGTTGTTCAGGTCAGGGTGGGTGGCGTGTGCCATCACGGACAACGCCGCCAGCTCGGGTACCTGGCTGGCCTGGTCTACATCGGTCACCAGAGGCACCTGATCCGGTCCGAGGACCAGCGGGGACAGCGCCCAGCCGGGGTGGCCGAGGCCGATCGGCTGGGCGCACCAGGTAGCGGTGGACATGTCAGCGCAGACCACCAAAAGCAGGGATGGGCAGCGCAGACGCGCACGCAGGGTCGTGAGGTAGACCGGCCAGGTCCACCGTTTGGTCCGGTCTCGACGCAGCTGTACCTCGATCACGACGGCCAGCACGGGGTTCTGGCCTTGTGTCAGCACCACCACCGCGTCTGCCCGGTATTCGGTGGGAACGAGGTTCGGGAAGTCGCCCGACTCCAGGCGAACCTGGTGGTACTCGGGAAGGCTGATCCCGAGTGCGTCCGTGAGCAGCTCCGCGGCGAGCGAAGGCCGGAGCCGGAACATCTCGATCAGTGCCTCGTGCAGAGTGGAGGGCATGTGGGGACCGTATGGAGCGGGTACGTGCCCAGGGAGGGGCCAGAAGCGAATGGCCCCGGGGGCCAGAGGCTCCAGTCAGCGGGCCCGCGCGACCCCGACGCCGACGATGACGGCTACCACGAGACCGAGTGCGATGGTGAGCAGCCCCGAAGCCAGGAGTGTGGGCTGAGCGCCGATCGCGCCGACGACCGGACCGCCGAGCAGCGCGCCGAGCGCCGTGGACGGGATCGTCAACGCGGTACGGGTCGCGAGCACTCGGCTGAGTACCTCCGGCGGGCTGAGGCGCTGGAACAGGGTCGTGCAGATCGCGATGTACGGACCGTAGATCAGGCCACCGATGCCGAACCCGATCAGCCCCGGCACGATCGCGTCGGTCAGCGCTACCGGCAGCAGAGCCGCGCCCCAGCCGACGATGATGCCTACGACGACCGCCCACAGTGGACGGTTACGCAGCAGACCCGCTCCGAGGCCGCCGGCTATCGCGCCGACGCCGAACACCGCCCAGAACGCGCCGAGCAGGCTCGGTGAGCCGTCCAGGTCCCGGGCGACATGGATCGGCAGTGCGACCTCGACCGGGCCGTACAGGAAGAAGAAGACGCACGTGGTCACGAGCAGGCCGAGCAGCCGTGGCTGGCCGAGGATCGTGCGCCAGCCGCTCGTCGCCACGCCCACCGGCGCGGTTCCCGCCGGCGCGGTTCCGACCGGTTTATGGACGGCGGCCCGGGCCGGTGACAGCCAGCAACTCGCCGCCAGGATCGCGAAGCTCACCGCGTCCAGCCCGATCACCCAACCGGGACCGACCACAGTGGTCATTGCACCGGCCAGGGCCGGGCCGATCACGGTCGCTCCCAGGGCGAACGTCGATACCAGTGCGTTGCCCGCGATCCGGTCCTCTTCGGGCAGCAGCTCGGCGATCAGCGTGTACGTTCCCGCGCTGCCCCAGGCGTGCATCAGCGACGACACCGCGAGCAACGCCACGTAGACGCCCGGAGTCAGCACACCGGCCACGGCGAGCACCGCGATCGTGCCGAGCGCCACGGCCCGCAGGGACGCGTCCACCGCTACCAGCCCCGCGCCGCTCAGGCCGCGCACGAGCCGGCCCAGCAGCCCCGCTCCGATCGTCGCGGGCAACGCGTACGCCGCGACCGCCAGCCCGGTCCACACCCCCGTCTGGCCCGGCGGGGCGATCTGCACGGCGAGCCAGGCGACCGCCACCATGCTCATCCCGTCGCCCAGCGCCGAGGCCAGCATCCCGGGCAGGATCCGGCGCAGCACGGGTTGGCGCAGCACCGGCCCGTACGACCCGAGCCGTGACCCGCGGGTCGGGACGGGTGTGAGCGACATGGGATCAAGCTATCGCTCGCCGGTCCTACACCTTGGGGGGTGGGTGGGCAAAGGGGGCCTGCGATGGACGCAGGCCCCCAACGCTCTTGGATTACGGAGCCATGATGAACGACATCTGACCGGGTTGATAGACGCGCTCGTAGGTGCTCCACACGCCCAAGCTGTATCTGTTCATGTCAGTGATGTTCAGATAGATCGTGCTCCCCGAAATGCGGTACGAATTCACCCAGGCCACATGCCCCACCGAAGACGTAGTGGCTCCGGGCTCCATCACGACCACGGCCCGTGCGCGGGGTGTCGATACCACCGTCCAACCGGCACTGCGTGCATTCGTATCCCAGTACATGGCGTCTCCATTCCAGCCGGGATACGCGCCGGTGTTCTGCTTCCATTTCTCCGCGGCGCCCCACGTACAGTAGCCGCCGGCAAAACCGTTGTAAGACCTACTCGCGCCCGTTGCCGGCCACGCGCAACGGACCGCCGTTCCCGGGCCTTCCGAGCATCGGGCGTTGAGCGTCGCCGAACCTCCGATGGCCTTGTTGGGTGTCCAGTTGTCGCCCCACCAGCTCGATGACGTGCCACCGCAGCCCACATGGAGTGAGATGTTCGTTGGCAGAGCGGTGCTCAAAGTCTTGCTGTAGCTGGCAACGTTCACTCTATTCGGTAGTCGAGTCCAGGCTGCGAATCCGCTTCCCCCACCGCTGGACTGGATCCAGACCCCCACAACGGCATTTCCGCCGTCGCACGACACGGTGCCACTCACACTTATCGTGGCAGCCGATGCTGGCGCAGCCCAGAAACCAACGGCAATCGTGGCGGCGGCCGTTCCCACGAGAGCCAGAAAACGCATGCGTTTCACATTTCTCCTTACCGCAGGGGTGCTTTACGCGTTAACTGTCCCATCCAGGCTTTTGGTCCGAATCGCCCATTGAGATGCCTTTGACATCCGCGGGTAGCCGCACATGCATCCGTCCCGGCTAACTCCTTCGAGGCACTCACAATTCGGTTGGCGCCGCACCGGGAGGCTGCGATACTCCCGCCCGTGATCTACCGCTTGCTCGGCCGGACCGGGGTGAGGGTCAGCTCGCTCGCGCTCGGCTGTATGAACTTCGGCGGTCGTACCGACGC
>Ga0075429_100005526_pt1 | contig 10886 bp, 12 predicted proteins | sample RhiMetdeltSRZDD3_FD_75295 | JGI IMG/M metagenome (GOLD analysis project Ga0075429, IMG submission 75295) | Populus rhizosphere microbial communities from Tennessee, USA - Rhizosphere MetaG P. deltoides SRZDD3 | ecosystem: Host-associated > Plants > Roots > Rhizosphere > Soil | place: USA...
CGTCTGCCCCCGTCATAGCGAGACGCGACGCAAAGGTATGCCGGTTCCCATGCCAGGTGAAGCCTTCGAGTCGGCTGGCATCCCTGCCGCCCGCCGCAAGCGCCTCCCGAGCCTTCTGCACCGCTCTTGGAAAGAACTTATCGGCTTGGGCATGAGGGCACGCGAATACCGCCTCGCTTGGATCGCTTGGACGTTTACGCTGGCTACCTAGATCCAGGAGCACCGACCGGACGGTAGAATTCATTGGCACCCGGCGGGCCTGACCATGCTTTGACCGCTGAACGGTGATGACCTCAGTGAGAAAGTCTACGTCCGTCCATCGAAGACTCATTTGTTCGGACCAGCGAAGGCCTGTGTTCACGCTGACGACGAAGTGAGGCCGGAGATCTCGCGGAAGGGCCTCACTGATAGCAACTTCCTCCTCGGGCGTCAGATACACAACGCGTTGATCATTTTCTCGGAACTTAGCTACCCCCTTCGCTGGGTTCGTACTCGCTAACCCGAGGCGAAGCGCTGTCAGAAGGACTCTAGGACTCCTTTAGGAGAACTTGGTCCGAAACCGACCTAAACCAGCCAAAGAGAGAATTAGCTGTCTCCTGGGTTTTGGGGTCGGCGTTAGTGGGCATCATGATCTCGGTTCCCCTCATAACCCAACGTTCCAAATCGGACCGCACGTGCCCCGCTACGGGGTGTGCGAGGTCATGGGACCTCCACTCGCATGGCTCTTGGCGCGACTCCGTCGCCTGCATCAATCCTAGGCATTGACACTCTGCCGATCCACGCTCTACGTTCCATTCACACCGACAACCGGAGGCTGGACTTGAAAGAGGCAGAGTCTGGTCAAACCTGGCTCCACGATTTGATGCGGTTCATGAAGCACTTCCCACTCCGGACCCAGGATGTTTCTTTGACCGTGCTCAAGGGACATCTTCTGACGGAGGAGCTGCTTCGTGAATTTATCAACGACAAGGTCAAGCATCCATCTCATGTCCGGGACGCCGGGCTCCGCTACATCCAGTGCGTACACGTTGCCCGTGCGTTCAGCTTGAACCCGGAGGATTGGGTCTGGGATGCTCTTGTCCGTTTAAACGCTATTCGGAACAAACTCAGTCATGCCTTGGAGCCTGACGGTCTTGACGATGCCGTTAGTTCCCTGCTCCAGTTGGTACGACACCACGACCCCCGCGAGATCCCTGACGAACTCCGTGGACTATTTACGCCGTTGGGCATGGCGTTGTTCTCGATGCACGCCGCATTGTCGGCCCAACTGAGGCTAAGGGTGAGTGGGACACTCGCAACATCGCTGAAGATCCCTCGAATCGATGACAAAACATCTTGAACGATTCTCCTTTCTTGCTGATCTCGACGACTTCCTCCACTCCCACGCACCCACGGCCCTCTGACCGCCGACGCCACGGAGCCTGCGTGGAATGGCTACCTGCTCACGGTGGCGTGTCCGTGTGGGGTGGTGTTTGGGCGGTGGATAACGCCGGAGGATGCTGACGCTGACCTTCTAAGGACTCGCCCGGCTGAACTAGCCGCGCCTCGCCATTTACGTCGAACAAGCCTTTCCGCCCACTCACTTGCCCCGGCGAGCGCGTTCGCCTAGCCTGTCCTCGGCCGCTGCCGTGCAAGCGGCAAAGGGGAGACCGATGCGTCAGCGCCCGAAGCCACTGAAGCCCAAGGCCAAGCTCCCGGTCGCCCCCAAATCGCCCAAGAACCAAAGCTCTAGGGCCCGCGACCTTGAGAAGCGCCTGGCGGAGGCGCAGGAGCAGCTCCAGAAACGGGACCGCGAGCTAGCGGAGGCGCTCGAACAGCAGACCGCGACGAGCGAGATCCTGCGGGTGATCAGCAGCTCGCCGGCGGACGTCCAGCCCGTCTTCGACGCGATCGCCCGCGAGGCGAGGCGCTTGTGTGGAGCCTCCATCGGCGTCGTCGGACGGTATGACGGTGAGCTGCTGCATCTCGCCGCGCACGAGCTCGTGCGCCCGGAAGGCGTGGAGGCGATGAAACGTGCGTTTCCGACCCGCCCCAGTCGGGCAATCACGAGCAGTCGCGCAGTTCTGGAACGCGCCGTGGTGCACGTGGTTGATGTTCACGAGGATCCTGATTACGACAAATCGGTCGCGCACGGACTCCAGAACCGAAGCACCCTCGCGGTGCCGATGCTGCGCAACGGCGAGCCGATCGGATCGATCGCGGTAGCGCGGCTGGAGGCGCAGCCGTTCACGGACGAGCAAATCGCACTGCTCCAGACCTTCGCCGACCAGGCGGTCATCGCCATCGAGAACGTGCGGTTATTCAACGAAACGAAGGAGGCCCTGGAACAGCAGACGGCCACCAGTGAGATCCTGCGTGTCATCAGCAGTTCGCCGACCGACGTTCAGCCAGTGTTCAGTGCCATCCTCGACAGTGCCACTCGGCTGTGCTCGGCGCATCACGGGATCCTCTACCTCTACGATGGCGCGGTATTCAAGACTGTGGCTGTTCGCGGTCTCAGTGCAGAGGCCGAGCGTACATTCCTCGAGCCGATCGCACCCGGGCCGGCGACCGGCTTCGGCCGAATGCTTGCCGAGCGGCGGCCGATCCAAATCGCCGACGTGACCGATGACGTCGCCTACCGGCAGGGCGATCCCTGGAGGATGCGGGCGGTTCAGCTCCTGAGCGCTCGCTCCGCGGTGTGGCTGCCGCTTCTGAAGGTGGACGCAATCGTCGGCGCCCTGGCGATCTATCGACAGGAAGTACGACCGTTCTCAGACAAGCAGATCGAACTCGCACTGACCTTCGCCGACCAGGCCGTCATCGCGATCGAGAATGTGCGGTTGTTCAAGGAGCTGGAGGCACGCAACGGCCAACTTACAGAGGCGCTTGATCGGCAGACGGCGACGGCCGAGGTCCTACGCGTGATTAGTCAGTCACAGACCGAGGTGCAGCCGGTCTTTGACGCCATCGTGGACAACGCCATGCGACTCTTTCGCGCGTGGGCGGCGTCGATCGTCCAGGTCGACGGAGAACTCGTCCACACGGTCGCGGTGCGGGGCGGTAGGCCCGGATTGGACCAATACTTGCGTGAGCAGTCACCGTGGTCGATTCATCAGCCGACCCCCGTCGCTCGGAGCATCGTCCAGCGGACCGTCATCCATGTCCCGGACACCGAGTTGGATCGCTATGCGGACGAGGCGATACGGGAAGTCCGGCGTAGGGGCGGGATGCGCTCCATTCTGGCGGCTCCCATGCTTCGTGATGGGCAGCCCATCGGCGCCATCTGGATCTCCCGCGCAGTGGCAGGCCCCTTCTCGTCGGCGGAAATTGCGCTCCTCCAAACCTTCGCTGACCAGGCGGTGATCGCGATCGAGAACGCGCGATTGCTTAGCGAGCTGCAAGCCAGCAACCAGGAGATCGCCGAGAAGAGTCGCCAGATCGAAGTCGCCAGCCAGCACAAGTCCGAGTTCCTGGCGAACATGTCCCACGAACTAAGAACACCACTGAACGCCATCATCGGGTTCTCTGAGGTACTGAGCGACCGTATGTTCGGGGAGTTGAACGAAAAGCAGGACGAGTATCTGAAAGACATCTACGCCTCAGGCACCCATCTCCTGTCTCTGATCAACGACATCCTTGATCTCTCGAAGATCGAGGCCGGACGGATGGAGCTGGAACTTACTGACTTCCATCTCCCCACGGCACTCGACAACGCTCTGACCCTCGTCCGCGAGCGGGCGGGGCGACGGAGCATCACATTGCAGACGAGCGTGGATGAGCGGCTGGGGGAGATTCGGGCGGACGAGCGAAAGATCCGGCAGGTCGTCTTGAACTTGCTGTCGAATGCGATCAAGTTCACGCCGGAGGGCGGCCGGATCGAGGTTGCGGCGGTGCCAAAGGACGGGGTTGTAGAGGTGTCGGTTAGCGACACCGGGGTCGGCATCGCGCCAGAGGATCGGGAAGCGGTGTTCGAGGAGTTCCGGCAGGTGGGGACGGCGGCGAAGAAGGTGGAGGGCACGGGGCTGGGGTTGACCCTGTGTCGCAAGTTCATCGAACTGCACGGCGGGAGGATATGGGTCAAGAGCCAGGTAGGCGTGGGCTCGACGTTCACGTTCACGATCCCGGTGCGCCGTGGCGAATAACCGCCACCGCCGCGTGTCCCGAATCCCCGCGCGAAGGTGATCGAGATACGTTTTGGGTATGTAGGAGATACTCTCTAACCGGGTCACTACCATCGAGAGGACCTGCGAAAACACTGATTTAGGATTGGCATCCGATATGCCTAGGAGGAGGTGTGAGCCAACCGGACTGAAGGAGGTGCGCCATGAGTCTGAGACGTCGCTGGTTGCCGATTATCGCTCCCGCATGCCTCGTGGTTACGGCTCTGTCTTGGGGCACGGTCGGCGCCGCCGACAAGACGAAAGTGGATCAGGCGACCAAGCAAGTCGATCAGGGCGCCAAGCAGATTGGGCAGGGCAAAGTCGGCCCAGGCTTCAAGGAGATGTTCACGGGCATCGGCCACACGATCGTCGAGGGCGCCAAGTTCAGCGGTGACACGATGGGGGAGTTCTTCAAGAAGACTTTTGGCAGTTAGCTCCCGACTGGCAAAGCCCGAGGCGCCGATTCGCGACGCGGCAGTCGCCGATCGTTGAAGGACCGCCGTCACCCATGTAGCGTCCCTGGGGTGCTCGACCCGCGCGGCCAGCTCCTTCGATGACACCGCCAATAGTTCAGGTCTGCTAGACTCCCGCCAGCCATCCTCCACCGAGGTGACCATGCGGCGGATCGGGCTCGCGGTCGTGCTCGCTGTCAGCATGTTTCTTGTGCCTCGCTGGCGAGGCGCAGCAGGCAGGGAAAGTTCACCGGATAGGGTTCCTCGGCAACTCCACGGCGGCCCTGGAGGCCAATCTCGTCGGGCCATTCCGCGAGGGCTTGCGCGAGCTGGGCTACGTCGAGGGGCAGAGTATCGTCATCGAGTATCGATGGGCGGAAGGGAAGTACGAGCGGTTTCCCGCCCTCATCGCGGAGTTGCTCGCCCAGAAGGTGGAGCTGATCGTGACCGCCGGGACACCCGCCTCGCTCGCCGTCAAGAAGGCGACAACGTCGGTCCCCCTCGTCATGGTGGCCATCGGTAATCCCGTCGATACGGGCCTCGTCGCGAGCTTCGCGAGGCCCGGCGGCAACATCACCGGAATACACTCGACCGTAGAGGGACTGGAGGGGAAACGGCTGGAATTGCTCCGGGAGGTGATACCCAAGCTTTCCCACGTCGCCGTGCTCTGGAATCCGGAGAATCCGGCTCTCCTGACCTATTTGAAGGAGATGCGGGCCGCAGCGCAGGTCTTGGGAATCGAACTGCAGGTCTTGGCGGTGAGGACCTCGGGCGACTTCGAAGAGACGTTCAAAGCGATCGTCAGGGCGCGGCCAGGGGCGCTCCGCGTGATGGGGGATCGTCTTTTCTTGCACAATCGCCAGCGCATCATGGACTTCGCTACCAAACAGCGCCTGCCCGTGGTGCCTGTGCACCCCGAATTCGTCGAGGCGGGCGGGTTGATGTTCTTTGGGCCGAACTACCCGGGCATGCACAGACGAGCCGCCTACTTCGTGGACAGAATCCTGAAAGGCGCGAAGCCCGCCGACCTCCCAGTCGAGCAACCCACCAAGTTCGAGCTGATCATCAACCTCAAGACCGCGAAGGCGCTCGGGCTGACCATCCCCCAGACGCTGCTGCTGCGGGCCGATCAAGTGATCGAGTAACCCATCAACATGGGTATCGAAGGAGACTGTCCATGGCAGCTTACGTGTTTTTCGACGTTGTCTCCGTCCATCCCGAGCGGATGAGTGGATACCGCGACAAGGCGTTCGCTTCAGTGAAAGCCTTCAATGGAAAGCTGGTCGCTGCCACAAGCAACATAGACTGTCGTGAGGGCGACTGGCACCCAGCTCGAATTCTGATGCTTGAGTTCCCTAGCATGGAGAAGGCAAGGGCTTGGTACGACTCGCCGGAGTACCAAGAGGTTCTACCGATCCGGCTCGATGCAAACAGGGACAGGATGGTCATATTCGAGGGCATGCCATAGAGCCCATTGAAGTAGTCACATGCTCGACCCACGCGGCCAACTCCTCCGAGCGGCGCTCGGCTTCGCCACTCTCTCCATGCCCTCCTACGACCGCGCACTCTGGGGACTGCGTACCTGGCTCGACTCGTGGACCGGCATTGGCCATGTCGCGGTGGCATGCACCGCCCGGGGTTCGACCTGCAACTGACTCAGTACGATGACCGGGGCTGTCGGGCCACGTTCTACACGACGGGGATGGAGCACTCACCCACGAGCGCGACGGGCTCGGGATGGGCTAAGCGACCGTGGCGGGCTGTGCAGAGAGCGGCGTTGACGTTTGAGACTTGGGTGTCGCGCGTCGCTCTTGCGCTAGGGCTGCTGACGTTGCTTCTCGCCTCCGCCTGCTCGACGCTATCTCCCTCGTACCGGGACGAGCGATTCGTGATTCTGAGTTCGGGCGACTTCACCGCCCAGGACGTTGAACGAGTCCGAGAGCAGCTAGAAGTCGGACTCAAGGCACTTGAGCGATACACCCCCCCAGCACCTCGTGCGAAGTTCCCCATCGTCGTCAATCTGTGGTCTGGCAGCGGGGTGTCCCACAGTTACCACGGGCGAGGCCCGATTGAACTCTTCTGGGTGAAGGAAATGCGATCACCGATCATCCACGAGTTGACCCACGTTATGGCGGGCTATACGGCGTCGAATGGACACTGGACTCAAGAAGGGTTCGCCTCGTACATGCAGGATGAATACGGCGAGGACCGAGCCTTTCCAACCGCAAAGATGGCCCACGCCCTGGTCAAAGTCCTCTCCGAGGAGGCGTCCCTCTTGCCAATGGAGTACGTTATGCGAGATCGCAACCGGCAGACGTACTTCGGAACCCGTACGCCGTGGGAGCGCTGGCTGGCCTATACGCAGTCCACGTCCCTATGTCGCTATCTCATCGAGCGTTACGGGCGAGAGCGATTCGTCCAGGTCTATGACGTGCCCTTCGAGCGGGTCGATTTCGAGAAGCTGTATGAGAAACCCGTCGGGATCCTGCTCGACGAGTGGCTCAGTCACGTCCGAGCGCTCCCCCTCGACGGCGCAGCCTACCAGTATTTCGTCCAGATGAAACGGCTGCGCGTACGTTAGCGTGTCGGCAAGTCCGCAGGATCCCCCAGCGATGGAGCGCACACCGTGGCACGCGGTCCAGCGGGCGCGGGCGCTGAGGGGCGGCGGAGAATCTTCGCAATGATGCTCCGTAGCGTAGGGAGACGGTGGAGCCGAACAGAGCGGACTGCTCCCAGAGTGCTCGCCGCTGAACGTTCGGCAGACGAACGGGAGGGAGATGTCTAATAGCTGGTTCAAGTACGAGGAAAGGACCGCCGAGAGACTCTCGGAGTTCGTGAGTCTCATTCTGGACACACTGAGAGCCCCATATCTCTTCCGTGGCCATGCCGATCTCGACTGGGAACTTGAGCCTGCTATCGACCGCTCGGACTTCTCCGATTTGGAGGGAAAGCTTGAGCGTGAGGCGCACGAGCGTCTCGTGTTTAACGAGTTCAAGAGGCTTGCTTTGCCCCACCTGCGTTCGCGACCTGCGAACGACTGGGAATTCTTGGCCCTGGCGAGGCATCATGGCGTACCCACCCGTCTGTTGGATTGGACAGAGAATCCGCTGGCTGCTCTGTTCTTCGCTGTTGAGCCGCTGCGCCACTCAGACTCCGCTGTCTGGTGTTACACCTACGTTGAAACGGAGAAGGCGCTTGATGTTGAGGAGACCCCAGACCCTCTAGCGGTTAAACGGGTGCTCTTGTTTCGACCTCCTCACGTGCATCCTCGGGTCTGGACGCAGTCCGGGATGTTCACGGCCCACCCGCCACGGTTCAAGAACATCGCAGATTCCTGGGGGGTCCTCCCCTTGACCTGTATACGCATCCCGGTGACTGCTCGCGCACGGCTCCGTGTGGAACTCCAGAGAGTTGGGGTTCACCGGGCGAGTCTCTTCCCGGACCTTGACGGGGTCGGACAGCATGTGTACGGACTGTGGCGCAACCAATAGCGGGAGGCGGTTGCACTGAGAAGACAGATTCGCCGTGCGAGGGGTGCAATTGATGGCCAAACCCCGCCCCGAGAAGAAGCGCCAGAAGGCCAAGCCGGTACAACCTCCGTTACCCGGGATGCCCCCGCCCGAGCCACCGGGCACCATTCGTGTCCTCCCCATGCAGCTTCAGATCGGTGATCGCATGACGGATTCAACCGGCGAGTGGGAAGTAGTGGGACGTCCCTACAGCTCAGGGGGTGGCAAGAGTACGAGTGTGCGCGTCCAGCGGGTGGACAAGCCGGGAGTGGTAGAGACGCGGATGTGGGGGTCTTACGAGAAGATCACCGTGATAAGGCGAGCGCCCGCCGAGGAGAGTAAGTGATGAGGGCGTCCGTTTATATTTGCGGTCGTGATTCTTGTCGCTGGCTGCGCGAACGGCCCTTGGCATTGGACGCGATTGAACGCGACTCGCGATGTTTTTCTGGTCGATCATCAGCCGTGCTTCGATGCAGCCACGATTGGCTACGGCGTCGCAACAAGCAGGCCTATAAGGCCTGCATGCGCAGCAAAGGCTGGACCCGAGTCCAGGGAACCGGTAGCCAATATCCTGACGTACCTCATTTTCGTGGGCCGGAAGGCGACGACGAATTCAAGCCCGCCGATCGCGCGTGGTTCACGACGCAAGGAAGTCCGTCGGGGCGGTAACGTGGAGAGACTTATGAGAAGGCTCGTCCAACTGATGGCTGCGGTCTGCCTGCTCTGCTCTGCCGCGACGGCCTACCCGGAGTGCTCGTGGGTGGTGTGGGCATCAGCGTCCGTGATCGGGCGCGGCCTCATGGACAAACCGACGCAGACGTGGCCGACAAAGGCGTTCCCGACAAAAACTGAGTGCGACGCTGGTCGCAACCAAGCGATTGCTCGACTGCTCGCGACCGACGTATCCGGGGTGAAGGCTGTTCGTGTCGGGGACATGGTGTCGGTTCTGGTCGGCGACCCACCGGATCGAACCTTGACCACCTACTGGTTCGCCTGCCTCCTCGACACCATCGACCCACGCCGCGAGAAAGGGAAATAGGCAGCCATGCGTCGCGGTCGCTGGGAAATCGTCGAAGAGCTGGGGCGTGGCGGTCAGGGCGTTGCTTCTTTGGTGTTCGACAGCGACAAGATCGACGTTGATCGTCTAGTCCCGGAGATACGGAACGTCTTCATGAGGTTGACCGCCCCAGTTATCCCGGCCGAACAGCAACGAGCCTACACGCTCGAACTCCTTGGGGGCATCGAGAAGTATCTGGGGCGAAATGGTCCATTAAACTGCGCGGTGCTCAAGCTGCTCCATCCCCATCTACTCAGAGATGATAAAGCGCATCGGCGACTGGAAACTGAAGTGCGCCTGCTCTCTACGCTCAACCACTCTTCACTCACCAAGGTTCTGGATTCTCAGATAGATCAGGGCTGGTTCGTGACGCCTTACTACTCCGAAGGCACGCTGGCGAGCACCTTACACCGATTCGCAGGCAAGCCAGTTGAGGCACTACGGGCTTTCCGGTCACTCGTGGAGGGTGTTGCTGAGTTGCATCGAAGAGCCATCGTCCACCGCGATATCAAGCCAGAAAACATCTTTGTCGAGGGCGACAGACTGATCCTTGGCGATTTTGGGATCGCCTACGTTGATGATTCCGGTCAAACCCGGGTGTCGGATACCTACGAGAACGTGGGAAGTCGCGACTGGATGCCAGCCTGGGCGATGGGGATGCGTCTTGAGGACATCCGCCCGTCATTCGACCTGTTCAGTCTCGGTAAGGTGCTGTGGGCGATGGTCTCAGGGAGAACCAAGATGCGTTTATGGTATTGGGATCGCTCAGAATTTAACCTTCAGGAGCAATTTCCCACGGACGACCGGGTGCCGTGGATCAACCAGCTACTTCGCGGGTCGGTCCAGGAGAATGAGGACGACATCGGATGGCGAGATGCCGAGGGGCTCCTCAAGCAGTGTGATGCCGTCCTAACGATCCTCCAGCGCGGTGGGCAGGTCTTTGCAAAGGGCGTCAACCGAGTGTGTCGTGTGTGTGGCAACGGAATCTATGGCTTCGCCGTCCGCGAAGGCAGTCCCACGGCGCTGCGTAACCTCGGATTTGATCCTGCCGGGGAGAAGCTGCGTGTGCTCCAGTGCAGCAACTGCGGACATCTCGAAATCTTTCGAGTAACGTCTAATCCGCCAGCGTGGCGTGAAATTGACGATGCTCGTTAAACGAAGCACCACTCAAATCTTGGAAGGACAGGCTTCCCGAGAAGGGAACGCGAGAGACAATCACACGATCGAGTACCGCTGCTCGACCGACACCGTGGACCTGCGCCGGCCGAAGGCGAAGTGAGACACACCTAGTCCTAAGCTTCGCCTACGGGGCGTCCCCGGCCTAACGAGGAGCCGGCTTAGGTGTCGCGGTCTCGGACGCCGAAGTCGCTGTTGGAGCCCGCTGAACAGTGCCTGCCCGTACATAGCCCCGCTGTTCAAGCGAGGTCTTGCACTCAGCGTATTTGACCTCACCGTAAATGCTGGGTCCTCCGGCTGCTTGCTCGCACTCCAAGACTTCTCCGGTGACCGGGTGCTTGTACACGGCGTAGTTGGTGGTGATGCAGCCAGCCAGGAATAGTCCGCCGAGTATGAGGCCACACTTCATTACCTTAACGTTGGTCATTCTGTCTCCTTCGTCACTTTATTGAAGCTCGCATCGGGAAACCTCCTCCGCGCGATCTGACCACTGACAAGCCCGTTATTGGACCCGCACAAACTCATATCGCCCCACTGGAGACCCAGCGAT
>Ga0075429_100005528_pt1 | contig 10885 bp, 7 predicted proteins | sample RhiMetdeltSRZDD3_FD_75295 | JGI IMG/M metagenome (GOLD analysis project Ga0075429, IMG submission 75295) | Populus rhizosphere microbial communities from Tennessee, USA - Rhizosphere MetaG P. deltoides SRZDD3 | ecosystem: Host-associated > Plants > Roots > Rhizosphere > Soil | place: USA...
GAGCGGCTGGCTGATCCTCGGCACCCGCACCGGCGACAGCTGCAGCCTGTGGCACGTCGGCCTCGGCGGCCAGCCGCCGCTGCTGCTCGCCGTCGATCCGACCTGCCTCGCCGACGCGGTCGACCTCGCCCCCGACGGCGCCACCATCGCCCGCGTCGTCGGCAACCGGCTGTTCATCAGCGACGCCAGGAGCGGCGACCCGCGCGCGATCGTCGACGGCGGCCAGTGGGAGCCGACCTGCCCGACCTGGTCGCGCGACGGCCGGTTCCTGGCGGTCGCGCTCAAGCGTCCGAACGACGGACTGTGGGTGATCGACGCCGTCACCGGCCGCACCCTGCACGAGGAGCCCAACGGCCGCTGCGGCCACTGGCTCGAGGGCAACCGGCTGGCGTTCGCGCACCAGCGCGGCCAGGAGGCGGCCGAGGTGCGGATCCTCGCCAGCGCCGACGGCGGCCGCCAGTGGTCGTCGACCGAGGTGCTGTCGGTGCCGGACGCGCGGATCGAGGCGGTCACCGGCAGCGCCGACGGCCTGCTCGTGCAGTCGACCGACCTGCGCCGGCGCGTCTTCCTCCTGCCGATCGACCGCGACGCCGCGCCGATCCGGCTCGCCGACGCCACCGCGATCCAGACCGGCGCCAGCAACGACTACCTGACCGCCGGCTGGCTCGGCGACGACGGCCTGGTCGTGCTGTCGCGCATCGGCCGCGATCGCGCCCTGATCCGGGTCACGCCGTCCGGCGAGCGCGAGGTCGTCGATCGCATCGGCCCCTTGACCGCCGCCTGGGTCGCCGCGTTCGACGGCGGCATCATGTACTTCACGCCTCCCGACTGTCGCCTGCACCGGTTCATGCGCCGCGGCGGCCGCGATCGCTCCGACTCGATCGCGTATCCGTGCCGCAGCGGGCGCAGCATGGCCTGCGCCAGCCGCGGCCCGTGCGCGCTCTGGCGCGACGACGAGGGGACCGTGCGCTGGTTCGACGTCGACACCCTCACCGAGGGGGCGCCGCTGGCGTTCGCGATGCCGGCGCCGGCGCCGGCGGCGTGGCTCGAGCTGACCGACGACGGCCGCTGGCTCGTCGAGGAGACCGAGGTCGGCCTGCGCTGGAGCGATCTGCGCACCGGGCTGCGCAAGACCGTGGCGCTCGATCCGCCGGCGACGCTCCTGACGCCGCGCGGGTTCGATCTCGCGCACGACGGCAGCGCGATCGCCGTGAAGGCGCACGGCCACGGCGCCGCGCTGATCGAGATCCAGCCCGACGGGACGTGGCGCGAGCGGGTGATCGCCGACGACGTCCTCCTGTCCGGGCCGACCCTGTCGCCGGACCGGCGCCACGTCGGATTCCTGTCGCTGGAGCGGCCGTCGCTGTGGACCTACGTGCCGCTCGAGGCCGGCGCGGCGGCCCCGGCCCAGGGTCGGACCACGATCCTCCCGTAGCGCGCCCGCCACGGTCGGACGCATCTTTTTCGGCGCCGGCGTGTCGAGCCGCGCGGATCGGCTCCGACCAGAGGGCATCCAACCTGGGAGGCAATCCGATGCGCAAGCTCATCGTGACCGAGTGGATCTCGCTGGATGGCGTCGTGCAGTCCCCGGCCTATCCGGACGAGGACCGGAGCGGCGGCTTCCGACACGGCGGCTGGCACATGCCGTACTTCGACGACGCCGCACGCGAATGGGTGCTGAACAACGTCACGAGCGCCGGCGGCTACCTGCTCGGCCGCCGCACCTACGAGGCGTTCGCCGCCCACTGGCCGAAGGCGTCGAAGGAGGAGCAGCCGCTCGCGCGGCCCCTGAACGAGCGTCCGAAGTACGTCGCGTCGCGGAGCCTGTCGCCGCCGCTGGCGTGGCAGGGCTCGACGCTCCTCGAGGGCGACGCCGGCGAGGCGGTGGCGGCGCTCAAGCGCGGCGACGGCGGCGACCTCCTCGTCATCGGCAGCACCGAGCTGGTGCCGGCGCTGCTCGCCCGCGGCCTCGTCGACGAGCTCCGGCTCATGATCGATCCGGTCCTGCTCGGCGGCGGCAAGCGGATCTTCCGCGACGACGGCGCGCTGCGGGCGCTGCGCCTGGTCGAGAGCCGGCCGACGTCGACCGGCGCACTGCTCACGCGGTACGCGCCGGCGTGACGGCATGGCGAACCGGCATCGGATCGCGATCCGCACCGGCGCTGCGGCCCCATCTTGAGCAATCGGCGCGCGCCGTATAGCAGACGGCGGATGTGGACACCGATGGTGGCGACGATGGTCGTGATGGCAGCGCTCACCCTCGCGGGGTGTGGACTCGACGACGCCGGCGGCGACGTGCAGCGGCTCGAAAAGCAGTGGGAGCCGCTGACGCTCGCGGCCGGACAGGAGGAGACCTCGCTGTGCGCGAGCTGGACGCTCGGCAACGACGCGCCGGCCTACGTGCGCAGCGTGGAGATGACCAGCGGCCCCGGGTGGCACCACTCGAACTGGTTCTTCGTGCCGGCCGACAAGATCGCAGTCGGTCCCGACGGCATCTGGCCGTGCGACGAGCGCCACTTCGATCAGATCGAGGCCGGCCTCGCCGGCGGCGTCCTGTTCGCGCAGTCGACCGGCGCCAGCCACGAGATCCAGGCGTTCCCGTCCGGTGCGGCGCTCGAGGTTCCCGCCGGGGCGCGCGTGGTCGGCCAGCTCCATCTCCTCAACGCCGCCGATCGCTCGCTCACGACCTCGATCCAGCTCGCGGTGGAGACGATCCCCGCCGGCGACGTGACCGCGAAGCTCGCGCCGTTCGTCGCCGAGTTCCGGCCGCTCGCCATCCCGCCGGGGGCGCGCTCGCGCTTCACCGCGTCGTGCGAGATGTACCGCCCGGACTTCCACGTCTACTACGTGCTGCCCCACTACCACGGCCTGGGGGTGGAGATGACGGTCGAGGCGTACGGCGGCGCCGGCGATCGCGAGATCTTCCGATCGGGAGCGGTCGCCGGCGAGCCGCTCGGCGGCGTCCTCGATCCGCCGTTCGACACCACCGGGGCCAGCGGGATCCGGTTCTCCTGCACGTACCAGAACCCGACGGATCGGACCGTCGGCTACGGCAACGGCGACGGCGAGATGTGCATCCTGCTCGCCTACACCGACGACCGCAAGCGCTGGGCCGGCGGCGCGCTGTTCGGCGAGCCGCGCTCACTCGGAGTGGCGCCCGACGGCACGCTCCTGTTCGACGCCCACTGCGGGCTGCTCGGCCTCCCGATCCGTTGAGCCGGCGCAGCCGCGGTGCTTAGATGCCCGCGCATCGTGCTGACCCTGGGTCTCCGCCTCTCTGTATCGCTCGCTGCGGTCGCGGCCGTCGTCCTGGCGGCGTGCGAGTTCGACCCGAGCGGCCTGTCGCCGCCGCCGTCGGGCGGTGGGGCGACCGACGCCGCGGTGATCGACGGCGCCGTCGCCGACGGCGCCGCGGCGACCCGCGACGCGGCCGGTCCGGATGCCGCGCCCGACGCGCGGTCCGGGCGGGCCTGCGGCGACGAGACCTGCGACGCCGACGAGATCTGCTGCTTCGATCCGAGCGAGGGCGACATCGGCGAGTGCGAGCGGCCGGAGCGCTGCCCCTTCGGCCAGCTCGAGTGCACCGTGCCCAGCGACTGCGACGACGGCGAGCACTGCTGCCTGCTCGGCGCCGCGGTCACCGCCTGCGGCGACCACTGCTACGCCGCGACCGTGTGCGGCGACGACGACGACTGCGAGAGCGGCGCGTGCTGCCCGACCGAGCTCGGCCTGCGCCTGTGCCGGTCGTTCTGCTTCTGAGCCGGCGAGGCCGCCGTGCAGCGAGGGAACCCGATGCTCTACATGGTGATCGAACGCTTCAAGCCCGGCGCCGCCGCCGAGATCTACCGCCGCCTGCGCGAGGAAGGCCGCCACCTCGTCGACGGGCTCGAATACGTCGCCAGCTGGGTGGATCTCGACTTCGCCATCTGCTGGCAGATCATGAAGACCGACGACCGCGCCCTGCTCGAGACCTGGTGCGCGGCGGGGACCGAGCTGGTCGATTTCGAGATCGTCCCCGTCCGCACCTCGGCGGAGGCAGCCGCGGTGATGGCCGCCCGCCACGCCTAGTGCCGAGCCGCGCTACTTCGCGTACTTCACGTTGAGGTCGATGTAGGCCGAGTCGGCGACCGACGGGTAGAGGCCGCCGGTGAGCAGGCTGGCGACGCCGGCGCCGGCGTGGGCCAGGATCGGGCCGAGCTTGACCGTGACCGAGCCGCCGGCCGAGATCCGGCCGCCATCGTCACCGCCGAACGAGAAGTCGTCGCCGGTGAAGACGCCGGCGTCGGCGCTGACCTGGAGGAGCGAGCCGAGGCGCACGTTCGCCGAGGCCGGGATCTGCACCGCGGTCAGCGCGCCGGCGCTGGCGGACTGGTAGACGAAGACCGGGGTCGTCGCGACGTCGATCAGGCTCGACAGCTTCAGCTTCGCGATCGCGCCGGCCGAGAAGCCGGGCTGGAAGTCGCCGACGAAGCGCGGGTAGTCCTTCTCGCTGAGGAGCATCGCCCCCTCGCGCATGTAGGCGCCGGTGAGGACGACGCCGACCTCGGTCTGGCTCGCGCTGGGCTGGAACGGCATCCGCGGCAGCTTGGCGGTGAGCCCGATGGTGGCACCGCCGAACATGCTCGGCTCCTCGCCGGTCATGAGGGCGTCCGGCTTGATGATCGCGAGCGGGACCTTGCCGTCGACGGTGACCGAGTCGAGGAGGAAGTAGCGGCCGACGACGTCGAGCGCGACCCAGTTGAAGGTCGCGAACTGGTTCATCTCGTCGGGGCCGTTCGGCAGGCGCACCTGGCCGCCGGCGTCGAAGTCGCCGCGCTTCGGCTTCTTCACCTGGGCGTCGTCGGCGGGTGGTTCCTCGGCGGGCGGCTCCTGGGCGAGCGCGGTGGACGTGAGCGCGGTGAGCGTGGCGAAGACGACGGCCGAGCGATGCCATGGATGCATTCGAGATCCCTCCATGGCCAGTAGACGATGCGCGCGGCCGCGGCTCCTAGCCTGCTCACGTGAGGGGGGCGTGAGTCAGCGGGTACGACCGGGGTGCTGCGTCACCGCAGCGATCTGGTCCGGTACGCGCGCGCCACCGTCTGGGTCACCGCGTTGCCGTCCTCGTCGCGGGCGTGGGCGCGCAGCGAGACGAAGCCGGGAGCGCGCGGGTGGAACACGAGCGCGAGCCCGCGGTCGCCGGCGAACACGGTCGGCGCGCGCGTCCAGGTCGCGCCGTCGTCGTAGGAGACGTCGACGGTCAGCTCGTCGAGAGCCGCCGCCGGGGCGCCCGCCTGGCGCTGCACCTCGAGCGCCATCACGTACGGCAGCCCGGCGAACGCCTGGTCGTGATCGTCGACCGGCAGCGTGGCGTCGACGATCAGGAGCGGCAGCGGATGGGCGGCGGCGTCGCTCGCGCGTCCGGAGCGGAAGGTCCACGTGGCGTCGAGCCCGGTGCCGAGGTCCGAGAACGCGACCTGGCGCGGCGCGTGGATGTCGAGGGTGTAGGCGCCGGGCTCGGCGGCCACCGGGAACGCGCCGTAGCCGGCGTACGGCGCGGTGCCGACGACGGCGCCGTCGCGCGACAGCGTGGTGGTGCCGCCCCAGCGCAAGATCGCGTGCCCCGGCTCCGCCGGCGCGAACGGGGACAGGTAGACGATCAGCTGATCGCTCTTGCGGTAGACGCCCCAGCCGTTGCGGTGGAGGCCGAAAGACGGGCCGAACGGCGCCCGGTTCCAGTCGTGCAGGTAGTGGCGTCCCGCCTGGTAGGTCGCGTCCCCCTCGGTGCGCTCGCCGAAGAGGATCGGGCCCGGGCTGTGCGGGCTGAGCTGCTGCAGGGTCTCGGTCCACGGCACACCGGCGGTGTAGTACTCGACGCGTCGGCCGGGCACCGGCTGCTCGAAGATGGCGAGGTACGCCGAGGCGTCGTCGGGGGTACGGCCGAAGCTCGAGCGGATGCCGCGGACGTCGCCGGCCGCGAAGTAGCGGGCGTGCACGACGCCGAGCTCTCGATCGCGGACCCGGAAGGTCAGCTGCTCGGGGACGCCGCCCTCGATGCCGAAGGTGAGGTTGTAGAGGAAGTCCTCGGCCGGGGCCGCGCCGGGAGGTGTCGGTGCCGGCCCGAGCCAGGCGCGGAAGTCGAGGGCGAAGCGGTGATCGGTGACCGGCGCCGTCGGCGTCGCCCATTGCGGCGTCGGCGACAGCGTCAGGACCGTGCCACCGACCTCGTTGCGGGCGCGCGAGTGGAGCGAGATCGAGCTGTAGAGCAGCGTCGCCGCCGGCCGATCGACGACCGCGGTCAGCGGCCTCGCGGTCCGGCCGTCGATCGTGACCGTGCGGTCGCGGTCGAGCACGATCGACGGCGACGCGCCGAAGATCTGGACGCCGTTGTCGTAGACGATCTCGTTCACGTCGTACTCGCCGCGGTCGAGGCGCAGCGTCAGCGGGCTGACGGCGATGATGCTCTCGGTCCGGGCATCGGCCAGGTTCAGCGCGAAGCCGAAGGTCCAGGTCGCCTGGGCACCGCTGCGGTCCAGGGTCTCGATGGTCAGGTTGAAGCGCTCCGGCTCGTCGAAGACGGCGAGCGCGGTCTGGACCGCGGCGGTCCCGTCGGTGGCGGTGAGGCGGCCGGTGAGGTAGCCGATGAAGTCGGCGCGGCCGGCCACGCTCACGGTCGCGTCGGCGCTGCCGTGGGCCGGGACCAGGACCTCGGCCGGCGCGACCGCGAACAGCCCGGCGGGCGCGGGTCGACCGGCCTCGTCGACGACGTCGAGGCTGAGCGCGAGCCGGACGTCGGCGTCGCCGTCGTTGTGGTAGGTGACGGTCCCGGTGCGGGCGGCGCCGTCGTGGGGGAACGGCACGACGCCGAAGCTGAGGCTGCCGGGGGTGCCGACGACCCGCTGGGTGGTCGCGCGCGCGACGTCGAGGCGGCCGGCGCCCTGCTCCACCACGCGCAGCCCGGGCAGCGGCCGGGCGGTGCTCATGAGCACGGCCTTGAGCCGCGTCGCGTCCCAGTCGGGGTGCTGCTGCGCGAGCAGCGCGGCGCCGCCGGCGACGTGCGGCGTGGCCATCGACGTGCCGGACAGGCGCGCGTAGGCGTCGCCGACCGGATCGAGATCGCCGACCTGGGTGCCGGCGGCGCGGGCGGCGACGATGGCGCCGCCGGGCGCCGCGATCTCCGGCTTGACCGCGTAATCGCCGAAGCGCGGGCCGCGGCTCGAGAACGGGCTCAGGGCGTCCTGCTTCGACACGCTGCCGACGGCGAGCGCGGCGTCGGCAGCAGCCGGTGCGCCGACGCTGCGGTCCCGGCCGGCGTTGCCGGCGGCGACCACGAACAGCGTGCCGTACTGCGCGCTGAGCTGGTTGACCGCGGCCGACAGCGGGTCGGTGCCGTCGGTGCTGGCCGGACTGCCGAGGCTCATGTTGACGATGCGCGCCCGCGCCGCCGCCCACTCCATGCCGGCGATGATCGCCGACAGCGGGCAGCCGCCGGGCACGCACACCTTGCCGATGACGAGGGCGGCGTCGGGGGCGATCCCCTTGTAGCGGCCGCCCGAGGCCGCGCCGCTGCCGGCGATGATACCGGCGACGTGGGTGCCGTGGCCGACGTCGTCGTCGGCGTCGGGGCGGGTGTCGGTGAAGTCGACCGCCTCGAGGATGCGACCGGCGAGGTCGGGGTGGCTGGCGCGCACGCCGGTGTCGAGCACGGCGACGGTGACGCCGCGACCGGTGAGGCCGGCGGCCCAGGCCGCGGGCGCGCCGATCTGCGGTGCGCTCTCGTCGAGGTAGAGGCTGGCGCGGGCGTCGAGCCAGACCTTCGCGATGGTCGCGTCGTCGCGCAGCCAGCGCCAGAAGGCACCGGCGTCGCGCTTGTCGGTCTCGACCGCTTCGCCGCGGACGCTGGCCAGCCAGCGCTTCGCGCGGGCGCCGCCGCGCGCGCCGTTCGATGCGATCGAGCGCGGCGGCGAGCCGGCGTAGGTGACGAGCAGCGGCAGCGCCGCGGTCTGGGCGTCGTCGAAGCCCTGGCGCACCAGCTCGGTGACGTTGAACAGGGTCTCGTCGAGGCGCCCGGCGATCACCAGCGGGACCGCGTCGGTGGGCAGGACGATCAGCTCCTCGCCGCCGCCCCTGTGCGTCACGCGAGAGACGAACTGGATCTGCTCGCGACCCGGGCCGGGCTGGACCGACAGCACCGGCTCGCGACCGCCCCCGTGCGTCACGACGACGAGATCGCCAGTGACGAGCGTGATCCGCGACGTGCGCGGCGCCGCGGACGCCGCCCCCGACGCCGAGGCTGGCTGCGCCGACGCAGGCGCGGGCTGCGGCGCCTCGGCGGCCGGCGGGGTCCGGTCGGCGACCGGGTCGCTCGCGCAGGCGGCGACCAGGCCAGCTGCGACGAGCGCGAGATACCTGGCGAGTGACGACATCGACAACCTCCTGCGCCCTCACCTGCGCACGATTCGTGCGCTGCCTGCAAGCATGCCAGTGGCACATTCGGACATCTGCAATCGACAGACAGGATGCGGCCAGTTCTGGTCGACGAGGCCTCGTGTCCCTGCCGACAGTTCGCCAGTGGCAAGAACGGTCAGGTCGGACCGGTGCCCGCGTGCTAGCGTGCGCGTCATGAAGGCATCGCTCGCAGGGAAGGTGGCGCTGGTCGCCGGCGCGACCCGCGGCGCGGGGCGCGGCATCGCGGTCCAGCTCGGCGCCGCCGGCGCCACCGTCTACGTCACCGGGCGCACGACCCGCGCCCGGCGGTCGGAGATGGACCGTCCGGAGACCATCGAGGAGACCGCCGCCCTCGTCGACGCGGCCGGCGGCCGCGGCATCGCCGTCGCCGTCGACCACCTCGTGCCGGACGAGGTCCGCGCGCTGGTCGCCCGCATCGAGACCGAGCAGGGCGCGCTGGACCTCCTGGTCAACGACATCTGGGGCGCCACGAAGATGGAGTGGAACAAGACCGTGTGGGAGTCGTCCCTGGACAACGGCCTGCGCACGCTGCGTCTGGCCGTGGAGACACACGCGATCACCAGCCACTTCGCGATACCGCTGCTCATACGCAAGCCGGGCGGCCTCGTGGTCGAGGTGACCGACGGAACTGCCGAGTACAACGACAGCCATTACCGCGTGTCGTTCTTCTACGATCTGGCCAAGGCCGCCAACCTTCGCACCGTGTTCGCGCTCGCGCACGAGCTGAAGCCGCACGGCGCGACCGCGGTCGCCGTCACCCCGGGCTGGCTGCGCTCCGAGGCGATGCTCGACGCCTACGGCGTCACCGAGGCCAACTGGCGCGACGCGACCGCGCGCGCGCCGCACTTCGCGATCTCCGAGAGCCCCGCCTTCGTCGGCCGCGCCGTGGCCGCCCTCGCCGCCGATCCCGAGGTCGCGCGCTGGAACGGCCAGTCGCTGTCGAGCGGACAGCTGGCCAAGGTCTACGGCTTCAACGATGTCGACGGCAGCCGGCCGGACTGCTGGCGGTATCTGATCGAGGTCCAGGACCCCGGCAAGCCGGCGGACGTGACCGGCTATCGCTGATCGACTGCGGCGCCCGCGCTCGTACTATGATGGCGGTGCTCGCCATGCGCCTCTGCGCCGTCTGCCTCGCTCCCGTCGCCGCCGACGGACATTGCCTTCGTTGTGCAACGACGCAGCCGTCTGGTCTCGATGCGACCGCGGCGCCGCCCACCTCCCCCTGGGACGAGGTGACCTTCCGGCTGCCTCCCGAGGTCCGAGCCGCCGCGGCCCGGCTGATTGCGGATCGCTACCTGCCGCAGGTCTCGCTGGGCCGCGGCTCGTTTGGCGAGGTCTGGAAGGCGTGGGACCGACGCCTCGAACGCTGGACGGCGCTCAAGGTCCTGAAGCTGCCCGACCAGCGCATGCGCGAGCGCGCGATACGCGAGGCCAAGACCGTCGCAGCGCTCCACCACCCGAACATCGCCGAGCTGTACGATGCCGGCGACATCGACGCCGACACCTGCTTTCTCGCGATGCAACTCATCGAGGGGCACACGCTCGAGGAACGCGTGCGCGGTCCTCTGGGTGAAGTCGTGGCGCTGATCCGCGATGCCGCGCTCGCGGTCCATCACGCGCATGAACGCGGGTTCGTCCATCGCGATCTCAAGCCCGCGAACCTGATAGTCCAGCTCGACCTCGAGCGCGATCACCTCTTCGTGCTCGACTTCGGCGTCGCACGCTGGAGCCGGACACCGCGAGGCGAGAGCGTGCGAACCGTGATCGGAACGCCCGCATACATGGCCCCTGAGCAGGCCATGGGCGGCACCGTCGACGGCCGTACCGATGTCTACGGTCTCGGCGCAACCTTGTACCATCTGGTCACGGGCGAGCCCCCTCATCGGTTCGAGCCGGATGACGACTGGCCCACGATGCTCCGGAGAATCGCCGAGGAGCAAGCCCCGCCCGCGAGCCGGCGGAACCGAGAGGCCGGCACCAGCCTCGACCGGATCATCGAACGGAGCCTCGCAAAGAATCCCAGAGACCGCTTCGCGACCGCGAAGGAGCTCGGCCACGCGCTCGCCGAGTGGCTCGAACGACGCGCGCCCTCGCTGGGCAGGGAACAGACCGAGTCAAGCGATCGATCCCGGATTGCGGGGCGCTACCAGCTCAAGGCGCAGATCGCCGGCGGCGGATTCGTGAGGGTCTACGAGGCGCGCGACCTGCACACGAATGCCGATGTGGCCATCAAGCTGATCGAGCCACGCCGAGGCGATGAAGAGCACATCCGCGCCATGTGCAAGCGTGGATGGAAGCTCCAGGCGACCGTCGATCATCCGCACATCCTCCCGTTACTCGACGGCGGCGAGAGCAACGGCCGCTTCTTCTACGCGATGCGCCTCATCCGTGGCGCGCAGACGCTGGATTCGATTCGACTCAAGGATGTCGGGATCAA
>Ga0075429_100005531_pt1 | contig 10884 bp, 7 predicted proteins | sample RhiMetdeltSRZDD3_FD_75295 | JGI IMG/M metagenome (GOLD analysis project Ga0075429, IMG submission 75295) | Populus rhizosphere microbial communities from Tennessee, USA - Rhizosphere MetaG P. deltoides SRZDD3 | ecosystem: Host-associated > Plants > Roots > Rhizosphere > Soil | place: USA...
GGCGCGGGCGTGGCCGCGAAGTCGGGGGCGGTGGCGAGAGGCTGCAGGTCCTCGAGCTCGAGCGAGGCCACATGCACCGCGCGGATGACACCCTGGCGATCGATGAAGACGTTCGTGGGGACGGCGCGGATGTCGAACGGCTCGGGCCATTCGGGCACGGACGCGACAGGGAACGCCAGCGGATGCCGCGCGAGATAGTTGCGCACCGTCTCCTCCGGCTCCTCGCTGAGCCCGACGACGGCGACTTCCGGCGCCTCGCGCTGCAAGCGCTCCAGGTGCGGCAGCTCGCGACGGCAGGCGGCGCACCACGTCGCCCAGAACACGAGGACGACGGGACGGCCGCGGAACGACTCCAGGCTCACCGCGGCTCCGCCGGTCGTCTTCACGGTGAGCGGCGGCATCGGCATCCCGATCCACTGGGCGTGCAGCGTGGCGTCGCCGGTCCCGGGCCGCGAGAATCGCGGGTGGCGCGAGACGACGTAGCCGACGCTGCCGAGGACGAGGGCGGCCAGGAGCAGGTCACCGAAGAGACCGCGGCGGCTCATCCGCGCCGGCTCCAGACGAGGCCGAGCGTCCACAGCGCGCCCGCACCGCCGAGCACGCCCAGGAACACGAGGCTGGTGCTGGCTTCGCGCGCGCGGGCGCCGGCCACGGCGTAGGCCAGGGACATCGGCACCGAGCCCGCGAGGGCGCCGGCCAGCAGGCGCCCCCAGCCCATCGGGGTGGTCCCCGCGAGCAGCGCCGACGTCTCCGCGAGGATGGGGATCGGCCGCGTGACGACGATGGCGAACGCGCCCCAGCGGGAGAGGAGACCGCCCACCGCGCGGCGCTCGGGCTCGCTCGTGAAGCGCGCCACGAAGCCCGCGCTCGCGCGGCCGATGGCGAAGGCCAGAAGCGCCGCGCCCACCGCGCCGGCCGTCGACACGAGCGTCCCGCCGGCCACGCCGAAGAACGCGCCGTTGGCGATCATCACCAGGCTCGACGGTAACGGCAGCACGACGTCGGTCACGAGGAGGGCCACGCTGGCCAGGGGGGCGGCGGCTCCCAGGCGCGCAATCACCGGCCGCGGATCGTCGAGGAACGAAAGGCCCAAGGCCTGGACGGCGAAGAACGTCGCGAGCAGCACCGCGGACAACCCGAGCGCGAGAAGCGCGTAACGTCTCATGAGCCCCCGACGTCGTACATCTCGGCGATGCCTTCGCCGAACACGCGTTTGCCGAGCCGCTCCCACTTCTCGAAAGGCGCGCCCGGGAATCGCGTCCGTTCGAAGCGTCCGATGTACACGTAGCGCACGTTGTAGCGGCGCAGCAGCCGGCGTGTCTCTTCGAGATCGAGGGTGCTGTACAACGTGTTCACGTCCTCGTAGCGGCGGCGAACGGTGTCGGTCTCGTCGATGCCGCCGCGGATGATGTTTTCCGGCCGTCCGCGCCACTGTTCTTCGTGCCCTTCCCAGCCGAGGACGGTGGCGAAGGCGGTGTAGGTGGCGATGCGTCCGGCTTCGGTGAACGACCCGTGCCAGGCCTCGAGGATCACCGGCGGCGGGCCGCCGCCGACGTCCGGATGGGCCTTCAGCAGCCAGTCGACGGCGTGGGCCTCGTCGGGCAAGTGCGTGCGGAAGTGCTCGGTGCCGTCGAGGTAGTTCGCCTGCGCCGGGTTCATGTACAGCCGCGTGTAGTACGCGAGGCATGGGTACAGCGTGCCGCCGACGAGCGCCATGGCCGCGAGCACGCCCCAGGCCACCCGCGCCGGCGGGGCCCAGCGCGCCCACACCGAGCGCAGCAGCCAGGCGAGCATCGGCACCGAGGCCGCCGCCAGCAGCACCCACGCATGGATGTAGAACTTGAAGACGGTGTTCATCCGCGCCAGGTGCGGGAACATCGAGAACAGGTCCTTGAAGTACAGCCACTCGCAGGCGGCGATGGTGGCAAAGCCGAAGGCGGCCAGGATGTGGGCGAAGGCCAGCTCACGGGTCTCGTTGCGTTTGGCCAGCGCCCCGAGCGCCAGCAGCACGAGCCACACGGAGAAGATCGTGACGGCCGGATCGTCCAGCTGGTACGTCATCTGCTCGAAGGCGCTCCGGAGATTCGGCTTGTCGAGGTCTTCCGGCCGGCGCGACGCCCAGAGATCGAAGAGCCCGAGAGCCACCGCCGCCACGATGAGCGCGCGGCCCCACGGCGCGACGGCGCCGGCGAGGCCCGAGCCCAGGCCTCCGACCCACTTGCGCAGCCGCGCATCCGGCAGCTCCGCCGGGGGCCGCGGATCCACGATCTCGCCGCCGCACTTCGCGCAGACGAGAGACGCTTCGGGCGGCGCGCCGCACAAGACGCACTGCGGACCGGCCGGGGCCGCCGGTTTCGGACGCGGCTCCGCGCGGCGCTCCTTCTTCTTCGACTTGTCCTTCTTCGCGCGCTCGGCTCCGTTGGCGGCGGGGGCGGCGGCCGCGGGCGCGCTCGCCTTCGGCGCCGCCGCCGCCTTGGCGGGCGCCGTGCCCCGCGCGCGCAGCACGAGCGCCGGGACCAGGACCACCAGGAAGCCACCGAACAGGAACGGCCAGTAGTAGAGGTCGGTGCGGTCCTTGACGACCTCGATTCCCTGGAGCTGCGTCTGCAGCGCTCTATAGAAAGGAAGGTATGACGCGAACGCGAGGAAGGCGATGGGCAGCCCGACCTTGGCGAACGACACGAACCAGCGGACGGAGAGCCCGGTGCCGAGCGCCCACATCTCGCGGATGGCCAGGGAGACGGCCAGGATCAGCATGACCGTCGGGAAGTCCCAACTGTTCAGGAAGCCCAGGCTGCCGAAGGCGACGCCCAGCAGCAGGACCTGCGGGATCTGCCACTGGAGGCGGGAGCCGAACGCACCCCAGCCCGGCAGCGGCGATTTCAGCAGGCTCAGGGAGAGTGACAGCGCGAGGAGGAAGAACGGCAGCGACATCACGTGGGGATGCAGGTCGCCCAGGAAGAAGCTGAAGGCGGGGAACTCCGTGATGAGCCGTTCCTTCTCGGTGGCGTCGATGATCCGCGAGGCGTGCCAGTAGTCCCAGTTGTGGCTGAGCGGATTGAAAAGGTACTCGCGCACACCCTGGGCGCCGGTGGCAAAGCTCGGGTTGTCCGGCCACAGGATGTATTTCTCGCGCAGGTCGCCGTATTGGTACACGTGGCCGGCGCGGAACCAGTAGTCGAGGTTCCCCATGGCGGTGAGGGCGAAGGCCAGGGCCAGGCCGTAGCGCCGCTTGTGGGTGAGGGCGTAGCCGACGGCGAATCCCATCAGGGCGGTGAGGGCCCAGATGAGGGAGAGGCCGATGTTGAAGGCGACGCCGGCGGGGGTGGCGGTGAGGCGCGCGAGCAGGCCGACGATGTAGTAGCCGAAGTAGTAGTACGAGATCGGCGCTCCCGAGAGCCACGGGTCGTGGGGCGGCATCCGCCCCGACGGCACCATCGACGACATCAGCGAGTTCAGCATCGTGAAGTCGGCGGGTTTCTCCGTCTCCGCGATGCCCCCGGTGCCGATCTTGTAGTGGGTGGCCACGAACAGGACCACGAGCGCGAAGATCTCGACGAAGGCGATGTAGGCCGCCCGGGCCTTGAGCCGGTCGAGCAGCGCACGCCAACGGCCCTGGCCGAAGTAGTAGGACAGCCCGGCCAGGACCAGGAAGCCGGCGGTGACCGCCACCTTGAAGTCGGCGCGGTAGTGGACGAGCCAGGCGACGTACGAGATCACCAGGATCCCGAGGACGCGGCTGGCCGCGTACCCGCGATCGGGCAGGTGCCGCAGGGTGAAGGAGCTGAGGGGCAGCGCCAGCAAGCCGATCAGGCTGAGGAGGAGCCACCAGACAAGGGCAACAGGCATGATGTTTAGTCGGCGAGTTTACAATGAAGCGGGGGGACGTACAGAGCCTATGAAGAGGATCGGGATATTGACGGCCGGGGGCGACACGCCCGCTCTCAACGCCACCATCGTGGGTGCGGTGGTGCGCGCCAACCAGCACAAGATCGAGATGTACGGCTTCGTGAAGGGGTTCAGCGGGCTGCTGTACCCCGAGGTGCCGCACGTCCACCTGAACCCGCTGTTCATGGGCATCCCCGAGCTCGATGCTACCCGCGGGGGCACGCTGCTGGGGGCCTCGCGCGCCTACGTGAACCCCGACGACACCAAGACGATGGACGCGATCGCCGACCGCATCGAGCGGCTCAAGATCGACGCCCTCATCTGTGTCGGCGGCGACGGCACCCTGAACGGCCTGCAGCCGTTCGCCGAGCGCTTCCCGACGGTGCTCTGCCCGAAGACGATCGACAACGACCTCGGCCTCAACTATCCGAACGAGCCCGACGAGTGGATGCGCGAGGCCTCGCCCGATGCTCCCGGCTACAAGTACCGGCGTATGCCCTCGAGGACGAAGTTCGACCTCGAAAACATGATCAACTACGCCACGCCGGGCTACGCGACGTCGGTATACGTCTCCGCCACCGGTGTGCAGCGCATCCGCACCACCGCCGAGAGCCATCGCCGCATCGCCATCATCGAGGTGATGGGCCGGCACTCAGGCTACATCGCCCTCGGCACCGCCTACGGCCAGCCCGACATCGTGCTGCTGCCCGAGCACCCGATCAACACCGACCTCCTCGTGGAGCGCATCCGCGAGCTGTACGCGCTCCAGAAGAACGTCGTCATCGTCTGCGGCGAGGGCATCCGCGACGCGGACGGCCACGAGCTCGGGGCCAGCCACGTCTCCACCGATCCCGCCGGCAACCAGATCCTGACCGGCGCCTCCGAGACGCTGCGCGAGCTGCTCATCAAGCGTCTCGGCGATCAGTATTTCCAGCGGCTGCGGCGCGCGGAGACGGCCCGGGCCGCCATCTTCACCCGCAAAGTCGGGCACACGCAGCGCGGCGGCCGCCCGATCCTGTTCGATCGCTTCTACGCCGCCCAGCTCGGGGGCAAGGCCGTCGACATGCTGCTCGAGGGCCAGAACAACACGATCGCGGTGCTGCAGTGGAACCGGCAGAAGGGCTTCCACGTCGACAGCTACCAGGGCAACGGCCTGCGCGACCGCTGGGGGCTGATCCACGCGCGGAACATGCACCCGGCGTTCTACGATCCCAACACCATGCGGCCGTCGGATCTGGGGATCGAGTACCTGACGAAGATCTTCACGAACGCCATCGGCTACGACGACATCGAGCACATCCGCGAGTCGTGCTTCGACTCCGGCAACCTCACGCGCTCGTACCACTCCATCAACACCGACATCCAGAAGCGGGTGCGCTACCTGCAGCCTAGGATCGAGGCGGACGTGGAGGACCTGGCGGCGCGGCGCAAGTCGGGCGCGTAGCCGCGACCACCGCGAAAGCCTGGGCGAGGTCGGCCTCGAGATCGGCGGGATCCTCGAGCCCGAGGCACAGCCGCACCACCGACGGGCCCAGGCCCATCGCCCGTTTCTCGTCGTCGGTCATGGACGCGTGGCTGCCCGCGTAGGGCTGCGCCACCTTCGACGTGACGCACGCCATGGCGGTACCGGTGTCGAACAGGCGCAACGCGCTCGTGAACCGGCCATAGTGCTCGGCCAGCTCCGGCTGCAGCTCGAAGCAGAGGATGCCGCCGTAGGCTTGCAGTTGATGGCCGTCGACGTGCGGCCAGTAGACGCGTGCGACCTCGCCCTGCTGCGACAGGAACGTGCGAATCCGCTCCGTCACCGCTCGGTGCTCGCGCATGCGGATGGGCAGCGTCTGCAGGCTGCGCCGGATGAGCCAGGCGCTGTGGGGATCGAGGACGGCGCCGCCGTAGAAACGGAGCTGGGACAGCTCCTCGTGCAGGTCCTCGCGGTTCGTCAGCAGGATCCCGCCCATCACGTCGCCGTGGCCGGACAGGAACTTCGTGGCGCTGTGCAGCGAGATGTCGGCGCCGTGGTCGAGGGGCTGCTGATGGATGGGGCTGGCCCACGTGTTGTCGACGACCACGACGGCGTCGGGCCGCACGCGGCGCGCCGTCTCGGACACTCGGCGGATGTCGACGGTCTTCAGGAAGGGATTCGTCGGCGTCTCGAACAACACGAGGCGGGTCCCTTCCGGGATCGCCGGCTCGTCCGCGGTGAGGTCCACCGCGTGCAGCGTCAGCCGGCGCCGCGCGCTGACGCGCTGGAACAGCTTGAACGAGCAGCCGTACATGTCGCGGCCGACGCAGAAGGTGTCGCCGGGCTCGAGCCGGTCGAGCACGACCGACAGCGCGGCCATCCCCGTGCTCACGGCGAGGCCGAACCGCGCGCCTTCGAGGGCGGCGGTGGCCTGCTCCAGCTCCGCGACGTTCGGGTTGTCCTTGCGCGAGTAGAAGTACGGCGAGCCGGCCTCGAAGCCGCTCGTCAGGTAGACGGGCGTGACGGCCGGGCGTGCGTCGCGGTCGTCGGCGCGAGTGTGCAGCGCCTCGGTGGTGCGATCCATGGCGGCTCCTCAGCTCGTGACGGCGAGCTCGCGGACGGCGGGGTCCGCACTACCTTCCACAGGGAAGTGCGCGCGGTCGAGGACGGGGAGGAAACGCAGGTCGACGTCGTCGGGCCAGCGGATCAGCGCGCCCGTTTCCTCCTCGGACGAGCGCGAGACGATCACGCGCCCCAGCCCGTTGCCGGCGCGCACCGGCGTCGACTCGCCGCCGGGGATGCGCAGGACTTCGAGGTCGAGGGCTCGCGTGTGCTCGGGGGCGACCACGTGGACGCTCTGGACCTCCTTGTTCCACGTCACCCGAAGCTCTCGCTGCGCGCCGCCGGCGTCCAGCGGGAACCGGCGGTGAGCCGTGCCCGCATGGGGCTCTACGATGGGGCCGCGAGCGCCGCAGTGCAGGCACCAGCCGTCGGCGGAGAGGCCCACCACGCGCACGGTCAGACCGAAGCGCAGGACGACCACTTCGTTGCACGACACGCAGGTCGTATCGCTGACGCCCGGCTCGTAGAGATTGCCGAGGTAGCAGTGACGAACGCCGGCGGCGAGGGCGATGTCGCGGGCACGGAAGAGGGCCGCGGGCGGCGTGCGCGTGACGTTCGTGTACTTGTAGGCGGGATGGAAGCGGACGAAGTGCAGCGGCACGTCGGGACCGAGGGTGTCCAGCACCCAGCGCACGACGTCGCGGGCGTCGTCTTCGCGATCGTTCATGCCGGTGACGATCAGGTTGCTGATCTCGAGGTGCCGGCCCGACGCGTGCACCTGGCGGATGCGATCGAGGACCGGCTGCAGCTCCCCGGCGGTGACCTTGCGGTACAGCTCGTGCGACATGGACTTCAGCGACAGGCTGAACACGTCGATGACCTCGATCAGCTCGCGCGCCGGCTCTTCCTCGATGTAGAACGCCGACTTGTAGAGGTTGCGGATGCCGTGTCGTTGCGCCAGCCGCGCGGTGTCGACCACGAACTCGTGCCACACGACCGGATCGTTGTATGTCCACGACAAGATACCGATCTCGTTCTCGAGGGCCAGCGCCACCACCTGCTCCGGCGTGTAGTACCGCACGCCGCGCGGGTCGAGGTGTTTGACCTGAGACGTCTCCCAGTTGTGGCAGAACGTGCACGACATCATGCAGCCGACGTTGCCGAGGCTGAGGATGCGCGCGCCCGGGCGATAGTGATTGACGGCCTCGGTCTCGATCGTCTCCTGCGCGGCCTGGACGGAGACGCCGTAGTTGAAGGTGTGCAGCGCGCCGTCGACGTTGCCGCGCACGCGGCAGAAGCCGGTCTGACCCGGCCGCGGCTGGCAATGCCGCGGACACAGACGGCACAAGGCGCGGGAATCGTCGGGGGAGGCCTTCGACCAGTGCTGCGCCGGACGCGAGCCGCGCTTCCAATCCATCCGGCGAGAACGTACTACGGAGCAGGGGCCGGCCGGGTCCTTACTCGCGGGCGCGAAGGCGGGCGCGAAGCTGTCGCACGGCGGCCAATTGGGTGGGCGCGTCGAGCAGGGAGCGGACGAGACTTAGATCGATCTGGGGCAGGATCTCGCTTCTCGGGATCGGCTCGTATCGATCGCCGCGCAGCGCGAACACGGCGATCTCGGCGCGCCGCCATACCCAGACCTCGCGAACTCCGAGGCGGCGGTAGATCTCCAGCTTGTCGAGGCCGCCGCTCGTCCAGATCACCTCGATGGCGAGGTCGGGGACTTCGCCGGCCGGGCCGATCGAGTAGCATTCATCGGGCTCGGCGCCGCGTTCCTCTTCCTCGCGCTTCAGCGTCCAGGACCCGTAGCCTTCGAGCGGGATGTCCAGCTCCTCGCTATAGGCCTCCACGAGGCGCGCCAGCTTTGTCTTGACCGTCTCGTGATCTCTCGACGGGCTCATGAGCTCGAGCACTCCCTCCAGGTACGCGATGCGCACCGAGGATTTCTCGCCACGCATGGCGAGGGCCGATTCGTAGTCGGACCAGTCCACGTCGCGCAGGATCACGCGCTGATCGACGCTGTGCTCGAGAAGAAGGGGGTCGATCGCCGGGATCGGCGGCACCATGCGGCTATCGTAGCACCGAGGGGCGGGGGCTCAGCTGGACGACTGGAGCAGCGCGGCGAGGATGCGCTCGTCTTCGGGGCTCATGCGGTCGAGGTCGCCGCCGGCGAGGGTGCCTTCCGGCCGCGGCTTCTCCCAGAGCAGCCGGCCTTCGAACGTGAGGATCGGCTCGGCGTCGCGGCCGCAGATGCCGATCTGGACCGCCCGGCCGACGCCGACGGCCTCCGGCAGCTCGATGCGGAAGCCGCGGGTACTGAGGTTCACGAGGGTCGCGGGCAGGCGCGTCCCGGCGCCGGCATCGACCACGACCACGGCGGTCAACGAGCGGCGAGGCTCGGCCCGCCAGTCGCCCTCCCTCAGCCGCTGATCGGACAAGCGCAGGACGCGCTCGCAGGTGCCGATGAACCGCGCGGGGTCGACCGGCTTGAACAGGCACGCGGCCGCGGCCGACCGCAGCGTCCCCTGCTGGCGGGGGTCGGCGCCATGGCGGGCGAGCAGCACCACCGGTGGCGCCGCGCAGACGGCGTGGAGCTTCTCGATCACGCTGGCCGTCGTCATGTCGGCCAAGTCCATCGAGAGCGCAACCAGATGGGTCGGCATCCTTCGCGCCGCATCCAGCAGGGCCCGCGCGGTCGTGACCGTCTCCGCCGCGAAGCCCGCCGATTCGACAGCCGTGCGGAGCTGTCCCAACACGCGATCGTCGGGGTCGGCGATGAGGACCCTGCGCTGGCCTTGCGTCCGGGTCCTGGCCTCCGGCGCGGTGTCGGGGCTCGGCTGGGCGGGAGCGAGAGGCGTCTCGGCACTCATGGACTACGACCTTTTCAATGATGGAGCCGCGCGCCCCGGCGTGACCGTGACAGTCGACACAACCGGCAGCCGCCGGCGCGCCTTTTCGTATTCTTTCCAGGGGTCGACGTCCCGGCGGGCCAGGCGACGCGGGAGCGACTTCAGCGTGATGCCGTCGGGACCGAGGCGCGGACCGAGCTCCTGCCAGTCGACCGGGGTCGAGATCGGCGCCGCCGGCTTGGCGCGGGTCGAATAGGCGGCGACGGACGTGGCCCCGCGCACATTGCGCAGGTAGTCGATGAAGATCTTCCCCTTGCGGCGGGCCTTCGACATGTTGTCGGTGTAGGCCTCGGGCCGGCGGCGGACCAGCTCCGCGGCCACGCCGGCGGCGAACCCCGCGCAGGCGTCCCACGTCGCCTCGGGGACGAGGGGCGTGACGATGTGCACCCCCTTGCCGCCGGTCGTCTTGACGAAGCTGACGAGCCCGCGCTCGGCCAGCAGGTCCCGGACCTCCCGCGCCGCCTCGACCGTCCGTTTCCAGTCGACGGACGGGTCGGGATCGAGGTCGAAGACGAGGCGGTCGGGCTGCTCCAGCCGGTCGTCGGTCGCGTTCCAGGTGTGGATCTCGAGGATCCCGATCTGGACCAGGCCGACCAGGCCGGGCAGATCGTCCACGACCAGGTATTCGCCGACCTTCTTCTGCTCCTGGATCGGGACGCGCCGGAGGGACGGCGGCGCCCAGGTGCCGGTGTGCTTCTGGTAGAAGCACGGCTTGCCCAGGCCGTCCGGGCAGCGGACGAGGGTGGTTGGCCGACCCTGGAGGTGCGGCAGGATCCAGTCGGCGATCGAGACGTAGAACCGGGCGAGGTCGAGCTTGGTGATGCCGATGTCGGGATACAGCATGCGGTCGGGATGCGTCAGGCGGACGCCTTCCACCTCGACGTCGGATGTCTTCGCGTTCGCCTTCGGCTTCGGCTTGGGTGTCTGGATGGAGACAGGCTGCTCCTTCACGATCTCCTCCGCCCGCTTGTCTTCCCGGAGGCCCTTGAACGACGGGTGGCGCAGCTTGCCGTCGGCCGTCCACTCGGTGAACGCCACCTCCGCCACGAGCCGCGGCTCCACCCAGTGCGCGCGCCCGACGGCGCGGCCGGTGACCTTGTCCGCGAACGGCGACTGCTGCCGCTCGAGCGGCTTCAGTCGGCGGCGCAGCTCGCGCAGCATGGCGCCACCAAAACCGGTACCCACGCGCCCGGCGTAGCGCAGCCCCTTGTCGTCGTGAACCCCGAGGAGCAGCGCGCCGATCCCTTCGCGCGACCCTTCGGGGTCGGTGAACCCGCCGATCACGAGCTCCTGCTCGCGAAGGCATTTCACCTTCACCCAGGTGCGCGTCCGGCCGGGCTGGTACGGCGCCTGGCGCTTTTTGCTGACGATGCCTTCGAGCTTCCGCGCGCAGGCTTCCTCGAAGAACGCGCGGCCGGAGCCGGTCACGTGCTGGCTGTAGCGCAGGAGCGGCCGGCGCGCGCCGGCGATGAGGGGCTCGAGGGCGGCCTTGCGCTCCTCGAGGGGCAGGGGCCTCATGTCCTTGCCGTCGAGGTGCAGCAGGTCGAAGGCGAAGTAGGCGAG
>Ga0075429_100005532_pt1 | contig 10883 bp, 4 predicted proteins | sample RhiMetdeltSRZDD3_FD_75295 | JGI IMG/M metagenome (GOLD analysis project Ga0075429, IMG submission 75295) | Populus rhizosphere microbial communities from Tennessee, USA - Rhizosphere MetaG P. deltoides SRZDD3 | ecosystem: Host-associated > Plants > Roots > Rhizosphere > Soil | place: USA...
ACGCCGGCTCTCGGTGGGTGGTGGATTCCAACGGGTCGACCTTTTCGCTGCAGTTGAACGGCACGTTCACCGTCACCTCGATCGGCGGTCGGGTGTCGGTGGCGACGGTGCAGCCGGTCGTCTTCCGGGTCGGCGACGACCACGCCAGTTCCGGCCAGATGGTCGTGACCGGCGCGTCGGGCTCGCGCCTGCGAATCACCGCACTCGACAACACCCAGGCGCGTCTCGAGCTCGACGCCAACGGTGACGGCACGTACGAGGCGGTCCGGGACATCGCCTGGGACGACACCCGCCTGAACTGACACCCGCTGCGCCAGGGTGTCGAGGGGATGCGCCGCATTGCGCCCCCTTTTCAGGCGACGCGAGGAACCGCACTTCATCGATCGTCGGCGCGGCATCATGTTGGCGGCCGAGTTGTCGATGATGCTGCCCGGGCCGTACAAGATTCGGACGACCCGGGACGGCGGCAAGACGTGGGCGACTGGAGTCCAGGTTGGCGGCCTTCACGAGTGGATGCAGCCCGTGTGGACCGATCCGACCGGCAACGCCCTCTACACGATGCGCCTGAAGCACATCGAACTGTCGAAGGATCAGGGTCAGAGCTGGATGCGATAGCGCGAACAGACGCGGTCGGTCACTCGAGCCGTTCGACTTCGCATAGGCCGTGGCGCGAAGGCCTCCTTCGTGTGGCTTCGATGCGCTCGTCGGGGCCCCACCTGCCGGACTTCCCGCGCTTGGCGGGAACTGCGGGCGTCGGTCTCAGGCCAAGCCAAATAACGCCGGTGACCGTCAGCATCTGGCCGCGCTTGTTGCCTGTTGCACGCCTCCGCCGTCTCGCCTGAGCGAGTCGCGAGAGGCCCGCGCAAGCGGCCGCTTCACGGCCCGCGAATGTCGATGAGGGCCGGGCAGCGCCAGCTCGATCCGTTCACGAGCCGACCTTCGACGCCCCCCCTCGAACTTGGGATCTCGCACGAGTTGGGGATCGGTGCGAAGGCCGCACCAAGGCATCTTGCGTGCACACGTCCTTCTTCGGGAGGTTTCATGGACGCACCGATCTCGATCCTGCTTTCGTCATCCCTCGCGCGCGCGGGCCGCGTGCTTGCCTTCGGGTTGTCCTTGGCGGCCGGCACCGCTCTGGCCCCAGCCGCACATGGCGCCTCGCCGAACGTGGCCGCCGGCACGCTGGCCGCCATGCCGGCGGGCAGCAATGCAGACGCCATCGACGTGCCGGACGCCAAGGTGACACTCGTCAATGGCGCGAACGTGGTGGTCGCCTCTGGCGTCACGCATATCGACGGCAGCTTCCGTTTGCGTGCGCCTGCGCCAGGCCTTTACAGCCTGTGCTGGGACATTCAAGGCCGCCGCGGCTGCAGGCGCGAAATACCGATCAATGCGGGGATCAACTCGCTGCGGCGAGTGCAGGCCCCGGTGGAGGGGCCGGTGGTGCTGGGTCGCGTGCTGAACGGCGACGGCCGCGCCTGCTGGCTGAACGACCCCTTCTTCAACCTCAATGTCGCCACCCGCATGGGCGTTCTCGACGCGGGCGGCCGGGCGGTCATCGGGCCGCAACGGGCAAATACCCGCGGCTACTACGTCATACCGCTGCCCACCTTCGGCGCGTTCACGCTGACGGCGCAGTGCGAGCGGGCAGCGGTGAAGGCCCCGGTATCGATCTCGGGCGCAACCACTGTCAACCTCAAGCTACCCAACCGCGCGCCGCGACTGCGTGAGCTGGCCGCACGCCAGGGCAGCCGCGCCGTGGTGCAGGTGGTACCGTCGTCCGCGTACGTCCTGAGCGCTGACGGGCACGATGCCGACGGCGATGGCATCGAGTACCTGTGGCGCGAAAACGATGGCAGCGGCACCGTCGCGGGCGTCAATCCGACACTCAACCTCCTGGCGCCGACCACGCCGGGTCGACACAGCCGCTACGTCATCGCGCGCGACGGCAAGGGCGGCTATGCGTACAAGCGCATCGACCTCGAGGTCGCCGCACCACGCATCACCGTATCGGGCATCGCGATCGACGAGGTCACCCGTGCGCCGGTCCCCAAGGCGACGGTCGAGCTCGCCGGGGTGAAGACCACCACGAGCGCTCGCGGCTGGTTTTCCGTGAAGGTGGTCCCGAATGTGGACAACCGGTACGTGCTCAACATCCACCATCCGAAGTACGCCCTCATGTCCCGGGTATACGACCGTTCGTCGACGGGCAACACCTACGAGCTCATCGGCGCGCAACTGACGGTGCATCCCGCCGGCTCGGCCATCGATGTGCTCGACACGAGCAGCGCCGGCCCTTGCGGCGGCAAGTCGCGCATCGGTGCCAGCCCGCTGCGCACCGTCGAATACATCGACCCCGGCCAGGAGAACCAGCAGCGGCTCGACCCGGCGCTGATCTCGAAGCTCACGACAGCCACCGACTGCGTGCACCAGGGCGCGCGCCTGCGCATTCCGGCCGGCGCGCTCGTCCAACAGGCGACGGGTGCTGCGCCGGTGGGCGACATCCGCCTGTCAATGGCGACGCTGGACCCGACGCGGCGCATGCTGCCCGGAGACTACCAGGCTGTCGCGGCCGGCGTGCGCTCCGAACTGCTCAGCTACGGCGCCGTATTCGCCGAGTTCACGGACAGCGTCGGCAACGCCCTGAACCTGCGCCCCGGCACGAAAGCCGAGGTCCGGGTCCCCGTGCCGCCGAAACAGCGCGCAACCGCCAAGCCGACCATCGACTTCTGGTCGTACGACGAGAAGACGGGCCGCTGGGTGCCCGAAGGAAAGGGCACGCTGGTGGGCACCGGCAGTGCCATGGAATATGTCGCGAGCACGGTGCACTTCTCGACGCTCAACATGGACGTGGCGGGAAGCGATCCGGCGGTGTCCACGTGCGTGCGTTTCGAAGTCGGCGCTTCGCTCGCGGCCTGGACCAACCTGAAGCTGCGCGCCACGGTTTCGTACAACGGCAACGCGGTGCAGACGAAGGAGACATTCCTCGACGGCAATCAGTACCACGCGGTGTTCCGCATTCCCTACGGCGCGGGCTTCCCGCCCAACACACTGCGCGTGGAACTGTTCGGCACGTACTCGGGCCAGTCCGTGGTGCTGGTCGACAACATCATCAACACCGACGCGCGGCCCAAGATGACGGGCACCAACCTGTGGCCGCCGTACCCGTACACGGAGTGCGGCACGCCCGTGGTGCTGGAAGCCGATCCGATCGCGACGCCGGCGTACGCCACGAACGACGCCACCGGCCGGCCGTATTTCCTGACCGGGCCGTCGGGCATCTTCCTGCCGCCGGACGGCGAAGCCCAGGCGACGACGTATTACGCGAACGTGGCGGCGGCCAAGCCGACGCTCGGCGACTGGTGGGTGGCAAACGGCTTCAACGCGGTCGACGGCAGCGGCGGCACGCGCGCGGCGTACCTGAACCACAACGATCTCGGGTTCGGGCGCGACATGAACTGCCGGCAGACAGGCGGCGGCAAGCTGGCCTGCTATGTCACCAACTACGGCGCTCCGAACCAGAACCCCGCCAATGCCGACGATGCCCAGGCTCGCAACCCCGCGACTCGAGGCGCCACGGTGGCCATGGAATACGACCCGGCGGCGGGCGCCGAGGCGGTGCAGTTCTTCGTCTACGGCAATTCCGGGGCGACGGCGGGACTGCTCAAGTTCGCGGACCTCGACGGTTTCGGCCCGAAGCCGGTCCCGCACCTTTGTGTGGTGTGCCACGGCGGCGAGCCGCTGCTCTCGCCAAGCGGCAAGGCAGAGTACGCGCGCTTTCGCGAGTTCGACCTACCCACGTTCAAGTACTCGGGCAACCGGTCCTGGAACTTCGGGGCCACCACGCTGAGTGCAGCCGAGCTCAACAGCTTCGGCACGCTCAACCAGTTCGTGCAGGCCGCATCCCCGGCCACCAGCCCGATCGGGCCGCTCATCGGTGCTTGGTATCCAGGCGGCTTCGCGACTGCGCCCGTCGCCCCGACGGCCGCTACCGTACCGTCAGGCTGGAGCGCCGAGGTCACCGGCTACAACGGTGTGTACGGGCCGACCTGCCGCACCTGCCACATTGCGCGCGACAGCGGTTCGGCCGCCAGCTTCCTGACTTTCAACAGCGAGGCGAACTTCGGCGTCGCGAGCTACGCGGTGTGCAACCTCGGTCGCACCATGCCGAACGCCGTCGTCACCTACAAGAACTTCTGGGCGGATCCGGCGCGCGTGCTGGCTTTCGAAACCCTGATGAACCCGCCGCTGGCGGCAAATACGTGCAAGAACGATTGAGCGCTGACGCTCGACGTCCACCGTTCTGCCCGGACACATGAAATGGCGACATGAGTACCGGGCGATGGATGGAAGAAAGGAGCATTTCGCTGGCGCGATCAGGCGCGAGGTGATCCGGGTCGGGCGACCGGCGTCTCGCACCGTGCCCCTGTCGCGCCAGCGCTGTCAATTTCTGCTATTGCGCACGCGCGGCCATGGCAGAGACGTCGCGTTCGCGATCGATGCCGATCAGCCTGGACACGCGAACGGACTGGTCGGCACGCTGAAGCCTTTCGACGTGATGCTGGATGTTGCGGTCCGTCATGGTGGCCCGCGCCCGCAATCGGACGTATTCCGCCCAGGACGCGATGATGAACCGTTCGACGAAGAGTCCGTCCTCTGCGAGGTCGCGAAAGACCCGCCAGCTGCTGGCGCCATTGCGACGGCGCACCGGCTCGACGTCATGGATGGCGCGCAGGAACTCCTCGCGATGCTCGGGCGCGATCCGGTACTCGATCTGGATCAGCACGGGGCCGTCCATCGGCGCGGGCTCGACGGCAATGGTCAATTCCGGCAGTTGCGCGCCCGGGGCGACGTCGGCCTCGTCGCCCATCGCGACGCGCGCGCGACGGCCGATGACGAGCAGCAGCACCAGCGTCAGGGCCGAGGTGGCCAGCGCGGCGCGGGTTCCGAACGCCGAGGCCACCGCGCCCCACAGCGCGCTGCCGATCGCGAGACTCGCCTGGTTGGACACGAGGTTGACGGAGACGGCGCGCGCCCGCACCCAGGCGGGCGCGCTGCTCTGCGTTCCGGCCGAGAGACTCGCGAGCACGCTCACCCACGCGGCGCCGCCGGCGAACGCTGCCGCGATGGCCACCGCAACGATGTCGACGGCGGCCAGCACGGCAATGGCCACGATCCACAGCATCGCTCCCGCCGTCACGACCACGTTCAAGGACCTTCGCTGCAGCTGTCCGGGGATCGCCAGGGCGCCGGTGATGGCTCCGACGCCGAAACCCGCGGAGAGAAGGCCGAAGCCGCCCGCACCGAGCTGAAGCTGGTCGCGCGCGATCACCGGGAGCAGCGCCCAGAAGGCGCTCGCGCAGACGCTGAAGGTCACGTTACGGATCATCAGCGAGCGCATCGCCAGCGAGTGCCGCGCGAAGCGCATCCCGCTCATGACGCCCGAGAACAGGGTCTCCGGCACGCCCGGCAGCGCACGCTCGCGCTTCTTCAGGCCCTGCGCTGCGACGATCATCACGGTGAAGAACAGCGAGCTGGCGAGCAGCGCGCTGCCCGATCCGATCCAGGCCGCGATGCCCCCGGCGAGCGCCGGCCCGATCGCGCGCGCGACGTTGAAGGCGACCGCACCCAGCGCCACTGCGCGCGGCAGGTCTTGCCGCGACACGAGGTCGTTGATGCTCGCCTGCTGCGCAGGCAGATACAGGCTGAGCCCCGCGCCGACCAGGAAGGTCAGGACGAGCAGCAGGGCCGGGCCGACCCACCCCGCCAGCGTGGCGCCGCCGAGGATGGCGGTCGCCGCCAGCAGCATCCATTGCGTGGCGAGGATGAGACGGCGTCGGTCCACGATGTCGGCCAGCGCGCCGGCCATCAACCCGAAGAGCAGCGCGGGCGCGGTGCTGGCCGTCTGAACCAGCGCGACCATCAGCTCGGATGTCGTGAGCGTCGCCATCACCCAGGCGGCAACGGTGGTCTGCATGGTGTAGCCGAGCGCCGTTCCGACCGAGCCCAGATAGAAGAGACGGAACCGCTCGAGACGCAGAGGCGAGTTCGCGAACAGCGCCGACAGCGTGGTGGCCAAGGATGTCTTCACTCGCGGAGTCTAGCCATCCTCCGTCGTCATGATTGACCCGCGCGCCAGCGTCCGCTGCACGCCATCTCGGCGGCAGCGACCTTGCCAACCTGCCGACCGACAAGCTCCGCCGATGCCTTCTTGCCTCCAGGCGGCATCTTCGAAGCAGGAGCCTTCTTCGGGAAAAGACCGCGTCCCGCTTTCGCGTGGTTGACGACGCCGGGGCCGCACGCAACGGCTTGGCGCGTCTGTTCGTCGCCTGCGTCGTAGGCGTCGACGATGACTTCGTCGACGACCCGATGCTCTCGGTCCGATTGTTCGCGGGGTCGACCCATCCGAACTCCCACAGCGTCCATGGTGTGGCCCTGCTACCCGGCGTGCGCCCGCTTCATCGAGGCTCCAGGCGGAACAAGGCCCGCAGTTCATCGGGCGGCAGCTGACCCACCCACGTCTCGCCGGTTCCCACGGCCATCTCCGCCAGCTCGCGCTTCGAGCGGATCATCTCGTTGATGCGCTCCTCGAAAGTACCCCGAGTGATGAAGCGATGCACCTGCACGTTGCGCTGCTGCCCGATGCGGTAGGCGCGGTCGGTCGCCTGGGCCTCCACGGCCGGGTTCCACCACAGGTCGAAGTGGACGACGTGGCTCGCCGCCGTGAGGTTCAGCCCCGTGCCGCCGGCCTTCAGCGACAACAGGAACACGCGCTCGCCACGCTCGCCCTGGAAGCGCTCGACCATCTGGTCCCGCCTCACGCGCGTCACACCACCGTGCAGGAACAGCGGCTCGTGCCCGAGCCGCTCGCGCAGCATGCGCTGCAGCAACTCGCCCATCTCGCGGAACTGCGTGAAGACGAGCACCTTCTCCTGCGCGGCGTGGATCTCCTCCAGCAGATCGCGCAGCCGCTGCACCTTGCCCGACTCGTCCGGGTCCGCGGCGCCTTGCTTCAGGTAGTGGGCCGGGTGATTGCACACCTGCTTGAGCGCCAGGATCATCTGCAGCACCAGCCCCTGGCGCGTGAACGTATCCGACTCGCCGGCGATGCTCTTCAGCCCCTCGCGCACCACCGACTCGTACAGCGCCGCCTGCTGGTGGCTCAGCGTGCAGAACTGGTCTTGCTCGACCTTGTCGGGGAGGTCGTTGATGATCGTCCTGTCGGACTTCAACCGTCGCAGCGTGAACGGTGCCATCACCTTGCGCAGCCGCTCGGCGGCCGCGGCGTCGCGGTGGACCTGGATCGGCGTGGCGTACTCGCGCGCGAAGTGCGTCGGCCCGCCGAGGTAGCCGCGCTGCGCGAAGTCCATGATCGACCAGTATTCGGACAGGCGGTTCTCCACCGGCGTGCCGCTCATCGCGACGAAGCCGCCGGCCGGGATGCTCTTGACCGCGCGCGCCTGCGCCGCAGCCGGGTTCTTGATGTTCTGCGCCTCGTCGATGACCACGAGGCGCCAGCTCATCGCCTTGAGCTGCGCCGCCTCGCTGCGCGCCACGCCGTAGGTGGTCAGCAGCACGTCAGGCCGCTCAGTGGCCAGCTCGCGCTTGGCGCCGTGAAAAACACCCACGCTCAAGCTCGGCGCGAAGCGCTCGACTTCCTTCTGCCAGTTGGTCAGCAGGCTGGTCGGCACGATGACCAGCGCCCGCGCCTCGTCGAGCGCCCCGTCCTCCTTCAGCCGCTGCAGCAGTGCGATTACCTGCAGCGTCTTGCCCAGGCCCATGTCGTCGGCGATCACGCTGCCCAGGCCGAGCCGCGCGTTGCGCCACAGCCAGGCATAGCCGCGCTGCTGGTACGGGCGCAGCTTCGCGTGCAGGCCCTTGGGGCAGGCGACGTCGCCCGTGCTCGTGAGCTGCTGGATCAGCTTCTCGGCCGCCTTGTTCAGCCCGACGGGTGCGCCGTCGACCTCGCCGGCCAGCGCCACGCGCAGCAGCTCGGTCCCGGACAGGGGCGCCGGCCGCTCCAGGCGGGTGCGCAACTGCTCGATCTCCGCAGGGTCCAGATAGACATACTGGCCGCGAAAACGCACGATGCCCGTCGCCTTGCCTAGCAACCGCTCGAACTCCACCGGCGTGATCCGCTCGTCGCCCAGCGACACCTTCCAGTCGAAGGTGAAAAGGGCGTCGGTCTTCAGAACGCCGGCCGTGCCGTTGCCCTTCGCCTTGATCTGCATCGACAGGCGCGGGCGCAGCAGGCGTTCCAGCGCGCGCGGCAGCAGCGTGCGAATGCCCATCAGGCGCAGCGCAGGCAGAGCGTCGAAGAGCAGCGGCGCCAGGGCCTGCGATGTCACCGCCAAAGGCTTGCGGGCGCCCGCGCGCACGTAGTCGTTCAGCGGTGGGTGGAACTCGGCCAGCACCGCCACCGTCTTCAGGATCGCCGGCCGGCGCTCGGCCCATGAGGGCGCCGAGAGCACCTTGGACAGCGGCGTCGGTGTTCGCAGCGCCGCCGCATCGTCGGCCACGGCGAGCGACAACGCGAAGGTATCGTGGGCCTCGTCGTCCTCGATGCGCAGCACCGGCCCGTGCGCCTGGCGCGTCAAGTGCAAGCGCGCCAGCCACGCGTGGATGCTGCCGCCCACGGCCCCTTCACCGGGGCCGTCGAAGCGCGCGCGGCCGTTGCCGAAGAAGAGGACCAGCACCTTGTCACCGGGCGGCTTCTCGGTGGCGGCGGCGTTCGCAGCTTGGATGTAGTGATCCAGCAGAGCGGACACGAGCAACCGCGCCTGCACGGCCGCGTCGAGCGGCTCGCTCGTGCGCCCGCGACGACGCAGCACGAGCTGCGGGGGCAAGGCCTCGGCCACCCGGTTGAGCATGTCGCACACGCAGGCGTCGAGCTCCGCGGGATACCAGCGCACGCCGAGCGTGCTCGCATCGAGCGCAAAGACCTGCGGCACGACGGCACCTTGCTTGAGCAGATGCAGGGCCATCAGCCGCACCGTGTGCAACGCGGCCAGCTCCGTCGACAGATCGGCCAGGCTCGCTGGGGCGACGCTTGCGATGGCCTGGAGCAGTTCCGGCCACGTCTGCGGCTCGCGGCCCGCGCATTGCACCCCCGTGACGGCCAGGCGCCCCTGGTCGTCAGCGATCAGCTGCAGCCGGCCTTCGGGCAGACGGGCGCTGTCGTCCGGCGGCGGCCCGGCGTCCATGATTTGCCGCGCTTGACGCGCAATACGAGCGCTCGCGCGGCGCGCCACCTCGCGGAAGTCGCCGCCGCGGAAGAAGACCGGATTGGCCGGCAGCACCTGCCACAGCGGCTCGCGCAGGTCGGGGATGGTGGTGAAGTCGAGCCTGTCCAGCACGGACGGGTCATTTGCCGGCACGGTGCCGTTGCGCGTGACACGCGTGTCGGCGCCGAAGATCACCTCTGCCGCGGTCGGCACGCTGGCGGCGGCATTCCCATTGATGCGCACGCCGTGCTGCTGCAGCAGCCGAGGCAGGTCCAGCCCGCGCAGGCTGAAGACGAGGAACGGGTCGCCGTCGACCTCCCGGCTGAGCAGGTAGATCACGGCCGCCAGGTGCTTGCACGGCACGGCCCAGTCAGGGCACGAGCAGTGCATCTTCAGATCGCTCCAGCGCGCAGGGAACACGGCGATCGACAGGCGCTGGGCTTCTTGCAGTACCGCCGGGTCGAGCTCGCGATTGAGCAGCCGCCCGATCAGACCGGGGTCGGCGGCCAGGCGTTGGACCAGCCGCGCGGCGTCGGCCGCCGGCGTGGCAGGCACCTCGATGTCCACGTCGTAGGGACGCGGTCGCGAGCCTTGCACGCGGGCGCGAACGCGGCCGCCCTGCACGTCGAGATCGAGCACTGCACCGCGGTTCGCGTAGCTTCGCCCGCGCGGGAGGCGGTTCTCGTGGTCGATCTGAGTCAGCGCCTGCAGCCATTGCGCACCCCACCATGTGCGGCCGTAGGCAGTGCGGGTTGCGGGGCGCGATCCGAACGGGGAGCGTGTCGTCGTTGCGGGCAGCATGCGGGATGATGCTTTCAATGGACCGAGCGCGTGCCGGGCACGTGCGCAAGCGGCGATTGTCGGCGCAACTGCACGGGCGCCCGCGGTCGGTCCACGAACCGCGGTGTCGGTTCCGAAAACTCTGACCACATCTTTTCCGGAAATTCTGACCACCTCGGCGACCCGGCCGGGGCCCTGGGTAGAACGACCGCCGGTGATGCGACTGGCGGGGGAAAGGATGATCGAGATGCTCAAGAGGCACGAGATTCAGGTTCTGCGCCGGGCCGGTCACAGCCTGCAAGAGGTGGCAAAGCTGGCCGGGGTGTCGCAAAGCAGCGTGCAACGCGTCGCAATTGAGCCTGCCGTGGCGAGCTTGGATACGGTCAGTGAACGCGACCGCCGCGGCATCGGCCGTCCCGGCAAGGTGGAAGCCTTCCGTGATCTGATGGCCGCCGAGTTGGCCAAGCAACCCGGGGTGCTGGGGGTGGAGCTGTTGCGTCGGGCGCGCCTGGCGGGCTACACGGGCGGCAAGAGCGCGCTGTACGAGCTGATCGCGGCGATCCGGCCCCGCGAGCCGGGACAGCCGCTGGTGCGCTTCGAGGGGTTGCCGGGGGAGTTCTCGCAGCACGACTTCGGCGAGGTCGATGTGGCCTTCGGCAACGGCACGGCCAGGCGGGTGCACTTCTTCGCTTCTCGGCTGAAGTACTCCCGCTGGGCGCAGGTGTCGTTGGTCGACGATGAGCGCGTCGAGGCGCTGGTGCGCGCTTTGGTGGATCACTTCTCGGCGATGGGTGGCATCCCCTTGCTGGCGGTGTTCGATCGGCCCAAGACCGTGGCGCTGGGCTGGCGCCGTGACGGGGTGGTCACCGAGTGGAACCC
>Ga0075429_100005535_pt1 | contig 10882 bp, 6 predicted proteins | sample RhiMetdeltSRZDD3_FD_75295 | JGI IMG/M metagenome (GOLD analysis project Ga0075429, IMG submission 75295) | Populus rhizosphere microbial communities from Tennessee, USA - Rhizosphere MetaG P. deltoides SRZDD3 | ecosystem: Host-associated > Plants > Roots > Rhizosphere > Soil | place: USA...
GATTATGGACCCAACGAGATCGTCGCGGCCACCGGATGGGGAGCGGCCCAGTGGGCCGGTGCCCTGATCGTTGTCGCGTGGGCTGTGTGCGTGCTCGCCTGGCAACGCAAGTCGCCCGTGTTAGCCTTCGGGCTCCTGTGGACCGCCATCGCGCTCCTCCCGGTGAGCAACGTGCTGGTCCCGACCGGTATCTTGCTGGCCGAGCGGACCCTCTTTCTGGCCAGTGCGGGCGTCGCCCTGGCGGCGGGAGCGACCCTTGCCGCGATCTGGAAGAGAACGGAGGCGCCGCCAGGCCTGGTGCGATGGCCGGTGGCTGCGGCGGTGGGGGGCCTGCTTGTGCTCGGGATGCTGCGCAGCAATTCGCGCAGCCGGGATTGGACCGATCAGAAGACTCTGCTCGAACAGACCGCGCTCGACGCTCCCCGGAGCTACGCGGCGCACCTGGCTCTCTCGCGCTTCTTGGCCGACTCCGGGAGCCGAAGCGTGGCGGAGGCCCACTATCGTGAGGCGATCGCCCTGAAACCGGTGCTTCTGGACCAGGAACGAAGCATGGCTGATCAATACCGGCTCGCTGGATTCTGCCGGCCCGCGGTACGTCACTATCGAGGGCCCCTCCTCCTCCGGCCGGGCGACGTCGCCGTCCGCAAGTCGTTGGTCACCTGCCTGCTCGAGCTCGAGCGGTACGACGAAGTCGGCGCAGTTGCCGGGGCGGCGACCCAGGATCCTGCGCAGGGCGCTTTTTTCCGCGAGGCAATCCGGGTCGCGGACAGCGCGCTCGCCGCGCCTAGGCGCACGCCCTGAAACGGCCCGTGGCCACTCTCCGTTTTCTCTACGACGATACCGGCGCGCCGCGACCCTGGGTGTGGCCCACCGTCATCGCGCTCCTCGCGATTACCGCTTCCGTGAGCGGTCTCGGCAACCAGTGGACCCAGGACGAGATCGCTATCGTCTGGGGAAACCCGCGCATGCACGACCTGGGCATCGCGTGGCGTTTCTTCGTGGAGCCCTACTGGCCTCCCCCGTTCATTCCGGCGCTGTACCGGCCTTTCGCCTCGGTGAGCTACGCCCTGGAGTGGGCGGCAAGCGGCGGCAACCCCCTGCTCTTCCGGGTCGTCAGCTACCTGCTCTATGCCGCGTGCAGCGTCATGGTATTCCGTCTGGCGCGGCTTCGCCTCCCGGTGGTGGTCGCCGCCGTGGCCGCGGTCCTTTTCGCGGTCCATCCGGTGCACGTCGAGGCGGTGGCCCTGTCGGTGAACCAGAACGAGCTCTGGGTAGCCCTGATCTCGTGTGCCGCGGTCATCCGTTACGTCCGGGAGCGCTCCACCGGTCAACCGCTCTCGACTCGGAGTCAGCTGATCCTGGTTGGACTCTATCTGGCGGGGTCTCTCTTCAAAGAGAATGCGTTCGTGCTGCCCGGGTTTTTGCTGGCGGCTGAGGTCCTGCTGATCCGAACCTCCGAGTCGCTGGCCACCCGAATCGCCCATGGTCGCAAGCTCTTTCTCATGCTGATGCTGGTAGTCGTCGCCGTGTATTGGGTCCGAACGCTGGTCCTGCAGGGGAACCTGGCGGGCGATTCCACCGCGGAGGGACTGACCGGCCAGACCATCGGCGGACGCGCGCTCACCATGCTGAGCGTGGTCCCCCACTGGTTCCGGCTGATGCTCTGGCCGGCCCATCTCCAGGCCGACTACAATCCTTCCGAGATCGTGGCGCAGACCGCGTGGGGGCCAATGCAGACGCTTGGCGCGCTGCTGCTCGTCGCCACGGTCTTGGTCGCCATCGCCGCGAAGCGCCGGGCACCGATGATCACCTTCGGGCTGGCCTGGTGCGCGGTCGGCCTCTTCCCCGTCCACAATGTGCTGGTGTCGACCGGAATCGTCTTGGCCGAGCGCACCATGTTTCTGCCCAGCATCGGGGCCATGCTCGCGCTGGGTGGCTTCGGCGGCTGGTTGCTCGAGCGGGGTGGGGCCCGGCTGCGCGTGGGGCTCACGGCCGCCGCGGGCGCGCTCATCATCCTCGGAGTCTACCGCAGCACCACGCGCCATCCGGTCTGGTCGGACCAGTTCACCCTGTGGTACCGGACCGCCAATGTCGACGCTCCCCGCAGCTTCCATGGTCACGAGGCGCTGGCGGACGCCTATTTCAACATCGGCATCGAGAAGCTGGCAGAGAGCGAGTACCGCCTCGCGATCGCCTTGTCCCCGCGAACCGTCATCCGCACCAAGCTCGCCTATGCCGACAAGCTGAGATCCCGGGGCTTCTGCTACCGGGCCGCAGAGCTGTACCGGGAGGCGCTGGACTTCTGGCCCCCCTACCAGACCGCGCGCGCGTCGCTCATCGCCTGCGCCCTCGACCTCGGCCGCTATCGCGAGGCGATGTTCCACGCACGAATGGGCATTTCCTTCGAATGGGAGCGTGCGGTCTTTCAGCTCGGACTCGTCACGGCCCAGAACGCGCTCCGGGTCGGCGCGCCCCCGGGCACCGTTCGGCTGGTCGTTCCCGAGAAGCTCGTCAGCGCGAAGTACGTGACGATCGGCGCCAAGCGATGAGGCCCGGCCGGCGGCTCGGCCGGCCGGAGCTCCTCATCGCCGGCCTTGCGCTCGCGGCGTCGGCCGCCGGGATCGGGAACGGCTTCGTCTACGATGACGTTCCGATCATCCTGAACAATCCGGCGGTGCATCAGCTGGCCCATCCGGTGGAGCTGTGGGGTTCGGCGTACTGGCCCTCGGGGCTGCTCTACCGGCCCCTCACCATCCAGGCGTTCGCACTGGAGTGGGCGGTCGGAGCCGGCCGACCGGTGGTGTTCCACCTGGTCAATGTGGTGCTCATGCTGCTCGTCGCGTTGCTGTTCTGGCGGCTGGCCCGGCACCTCCTCGAGCCGCTGCCGGCATTTGCCGCCGCGGCGCTGTTTGCGGTGCACCCGGTACACGTGGAAGCGGTCGCCAATGGAGTCGGCCAGAGCGAGCTCCTTACGGCGTTGTTCGTGCTGCTGGCCGTCGAGCGCTATCTCACCTGGCGGCGGGACGGCCCGCTTGGCATGGGGCGACGAGCCGCGCTCGCGGGCTTCACGCTCGCCGCCATTCTTTCGAAGGAAACCGGCTACGTCACCCCGTTCCTTCTGCTCGCGGCGGAGGCGCTGCTCGGTGGACCCGACGCCACCTGGCGGGCACGCCTCCGCACTATGGGCCCAGTCCTCTTTCTGCAGTTCGGCGCAGCGCTCGGCGCGTTTCTGCTCCGGCTGATTGTGCTGGGTGCGGCCGCAGGCGAGGTGACCGCGCCGGCGTTGCGCGACCTGAGCCCGGCGGCCCGCATCGGAGGAATGCTCGCGGCGATTCCGGAATGGACCCGCCTGTTGTTCTGGCCGGCCCACCTCCAGGCGGAATACGGCCCGCCGGCGCTCCCGGTGACCGGCGGTTTCGGCCTGGCGCATCTGGTTGGCCTCGCGATGCTGCTGCTGGTCGCGGTTCTGCTCGTGCGATTCTGGCGTACCCAGCCCGTGATCGCACTGGGAGTCGTCTGGGTGGCGATCGCACTGGCGCCGGCGAGCAACCTGTTCGTCGCGAGCGGAGTGATCCTGGCCGAACGGACCTTGTTCCTGCCGAGCGCCGGCGCGATGCTCGCGCTGGGAGGCGCGCTCGCCGTCGTACTCCCGCGGCTGGGGGCCGCCGGCTCACTCGCGCGTGGCGCGGTGGCTCTCCTGCTGGCGGCGGTTGTCCTCGCCGGCTTGCTCCGGAGCGCTGAGCGGCAGCGGGTGTGGCGGGATGAGACCACGTTCTTCCACCGGCTCGAAACCGATGCGCCAACAACCTACCGGGCCCACCTGGTGGCCTCGAACTTTTACTCGAGTGCCGGGCGCCACCCGGAGGCGGAGCACGCGGCGCGGCAGGCGTTCGAGCTGTTCAAAGGAGATCCGCAGGTATTCGAGCAATTCGGACAGACCCTGCGTCGCCAAGGGCGCTGCGCCGAGGCACTGCCCATCCTCGCGGAAGGCGTACAGCGGTTCCCGGACCGAACCGTGGGACGCAGCCGGCTGATCGAGTGCGCCCTCGCGGTCGGCGACACCGCGCGCGCGCGTGGCACCGCCGAGGAGGCCGTGCGGATGGGCCAGCGCGAGTTTGAGGGGACTGTCCGGCGGCTGAGCCGACCCTGACTCCTCCGGCTACGGCCTCGGCTGGCCCGGCGTCCAGCCCGGCGCGAGCAGATCCACCCGCATTGTATCAACCGCCCGCTGCAAGGTGGTCCAGTCGAGATAGCCCACCTCGGCGACCCAGGTGAGAGTCTGGGCGCCCAGTCGGCCGCAGGAATTCTGATCGTTGAGGATCGCGTTCCGGCCCAGCGGCTGCTGCAACCGGCGCGCGACGTTCTCGCACGAAGCGTCCTCCATGACCGGGAGGACCGAGTCGGGCAGGCCCAGGAACAGGGCGTAATGACGGAGCTCCCGTGCGCTCACCGGCCAGCGGCGAACGCCCTGCCGCGGGGTCACGATGAGCAGAGTGTCGAGCCGCGCCTGGGGCAGCGCGCGGGAAATCCCGGCCGCGAAGTCGGCGGTGGTGTGCTTCTGCCGAATCGTTCGCGCGGACACGATCGTGGTGAAGCCGATCGCCAGGATCCCGAGGAGCCCCGTGATCAGCCGTCCCGTCCGATGCTGTCGCTCGATCCAGCTCGCCGAGAGAATCAGGAGGCCCACACTGCCGGCAAAGAACGGGATGCCGTAAAAGGCCGAGTACCGAGGCCAGAGCCCGTAGGTCAGCGCACCGATGACCGGAAAGGACAGCAGCCCCAGCACCCACCACCACCACCCCGGCTCCCGCCGCCCGGCGCGGGCCGGTAACGCCAGGCCGACCAGCAGGAGCGTGAGGAACAGCAGATTCGCCGGATAGAGCACCGAGCCGATCCCGGCCGAGGAGAACCGGGCTGGCAGCAGCACCGCTTGAAAGACGGTCCAGGCGCGCCCGGCGTCGAGGCCGCTCTGGCCGAACGCCGAGGCGTAATTCCCTGGCACGCCGGCGCGGAGGGCCGAGCGAACCGACCAGGCTTCCAGCGCGATGACGAGGAGCAACAGCACCGCGAGCCAGCGTTCCCGGGGTCCCATAGCGGGACGCCGAAAGCCGGTCTGCGGATCCCAGCACACCGCGAAGAGGATCGGCACCGGAAGCAGGAGCGCGTGCACCTCCTTGGAGAGCATCACCGCGCTCGCGAGCACCGCGATTACCACGGCGCGCAGCCGCCACCCCGGCGCGGTACGGTAACCCGCGCCAACCAGCACGATCAGCAGCAGCAGGACGGTGGTGAGCGGCTCAGCCGCGAGAAAGAGCCAGCCTTCGGTCGACGGCACCGCGACGACGAAGAGCGCCGCACCGATGCCGGCCGCGAGCGGGGTTGCCCCTAACCGCCGTGCCACCCAGACCAGGAGCACCGCGGCGGCGAGCATGAAGAGCGCGCGCTGCAGCTGCCAGCCGACCGGATCCCCTGCGATGGCCTGCCAGGTGGCGCTGAACTGGAAGTAGGAGAGGTAATTGGCGCGGCCATCCGGCCGGTTGAACTCGGCGATGGCCCGCGCGCCGTCCCAGAGGCCATGGGCGCGGCGCAGGATGGGAAGCACGTCCGGGTAGTCCCACACCGGAAAAGCTTCGCGGACCCAGGGACGCTGGAGTGCCAGCGCAAAGCACGGCGCGATCGAGGCGAGCAGCCAGGGACGGCGCGACGGCGCGGAGTCCATCGTGGTCCGTTCGTGCAAAGGTGAGTCAGTGCGCCGAGGTGCAGGTCTCTATATTAAAGCCATCCCGCTTCTTAAGCAGCGACCACCGCCGAGTCCCTCATGATCCGTGGTAAGCAAATCTTGCTCACCGGTGGTGCCGGCTTCATCGGGACGGCACTCGCTGGCCGACTCATCGAGGAGAATCACGTCGTCGTCTTCGACAACGGGCATCGCGGCTCCATCGGCAGTGGTCCGCTGCAAGGCCATCGCAACCTCCGCTACGTCGCCGGCGACGTACTCGATCTGGCCGCCGTGCGGGCGGCCATGGAGGGATGCACGCTCGTCGTCCATCTCGCAGCGATCGCCGGAGTGGACACCGTGCTCAAGATGCCGGTGCACACGATGAAAGTGAGCCTGATCGGCACCTACCACGTCCTCGAGGCGGCGCTCGGCGTGCCGGGGATCGAGCGGGTTATCGATTTTTCGACCAGCGAGGTGTTCGGTACCTACGCATACAAGGTCCGGGAAGGCGATCTCACCAGCCTGGGAGCGGTCGGCGAGGCCCGCTGGACCTACGCGGTGAGCAAGCTCGCCACCGAGCACCTCACCCACAATTATCATCGGGAGTTCGGTCTGCCGGCGGTGGCGATCCGTCCGTTCAACATCTACGGGCCGGGCCAGGTCGGCGAGGGCGCAATTCATCGCTTCATTCTCCAGGCGCTCCGCGGGGAAGACATCACGGTGCACAACGACGGCGGACAGATTCGCGCCTGGTGCTACGTCGACGACATGGTGGACGGCATCGTTCGGGCGCTGGCGCTCGACAATGCGGTGGGCCATTCCTTCAACATCGGGAATCCGCGCAGCATCGTCACGGTGTACCATCTCGCCCGCGAGATCGTGCGACTCGCCGAATCGTCCTCGCGGGTCGTGTTCGTGCCGTGGAGCAAGGTGGATGTGGAGCTCCGGATCCCCGATATCGGCAAGGCGCGCGAGCTGCTGGGCTTCGAGCCCAGCGTCGATTTGGAGGAGGGCTTGCTCCGCACCATTGAATGGTACCGGGCGCGGCGGCTGACGTGATCCGGCTCGCCTGCCCTCCGGTCGATGAGCGGGACCTCGCGGCCGTCTCGGCGGTGCTGCGAAGCGGCTGGCTGGTGCAGGGACCCGAGGTGAAGGCCTTCGAGGCGGAGACCGCGCGGGTGGCCGGCGTCGCGCACGGTGTGGCCGTCGCCAACGGAACCGCTGCGCTCCACCTGGCGCTCCTGGCGATGGGGATCGGTCCGGGTGACGAGGTTGCGGTGCCCGCGTACAGCTGGCCGGCGACCGCGAATACCGTGGTGTTGTGCGGAGGAACCCCGGTGTTCGTCGATATCGAGCCCGGCAGCTTCGGCATGGATCCGCGGCGCCTCGATGAGGTGCTCGGGACCCAGCGGGCCATTCGCGCCGTGCTGCCGGTGCACCCGTTCGGCGGCTTCTCCGACATCGCCGCGATCCGGAAAGTCGCCGACGCGCATCGGGTCCCGATTCTGGAGGACGCGGCGTGCGCCCTGGGTGCGCGGCTGGATGGCCGCCCGGCGGGCTCCTGGGGCGGTGCGGCGTGCTTCAGCTTTCACGCCCGGAAGCTGATCACCACCGGCGAAGGCGGCATGGTCGTCACCGATGATCCGGCGCTGGCGGACCGGGTCCGCTCCCTCCGCAATCACGGCCTCGACCCGAACAGCACCGAGCCGGATTTCGTGCTGGCGGGATTCAACTGCCGGATGACCGAATTTCAGGGTGCGCTGGGCCGGAGGCAGCTGGCCAAGCTTCCGGAGCTGATCGCGGCGCATCAGCGGGTTATGGGCTGGTACACCGAGCTACTCGACGGCCTGCCGGTGGCCCTGCCGCGAGCCCCCGAGCCCGCAGCGCACACTTATCAGGCCTACGTGGTCCTGCTGCCCGGCCCGGTTGCGCCCGGTCGGCGCCAGCTCATCGCCCGGCTCCGAACCGCCGGCGTCGAGGCCACCATCGGCACCCACCACATCCCTCTGACTACCTGCTATCGCCGGCTGGGCGGTTACGCTCCCGGTGACTTTCCCGTCACTGATGATCTCGCGGCCCGGGCGCTGGCGCTCCCGATGCACCACGCGCTCAGCCGGGACGATGCCGTGGTGGTGAGGGACGCCTTGCGCGACGGTCTCGAAGCCGGATGACGGGCCCCGGGCTTCACCGCCAGCGGGTGCTGGTGACCGGAGCCTCCGGACTCATCGGACACGCGGCCGTCCGGCGGTTTTCCGCGGACGGGGCACGGGTGACGGCCATCGGCCGCCCCGGCGAGCCTGGTCAATCCCTGCTTTCCATCGATCTGGCGCGCGACCCGTGGCCGGAAGCCCGGTGGGACGTCATCGTCCACTGCGCCGCCCGCCTGCCCGCGCGTTTCGAGGGCGACGAGGCCGCCGCGGCCAGCGCCGAGAACCGCGCGATGGATGACCGCGCGATCGCTGCGGCGGCCGCAACGAACGCGCACCTGGTGTTCCTCTCGACCGCGAGCGTCTATGGAGCCACGATCGGAGAGATTGACGACGACACGCCTGCCGCGCCGCTGCTTGGGTACGCCCGGGAGAAGCTCGCCTCCGAGACGGCGATCACGGCCCGCGGCCTCTCCGCCACCGTGTTTCGGCTGGTAGCCCCCTACGGTCCGCGACAGACCCGCCCCACCGTCCTGCGCCGCTTCCTCGACGCGGCGCTCACCGGTGCCCCGCTCCGCTACTACGGCTCCGGCGCCCGGAGCCAGGATTTCCTGCACGCCGATGATGTCGCCATCGCCCTGGCGCTCGCCGCCCGCGAGCGCGCGGCCGGCCGTTTTCTGCTCGCCTCCGGTGTCGCCATCTCGATGCGCGAGCTCGCCCGTCTGGTCGTCGAGGTGACCGCGAGCGCCAGTGTCGTCGAAGCCGCGGGAGTACCTGATCCGGAGGAAGGCCGGACCATCCGCTACCGGATCGACCGGCTGCGCCGGCATCTCGGGTTCCAGCCGGCGGTGTCCCTCTCCAACGGCCTCGCCGCATGGGCGGCGGTGCGGCGGGAAGAGCTCGCCCGGGGGGTCGCGTCGTGACGGAGCGGGTCGTGCTCGTCACCGCCGTGGGCGGAGGAGGTGTCGGAGAGCAACTCGTCAAGGCACTCCGCCTGGCCCCGCGACCCTACCGGATCATCGGCGCCGACGTGGAGGCTCGATCGCTGGGACTGCAGGAGGTCGACGTGCCGGTGCTCTTGCCCCTGGCTTCCGCCCCCGAGTATGTCGAGACGCTGCATTCCGTCTGCACCCGCCTGGGCGTTCAGGCCATCTACCCCGGCTCGGAGCCCGAGCTGGTGGTTCTTTCCGCGGCGCGGACGCGGCTCGCAGCCGACGGGATCATCCTGTTCGCCAACAGTGCCGAGGTCATCGCAACCGGACTCGACAAGGCCAGGACGGCCGCCTTCCTGACCGACCATGACTTCCATCCGCCGCGTGCGGTCGTCGTGACGAGCCGCGATGAGCTCGCTGCGATCTCCTTTCTGCCGGCCGTCCTGAAGCCGAATACCTCGAGCGGCGGTTCCGCCAACGTCTTCATAGCGCAGACCCAGGCGGAGCTCCACCTGTTCGGAGGGTATCTGCTCGACAGCTTCACCAGCTGTCTGGCACAGGAATACGTCGGGGATGCCGAGAGTGAGTATACGGTCGGGGTGCTCTCCGATCTCAACGGGGAACTCCTGCATTCCATCGCGGTGCGCCGCAACATCCTCCCGGCCTTCAGCAGCCGGTCGAAGGTGAAAAACCGGTCGGGTAGCCCGGCCTTCGGCGCCCAGCTGGTGGTGAGCAACGGGATCAGCCAGGGTGAGATCGGCCCCTTTCCGGAAGTGACCCAGCCGTGCGAGCGGATCGCAGCCGCGCTGGGCTCGCGAGGTCCGCTCAATGTGCAGTGTCGCCTGGTCGACGGCGAGGTGCGGGTCTTCGAGATCAACCCTCGCTTCTCCGGCTCGGCCTCGCTCCGGGCCATGGTCGGATTCAACGAGCCGGACTTGCTCTATCGCCGCCACGTCGAGGGCGAGACCGTCACCAGCCGCTTTGCCTACCGCTCGGGGCGCATAACCCGCGGATTGCGCGAGGTCCTGGTGGATCCGGCGCTCGAAGGCGCTCAGCTGGGCGCCGGGGACTTTCGGTGGACCCTGCCCGCGCTTCCCTTCATCTACCGCCCCCTGGACACGCCGAGCAACGGCCCCGGTATTCCCGACGCGCTCCCGCTCACCCTCACCGTCGACCCCGGCAGCGGGCTGGTTCGTCAGGTACCGGAGCCCGCCGTCGCCCTTGCCCTCGAGCGGGCCTACGCCGCGGGCTCGGAGATCCCGGGTCTGATGGAGGGGCAAGGCATCGGCAAGGAATACGCGGAGGACTTCCTGGTGCTGCTCGCGGAAGCCGCCGGGACCGCTCGGCTGCAGGGAAAGCGGGTGCTCGAGATCGGCTGCGGGACGGGCTATCTGCTCTCCCGGCTGAAGGGCCTTGGCGCCGAGGTCCTCGGCATCGAGCCGGGGCCGCAGGGTCAGCAGGGCCCGGCAATCTATGGCGTGCCGGTGGTCCGCAGCTGGTTCCCGAGCGAGGAGATCCGGGGGACTTTCGACCTGGTCGTCCTATATCTGGTCCTGGAGCATGTTCCCGACCCGGCGGTTCTGCTCGAGGCGATCCGCCCCAGGCTCGCGCCGGGCGGCCGGGTGGCGGTGATGGTGCCCGACGCGGAGCCTTACCTCGGCGAAGGCGATGCGTCGATGCTGTTTCACGAGCACTATTCGTACTTCACCGCCGCGACGCTGGCTGCAACGCTCCGGCGGCTGGGTGCCGGCTCGATTCAGGTCCGGAACTCCACGCTGAGCCGGCTGCTCTTCAGCGTGTTTTCCCTGGGGAACGACGCGACGAGCCCCGAACCGAGCTCATTGGCAGGATCGCTCGCCCTGGCCCATCGCTTTCGAGGCAGGGTCGCACGCACCATCCGGCGACTGACCGACTACCTCGAGGAAGCCCGCGACTCCCGCGAGGATGTCGCCATCTACGTACCCGGCCGGTTCGTCAACTACGTCCCGCTCGGTGGCCTCTCCATCCGCGGCATCCGTTTCTTCGACGACAGCCCCGCCCTGCAGGGCCACTACTTCCCGGGCATACCCATCCCGGTCGAGTCC
>Ga0075429_100005538_pt1 | contig 10879 bp, 8 predicted proteins | sample RhiMetdeltSRZDD3_FD_75295 | JGI IMG/M metagenome (GOLD analysis project Ga0075429, IMG submission 75295) | Populus rhizosphere microbial communities from Tennessee, USA - Rhizosphere MetaG P. deltoides SRZDD3 | ecosystem: Host-associated > Plants > Roots > Rhizosphere > Soil | place: USA...
GAGAACGTCTGACCATAAATCCCCAGCCACAAAATTGCCAGCAGCATCAGAATGGAACCAGCCATTGTGTACAGGAAGAATTTGATCGCGGCGTAGATGCGGCGTGGTCCACCCCAGATACCGATCAGGAAGTACATTGGCACGAGCGTGAATTCCCAGAAGATATAGAACAGGAACAGGTCCTGCGCCAGGAAAACGCCCATCATGCCGATCTCGAGCAGGAGGAAGAAGATCATGAAATCCTTGACGCGCTCCTCCACCGCCGTCCATGTGGAAAGGATGGAGATCGGCGTCAGAAAACCGGTGAGCAGCACGAGCAGGATACTCAAACCATCCACACCGAGGAAATACTGGATGTTCCATCCGGCGACCGTGATCCAGTTGTACTGGGCGACCAGTTGCAGGTCCGGGTCGGAGGGGTTGAACACTGACAGCACCCCGAGCGAAATCAGGAAGGTGATCAGACTTGTGACCAGTGCCGTCCAGCGCAGGGCATCCTTTTGCTCACGCGGGATGAAGAACAAAACGATGATCCCCACCAGCGGGAAGAAGGTGAGAAGGGTCAGAGGTTGCAAAAGAAATTCCATGTTCCATCCTCGATGCTTTTGCTCGATCGGTCTGAGACCTCAGCGGAGCATCAGCGGGAGTTTATTTCAAAATCAAATAACCAACGATCAGGACAACGCCCAATAAGACCGACAATGCATAGGAACGCACGAATCCATTCTGGATCTTGCGCAATGTAACCGACAACCATTGTGTGATACTCGCCAGACCGTTCGCGGCGGCGTCGATACCCTGCTGGTCGGCATAGCGATTGAGGGCAATATTGCTCAGCCAGTTATACGTTCCGGCAATGACCGTCTCATGGAACCAGTCATGCCAGAAGCGCCAGTCGATGACATCGGCGAGGAACTGCGAGATTTTGACAAACGGCGTGACGATAATCGCATGATACAGCTCATCGACATACCACTTGTTCTCCGCGCCACTGAAGATCGCACCCAATCGTCGTTTGAGAGGATCAACTTCGCCTGCCCGGAGTGGATTGCGTCCGTAAATTAGCCACGAAAGGTAGATCGCAGCCAGGGCAAGGATTGTCGAGATCCCTGCGACCCCCAGATTAAGGGGAAGAGATTCCACTTCGTGAAGGGTATGCTCCAGCCAGTGGCCCAGATTATGGAAGCCTTCAAACGGCAAGTTCAGCGCGCCGCCCACGACAGATAAGAATGCCAGGACCATCAGGGGCACGGTTATGACCCTGGGGCTTTCCTCTGCATGCGCCGCGGCTTCATGACGAGGCTCGCCGAAGAACACCATCCAGATCTGGCGACCCATGTAAAAGGCTGTAAAGAAGGCGGCAATACTTAAGAGCCAGTAAATCAGCGGAAAGTGCAGACTTGCATCCAGCAAAATTTCGTCCTTCGACCAGAAGCCTGCAAACGGGACAATGCCTGCCAGGGCGAGCGTCCCGATCATATAGAGCCAGTAGGTGGTAGGCATGGTCTTGCGCATGCCGCCCATGTTACGCATGTCATTTGGGTCGAAAACTTCCCCATGCCCCTCAGCATGCTCGTCATGCGATTTTTCTTCTTTCCTCTTTCCTTTTTTGCCTTTACCATGATGCGCATGCTCCGCGTGGTGGTGCCCCCGCTCTACGCCCAGAATGACGGAGCCAGCCGAAAGGAACAACAGCGCCTTGAAGAAGGCATGGGTTACGAGATGGAACATACCCGCCACGAACGCGCCCATGCCCACGGCAGCCACCATGAAGCCAAGCTGGCTGATCGTGGAATACGCCAGCACCTTCTTGATGTCATATTGACCGACGGCAATTGTCGCGGCGAAGAGGGCAGTGACGGCGCCTGTTAGCGCAACGATGTATTGTGCCTGCGGGACAAGAGTATATAACTCTGCAGAACGCGTGATGAGATAGACTCCGGCGGTGACCATCGTCGCGGCATGGATCAGCGCTGAGACCGGCGTCGGACCTGCCATCGCGTCCGGGAGCCAGACATAGAGCGGGATCTGCGCCGATTTACCCGCCACGCCAACGAGCATGAGGAGTGTGATCGCCATGATAACGCCGGGAGCGGCGCCTTCTGCCGCCTCAAAGACCTCGTCGAACTGGAAGCTGCCCAACGCCCAGAACATGATAAAGCCCGCGATCAGAAAGCCAAAGTCGCCGATGCGGTTGACGATGAATGCCTTTTTTGCGGCGTTGGAATTCGCCCAGGAAGGTCGTCCCAGCGTATCCAGCTCATACCAGAAGCCGATCAGCAGGAACGAGCACAAGCCCACGCCTTCCCAGCCGACGAAGAGCATCATATAGGAATCGCCGGAGACGAGGATCATCATCATGGCGATGAACAGATTCAGATAGACGAAGAAACGGCGGAAGCGGCCTACATCGTTCTTGAAACGAACGTCTTCATGCATGTACCCAATGGCGTAAATGTGGATCAGCGTCCCAACCCCGGAGACGACTAGCATCATCGTCGTCGAGAGTGAGTCAACCCGGAACGTCCAATCGAGCTGCAGTGCGCCGATGTGAATCCACTCCGCCAGCCGCCAGCGGACCACTTCCCCATGATTCGCGGAGAGCGAGAGGGTCAGCAGCACCGAAACCAAGAACGCCGCGCCGGAGGCGAGACTTGCCACCGTGCCGACCATCGTTTCACTGAACCATCTGCCAAAGATCAGATTGATCAGCAAACCAAGCAGCGGCGCGAAGACGAGCCAGGGGGCCAGGTAGAAAAATCCGGTTGTTGCTTCTTGAGCTAAGTGCATTGCATTCTCCAGAGACTAGAGAGTAGAGACGAGTCTTCAGTCTCTATCCTTTCAAGGAACTCATCTGATCCACATCGATACTGCGCTTGGACTTGAAAATCTCCACGATCAGCGCCAGCCCTACGGCAACTTCCGCGGCAGCCACGGCAATGACAAAGAACACAAAGATCTGCCCGGTGAAACTTTTGATCACACTGCTGAATGCCACAAATGCCAGGTTGGCGGAGTTCAACATCAGTTCCACAGACATAAAAATAATCAAGGCGTTTCGGCGGGTGAGCACACCGACTGCACCGATCGTAAACAGAATTGCTGAAAGAACAATGTAGTAATTGACCGGGACCATAATTAGGGCACCCTCTTTTCTTTCCGCACCAGCACAATTGCGCCGATCATCGCGACCAGCAGCAGAATGGATGTGACCTCAAAGGGCAGAAGATATTGCGTAAACAGGGCCTCACCCAGGGCTCGCAGATTCGTCATCGTATTGACTGACGCATCCGGTTGAGCGACATCGCCTACCGGGCGGGCACGGGTCAGGAATATGGCTGTCGCTTCCACGGCGAGCATGGCTGCAAGTAAGCCGGGAAAAGCTGCTTTTCGCCAGTTGAATTCACCGGCAATACTCTCCGCCCCCAGCAGCATAATGACAAACAGGAACAACACCATGATCGCGCCCGCATAGACCGTGATCTGCGCCATGGCAATGAATGGCGCACCCAACAGCAAATAGAACACCGCCACCGTGACGAAGTTCAACACCAGGAACAACGCCGAATGAACCGCATTGCGGCTCAACAACATGCCAAGGGCCGTGGAAATGGAAATCAGGGAGAGGAGGAGGAAGAAGATAAGGTCGAGGCTCATAGCATTTTATGGCGTACACACGTAAACAAGTACACAGGTATGCATTCTTCCCTGTTTACTAATTTACTTGTGTATCTGTTTACCTTTCTACTAATCCTGCGGATCGTTCATCTCCGGCACCGAGCGCCGGTTGTACTTTCCAGGTTCAGTCTTTTGCGGCGTCAGCATCTCGAGTGCCGGGACAGGTTCCAGCAGCATATCCTTGGTATAGATCGAGGAGCGACGGTCGTAGAACGACAGCTCGTAGTTATCGCCCAACACGATCGCTTCGGTGGGACAGGCATCCTCACAATAGCCGCAGAAAATGCAGCGGATCATATTGATCTCGTAGGTGGAGGCGTAGCGCTCCCCCGGAGAAAACCGCTGCTCATCCGTATTCTCGGATGCTTCCACGAAGATCGCGTCTGCGGGGCAGGCGGCCGCGCAGAGCGAACATCCGATGCAGCGCTCGAGTCCGTTCTCGTAGCGTCTCAGGATGTGACGGCCGCGGAAACGCGGCCGGACCTCCCGTTTCTCTTCCGGGTATTGGTAGGTCACAGGCTTTTCAACCATCATCTTAAGTGTGGTCCAAAGCCCACGAACCAATTCAACGACAGGTTCAAGCGCGCTCATAAATTTTTCTCCTCAGCTCGCGGTAAATCATCACAACAGTAAAAACACCGACAAATACAGAGATGATGGGAATGGTCCAGATCCAGATCGGGTTATTCAAATCTTCAGCCAGCAAAACGCCTGCCGCCGTAATAAAGGCAATCGCCAGCGACAGGGGCAGCAATATCTTCCAGCCAAATGACATCAAGCGGTCATAGCGGATGCGCGGCCAGGTAGCACGCACCCAGATCATAAAGAAGAGGAGCACCACGACCTTGATCAGCAAATAGATCGGTCCCAGCCACCAGAAGCGGTCCACGCTGAGAATAGTGCCCTGCAGGAACCAGAATTCGCGATACCCGCCGAAGAACAGCGTCGCCGCGATCATGCAGATTACGATCATTTTCTGGTACTCGGCCATGAAGAACAGGGCAAACTTCATTCCCGAATATTCAGAGTGATACCCGGCTGTCAATTCCTGTTCGGCTTCCGGCATATCGAAGGGCGCCCGGTTGACCTCTGCCAGGGTGACGATCAGGAAGATCAGCGCACCCACCGGCTGGATTATCGCAAACCACATACTGCTCTGTTTCTCCACGATCTCATACAGGCTCATTGAATCTGCCAGAATGATCGCAGTGACGAACATGAGCCCCAGGGACAGTTCATAGGAGATCATCTGCGCCGAGGAGCGCAAGCCGCCCAGCATGGCATATTTGTTGTTGGAGGACCAGCCCGCCAGCACAATACCATACACCGCAATGGAGGCGATGGACATGAGATACAGAACGCCTACATTGATATCTGCAACCGCCAGCGAAATTTGGCGTCCGAACAGCGGCACATTCTTGGGACCAAACGGAATGGTGGCTGCCAGGATGATGGAAGGTACCATCGTAATGACCGGCGCCCAGAAGAAAAGGATCCGGTCGGCTTTGGCAGGTACCAGCTCTTCTTTAAAGATCAACTTCACGGCGTCGGCGATCGGCTGGAGTATTCCCTGCCAGCCGGCGCGGTTGGGGCCAATCCTTGATTGAATGCGCGCCAGTGCCCGGCGTTCATACAATGTCAGATAAGCAAACCCGCCCAGCAGCGCGAAGATGACAAACAACGATTTTATTAACCACTCGAGCCAGAGAGTCCAGTCCGATAGCATCATTCCACCTTTGCGGGCACACTGACCTGTGCCGGGATCGGTTCACGGATGGCAAACCCCATTTCACGGGGCACCAGCAGGACACCCACCGAGATCGTATTGTCGAATTTCACGCGGGCTTCACCACTCACGCCGTTGAAACTGACATGGACCAGCTCGCCGGCTTCCACGCCCAGATTCTTTGCGGCTTCCGGGTGCAGAGAGATCGTGGGGCTGCCGATCCGCTCGCGCAGCAGGTTGGCAGACTGCATGACAGTCGTGCCGCGGTCGTACAGTTTGTTGACGGGCACTGCCAGCAATTCATTCTCTTTGGGACGTGGAGAGGTTTTCTCCTCAACCGCCGGGATGCTGACGGCTTCCCCTTGCCCTGCAGCGGCCGCGAGGTGCGCGCCCAATCCCATCGTATTCTCGTACGTGGTGCCACCGTAATACATATCGCCGCGCCCAACGATGGGCCACTGCGGCTTCACCTCGGAAACCCTGGCATACGTCAGACCTGCAAACGATTTGACAGAGGCAGCCAGTCTTTCAAAGACTGCTTCCGATGAGGAGTCTTCCAGCTCCATTCCCATGTGACGCGCCACTTGCGCCGTGATCACGAAATCCGCTCTAGATTCACCCGTGGGCGGCACCGCGACATAAAAGCGCTGGACGCGCCGCTCCCCGGAGGTGAGGGTGCCTTCCCGTTCGGTAAATGCACGGGCGGGGAAAACGACATCCGCAATATCTGTGGTCGCGGTTTTCATCACATCCTGCACCACGATAAATGCCGCGGTTCCGAGAGCATCTGCAAGCGTAGGATCATCGCCAACCGGGTCTGCCCCGACGATGTAAACAGCCTTGCCTTTAAGTGCTTCTGCGAGGTCAGCGGGGGCTTCGAAACCCATCTCCCAGGCGCCCTGGTCGTTGGCGCGTTCCCAGACGCCGATCAATCCATTGTTTGGCTTGCCGACATGCCCGCTCTCCCTCAGGTATTTCGCGCAGGCAGCGGCAAGGTTCGCCGTCCCCTCCACACCAAGTCCCTCGCTTCCAAACAGAACGACCACATTCTGTGCATTGGAAAGCGACTCGCCGATCTTGCCCTTCTTGAGATCCTGCACAGCCTTGACCTCGTCGCCGTAGGCATAGCGCACCACGTACGAAGCAAAGCGATCGAGCCTGGTCTCGCGCGGGTTCAAAACGATCAGGGTCGCGCCGCGGTCGGCAGCTTGCTTCACGCGCAGATACCAGACCGGCGCCTCTTCATATAAGTTGGAAGCCGCCACCACGATGGCTGTTTCGGAGCCCATCGCCCCGAAGTTCGTTCCTTCCCCAACGCCCAGCATGGCGGTCATATCGCCGCCAGCCATATGGGAATACAAGTAAGCCTTGCCACCGGCCTGATCGGCAAGCGACTTCAGACTGAACAGGTCTTCGTTTGCCAGCTTGCCCGAAGCCAAGACAACCAGGTTGTTCTTCAACTGATCTGCCGCAGCCCCGGTTGCTTCATCCCAGGAGGTGCTGCCCAGTTGATTATTCTTTCGGACCAGCGGGTTCTTCAGGCGTTTCTTGCTATCCGTGTAGTGATGCACGAAGCGGCCCTTATCGCAGATCCAGATTTCATTGACTTCTTCATTCTGCCGCGGCATCACACGCTTGACCACAAAATCGCCGCCTGCCTTCGCTTCACGGCGTGTGTTCAGGCTGATATTGCACCCCACAGGGCACTGGGTGCAGATCGAAGCGGACGCTTCTAGCTCCCAGGGACGCGCCTCGAAGCGGAAATCGCGAGTCGTCAGCGCGCCGACCGGGCAGATATCGGTGGTGTTGCCGGAGAAGACCGAATCAAATCCCGGCTCCGAGAAGGTGATGATCCTTGTCGCGCGGGAACGGTCATCGAAGCCGAGGACCGAGTCGCCCGCGATCTCATCCTGGAAACGGATGCAGCGCGCACACTGGATGCAGCGCTCCTGGTCGAGCACGATCAGATCCCCAAGCGGCACGCGCTTGCCGAGGCGCAGCTTCTCATCAAACAGGAATCGGCTCTTGCCGGGTCCATGCGCCATGGTCAGGTTCTGAAGCGGGCATTCACCGCCCTTATCGCAGACCGGGCAGTCGAGTGGGTGCGATGTCAGAAGGAACTCAACGGTGCCTCGCTGTCCATCACGCGCCTTCTGGCTTTGTGAGAGAACAACCATGCCCTCTTCCAGTTTATTCGTACAAGCGGTTTCGAGCTTGGGCAGGAACTGGATCTTCGGCGCGTCGTTCTCCATCACGATCTGACCGGTGGCACGGTCGCGCATCGGACGCCCGATCTCCACCAGACACATCCGGCACATGCCGACCGGCTCCAGTTTGGGATGGTGACAAAAAACGGGAATATCGATGCCAGCCATCTTGGCGGCATCCACCAGTCCGGTCCCTTCCGGCGCGGTGACCTGGATCCCGTCGATTGTGAGCGTTACTTGTTTACTCATCAATGCTCCGATCCACGCTTTTCCCAAGTTGCCTTTCCTTCATATAAAGCGGAAGAGGTTCGGGGCTTACAGCATTCTTGAAATCATCAGGGAAGCGTTCAATGCCTGTGACCACAGCCATCGTGGAAAATTCTCCCAGAGCGCACAGACACTTTCCCTGGATTTGTTTTGCAACATTCAACAGAAGGTCCACATCACCTGAGGTGCCCTGGCCGTGGTGGATGCGCTCGATAATATTGGACATCCAGTAGGTGCCCTCGCGGCAGGGGGTGCATTTGCCGCATGACTCATGCCGGAAGAAGTGAACAGTCTTGTTGACCAGCCAGTCCATGGGGACCGTATCATCGATGACAATCACCGAGGCAGACCCAAGGTCTCCGCCCAGCGTGCGAACGGTGGCATAGTCCATCGGCGTATCGAGCACCTTCTCATCGTTCACAACGATCAGGGAAGAGGATGCTCCTGCTGGCATGATGGCTTTAACCGCGCGTGAGTCCTGGACACCGCCGCCGTGAGTGTAGATCAGCTCGCGGAAGGTGGTACCAAACGGCAGCTCATAGTTACCGGGTTTGCGCACGCGCCCAGAGAGGGAGAAAACCTTCACACCAGCACTATCCGCTGTGCCCATCGATTTATACCAGTCCGCGCCGTTGGCAAGGATCATCGGTACGTTGGCAAAGGTTTCCACGTTGTTGATGATGGTCGGCTTGCCATACAACCCGACTGCCGGCGGGAATGGCGGGCGAACGCGTGGCTGTCCACGTTTGCCTTCGAGCGACTCCAAAAGGGCCGTCTCTTCGCCACAGATATATGCGCCGGCGCCAAGATGAGTATAAATACGCAGAGAGTATTCCCCGCCGAACAATTTGTCGCCGAGAATCCCCTCTTTTTCCATCTCGGCGATCTTCTCATCGAGAAAATCCCCCAGCTGCCAGAACTCGCCGCGCAGATAGACGTACGCAACATTAGCACCCACCGCATAGGACGCGATCGCGAGTCCCTCCAGAAACTGGAAGGGGTTGCCTTCCATGATCTCGCGATCCTTGAACGTGCCGGGTTCGGATTCATCCGCATTGGCAACCACATAATGCGGCCAGGTCTTGTTATCGATGAAGGACCACTTCATGCCCGTGGGGAATCCCGCGCCGCCGCGGCCGCGCAAGCCTGAGTTCTTGACCACATCCACAACTTGTGCAGCAGTCATCTTGGTCACTACATTTTTGAATGCTTCGAAGCCCCCGTTCTTTTGATAGACATTCAGGGTATCGAGATCAGGGATATCGCGGTGGCGAAGGACAACATAGCTCATGACCCCACCTCCCTGACAGACCGCCGCAACACGGAGATCAATTCCATGGTTCGATCGACCGTCATGTTCTCATGATACTTGATGCCATCCGGTCCCTGGGTCTGGAACATCGGTGCCTTGTCACAGGCGGCCAGACAAGTCACTGCTTCCACAGTAACGAAACCATCTGCTGTTGTTTCACCCACCTGAATGCCGAGGTTGCCACACAGGGACTTCATAAACTCGTCCGCACCGCGCAAGGCACAGGGCAAGTCCGTGCAGACCTGCATGCGATATTTGCCTTCTTTGTTATCGTGGTAGAGGGTGTAAAAACCAACGAGCGCGGCGATGTCTGTTTCGGTGATGCCAACAATCTGCGCCACATCCTGCATCGCGGCTTTGGTGAGATAGCCCTCTTCACGCTGCGCCAGGTAGAGCAACGGCATAACCGCCGAGCGTTTGTGCTCCGGCGGATATTTGGAAAGGATGTGTTTTACTTCATTCGGATATTTTGTTTCCAGACTCATCGGTCAATATCTCCGAGCACAATGTCAACAGAAGCCAGAATAGCAACCAGGTCCGCCACAAGGTGACCTTTAACGATCTTCGGCAGCACCGATAAATTGTCGAACGAGGGCGTGCGCCAGTGACACCGACGCGGCTTGGCACCGCCGTCGCCGGCAAGCAGGACTCCCAACTCCCCACGCGGCGACTCGATGGCCTGATAAATAGAGCCATCCGGCGCCGGGAAGCCTTCCGTCCACAGCTTGAAATGATGGATCAGAGCCTCCATGCTCACGCCCAGCTCCGAACGCGGCGGGGGAATGAATTTGCGGTTGTCCGAGCGGACCGGACCCAGAGGCAGTTTGTTCAACGCCTGTTCGACGATCCTTAGCGATTCACGCAGCTCCTCAATCCGAACGATATAACGCGCGTAAGTATCCCCCTCTGCCCGAACCGGCACATTAAAGTCATATTGCTCGTACCCTGCGTAAGGACGAGCTTTGCGCAGATCCCAATTCACACCCGAAGCACGCAGCATGGGACCTGTCACGCCGTGCTGAAGAGCAGTCGCCGCGTCCAGTTTTCCAATTCCAATCAAACGGTCCAGAAAGATCGGATTCTTTGTCATGAGAGCTTCGTACTCATCGATACGTTTTGGGAAGATCTTGATAAAGTTGCGCACCGCATCTTCAAATTCCACGGGCACATCACGCCACAACCCACCGGGACGAATATACGTCGTCATCATACGCTGGCCCGAACACAATTCCAGAATATCCAGGATTATTTCGCGCTCGCGAAAACAATACAGAAAGACGGACATTGCCGCAAGATCCAAACCGAACGCAGCCAGCCAGACCAGGTGTGAAGCAATGCGCTGCAACTCCGTCAGGATCACACGGATAGCAATTGCACGTTCCGGCACATCCAGATCCACAAGCTTCTCCACCGCCATGCAATAGGCAAGGTTGTTGCCTGTGGTATTCATGTAATCAAGACGATCACTCATCACCTCAGCTTTGAGGTACGTTTTGGCTTCTATGTTCTTTTCGATGCCTGTGTGCAGATAACCGATATCCGGTATGCAGTTGACAATTGTCTCGCCATCGAGCTCCAGCAATACCCGCAGCACCCCATGCGTGGAGGGATGCTGTGGTCCCATGTTCAACAACATGGTCTCGCCAGTCAGGGCACGTTCCGAAACCAGATGTTTGAACTGATCTATGC
>Ga0075429_100005544_pt1 | contig 10875 bp, 10 predicted proteins | sample RhiMetdeltSRZDD3_FD_75295 | JGI IMG/M metagenome (GOLD analysis project Ga0075429, IMG submission 75295) | Populus rhizosphere microbial communities from Tennessee, USA - Rhizosphere MetaG P. deltoides SRZDD3 | ecosystem: Host-associated > Plants > Roots > Rhizosphere > Soil | place: USA...
CAGCATGAGCGCCGTGGGTGTGACCCCCGAGTACGTGCGCGGCATGCGCCAGCTCGGGATCGAGGTGAGCACCGCCGGCGATGCGCAGGGGCTGGCCGCGGTGGGGGTCACGCAGGAGTACGTGCGCCAGATGCGTGACGTGGGCTTCCCGATCAAGTCCGCGGGAGAGGTCCAGGGGTTGCGGGCCGTGGGCGTGACCCCGAGCTACGTCCGCTCGATGCGCGACGCGGGCTTCCCGCTGCGCTCCGCGCAGGACGCCCAGGGACTCATGGCCGTCGGCGTCACACCCGTCTACGTCAAAGGGATGCGCGAAGCCGGGGTCAAGATCGACAACTCGGGTGACCTGCAGTCGCTGGCCGCACTCGGCGTGACGCCCGCATTCGTGCGTCGGCTGGCCGAAGCCGGCTACCCGAACCTGAGCGCCAACCAGCTCACCCGCCTCGCCGCGGCGGGTGTCACCGGCGAGTTCATCCGCGAGATGTCCCAGTACCGCTCCCAGTGAGACCCGGTGCCCGCCGCAGGGCTCACGCCTGACATGAAAGGAGCCGTCATGATCCGCTGGCTCGTCGCCTCATGCGCACTGGTCGCCGCCGTGCTCGTCGTCCCGGTGCACGCCAAGGAGCTGACCGGCGACTGGATGGCCACGGTCTCCGAGAAGCGTCCCGACAAGCTGCAGCTCTCGCTCAAGTACCGCCACAGCGAGAACAGCAGCTCCCGGTTCTCCAAGACCGAGTTCGTGGGCCTGACCGAGGCGCAGATCGTGTCGACGACGCGCGTGCCGGTGGAGTTCGTGATCAAGCGCGAGGCGGGGACCATCTCGTTCGAGGGCACGTTCCGCGCCGGACACGGCGCCGGGGAGTTCAAGTTCGTCGCCGATCCCGCGTACGCCGGCAAGCTCCGCTCGATCGGGATGGATCACGCCCCGAAGCCGGATGACGACGAGATGTTCGCGCTCGCGATCTTCGATGTCTCGACCGAGTTCATCCGCTCGATGCAGAAGGCCGGTTATGACGTGCCTCTCGACATGTACATGCAGTTCCGCATCTTCGACGTGAACCCCGACTACGTGCGCGCGATGTCCGAGGTCGGCTTCACGAAGCTCAGGGCAGAGAAGCTGGTGGAGACCCGCATCCACGGCGCGACGCCCGACTACATCCGTGAGATGCGCGCCGCCGGGAACGACCTGACGCTGGATGAGTACATCCAGTCCCGGATCTTCCAGGTCACGCCGGAGTTCGCCGCCGAGATGGAGCGAGCCGGCTATGCGAACCTCGACCATGACCAGCTCGTGCAGTTCCGTATCCACGGCGTGACCCCCGAGTTCGTGCAGCAGCTGCGTCAGCTCGGTTACACGAAGGTCCCTGCGGATCAGCTGGTGGCGATGCGCATCCACGGAGTCACCCCGGAGTTCATCCGGCGGGTCGAGGCGGCCGGGTATCGCAAGGTCCCGATCGACAAGCTGGTGCAGATGCGCATCTTCGACATCGATCCCGAGATGGTGCGGGCGCTGGACGACGGTAAGCACGTGGACTGAGCGGCATCGCGAGCCGCCGTGGATCACGGACCGCTGCCCGGACCCGTGCGGGATGGGTGTCGCACCCTGCGCGCCCGATGACGACGTGCTTCAGGAACGCTCGGCTCGCGCCCGCACGACCTCGAGGATGTTGACCTGGATGCTGCGCATGATCGCGTCGACCCAGGGCTGTGCATAGAGGTTGAACCGGGTCGAGATGCGCAGCTCGCTCGCGAGGTGGAGGAGCACGGTTCCATCGGGCCGGGGCTCGAGTGTGTACTCGCCGGTCAGGACGTCGAAGTAAGGCCCGCCGATGGTGACGTGGCGGTCGAGCGTGGCGGGCGGTATCGAGTCGGTCTGGGCAGCGATCGTGAAGCGCAGTCGCCGTTCCACGTCCCAGTGCGTGATCGTCTCGATGAACAGCACGCCGCGCTCGAAGCGGGCGTAGCGCCGTCCGCCCACACCGTGGTGGTCGAGCGTCGCGTTGAGCGGGCGCGGGATGCCGAGCCGGGTGAACAGTGCCGGGCGCGTCTCCTCGGCTCGGATGGTCGGGACCTCGACGACCTGCGCCCACACCGCCGCGGGCGAGGCGTGGACCGAGATCGTGGTCTCGAGCCGGTGCACTTGATCCAGGGCGGGGATCCCCTGCTCGAGCGGTGCGATCACCAACGGCAGCAGTGCGGTCGCGATCGTCACGTTCTTGCCTCGAAGCAGCGACCAGCCGCCCAGGATCCCGCCCAGCGTGGACATCACCAGGAGGATCGGCAGGGCCATGGCGATGCAGATGGCGCCTTCCCAGCCCACCACCCAGCAGAACGCCAGCATGGCCGCCGTCGGTAGCCAGGGTGCGAACAGGCGATAGGGCCACGAGGGCCTGGGGTGCTGCCGAACGGTGAGGAACCCGAGTGCCATCGGCACCGCCCACAGGAAGGCGATGCTCATGACGCTGAAGAACGGCATCCAGTCACGATGGCCGGCGACGAGCCGGGCCGTGATGCCGTAGAGAAGACCGAAGCTCGCGCCGCCGATCAGCCGGTTCCGGAGCGTCCACATCGGAGTGTCCGTCATGCGGCGGCTAGCCCTTCGGCCCGCGAAGATCCGCGACCATGGCGGCGAGATGTCCCGCGACCCGGTCGGGGTCTAGCAGCTCGAAGTGGCTCTCCGTCGGCTCGATCAGCATCGCGCCATCACGATGGTGGGGCCCCAGCGTGCCTCGGTCCATGTGGTCGACCAGCACCGACTTCAACAGTCGATTGCACACCTCGGAGTCCTCGAACACGCAGCGGATGTGCTGCACGCGTGCGCTCGCCTCGCGGTACATCGCCGCGAACGCCCCGGCATCGTCCCGCTCGAACGGCTCGATGATCTGGCGCGCGAGTGTCCGCAGCGGAGCGAGGTCGCTGCGGAAGTTCGTCATGATGCGTCCCAGGTAACCGTTGAGGACGATCCACTCGTCGAGGCTCGAGGCCGCCTCGCCGATCGCGCACAGGTCATGCAGGAGCTGCGTCGGATGCTCGTGGTCGAGCCGGGCGAGCACGCGACTGACGAAGCAGGTCTCCAGCGCCTGGTTGCAGCCCAGCGCCAGCACGCCGTCGGGAGCGCGTGTGCCTTCGGGCAGGCCGGCCGCCATGCGCAACACCACGTCTCCCGCGGACGAGAATCCGGCGACGAGGACGAACGATGGCCGGACCTCCGCGACCTTCGCGTCCAGGAGCTCCGCCAACAGGACAAGGTGATCTTCGAGCGAGAGCTCGAACCGATTCCTCGCCTTCGGCCCGAAGCCGTACAGCGTCGGCGCGACGCAGCGGTAGGGCAGCCGGCGAAGGTGGGGCTCGAGATCCGAGCCATCCAACCATGCCGCGTTCATCAGCATGACGAGCACGTCGCTCTCGGCGAGGTTGTCGAGATAGTCGAGCGAGTCGCCGATCATGCGGGGGTCGAAGCGGCTCCGGTCGAGCCGGCTGGCCAGGGCGCCGGTGATCTGGAGATGGGAGGCCACGGTGCCTGACGGGCGCTCCGTGCGCGTCGTGGCGCCGTCGGCGATCGAGGATGCCTCGAGGCCCTCGAGGAGGTCCCGCGCCGACTGCAGGCGATCCGCGGGGCGCTTCTGCAGGCAGCGCATGACGAGTGCTTCCAGTTTCACGGACACCGACGAGCGCCGCCTCGACAGCGGCACGGGCTCCTCGTGCAGGTGCATGGCCATCAGCCTGGACCCCTCGGCCGCGCTGAACGGCGGCACGCCGGCGATCATCTCGTAGGCGAGGGCACCGAGCGCGTAGAGGTCGGTGCGCGAATCCGCCTTGCCGCCGGTGACCTGCTCGGGCGCCATGTACGGAGGGCTGCCCACCACCACGCCCGCCGCGGTGAGGGTGGTGCTGCGCTCGTCCGCGTCCACGAACCTCGCGATGCCGAAGTCGGCGAGCTGGACATGCCCGGCCGAGAACAGCACGTTCTCGGGCTTGATGTCGCGATGGACGATGCCCTCCTCGTGCGCATGCGCGAGGGCCTCGGCGATCTCTCGCAGGATCTGCAGCGCCTCGCCGAGCGGCAGCTCGCCGTCGCGTTCGAGGCGCGCGCGCAGCGAGCCGCCTGCGAGGTAGGGCAGGACGTAGTAGAGAACGCCGTCGGCCTCGCCGGAATCCACGAGACCGAGGATGTGCGGGTGCTGGAGGCGCGCGAGCAGCCGGATCTCGCGCTGGAACCGCTCCGCTCCGAGGCTCGCCGACAGCTCCGGCCGCATCACCTTGATCGCGACCTCGCGGCCGTGGCGCTGGTCTCTCGCGAGATAGACGCGGGCCATGCCGCCCGCGCCCAGCTCGCGCACGAGCTCGTAGCGGTCGGCGATCGAGTCGGCGAGTTTCCGTGTCGTCTCGTCCATGGGTCCCCCGATGGCCAGCGCGACAGGATAGCACCGGCCCACCGCACTCGATCCGGCGGCGGACGGGCGGCCCCGGCGCCCGAGCTTCTCGCCGTCGAGCAGCCGGCACACGCGGTGATATCCTGCGCGACGCGAGGGCCCGCACTCCGAACCGGGCGGACCGCGCAATCGCCGCCACCGACGCGAAAGGAACCCCGATGACCGCGATCAAGACCACGCTCGTACGCTGGGACGACATGCCACGCGAGCGGCTGAACGACAAGCTCGAGCGCCGCTACGTGACCGGCAAGCACATGACCCTCGCCCAGATGTACCTCGCCAAGGGCTGCATCGTGCCCAAGCACGACCACGAGAGCGAGCAGTTCTCGTTCGTGCTGGAGGGCTGCCTGCGCTTCCAACTCGGCGCCGACGGTGCGGAGGTGGTGGACGTCCGGGGCGGCGAGGTGCTGATGATCCCGTCCTGGCTGCCGCATGCTGCCGAGGCGCTCGAGGATTCGGTGGTCTCGGACTCGTTCAGCCCGATCCGTGCCGACTGGGTGGAGAAGCGCGACGCCTACCTGAGGCGCTGAGGCCGATGGAACTCGGACTCTCCGGCAAGGTGGCGCTGGTCTCGGCCGCGAGCAAGGGCCTGGGCCGCGCCATCGCCGAGGCACTCGCCGCGGAAGGGGCGTCCCTCGCGATCTGCGCGCGCGGGGAGGCTGCGCTCACCGCGGCACGCGACGCCATGGCTCGCACGTCGGCCGCACCGGTCCATGCCGTGGCCGGCGACGTCTCGCACACGGAGGACATCCAGCGCATCGTTCGCTCGACGATGGAACGCTTCGGCCGCGTGGACGTGCTCGTCACCAACGCCGGCGGCCCGCCCGTCGGCCCGTTCGAGACGCACGATTGGAGCGCGTGGCAGCGCGCCGTGGAGCTCACCCTGCGGAGCGCCGTCGAGATGACGCGCGCCGTCCTGCCCGGCATGCGCGAGCGGCGCTGGGGTCGCGTGATCCACGTCACGTCGCTCACCGTGAAGCAGCCGATCGACGGTCTCATGCTCTCGACCTCGATCCGCGCTGCGCTGACCGGGTTCTCGCGCACGCTCGCCAATGAGGTCGCGGCCGAAGGGATCACGGTGAACACGATCCTGCCCGGGTTCATGAACACGGATCGCGTCGTGGAACTCAACGAGGCGACCGCGAAGCGCGAGGGCATCCCCGTGGCCGAGGTCGCACGGCGCGTCCTCTCGCAGATCCCCACGGGCCGGATCGGCGAGCCGCGCGAGTTCGCGAGCCTGGCCGCATTCCTCGCCTCCGAACGGGCGGCCTACATCACCGGCCAGTCCATCGCGGTCGACGGCGGCTGGATCCGGGGGCTGATGTGAGCCAGCACGCACGGATCTGTTGTGGCATCGCCTCGGCGGCTCGACTAGCATCTCGCGCCATCGAACGTCCCAGGTGCCCCTGGCGAGGGAGGAGAGCGTGAGCTTTTCGGTCGTCATGGACGGGGATCTCCTCCTCGTCCGCCTGACGGATGCGGTGACCCGCGAGGATCTCGTCGCGCTGGTCTCCATCGTGGCCGACCTCGAGCGTGGACGCGACGTGGTGCCGCACCGGATCACGGACATGACGGGCATCCGTAATTTTCAGGTCGCCTATCCCGACGTCCAAGCGCTCGCGGACGATCGCAAGGCGCGCCGATTCCCCAATTCGCTCAAGTCGGCGATCGTCGTGAGCACTTCCGCGCAGATGGGCATGGCTCGGATGTTCCGAACGATCAACGACAACCCGCAGATCAGCATCGAGATCTTCGAGGACGAAGCCGCCGCACTGCGCTGGCTGCGGGAATGAAGCGCGCCATCGGCGGACACCGCACGCGGCGGGAGGCATCGGCCGCAGGGCACGGCATCGTGGTGTCGACTTTCGTCCTGCTCCTCAAGTCGGCGCTCGTGGCGCTGCCGCCCGCGTCGTCAGCCAAGGCGGCCTCCGACACGCTCACCGTCGTCACACTCAATGTCTGGCACGACTCGCACGATTGGCCCAGACGCTTGAACGTGATCGTCGCGGAGTTGCGCCGCATCCGTCCCGACGTGCTGTGCCTGCAGGAGGTGCTTCAGCATCCGGAGCTTCGCAACCAGGCCCTGACCCTCGGCGACAGCCTGGGCTGTCATGTGCACTTCGCCTCGGTGGATGGGCCGGAACGCTCCAAGCGCTACGGCAATGCGATCCTGACCCCGCATCGGGTGCTCCTGGCCGGCGAGCGGAACCTCGAACCGGCGAACGACTACCGCGCGGTCGCGCACGTTCGCATCGCCTGGCGCGGCCGCGAGGTGGACGCGTATTCGACCCACCTGCATCACACGCCCGAAGGCGGAGCGATCCGCGCAACCCAGATCCGCCACTTGCTGGCCTACGTGGACTCGACGCGCGGTGGCGGACCCACCGTGATCGCCGGCGACTTCAATGCCGAGCCGGGCACGCCCGAGATGAAACTGGTCAGCGAGCGCAACGTCGATGCGTTCGGGGCCGTGCACCCCAAGGCGAGCCGGGCGGAGGCCGTGACGTTCAATTCCCGGTTCGGCGTGGATCCGGGTGCGATCGACCACATCTTCGTCGAGCGGAAGGCCGCGCAGCGGTTCATCCCGGTCAGTTGCGACGTGATCTTCCGCACGGTGGGCCCCGACAGCGTGTGGGCCTCGGATCACTACGGTGTGGTCGCGAGGCTCCGGGCAGGGAAGTGACGAGAAGGCTCCCTTCAGAAGTCACTTGAACCTCTTCCGATGCCTGAGCGCTGACGGTGACCGGACGCCGCCGGCTCGCGGATGGGCTAGATTGGCGCCATGGACGTCTCGCTTCGGGCACTGAACCGGTTCGGCCTCGGGGCACGCCGCGGGGAAGCGAAGGGCATCGGTGATGCGCGGGGCTGGCTTCGTTCGCAGCTCAAGGCCGTGCCGAGGCTCGAGCCGCCGAACGTGGCGACTCCCGAGGCACTCGCCCAGGCCGTTCACACGTTCCGGAGCGCGGCCCAGGGCGACACGCTCCAGCGCCGGGCCGCCCGGCGACAGCTGGTCGAGATCGCCTCCGCCGAGTCGCGCGCCGCGCTCATCGAGCGCCTCACGAGCGAACAGCCGTTCGCCGAACGGCTGGTGGCGTTCTGGTCGAATCACCTGTGCATCTCCGCGGGCGCCAAGGCCCTGGTGGCACCGTTCGCGGGCAGCTACGAGCGCGAGGTCATCCGACCGCACGTGCTGGGCCGGTTCGAGGACATGGTGCTGGCCTCGGCGAAGCATCCCGCCATGCTGGTCTACCTGGACAACTTCCAGTCCATCGGTCCCAACTCCATGGCCGCGCAGCGCGGGCGGCGTCAGCGAGGCGCGCGGGGCCTCAACGAGAACTACGCGCGCGAACTGCTGGAGCTGCACACGCTGGGCGTGGAGGGCGGCTACACGCAGGAGGACGTGCAGGAGCTCGCCCGTGTGCTCACGGGTTGGACCGTGAGCGGACTGGTTCGAGGCGGTGCTGGCAACAACGGGCGCGGCCGCTACGGACGCAGGCTGTTTCCGCAGCAGGAAGCCGACGGCGACATCGGCTTCGTGTTCCAGCCGCTGCTGCACGAGCCGGGTGCGAGAATGGTCCTCGGCAAGAAATATGCGGACGACGGCGTCGCCCAGGGCGAGCGAGTCCTCCGCGATCTCTGCCGCCATCCTTCCACGGCGAAGTTCGTGGCGACGAAGCTGGTCCGGCACTTCGTCGCCGATGAGCCACCGGCCGCGGCCGTCGAGCGTATCGCCGGTGCCTTCCGGGACACCGACGGCGACCTGGCCGCGGTCGCTCGCGCGCTCATCGAACTCCCCGAATCCTGGAACGCGGCCATGCGGAAGTTCCGCTCGCCCCAGGATTGGTACGTCGCGGCGTTACGCGCGTTCGAGGTGAAGACGCTCGGCGATCCGGCGGTGAGCGTGCTTCGCCAGCTCCGCCAGCCCCTGTGGGCGCCGCAGGCGCCCAAGGGCTTCGGCGACTCGATGCAGGAGTGGGCCGATCCCGATTCGCTCATGAACCGGGCCGAGCTCGCACGCACGATCGCACGCCGGCTCGGCGCGGACAGCGACCCACGAGTGTTGCTCGAAGTCACCGACCTGGCCGCCGGGGATCCACTGCGAACGCTCGTCTCGGACGGCTCGATCGCCGCGGCCGACCGGCTCGCGTTGGGCATCGCCGGACCCGCGTTCCAGTGGAGATGAGCATGAACCGTCGACAGTTCCTCCGGAACATGTGCTACGGCGGCATCGCCACCTTCGCGCTCCCACGGGTCACGTTCGCCCAGGTGAGCCAGGGCGGGCGGCTGGTCTTCGTGCTGCTGCGCGGCGGCTTCGACGGGCTCGCCGCCGTGGTGCCGTACGGCGACTCGCGCTACGAATCGCTGAGAGGCTCACTCGCGCTGGATCCCACCGACCTGTTCGAGCTCAGCGACCTGTTCGCGCTGGCACCGGGCCTCGCGCCCTTGCGAGAAGCCTGGCAGCGGAACGAACTCCTGGTCGTGCATGCGATGGCCATCCCGTACCGGACGCGCAGCCACTTCGATGGCCAGGCGATCCTGGAAACCGGCCTCGACCGACCGGCGGGCTCGTCGGATGGATGGCTCAACCGCTTGCTCCAGGTCATGAGCGGCAAGCGGTCGGGGATCGCCATCGCCGCCGGCATGCCGAGATCGATGAGCGGCCCGTTCGACGTGCAGACGTGGTCGCCCGCGCAGCTGGGCCATGTGGACGACGCCTACCTCGAGCGGCTCGCGGTGCTGTACCGGACGGACGCCGCACTGCAGGGCCGTTTCGAAGCCGCGCTCCAGCAGCAGGAGACGGTGGGTGAGGAACCGATGGCGGCACGCGGAGCGCGGCGCGGCGGCATCACACCCATCATGCGCGCGACCGCTCGCATCCTCCGTCAGGACGAGGGTCCGAACATCGCGGCGATGGAGTTCAGCGGCTGGGACACGCACGCGAACCAGGGCCTGGCCGGCGGCGCACTGGACCGCCTGCTCGGGCAACTTGCCGAGGGGCTGATGGTGCTGCGCACCGACATGGGCACGGCGTGGGCGAATACGACCGTCGTCGTGATGACGGAGTTCGGACGCACGGCGCGACCCAACGGCACGCGCGGCACCGACCACGGCACGGCCGGGGCCGGCTTCGTGATGGGGCCGACTGTCGCCCGCTCGGCCGTGCTGTCCGATTGGCCCGGATTGGACGACCGCTCGCTGTTCGAGGGCCGCGATCTTCGGCCCACGCTCGACACGCGAGCGGTGCTCAAGGCCGCCATCGCCGGAACGTTCGACCTGACGCCCGCACAGGCCGCCCGCGTGTTCCCGGGCTCGGATGCGGTGCGCGGGGCCTACGACGTGATGCGGTAGGGCAGGTCCTGCGCCCCGGGGTGCGCGCCCGCGCTCCCGCGCGCTATGTTCCCGCCATGCTGACGATCCGGCTGGCGACCTCGTCCGACCAGGAACTCCTCGGCCGCTTCGGCGGCGCGCTCATGCGCCAGCATCATGCCGCGGACCCCGCGCGCTTCCTCCAGGTCGAGCACCCGGAGGCGGGCTACGGCAGGTTCCTGGTCTCGCAGATCTCCAACCCGGAGAGCCTGGTGATGGTCGCCGAGCACTCGGGCGCGGTCATCGGCTACGTGTTCGCCGACATCGAGCCCACGAACTGGATGGAGCTGCGCGGACCGTGCGGCGTCGTGCAGGACCTGTTCGTGGACGAGGCGGCCCGCCGGTTGGGTGCGGGACGCGCATTGCTGCACGCCGCGCTCGACTGGATCCGCTCCCAGGGCCGGTCCCAGGTGGTGCTCATGACCAAGACGCGAAACGAGCATGCGCAGCACCTGTTCGCCGCGGTCGGCTTTCGGCCGACGATGGTCGAGATGACGCTGGACGAGAGCACGGGAAGGGACACGTGAGCATGGAGGAGATGGCGCCGTTCACGACGCGGTCGTGGGAGAGCTTTTACGTCATCGTCGGCTCCTCGGCGGGCGCGCTGACCGGGCTCCAGTTCGTCGTGCTCACGCTGATCGCCGAGGGTGGGGCGATCCGCGGTACCAGCGCGACGCTTTCGGCCTTCGCCAGCCCCAACGTCGTGCACTTCTGCACCGCGCTGCTGGTGTCGGCGATCCTGAGCGCGCCATGGCATGGGATGGGCCCGCCGGGCGTCGCTGTCGCGCTGACCGGCGCAGGTGGACTCGCCTACGCCATCGCCGTGTTGAGGCGCACGGTGCGCCAGCGCGACTACAAGCCGGTGCTCGAGGATTGGGTCTGGCATGCGGCGTTGCCGATCCTCGCGTACGCCGCGTTGTCCTACGCCGGCCTGCGGCTGGCGGAGGCGTACGAATCGGGGCAGTACATCATCGGTGGAGCCACGCTGCTGCTCGTGTTCATCGGGATCCACAATGCCTGGGATACGGTGATCTACGTCATGCAGGAGCGCACGCGCCGTCGCGAGACTCCGGCGGCC
>Ga0075429_100005546_pt1 | contig 10874 bp, 8 predicted proteins | sample RhiMetdeltSRZDD3_FD_75295 | JGI IMG/M metagenome (GOLD analysis project Ga0075429, IMG submission 75295) | Populus rhizosphere microbial communities from Tennessee, USA - Rhizosphere MetaG P. deltoides SRZDD3 | ecosystem: Host-associated > Plants > Roots > Rhizosphere > Soil | place: USA...
GGGCGTGGTGCCCCAGTCCTCGTGCAGCTTCAGGCCGATCGCGCCGGCCTCGATCTGCTGGCGCAGCGCGTGCGGCCGGCTCGCGTTGCCCTTGCCGAGGAAGCCGAGGTTCATCGGGAACGCGTCGGCCGCCTGCAGCATGCGCGCGAGATTCTCGGGGCCGGGCGTGCAGGTGGTGGCGAAGGTGCCCGTGGCCGGACCGGTGCCGCCGCCCAGCAGGGTCGTGACGCCGCTGGCGAGCGCCTCCTCGATCTGCTGCGGGCAGATGAAGTGGATGTGGCAGTCGATGCCGCCGGCCGTCACGATCATGCCTTCGGCGGCGATGATCTCCGTGCCGGGCCCGATGACGATGTCGACGCCCGGCTGCACGTCGGGGTTGCCGGCCTTGCCGATGCGCGCGATGCGGCCGCCGCGCACGCCGATGTCGGCCTTCACGATGCCCCAGTGGTCGACGATGAGCGCGTTGGTGAGCACGCAGTCCACCGCATGCTGCGCGCCCGGCCCGTTGATGCGCTGCGACTGCCCCATGCCGTCGCGGATCGTCTTGCCGCCGCCGAACTTCACCTCCTCGCCGTGCACGGTGAGGTCGCGCTCCACCTCGATCAGCAGGTCGGTGTCGGCCAGGCGCACGCGGTCGCCGGTGGTGGGCCCGAACATCTCCGCGTAAGCGCGGCGCTGGAGCGTGGTCATGGATTGAGCGGTCCTTGCACGAGGCCGCGGAAGCCCACCACCTCGCGGGCGCCCGCATAGTCGACCAGCGGCACGGTGCGCTGCTGCCCCGGCTCGAAGCGCACGGCGGTTCCGGAGGCGATGTCCAGCCGCATGCCGCGCGCGGCTTCGCGGTCGAAGCGCAGGGCCGCGTTGGTCTCGGCGAAGTGGTAGTGCGAGCCGACCTGGATCGGGCGGTCGCCGGTGTTCTCCACGACCAGGGTGATGGTGCGCCGGCCCGCGTTGATCGCGATGTCGGCGCCGTCGGTGAAGAGTTCGCCCGGGATCATCCTCACTTCCTCCCGCGCCACCAGATGGCGGCGCCGGCGGCGACCGCCAGCGCCACCCAGCCCCACGCATCGGTGGCGTGCCAGTGTGCAGCCGCGAGGCCGTGGCCGTCGTGGGCGGCGGCCACGAACGGGGCGAGCGCCATCGCGAGCGCGAGGACAGCGGACATGGCGATCTCCTTCGACAGGGTTCAGACGATCGGCTGGTGCACCGTCACGAGCTTCGTGCCGTCCGGGAAGGTGGCCTCCATCTGGATCTCGGGGATCATCTCGGGCACGCCTTCCATCACGTCGTCGCGCGTGAGCAGGGTCTTGCCCTCGCTCATGAGCTGCGCGACCGTCTTGCCGTCGCGCGCGCCCTCCATGAGCGCCGCGCTGATGAAGGCGACGGCCTCGGGCACGTTGAGCTTCAGCCCGCGTGCGCGGCGCCGCTCCGCGAGCAGGGCGGCGGTGAAGATGAGCAGCTTGTCCTTCTCGCGAGGGGTCAGTTCCATGCGCGGCGCCCGAGTGCGGGAAGACGCGATCGTAGCCCGTGCGCCGCGCGGCGCCACGTCGCTTGGCACACGCCTTGCGCGAGCACCGCCCGATGACCGCCGCGACCCCACCGTCGCCCGGGGCGCCACCGCGCGCCGGGCCTTCCCGACCCGTCCCGGCCGGGGTCCTTCGACCGGCCGAGGACCGGCCCGGGATCGCCATGCCGGTGCGCACCGCCGCGGTGCAGCGCGTCGTGAAGGTGCGCCGGGACTACAACGACTGGGTCGCGCGCGAGACCATGGAGGACTACGCGCTGCGCTTCACGCCGCACAGCTTCCGCAAGTGGTCGGAGCTGCGCGTGGCCAACACGGCGTTCGGCGCGTCATCGTTCCTCGTGCTGGAAGCGGTGGGCGCGACGCTGCTCGTGGAATACGGCTTCGTCAACGCGTTCTGGGCGATCCTCGCCACCGGACTGGTGATCTTGCTCGCCGGGTGGCCCATCAGCCGCGTCGCCGCCGAGCACGGCGTGGACATGGACCTGCTCACGCGCGGCGCGGGCTTCGGCTACATCGGCTCCACCGTCACCTCGCTCATCTACGCGAGCTTCACCTTCATCTTCTTCGCGCTCGAGGCCGCGGTGATGGCGTATGCCCTCGACCTCGCGTTCGACATCCCGCCCGCCTGGGGCTACCTCGCCTGCGCGCTGGTGGTGATCCCGCTGGTGACGCACGGCGTGACGGTGATCAGCCGGCTGCAGGTGTGGACGCAGCCGCTGTGGATCGTGCTGCTGGTGGTGCCGTACGTGGCGGTGCTGCAGCAGAACCCCGGGCTGCTGAAGGAGCTCGCGGCCTATCCGGGCGCGGACGGGCGCGGCGGCGCGTTCGACGTGGCGCTGTTCGGCGCCGCGATGACGGTGGGCGTCGCGCTCATCACGCAGATGGGCGAGCAGGTCGACTACCTGCGCTTCATGCCGGAGCGCACGCCGGCGAACCGCGCTCGCTGGTGGGCCGGCGTGCTGATCGGCGGGCCGGGATGGGTCGTGCCCGGCGTGCTCAAGATGCTGGGCGGCGCGCTGCTCGCGTGGCTCGCCATCAGCCACGCGGTGCCGGTGGAGCGCGCGGTCGACCCGAACCAGATGTACCTGGCCGCGTACGAGGCGCTGCTGCCGCTGCCGTGGGCGATCGCCGCGACCGCGCTGCTGGTGGTGGTGTCGCAGCTCAAGATCAACGTCACCAACGCGTACGCCGGCTCGCTCGCCTGGTCCAACTTCTTCGCGCGGCTCACGCACAGCCATCCGGGGCGCGTCGTGTGGGTGGTGTTCAACACGCTCATCGCGCTCATGCTGATGGAGCTGAACGTGTTCTCCGCGCTCGGCAAGGTGCTCGCGCTGTACTCGAACATCGCCATCAGCTGGATCATGGCGGTGGTGGCCGACCTGGTGATCAACAAGCCGATGGGCTGGTCGCCGAAGGGCATCGAGTTCAAGCGCGCGCATCTCTACGACATCAATCCGGTCGGCGTGGGGGCGATGGGGCTGGCGTCGGCGCTCTCCATCGCGGCTTACCTGGGCGCGTTCGGGCCGCTGGCGCAGGCGTTCTCGGCGGTGATCGCGATGGCGGTGGCGCTCGTGGCGGCGCCGGCCATCGCGTGGGCGACGAAGGGCCGCTACTACCTCGCGCGGCGCCCGTCGCCGCAGGCGCCCGCCGGCGACGGCCCGTTCACCCGCCTGCTGACGTGCACCATCTGCGAGCGCGAGTACGAGCGCGACGACATGGCGCACTGCCCGGCGTACCTCGCGCCGATCTGCTCGCTCTGCTGCTCGCTCGACGCGCGCTGCAACGACATGTGCAAGCCGCACGCGCGCTGGTCCACGCAGTGGCGCGCGGCGGCGCGCGCGCTGCTGCCCGCGCCGCTGATGCGCCGGCTCGACACCGAGCTCGGCCGCTACCTGCTGCTGATGGCGGCCATCCTGCCCGCGCTCGGCCTGCTGTTCCTCTTCGTCTGGCGCCACGAGCTGCGCCAGCTCGTCGACCCGGGCGACGGGATGCAGCAGGCGATGGGGCAGGCGCTCGGGCTCGGCTTCATGAAGGTGTTCGCCGCGCTGGGGGTCGTGACGGCGGTGGTCGCGTGGTGGCTCGTGCTCACGCACAAGAGCCGGCAGGTGGCGCAGGAGGAGAGCAACCGCCAGACGCAGGCGCTCAACGAGCAGGCGTGCGCGCTGATGAACGAGATCGAGTCGCACCGCCGCACCGACCAGGCACTGCAGCAGGCCACGCGCGCGGCCGAGCAGGCGAACCAGGCGAAGACGCGCTACCTCTCGGCAATCAGCCACGAGCTGCGCACGCCGCTCAACAGCATCCTCGGCTACGCGCAGCTGCTCGACGAGGACGACGGCGTGCCGCCCCACCGGCGCCAGGCGGTGAGCGTGATCAGGCGCGGCGGCGAGCACCTGCTCTCGCTCATCGAGGGCACGCTCGACATCGCGCGCATCGAGAGCGGCAAGCTCACGCTCGAGACGCGGCCCATGCGCTTCGCCGAGAGCGTGCAGCAGATGGTGCGCATGTTCGAGCTGCAGGCGGCGGGCAAGGGCCTCGCGTTCCGGCACGAGACCAGCGGCGCGGTGCCGCAGGTCGTGCGCGCCGACGAGAAGCGCCTGCGCCAGGTGCTCATCAACGTGATCGGCAACGCGGTGAAGTTCACCGCGGCGGGCCACGTGGTGTTCCGCCTGTCGTACGTGCGCGACATGGCGGTGTTCGAGGTGGAGGACACCGGCCCGGGCATTGCCGCGGGCGAGGTCGAGCGCATCTTCGAGCCGTTCACCCGCGGCACGGCGAGCGCCACCGGCGGCCCGGGCACGGGCCTGGGGCTCACCATCGGCAAGATGCTCACCGAGCTGATGGGCGGCGAGATGACGGTGCAAAGCCCCCTCGCGCCGGACGGCACGGGCACGCGCTTTCGCGTCCGGCTGTTCCTGCCGGAGGTGCACGGCCCGGCCGGCGGCCCGGCGCTGCCGCGCCTAGCGCGCATCGGCTACGCGGGTCCGCGCCGCCGCATCCTGGCGGTCGACAACGAGGACGCCGACCGCGAGCTGCTCGTGCGGCTGCTCGCGCCGCTCGGCTTCGAGATGCGCCGCGCCGCCTCGGGCCTCGAGGCGATCGAGGCGCTCGCGGCGTTCCCGGCCGACGCCATCCTGATGGACCTCGCCATGCCCGGCATCGACGGCTGGGAGACGATCCGCCGCATCCGCGCGCAGGGCCTGAGCGCCGCGCCGATCGCCATCGTCTCGGCCAACGCGTTCGACCGCGCGCTGGAGAACGACGCCGGCATCGCGCCCGCCGACTTCGTGCTCAAGCCCGTGCGCAAGGGCGAGCTGCTCGACTGGCTCGGACGCGCGCTGGCGCTCGAATGGCTGCATGCGCCGGTGGCGGCCGAGGCGCTGCCGGCGAGCGCGACGCCGGCGCCGTTCGCGCTGCCACCCTTCGCGCTGCCGCCCGAGTCGCTGCCGCCCGAGGCGCGGCTGCGCGCGCTCGACGAGCTCGTCGAGCTCGGGTACTTCCGCGGCATCCTGGCCGAGCTCGACGCCATCGAGGCCGAGACGCCGGCCTGCGCCCTCTTTGTCGGCCACCTGCGCGAGCTCGCGCGCCGCTTCCAACTCGACGCCCTGGGCGCCATCCTTCGAAAGGCCCGCGATGCACGCGCCGTCCCTTGAACTGCCTTCGCCCGGCGCCACGCCGGCGCGCGACCGCCTGGAGCGCGCCGGCTGCGGCGTCGTGCTCGTCGTCGACGACGTGCCCGACAACCTGTCGGTGCTGCACGATGCGCTCGACGAAGCGGGCTACACGGTGCTCGTCGCCACCGCCGGCGAGGCGGCGCTGCAGCGCGCGGCGCAGGCGCTGCCCGACATCGTGCTGCTCGATGCGGTGATGCCGGGCATCGACGGCTTCGAGGTGGCGCGCCGGCTGAAGGCGCAGCCCGAGACGGCGCACATCCCGATCGTGTTCATGACGGGCCTCACCGAGACCGAGCACGTCGTCGCGGCGTTCCAGGCGGGCGGCGTGGACTACGTCACCAAGCCGATCCGGCCGCGCGAGGTGCTCGCGCGCATGGCGGTGCACATGCACGGCGCGCGGCACGCGCGCCAGGCGCGCAACGCGCTCGACGCCTTCGGCCACGCGACCATGGCCATCGCGAGCGACAGCGGCCGCGCGGTGTGGCAGACGCCGCTCGCGCGGCAACTGCTGCAGCGCTACTTCGGCGACGTCGATGCGCCGCGCGTGCCGGATGCGGTGCTCGACTGGGTGCGCGAGCAGGCGGCGCTCGCGGCGCGCGGCCACGCGCCGCGCACCCTCGCGCGCGTGCACGGCCCGAGCCAGCTCGTGCTCAGCCTGCAGGAGCGCACCGGCGACGGCGACTGGCTGATCGTGATGCGCGAGGTGTCGGACACCGCGGTGATCGAGACGATCATGCAGGGCTTTCGCCTCACGCTGCGCGAAGCCGAGGTGCTGTACTGGGTGGCCAAGGGCAAGACCAACCGCGACATCGGCGACATCCTCGGCTCGAGCCCGGCCACCGTGAAGAAGCACCTCGAGCACGTGTACGAGAAGCTCGGGGTCGAGACGCGCACGGCGGCCGCGAACCTGGCGATGAGCCGGGTGGGCCGCTAGAAGGACGCTCCCGACGCGACCCGGAGCCGGTGAACGCTGTGCCGCGGCGTCGGCTCACTTCTCGCGCCGCTCCCGCCCTCCCGGCGCGCGCCGATCGCGCCGCGGCGGTCCGCCCCCGGGGCCGGGTGGCCGCGGCCGCTCGGCCGCTTCGCGGCGCGCCGTGTCGAGCAGCGCCTCCAGCGCGTGCGGCTCGATGCCCTTCAGCGCGCAGAAGTTGGCCGGCGTGAGCGAGGTGCGCTCGAAGTCGCGCAGCAGCGTGGCCCGGTAGCGCCGGCCTTCCTCGGCCAGCTCCACCTTCGCGAGCTGGTTGGCGCGGCGTCGCGCGAGCTCCTCGGCGGCCGCCTTGCGGTGTTCCTCGCTCACCTCCCCGCTCGGCTGGCCGTCGAGGTCGAAGCGGTGCGGCGAGCGCGTCATCGCGATGAGGTACGGCGTGCTTCCGGTGTGGCGCGCGAAGAAGGCGGACAGCGCGCGCCGCCCGAACACGCCCGGCGCGCGTTGCTGGATGTCGGCCTGGATGCGCAGCTTCAGCGGCTTGACCGCGCCCGTGAAGAGCGCGGGGAAGCGCTGCCTGAGCTCGTCGGCGCACTGCGCCGCGGTCATCTCCTTCGCGGGGGCGCGGGCCGCGGCGGGTGCCTCAGCGGCCGCGACGTCGGGGGCGGTCGCGACCGCGGGGTCGGCCGCCGCGTCGGGGGCGGCCGCAGCGTCGGGATCGGGGGCCGTGTCGGGGTCGGCCGCAACGTCGGGGTCGGCCGCAACGTCGGGATCGGCCCCGGCGTCGGGATCGGCCCCAGCGTCGGGATCGGCTCCAATGTCACGGGCGGCCTCGATCTCGGGGTCCACAGCAACGTCGGGGCGGGCCGCGACCTCGGGCGTCGCAGGCACGACCTCGGCAGTCGCGGGGGTCTCGGCCGGCTCGGGCGGCGCCGGTGCAGCGGGAATGGATGGCATGGGGACGGGACGGAAAAAACGAGCGCGTATTGTGGCCGCGCCGGCGGCCGGTTCACATGGAATGCCCGGTTGACGGGCCCGGGCGCCCTGCCTACCGTGGCCCGGTCCCAGCAACCTCCCCCACGCATCATGGCTTTCCCGAGGGGTTTCCGTTCGCTCCGTTGGCTTTCCACGGTGCTGGCCGCCGTCGCGCTCGCGACGGCCGGTTCCGCCGGCGCGCAGACCGCCGCCAGCGCCCCGGGCGCGTGGCCTTCCCGGCCGATCCGCTACATCGTGCCGTTCGCCCCGGGCGGAACCACGGACATCATCGCGCGCATCGTCGGCGAGAAGCTGTCCGCCGTGCTCGGCCAGCAGATCGTGGTCGACAACAAGGCCGGGCAGGGCGGCTCGCTGGGCAGCGCGGAGCTCGCGCGCGCCGCGCCCGACGGCTACACCATCGGCGGCGGCACCATCAGCTCGCACGGCATCAACGCGACGCTGTACGACAAGCTGCCGTACGACCCGGTGACGAGCTTCGCGCCCATCACGCTGTACGCCACCCAGCCCAACGTGCTGCTGGTGCACCCCGGCGTGCCGGCGAAGACGGTGCAGGAGTTCATCGCGCTGCTGAAGCAGAACCCGGACAAGTACTCGTTCGGCTCCGCCGGCTCGGGCACTTCGCAGCACATCTCGGGCGAGATCTTCAAGACGATGGCCGGCGTGAAGATGCAGCACATCCCCTACCGCGGCAGCGGCCAGATGCTGCCCGAGCTGCTGGGCGGCACGCTGCCCGCGGCGTTCGACAACGTGGCGAGCGCGCTGCCGCACGTGAAGTCGGGCAAGCTGCGCGCGCTGGCGGTCACCACCGCGAAGCGCTCGGCCACGATGCCCGACGTGCCCACCCTCGCCGAGTCCGGCCTCGCGGGCTACGAGCTCGGCTCCTGGCAGGCGGTGTTCGCGCCCGCGGGAACGCCCCAGCCGATCGTCGAGCGGCTCTACACCGAGATCGCGAAGATCCTGCAGACCCCCGAGGTGCAGAAGCGCTTCGCCGAGCTGGGTCTCGAGCCGAGCGGCATGCCGCCCGCGGAGCTCGCCGCGCTGGTGAAGGCGGACGTGCCGCGGCTGGCCAAGGTGGTGAAGGAGAGCGGGGCGAAGGCGCAGTAGCGCTTCGCTGCGGCCGTCAAACCCCTGCCGCGCGCTCCATCGCCTGCGGATCCCGCCCCAGCCGCGCCGCCGCCGCCAGCAGCTCGCGCCAGGTGTTCGCATCCACCGGGATGCCTTCGGCCAGCCGCCGCGCCCGCGTCTCGCGTTCCGGCTCGCCGGCCACGCGCACGCGGTCCACGCCCGCCTGCGGCGGCGAGGCCTTGATCCAGTCGAGGCAGGCGCGCATCTCGTTCGCGAAGACGGTGCCGTCCGCGAGCCGCGCAGGGTCGAACAGGACGGTGAGCATGCCGTTCAGGATGCGCTGCTTGCCCGGCGACGGCTCGTGCACCGCGAGACCGCCGGCCAGCGCGCCGCCCAGCAGCTCGCACACCAGCGCGAGCCCGAAGCCCTTGTGCTCGCCGAAGGTGCGCAGCGCGCCGAACGGCTCGACGCAGCCGTGGCGCGGGTCGGTGGTGGGCCGGCCCTGCGCGTCGAGCAGCATGCCCGGCGGCAGCGCCTCGCCCTTGTTGTGGGCCACGCGCGTCTTGCCCTGCGCGATCACGCTGGTCGCCATGTCGAGCAGGATCGGCTCGCCGCCCGGCACCGGGATGCCCACCGTGAACGGATTGGTGCCGAAGCGCGCATCGCTGCCGCCCCACGGCGCCACGATGGGCCGCGAGATCACGTTGACGAAGTGGATCGAGACCAGTCCCGCCGCCACCGCCATCTCGGCCCACGCGCCGATGCGGCACAGGTGGTGCGCGTTGCCGAGCGCCATGATGCAGCTGCCGTGCTCCCGGGCGCGCGCGATACCGAGCGCCATCGCCTCCTGCCCCACGACCTGGCCGAAGCCGGCCCCGCCGTCCAGCGCGAGCAGCGTGCCGTGGTCAAGCGTGACGCGCACGTGCGCGTTCGGCTTGAGGCCGCCCTCGAGATAGGCCGCCACGTAGCGCGGCAGCATGCCGATGCCGTGCGAGTCGTGCCCCGCGAGGTTGGCCTCGATGAGGTTGTCGGTCACCTGCGCCACCTCGGGCGGCGCGCTGCCGAAGCCGCGCACCAGCTCGTGCACGGCCGCGCGCAGCGGCTGCACCGCGATGCGATGCAGGGCGATGGCCGGGGAGCCGGCCGGGGCCTCGGGGTGGGTCACCGTGTCCTCCGTCGTGTCGAGGCCCGCGATGCTAGCCGGCCCCGGGCGGACGGCCGGCCCGAGGGGCAAGGGGTTTCACCCGTCGAGTCGCTTCACAAGCCGATGCGCACGTCGACGCCGACGCGAACCTCGCGGCGCGTGCCCGCCGGCGCCTCGATGCGCGCCGCGTCCAGCTGCGCGCCGATCGCCGCCGGCCCCCACGTCCACGCCCGGCGCGCGCCCAGCCCGAGCAGCCGCCCCGAGTGCACCGGGTCGCCCGGCTGCGGGCTGAACACGCCGATGCGCGAGCCCACCGTGCCGCGGTGCAGCCGCACCGACGCGCCGCTCGCCGCATCCATCCAGCCGAGCGTGAGCAGCCGCGAGTCCGGCCCGACCGCTGCGCCCATCCAGCGCGTGGCGTGCGCGTAGCCTTCGGGATAGGCGTGGTTGCGGTAGGCGCAGCCCGGGCGCGGATCGCGCGCGAGCGGCGCGCCGCACGTCGTCTCGGTGAACTCGGCGAACGCGCGGTGCCGGCCGTCCCGGGACCACGCCTCGGCCCCGTACAGGCCCAGGTAGCGCGACGGCATGAGGCCGGCCTGGTCCTCGCCGATGAGCTGCGCGTAGCCGGCGCACGGGTGCGCGCCGGGGCAGCGCACGCGCGCGTCGAAGCCGGCCATGCCGTTGGCGGGGTCCTCCGCCGCCTGCTCCGGCGTGTCGGCATTGAGGCTGCGGCCCGCCAGCATGCGCAGGAAGCTGCCGAGGGTCTGCGGCCGGTCGCGGCCGCCCCACTGCGCCGTGCGCGACACGCCGAGCTCGACGCGCCGCAGCGGGCGCAGCGTGAGGCGCATGCCGACCACGGTCGAATGCAGCGTGTCGTCGTTGCGCGCGACGAAGGCCTCGGCCGTCCACGGACCCATCCACGAGAGCCAGCGCGACGCCGAAGGCTGCGCCGACGCGCGCTGCAGCCCCACGCCGTAAAACGCGGGCGCGTTGTGGCCCAGCAGCAGGCTGCTCTGCCACCCGGGCCCCCACCAGCTGCGGTGCGCCCAGGCCTGGAGCTGCACGCCGAAGGCCTGGGCGACGAGCGCGGCGTCGTCGAGCCGGACGTGGCGATCCTGCCCGGCGCCGCGCGGGTCGCGCCCGGCGCGCACGCCCGCCTGCAGCGCGAGGCGCGGCGTCGCCAGCGTGCCGCTGCGTACGGCGAGCGACGAGCCGGGCGTCGCCTCGTCCGCGAAGCCGGCGAGGGCCTCGTCCGTTCCGCGCAGCGTCACCGCCAGCGCGGCGCCGGCGGCCGCGCGCAGCTCCGCGTCGACGCGCACGCGCGCGGCCTCCAGTGCCGGGTCCAGGGCGCGCGGCAGCGCGTCGAGCGCGCGCGCGACGGCCGCGCGCGGCAGCGGCCATTGCGTGACCGGCAACGCGAGCCCGGCGTCGTCGGCCAGGCGCTGCAGCGCGTCACGCGCGGCGGCGCTCGGCGTCCAGGGCGGCGACGGCGGCGACGGCGACGGCGGCGGCGACGGCTGCGACGGCTGCGACGGCTGCGACGGC
>Ga0075429_100005548_pt1 | contig 10870 bp, 12 predicted proteins | sample RhiMetdeltSRZDD3_FD_75295 | JGI IMG/M metagenome (GOLD analysis project Ga0075429, IMG submission 75295) | Populus rhizosphere microbial communities from Tennessee, USA - Rhizosphere MetaG P. deltoides SRZDD3 | ecosystem: Host-associated > Plants > Roots > Rhizosphere > Soil | place: USA...
CTGGAGCGCCCAGAGGCGGAAGAAGAGCGCGCAGAAGACGATGATCGCGAGCACGCCGAAGATCCCGAGGCGGAGCGCCATCTGCGGCGAGAAGCGGTACGGCTCCTCGACGCGCGGATCCGGCGGGAGGAAGCCTGGGCCGCGGGTCGACTCCCTGACCAGGCTAGACAGCGGGGCTCACCTCGCGGCGAATGCCCACCTGCGGTGGGAGGAACCTGGCGCAGAGGCTGTACAGCGGGTAGGCGAGGAGCATGTTGAGCGCGAGGCTCGGCAGCAGCACGCTCACGAAGAGCTGCGAGGCGGCGATCGTCTCGCCGAGCATGAAGTGGAGCACCGCGGAGCCCAGCGTCACGCCCGTCGTCGCGAGCGCAACCGCGATCAGGAGCGGGTGGACCGACGTGCGCGTCGTGACCTCCCCGAAGCGGCCGGTGCAGTACCCGGCGATCGTGAGGAGGAGCGAGCTCATGCCGAAGGTGACGAAGGACGAGGAGTCGAGGACGAGACCGGCGACGAAGCCGCCGACGGCGCCGAAGACGGGCCCTCGAAGGAGCGACACGGCGACGAGCGTGACGAGCACGACGTCCGGATGCCCCTCCCCGACCTCGATCCACTCGGCGATCGAGACCTGGATCAAGGTGGCGAGGAGGATCAGCCCTCCCGCCTTCAGTGCGTCGATCCCCGTCACGGCTGGTTCGTCTGCCCCTGGTTCGCTCCCCGGTTCCGGTTTGCGCGCGCGGGGCGCGGCACTTCCTTGAGGACGATCACCTCGGAGAGGGAGTCGAAGTCCACGAACGGCGTCACCTGCACCCGCTTGTAGAGGTCGACGTCCTGCTGGCCGACCGATTCGACGACCCCGATCGGGATGCCCTCCGGGAAGAGCGACTCGAGCTTGCGGGTCGCCCAGCCCGCCGTGACGACGAGGTCGTCCTTCTGCACCAGCTCGTCCTTCTCGACCTGGTCGAGAACGAGGGTGGAGGCGCTCGGCCCGGCCCTGACGATGCCCCACGCCCCGCTCTCGGAAATGGACGCGGTGACCGCGCTGTTCTGGTCGGTGATCAGCGTCACGCTCGCGCTCGTGTCGGTCACGTCGGTGACGACGCCGACGAGCCCGTCGCCGGTGACGACGGGGGCGTTCTTGGCGATGCCGTCGTTCTTGCCGCCCGCGATCATGATCTGCTGCGTGAACGGGTTCGGAGGGCGGCGCACGACCGTGGCCACGATCGCCTCGAAGTCCGTCGGGAAGCTCGGCCCGCCGATGTAGGTCGCCATCTCCTCGAGGCGCTCGATCTGGCGCTCGGCCGTCTGGTTGGCGATCTGGGCGCGCCGGAGCTCGTCGTTCTCCTCCTTGAGCCTCTCGTTCTCGGACTTGGCGTCGAGGAGGTCGGAGACGTAGCCCCAGCCGTCGCGGAAGGGGCGCGAGATGCGCTCGCCGGCGACCTCGAATGGCATGAGGACGGAGACGCCGATGCGCTGCGCGGCATGGAGCGGCCCGTCGTCCGACTCGCGGAAGTGCAGGGTGATCAGCGCCAACGAGACGAGCACGAGCACGGCGGCAATGAGCCGCGCTCTGAATGCGCGTCCCGATCGCGAGGAAGGGCCCTCACCGCGCCGGACGGGTGCGTCCAGCACCGGGAGCCGTGCTGTGCGTTGCCGAGGCACGGAACCGACCAGTGTAGTGAATCGCCCGGAAACCGCGAACCCAGGTGGTGCCTGGCGTCGGGCGGTCTAGCGGCGGCGGCCGTTCCGCTGGCGCGCCTTGGCCGAGCGGTGGATGACCTCGAACTCCTCCAGGCTGCGACCGGAGCCGACGGCCACGCACGTGAGCGGCGACTCGGCGAGCTGCACGGGCATCTGCGTCTCCTCGCGCAGGCGGTCGGCGAGCCCGGTGAGCAGGGCGCCGCCTCCGGCGAGGACGATGCCGCGGTCCATGATGTCCGCGGCGAGCTCGGGCGGGGTCTTGTCGAGCGTCGACTTGATGGCGTCGATGATCTGGCCGACCGGCTCGTCGAGCGCGCGGCGGACCTCCTCCGAGGTGATCACGACGGTCTTTGGGAGGCCGGTGAGCATGTCGCGGCCCCGCACCTCGGCCGAGACCTCCTGCGGGAGCTCCCACGCGGAGCCGATCTCGAGCTTCAGCTCCTCGGACGTCTGCTGGCCGATGAGGAGCTTGTACTCCTTCTTGATGTGGGCCATGATCGCCTCGTCCATCTCGTCGCCGCCCACGCGGATGGACTGGGAGACGACGATGCCGCCGAGGGAGATGACGGCGACCTCGGTCGTGCCGCCGCCGATGTCCACGATCATGTTCCCCGTCGGCTCGGAGACCGGCAGGCCGGCGCCGATCGCGGCGGCCATGGGCTCCTCGATCAGGTACGCCTGGCGCGCGCCGGCGCTCAGCGTGGCCTCCTCGACCGCGCGCTTCTCGACGCCGGTGACGCCGCTCGGCACGCAGACGACGACGCGCGGGTGCGCGAAGCGGTTGTGGTGCACCTTCTGGATGAAGTGGCGGAGCATCTGCTCGGTCACGTCGAAGTCGGCGATGACGCCGTCCTTCAGCGGCCGGATGGCCGAGATCGTCCCGGGCGTCCGCCCCAGCATCCGCTTGGCCTCGATCCCGACCGCGTGCACCTCGCCGGTGCGCTGGTCGATCGCGACCACGGACGGCTCGGAGAGCACGATTCCACGCCCGCGCACGTACACGAGGGTGTTCGCAGTCCCCAGGTCGACGGCCATCTCACGCCCGCCCATGCCGCTTAGGTAGCCCCAGAAGCTCATGAAGAGTCAGGTGAGTGTAACGACATGCCTGAGCACGTCCACAACGGCCACGTCCGGGGGTCTGACCCTGGGACGTGGCTCAACCGGCCCTGAACTACGTGCCAAGACAGTGTCGCCCGCTCCTCGTGCAAGACCCCGCGACGTAGGGTCGGGGACGTGGCGCGCCAACTCCGGACACAGAACTCAGGCGACGTCGTCCACGTGACCGCACGCGGAAACCGACGCCAAGAGATCTTCCGGGACGACACCGATCGAGCCCGCTTGATCGCCCTGCTCGATGCCGCTTGCGAGCGAAGCAAGTGGCGACTCCACGCGTACTGCCTGATGCCGAACCACTATCACCTCGTCATCGAGCTGGCCGAACCGACGCTCTCCGATGGCTTCCAGTGGCTGAACGGCGTCTACGCGCAAGCGTTCAACCTCCGTCATGGATTCACGGGCCACCTTTTCCAGGGCCGATTCCACTCGGAGACCGTCCAGTCCGACGGGCATCTCCTGGAGCTGTCCCGTTATCTGGCGCACAACCCCGTTCGCGCTCGGCTTTGCGCCGACCCCGCGGACTGGCGATGGAGCAGCTATCGCGCAACGGCCGGGATCGCTCGGCCCGTCCGTTTCCTGGCGGTCGATCGCGTGCTCGCCTACTTCGGTTACGAGCCTGAGATTGCCCAACGGAGGTTCCAGAGCTTCGTCAGTGATGTGCGTCCGCCACGTCCAAACGAGCCACGGCCTGGGGTCAGACCCCCGGACGTGGCTCTAGCCGACGTTGTAGGCGCCCGGGTAGCGGGCTGAAAGGTGGCCGATCAGGACGGCGGCTGGGAGGCCCACCACGTTGAGGTAGTCGCCCTCGATTCGTTCGACGAGGGCGCCGCCGCGGGATTGGATGGCATATGCGCCCGCACGGCTTCGCCACTCCTCCGTGGCGACGTAGCGCGCGACGTCTCGCGGGGTCAGCTCGCGGAACTTGACGTGCGTCTCGGCGTGGTCGACGACCTGCCAGCCGGGCGCCAGGAGGCACAGGCCCGAGACGACGACATGCGTCTGGCCGCTGAGCCTCGTGAGCATGTCGACCGCCTCGCCCTCGCCCTTCGGCTTCCCCAGGACCGCGTCGCCGAGCACGACTGCCGTGTCCACGCCCAGGACGGGGCGCTCGCCCGCCTCGTCCGCGACCGAGCGGGCCTTCCCCTCCGCGTGCGCCCGCACGAGGTCGACCGGCTCGAGACCGCCGTCGTCCTGCTCCTCGTAGCGCGGCGCGAAGACGTCGAAGGGGATCCCGAGCTGCTCGAGGATGGCCCGCCGCTGCGGCGAGGTCGACGCGAGGAGAAGGGGAAGAGCCGGCGGCGCGCTCAGGCCGTCACACGAGCTCGCCGTCGGTGAACCAGAGCGCGATCTCGCGCTCCGCCGACTCGAGCGAGTCCGAGCCGTGCACGAGGTTGTCCGGCATGGCGAGCGCGAGGTCCCCGCGGATCGTGCCCGGGGCCGAGTCGACAGGGTTCGTCGACCCCATCGTCGTCCGCACGACCTTCACCGCGGACTCGCCCTCCAACACCAGAGCCAGCGTCGGCGACGAGGTGATGAACTCGACGAGCTCGCCGAAGAACGGCTTCTCGCGATGCTCGTCGTAGTGCTCGCCCGCAAGCGCCTCGTCGACGTGGACGAGCTTTGCGGCACGCACCTCGAGGCCCCGCTGCTCGAACCTGGCGAGGATCTCGCCCGCGAGCCGGCGCTGCATCGCGTCCGGCTTGATCAGGACGAGTGTGCGTTCCGCCACCGTCGCTCCTCCTCGCGGATCCGGCGCATCCGCGCCTCCTCGGGCTCGGCGCGCTTCCTCGCCTTCCAGAAGATCCAGCTCACGTACGCGAGCACGAACCACGGGACGATCATCGCGACGAGCGCGATGATCGAGATGACGAGAGACCCCTCGTCCCCAGACGACGAGTGCTGCGCGAAGAGCTCCACGCTCTCAGACTAACCAGAAAGGTTCTCGACGGCGCGCGGCGACTCGACCGGCGTCTCGCAGAACGGGCAGATCTGCCAGAGAGGCTCGAGCGGCGCCTTGCAGCGCCTGCAGGAGTCCTTCAGCTTCGTCGTGCAGACCGGGCAGGCGAGGAAGTTCGGCTCGATCGCCGCGCGGCACACGGGGCACCGCTCGACCGAGTCGAGGTTCTCCTCCATCGCCTTGATCTCGAGCTCGCGCTCGCGCACGTCCTCGAGGTATTCGGGCGGCCGGAACAGCATGTAGATGAGCGGCCCGACGAAGGGCGGGAAGATGCCGAGCGCCACGGCCATCGCCAGGAGCCACGGATCCTCGATGCGCCGCCGCGCGTCCTTGTAGACCCAGTACGCCGAGGCCAGCCAGAAGACGACGAGGAAGAACAGCGTGACGTTGCGGATGACAAGCCACTCCTCCGAGTCGAAGAAGTCGCCGACGAAATCCAGGGGGTTTCCGTCGTCCTCGGTCGTGGTCGTCGTCTGAGCGAGGAGTATGCGCATCGTCACAACAGAATCTTTCCGACGAACCACCCGGCGCCAAACGCGATCGCGATGATCGTGAAGAGCACGATCGCCGCGAGGGCGAAGACGCTCAGCCGTTCGCCGACGCTTGCCATGGTAGACACGAAGGGCGGACGGAGGCCAGGTCCATGAGGAGGTAGAGCGAACCGGTGACGAGAACCGCGCCCTCCTCCCCTGCGATTTCACGCGCGCGTGCGTGGGCGACGACCGGGTCGGCGACGGCCTCGACGTCGTCGAAGAACGCGCGTCCGAGCTCGGCGAGCTCCTCGGCGGGAAGCGCGCGCGGGCTCGAGGACTCGGTCGCGACGAGCCGGCGGCCCAGGGCCGAGAGGGCGGCCAGCATCCCGGCCGCGTCCTTGTCCGCGAGGATGGACACCACGAGCGTCCATTCTGCTCGCGGCGCGCGCCCGAGAAGGTAGCCGACCCCCGCGAGGTTGTGCGCGCCGTCCCGGAGCTCGAGGGGCTGCTCGCAGACGATCTCGAGCCGGCCGGGCACGTGGACGTCGGCGAGCGGCGCCGGATCGACGGTGCGGCCGAGGAAGCTCTCGGCCGCCGCGTGCGCGAGTGCGGCGCTCGAGCCCGAGACGATGGTGACCGCCGACGCGCCGGCCCCTCGCGCCGCCCCCTCCCACTCCGCCTCACCGAGAACGACGAGCGCGCCCGGAGAGATGACCGCGAGCTTCTCCCCGGCGATCGCCTCGCGCGTCGGCCCGAGCACGTCCACGTGCTCGAGCGCGACGTTGGTGAGGACGACGACACCCGCGTCGAGGACGTTGGTCGCGTCGTGCCGCCCACCGAGCCCCGCCTCCACGACGGCCACGTCCACCTCGGCCGACGCGAGCTCGGCCAGAGCCGCGGCCGTCAACGCCTCGAACTGCGTCGCCTCGACCGCCTCGGCCTCGGCGCGCACCCGTCCGAGCGCGGCTTCGAGGTCGGCTTCCTCGCCGCCCACGCGGAGCCGCTCGGTCCAGGAAACGACATGGGGGGACGTGTAGGAGCCGACCCGGAGGCCCTCCGCGGCCAGCAGGGCCTCGGTCATCCGCGTCGTCGTCGTCTTGCCGTTCGTCCCCACGACATGGATCGCCCGCAGTCGGCGCTCGGGGTTGCGGAGCCGCTTGAGGAGCTCCCGCATCCGCCCCAGCCCGAACTCCTCGGGCCACGGGCTGAGCGACTCGAGCCAGGTGAGGTTGCTGTCAGCCGCCGAGCGCATCGAGCTCGCGCCGGTACCGCTCGAGCTTCTCGCGCTCGCCCTCGACCACATCGGCCGGAGCGTTCGCGACGAAGTTCTCGTTGGACAGCATCCCCTCGGAGCGCGCGACTTCCTTCCGCAGGCGCGCCACCTCGTCGTCGCGGCTCCCGTTGACCGGCAGCTTCTCGGGCTGGACGACGATGTCGAAGACGCGCTTCGCGTCGCCCTCGAGCTCGACGACGACGCCGCTCCGGCGCGCGATCTCGGCCGCGTCACGCACTCCCTCGAGCGCGTCCACCTCGCCGGCGAAGCGCTCGTCCGGCTCGGGCCAGGGAGCGACGACGAGCCGAGTCTCGCGGTCAGGGAGCTCCGACCAGATCTCCTCGGTCACATGGGGCATCACGGGGTGCAGGAGCTTCAGGAGCCGCTCGAGCGCCGCGAGGGCCGTGGCCGCCGCGTCCGGGTCGTCCTCGTAGAGCCGCGGCTTCGCCGCCTCGGCGTACCAGTCGCAGAAGTCGTCGAACGTGAGGCTGTAGAGCTCCTTGACGGCGGCGGCGAAGTCGAACCGCACCCAGGCGCTTTCGATCTCCGCGCGGGCGGCATCGAGCCGGCCCAGGATCCAGCGCTCCTCGAGGGCCTGCGGCCTGGCCTCCGGCACCGCGCCTTCCGTGTTGGCGAGGATGAGACGCGAGACGTTCCAGAGCTTCGTCCCCAGCTTGCGACCCTCGACGATCGCACCCTCCGAGAAGCGCACGTCCTGCGTGGAGGACATCTTCAGGAGGCCGTAGCGCGTCGCGTCGGCCCCGTGCTCGGCGATCAGCTCGAGCGGGTCGATGCCCGTCCCGAGGCTCTTGGACATCCGTCGGCCGTCGGGCGCGAGCACGGTCGAGTGGATGATCACGTCGGTGAAGGGGACGTCGCCGACGAGCTCGAGCCCTGACCAGATCATCCGGTTGACCCAGAGCCTGATGATCTCGCGCGCGGTCGAGTCGACATCGCCCGGGTAGTAGCGCCGCAGGTCCTCGGTGTCCTCCGGCCAGCCCAGCGTGGCGAAGGGCCAGAGCGCGGACGAGAACCACGTGTCGAGCACGTCGGGGTCGCGCTCGAGCCGGCCCGACCCGCACTCGGCGCAGGCCTCGGGCGCCGGCCAGGCGCACGTGGCGTGGCCGTCGGGGCAGTACCAGATCGGCAGCTGATGCCCCCACCAGAGCTGACGGGAGATGTTCCAGTCCGGGATGTCCTCGAGCGAGCGGATCGCGAACTGGTGCTGGGACTCGGGGTGATAGCGCACGCGCCGCTCGCGCAGCGCCTCGAGCGCCGGCTTGCGCGGCTCCTCCATGGCGCACCACCACTGGAGCGAGACGAGCGGCTCGATGCGCGTGTGGCACCGCTCGCACGTGCCGACGTTGTGACGGTAGTTCTCCTGCTTCTCGAGCTGGTCGCGCTCCTTCAGCCAGGCGACGACGGCCTTGTCGGCCTCGGCCTGCTCCAGATCGGCAAGGTCGCCGGCCTCCTCGTTCATGCGCCCGTCCGGACCGATGACCGTCAGGGTCGGAAGGTCGTGCCGACGCCCGATCTCGAAGTCGGTCGGGTCGTGCCCGGGCGTGATCTTGAGCGCGCCCGTTCCGAACTCGGGGTCGACGAGCTCGTCGGCGACCACGGGGACGCGCCGCTCGACGTACGGAACCACGACCTCCTTGCCGAGGGCATCGCGGTAGCGCTCGTCCTCCGGGTGCACGGCCACGGCCACGTCGGCCAGGATCGTCGCCGGGCGCACGGTGGCCACCGTGATCGACCCGGAGCCGTCGGTGAACGGGTAGCGCGCGTACGTCAGCCTGTCGTCCATCGGCTCGTGGACGACCTCGAGGTCGGAGATGGCCGTCTCGTGGAACGGGCACCAGTTGACGATGCGGTTCGCGCGATAGATCCAGCCGCGGTCCCAGAGATGGACGAAGAAGCGCATGACCGCCTCGATGTAGGCGTCGTCCATCGTGAAGCGCTCGCGCTCGTAGGCGAGCGACGCGCCGAGGCGACGGTACTGGCCCATGATCGTGCGGCCCGTCTCCTCGAGGTGGCGCCACACACGTTCGACGAACGCCTCGCGGCCGATCTCCTTGCGTGACGTGCCCTCGCGGACGAGCTGCTTCTCGACGACGTTCTGCGTCGAGATCCCCGCGTGGTCGTACCCCGGCTGCCAGAGCGTGTCGAAGCCGCGCATGCGGTGCCACCGGACGAGCACGTCCTGGAGCGACCCGTTGAGCGCATGGCCCATGTGGAGCGCGCCCGTCACGTTGGGAGGCGGGACGCAGATGACGAACGTCTCGTCGCGGCGCGCGGCGACGCCGGCCCGGTAGAGGCCCTCCTCCTCCCAGGTGCGCTGCCAGCGCTCCTCGAGGCCCGCAGGCGAGTAGGTCTGCTCCATCGACAGGATTGTACGGCGGTGCCCGCGCCGCTCAGCCGAGGGCTGAACGGATTGCCGCGACCAGCTCGTCGTGGTCGAACGGCTTCTGGAACAGCGCGACGGCGCCCGTCTGCTCCAGCGACTCCCGCTCCAGGGAGAGGTCGCGCGCGGTGATGATGATCACCGGGATCCCCTCGAGCGCGGGCATGGCCTGCATGCGCTCCATGACGACGCGGCCGTCGCCTGCGGGCAGGCCGAGGTCGAGCAGGATCAGGTCGGGCTCCTCCTTGCGCGCGGAGTTGACGGCTGCGATCGCATCGCCGGCGAAGACGGCCTCGAAGCCTTCGCTTTTCAGGCGGTGACCCAGGAGCCGCCTGATGTCCTGATCGTCGTCCACGATGAGGATCTTGGCTTCGGCCATCCACTCGGGCAGACTTGTAGCATGGAAGCAGGTCGACGGTGAGCCAGATCACCCAGGATCCTCTCGCCGCTGGGCGCGAGGCGATAGCCCGGCTGGACTGGGTCGCGGGCTACGAGCTCCTACGCGCGGCGGACGAAACCATGGAGCTCGCCCCCGAGGATCTCATGCTGCTCGGTGAGGCGGCGATGTGGAACGGCCAGATGGAGGTGATCCATCCGTACTTCGAGCGGGCCTACCGCGGCTACCTCCAGCAGGGCAACACACTGCGGGCCGCCTTCGTCGCGACCCTGATCGCGCACGGCCTGAAGAACGACCTCCAGATGTCGGTCGCAAACGGCTGGATGAGCCGCGCGAAGCGGCTGCTCGACCTCGAGGACGAAGCTCCGGAGCACGGGTACTGGGCGCTGCAGAAGAGCCTCGTCGAGCTCGGCGAGCACAACTTCGCGGAGTCGCTCGCCCTCGCCAAGCAGGCCGAGGAGCTGGGACGGCGCTTCGGCGACCGCAACCTCGAGATCCGCGCGCTCCAGCGGCAGGGGAACGTCCTCATCGAGCAGGGCGAGGTCGCCGAGGGGAAGCTCTTCCTCGACGAGGCGAGCACGGCCGCGCTGGCCGGCGAGCTCGACCCGTTCTCGACGCTCGTCGTCTACTGCAACACGATCGGCGCCTGCCGCGACGTGGCCGACTTCGAGAGCGCCGGCGAGTGGGCGGAGCGCGCCAGCGACTTTTGCGAGTCGGGCGGGATGAACGCTTTCCCGGGCATGTGCCGGGTCAACCATGCCGAGGTGATGAAGTTCAAGGGCCGCCTGTCCGAGGCGCAGGAGCTCGCCGACAGGGCAAGCGAGGAGCTGCGCATCTGGAACCCGCGCATCGCGGGCGCCGCCTTCTACGAGCTCGGCGAGGTCAGGCTCAGGCTCGGCGAGCTCGCGCAGGCCGAGCAGGCCTTCCGGGAAGCCGACGAGCTCGGGCGGACACCCGAGCCCGGGCTCTCCCTCCTCCGCCTCACGCAGGGAAACGCCAAGGGCGCGTTCGCGTCGATCCGGAGAGCGGCCGGTGACGAGTCGCTCAACCTCCCGGCCCAGGCCCGCCTCCTCCCGGCCGCGGTCGAGATCGCCGTCGCGGCGGGCGAGGTCGACAAGGCCGCGGGATACGCGGAACGGCTCGGCTCGATCGCCAACGTCTACGAGACGTCGGCGCTCAGGGCGTCGGCCGCGTTCGCCCGCGGGCAAGTCGCACTGGGCCGCGGCGAAGCAGACTCGGCGTTCCACGAGTTTCGCGACGCGCGCATGATCTGGGACTCGAACGGCGCGACCTACGACGTCGCGCGCGCCCGCGAGCAGCTCGGCAGAGCCCTGCGCGACGGGGGCGACGAGGACGCAGCGGTCTGGGAGCTCCAGGCCGCCGCGGCCCGCTTCGAGCGGCTGGGCGCGGCCCGCGACGCCGATCGCGTCGGGGAGCTCCTCATGAGGGACGTCTCGACCGAGGTCATGAAGACCTTCCTCTTCACGGACATCGTCGGCTCCACGGAGATCGCGAGCGCCGTGGAGTCGGACCGCCAGTGGGTCAACCTCCTCCG
>Ga0075429_100005549_pt1 | contig 10868 bp, 9 predicted proteins | sample RhiMetdeltSRZDD3_FD_75295 | JGI IMG/M metagenome (GOLD analysis project Ga0075429, IMG submission 75295) | Populus rhizosphere microbial communities from Tennessee, USA - Rhizosphere MetaG P. deltoides SRZDD3 | ecosystem: Host-associated > Plants > Roots > Rhizosphere > Soil | place: USA...
CAGCTTGCGCACGACGTGAAATCCCTAACTTTCTGTAGATATGATGCGTGTGATTCTCGACAGTTGCTTCGCTGATCGAGAGATTGTACGATATCTCCCTGTTCGTTAATCCGTCGGCGATCAAGTTGAGGACTTGATTTTCTCGTTCGGTTAAGATTGGAAGCATATGTTTCCCTCCATTGTAAGGATGAGCACTTATTATCCGAAGGCTGAAATGGATGATTTGGAGCTTTTCACACCGATTTGTTTGTGTCAATATACCACTTGGTGGACGTGATTTCAAGTAGGCTAAAAGACGTTATTCGCTAGCCCGAGGATGCAAGACCAGAATGAATCTCTGAATCCGCCTTGTAGTTCCCGAAAACCCATGCTATAATCCGCCGTCGCTCAACAGAGTGCCGCGTGGCTGGCGAAACTCGGAAATCAAATATTGGCTTACCAAGTAAATCAAAAAGTTCACTTTGTAGTGAGACAAGCGGCAAAACCGACTAATCCAAAAGCAAGGAAGATAAGACCATGGCAGATGTGATAAAGGCTCTGGAAGCCAAAACCAATGAGAAAATCCCGCAGTTGGCTGCGGGTGACAGTGTGAGTGTGCATGTGAAGATCAAGGAAGGCGATCGCGAACGTATTCAGGAGTTCAAGGGCACCGTCATCCGGCTGCGCAAGGGCGGTAACGACTCGTCTGTGACTGTGCGCCGAGTAGCCAGCAATGGCATTGGCGTGGAGCGCACGTTCCTGCTGCGCTCGCCGCGGCTCGATAAGGTGGTGGTCGAACGTCACGGCAAGGTTCGCCGTGCCCAGCTTTACTTCATGCGTCAGCGCACGGGCAAGTCTGCTCGCCTCAAGCAGAAGTTTGACTAAGACGATCGGACCCTAAAGGGACGCTGCGCGAAAACCTTTAGGGTCTTTTTTGTTTTACAATTGGGGATATGAAACCAGTCATTGGAATTACTACAAATCACAGCATAAATAACTATGGTCAACCGCTGGTCCTTTTACAGCAATCGTATGTGAAGGCGATCATGCAGGCAGGAGGAGTGCCGGTGTTGATTCCCTCCCTGGTCGCTACGGATGGGTGGGATGCGCTCTACGCGCGCCTGGATGGGATTCTCTTTTCGGGTGGCGGCGACATTAGTCTCGAGCATGCTCCTGGCGATCCGCATCCTCGCATCGATGACGTGGACCCGGAGCGGGATTCTGTTGAATTGAAGATGCTCAACGCTGCGGCCTCCGATGGCAAACCCTTTCTCGGCATTTGCCGCGGCTGCCAGGTGATGAACGTCGCCCTGGGAGGAACTCTCTACACACATATCCCTGATCAATTACCGAACGCTCTCGATCATTCCTACCCCGGCAACATGCGGACGGTGCTTGTGCATCAGGTGAAGATCGAAGAGGGGACACACATCGCGGAGATCTTTGGCGAGCCTATCATCAAGGTGAATAGCTTACATCATCAGGGAATCAAGGATGTGCCGCCCTCTATTCGCGTGGCTGGGTACGCTCCAGATGGACTGGTTGAGGCAATTGAATTGCCTGAACATCCTTTTGGCCTGGCGGTGCAATGGCACCCCGAATGGCTTATTGACCAGGAAGGGACAAGGAATATGTTTAGGAAGTTTATCCAAGCGGCGGAAAAGTAATTTTTGTGCCTGACTCAAATTCACCTGTTGGCATTTTTGACTCTGGTGTGGGCGGACTTTCGGTGTTGCGGGCGATTCGCGCCCAAATGCCGGAAGAATCAGTAATTTACTTTGGTGACCAGGGCCACATTCCCTACGGTCCACGTCCGATGGATCAGATACGGAATTTCTCGGAGGCTATAACAAGATTTTTGCTTGAGCACCAGGCAAAGATCATCGTTGTCGCCTGCAACACGGCCTCCGCCGCGGCGTTGAGATTTCTACGAGAGAAATTTCCAAATGTTCTGTTCGTCGGCATGGAGCCGGCGGTCAAGCCGGCGGTGGAGCAGACGGCTACTGGCAGAGTGGGAGTGCTTGCCACTCCCGCGACGTTTCAGGGCGCGTTATATGCGTCTGTGGTGGAGCGATTTGCGAATGGGGCGGAGTTATTTCAGAATACCTGCACGGGCCTGGTGCAGGAAATCGAACGGGGCAATTTGGATGGTCCAGAAACGCGTCGCATTTTGAGCGACGCGCTGTTGCCGATGCTCGAAAAAGACATCGATACCGTTGTGTTGGGATGTACCCACTATCCATTTGTGATTCCGCTCATTCAGGAGATTGTGGGGGAAAAGGTCCGGGTGATTGACCCAGCTCCCGCAGTGGCGCGCCAGGTCAAACGTCTGCTGGAGGCGGGGAGGATGAAGAGTCAATCGGCTCAAATAGGGGATGTCCGATTTTACACCTCAGGGGAGGCAAAGTCGCTCCAGTCGCTTTTACCGGTTTTATTGCGAGAGAGTGGGGAAGTGGAAAAGGTCGAGTGGGGAGATGATTTAGCTATCAGGTGACAGTCACTTAGCTCCCTGCGTTTTATTCCGTGAGGGCTTCGCAAAAGTGACTGTTACTTTTGCTCATAGTGCCGAGGACAGCATCATGCCGAAGATGGCGACAATCACACCGAGATGCAAAAATAAGTTGCTGGTGGTTACGAAATTCCACCCAATCAGAAGGGGCAGGATGTAGTTGACCATCACAAGCAGTATGCCGACCAGCGGAAGCAGGCCTTTGCGGTGCGCGAAATAGTTCGAAGCGCGATCAACAAGTCTGGAAAGCCAATTCATAGTTCTTCCTCCTCTTCGGGTTCGGGAATGTGTCCATTCACCTGCCATTGCTTGAATTGCGCCAATAAGCGCCCCGGGATGCGCCCCTGTATGTATACCCCGCCGCGCCCATGCTCGACGAATTCCACCTGGCCTGCCTCATGGAAGAGCGAAATCAACGCACCTTGTTGATAGGGGAGTTTCACGCGGACCGGCGCGTACGTTTCATACAATTCCTCCTGTACAAGTCGCAACAAATCCTGAATACCGCTTCCATTCAAGCTGGAGATTGTTACCGCTTTCGAGTAGCGCCCCGCTATTTCCCTGGCTGCTGCGGGGTTCCTCAAACGATCCACTTTGTTCAGTGCCGTGACAACCGGGATGTGATGAGCGCCAAGTTCATCGAGCGTCTCTTGCACGGAATTGAACTGATTCAAGGCGTTAGGATGCGAGATATCCACTACGTGTAAGAGCAGATCCGCTTCCAGGATTTCCTCTAATGTGGCATGGAAGGCTTCGATCAGCGTAGTTGGAAGTTTTTGTATGAAACCGACCGTATCCGTGATCAGCGCTTGATATCCGCCCGGCAATTCCACGCGGCGGGTGGTTGGATCAAGCGTGGCGAAGAGTTGATCGGCCACGTAAACATCTGCCTTGGCGATTCGATTCAAAAGTGTGGACTTGCCAGCGTTGGTGTAACCCACCAGGGCCACTGTTGGGATGCGTGAACGCTTGCGCTGGGCACGATAACGCTGGCGATGCGCACTGACCTTTTTGAGTTCCTCTTTCAAATGTGAAATACGTCTGCGGATGGCGCGCTTGTCTACTTCGAGCTGCGTTTCACCCGGGCCACGCAGACCCACGCCACCCGCGGAGCCAGCTCGTCCGCCACCACCACCCGCCTGACGTTCCAGGTGTGTCCACTGACCGGTGAGGCGCGGCAGGTAATATTCATATTGAGCGAGTTCCACCTGCAGCATACCTTCCCGGGTATGGGCGTGCTGCGCAAATATATCCAAAATTAGAGCGGTGCGATCGAGCACGCGTACATTGCGCCCCAGAATCTCTTGCAACTCGCGCTGGTGACGCGGTGAAAGCTCGTCGTCAAAAATGACCACCTGCGAAAGCGTCTCTTCGACGAGCAATTTCAACTCTTCTACCTTGCCCGGGCCGATATACGTCTTAACATGCGGACGATCCAGTTTTTGGGTCAATTCGCCGACTACTTCCAGGCCGGCGGTATCTGCCAGTAAGGTTAGTTCGTTGAGTGAATCTTCCAGGGCCAGGTGAGTTTTTTGTTGATAAAGTTCGACACCGACAAGAAAGGTTTTTTCTCGAGGGGGGATGGTGGGTTGTGGGGTTCGTTTTGACATTATGACTTTTGTTTACCTAACTCATTGAATAATTTTGCCATATTCGGGTCCGGCGCTTCTGTCCGTGCGGGAATCAGCATATGGAAGGTTGAACCGGGGCACAGCGCCTCATCATAGCCGGGAGACTGCACCCACAACGACCCGCCGTGCGCCTCTAAAATGCCTTTGGCGATAGGAAGGCCCAGGCCGGGTCCGCCACCTTTGAATTTGGTCTTACCACTCGAATGCAACTCCACGCGGCCGAGCTGGCCAAATTTATCGAATATCGAAGCCTGGTTCTCAGGTGATATGCCAATGCCCGTATCTGTGACGGTCACCTCGATGAAGCCTGGCAGGGTTCGGCCATCAATGGTGATCGTGCCGCCATCGGGCGTATATTTTATCGCATTGTTGAGGATGTTTCCCAGCGCCTGTTGAATACGGGTCGGGTCAACATAGATCCATACGCGGTTCCCATCGAATTCGTTGCGGACTATGGTCAAATTGCGGACTTTGAGCGCACTGTCCACCTCAAAATGCAGCTTTTCCACGATCTGACTCACTTGCATGGGCTGGAAATTCAGGCGGAGCAGATTGTTGTCGATCATGGAAACATCGATCATATCATCCACGATGGCGCGCAGGCGGCCTACGCCGGTAGTCATGCCCGACAACAGGCGTTCGAGATTGGCGCCTTTGTTCTCGTGAAGGATATCCTGCATCATGGCTGAGTAGCCTTCGATGAGCGTGATGGGAGTCTTCAGCTCATGCGCGGCCACCGAAATGAAAGCGGATTTGCTTTTATCCACGCGTTCCATTTGCTTCTGGACTTTGGCCATCTCATTCGAGATATGCGCCACGCGGGTTTCCATCTCATAGCGCGCTACGACGCCCAGACCATAGGTGTAGATTGGAATAACGGCTGCCAGAAAATCGAGCGCTTCCTGTTTGGTTAGTTTTTCACGGGCCACCTGGATGGTCAGCGCGATGATATGGTTGATCAAAAATGAGACCTGATACAGGCCCTGATCGAGATCCGTTTCGGTCGAGGATTTTGCCCAATCGAGCAGGATCGAATCCATCCAGGCCGGGTCGCCGGTGGTGACGGATTGGTTCACCAGATCAAAGAAGCGCCCCAGTTGTTCCTGGAAATCAGCGCGTACCTCCATGCCGCGCGCCAACTCAAGGCCCACGCGTTCGATCCACACGGGGCGCACCTTCGCCATCACTTTTTGGATAGGAGTTGAATACGTTTTCTTTGGCATGTTTCCCGTAGGTCGAGCTTCGAACCCGACCTATTGCACATTTTATCAGTTCTGCCCGCTCTGTTGTGTAATCCAGGTCCACAAGGTCCTGCCAACGGCCTGCAGGCTCGCAGAAGAAACTTTGTCAGGTGTATCCCCTGTCGTGTGCCAGTGTGGATAGTCGAAATCAATAATATCCACCGCAGGAATGGCCGCCTGGTTGAACGGTGTGTGATCATCCAGCATGGAATGTTTGTATTCAGGGATGAAGAGTTTCTCATAACCCAGGCTGGCCGCAACCGCCCAGATTTCATCCGTCAATTCTGGGTTTGAGTTGAGTTCTTTGTATATGTTCAAATCGGCATCACCGATCATATCCACAATGACCACGGCACGGGGTGCAACCGCGTTGTTCTCTACAAACTTGCGCGAGCCGAGAATCCAATCCCAACCTTCGATTCTGCCATTGTCTTCGGCGTCAAAAAAAACCAGCCACAGGTTCACCGTTTCCTGCGGAAGGGTCCGGGCAAGTTCCAGCAGCACGGCAACACCCGATGCTCCATCATTTGCACCGGGGACGGGCTTGAGGTTGTTTTCCGGGTTGGGATCCTGGTCCGCGTACATGCGCGTGTCGTAATGGGCGCCGAGAATGATTTCTGGACTCGCAGCATTCCTTTTCGCGACGATGTTTTTTATAGGATGTCCTAACGCCTCCGATGCCTGGATTTCGACCTGCCAGCCCGCCTTGACCAGTTCGTCCCGAATCCATTCCAGGACTTGGGCGTGTCCCTGTGACCCTGGAATACGCGGCCCGAGGGCGACTTGCGTTTGCACATCCGAGTACGCGCGGATGCCATCGAAAGTGAGAGTGCCAGATGTAGCCGTAGGCTCAGGCTGAGTGAGAAATGCATAGCCATACCAGCCAGCAGCGACCAGGAGCAACAGTCCAATGATCCCCAAATAGAGCGCGATGGATTTTTTTGTCACGCTTCGACTTTGCTCCGGGCGGTCGCTCCGCTGAGCGCGAATTGTAAGTCGGCCAGCGCCCTTTCAGCATACACCTTACCCCGATCCCGTTTGCCAATTTTGGATGTGAACTCCATAGATGGAAGAATCCCGAAATTTGCCTTCATGGGTTGGAAGTCTTTGAGGTCTGCATGAGTCACATAATGACATAGTGCGCCGAGCATGGTCGTTTGCGGCAGTGTGACAGGTTCTTCGCCATTTAACAGCCGTGCCGCGTTGACCCCGACCAGCAGGCCGGTGGCGATGTTGCCCATATAGCCTTCCACGCCGGTGATCTGACCGGCAAAAAATAAATCATTGCGCGTGATGTGTTGCAAGGTGGGGCGCAGAAGTTTAGGCGAAGCGATGAAGGTGTTGCGGTGCATTTGACCATAGCGCATGAAGTCGGCGTTTTCCAGACCGGGAATCATCCGCAGGACGCGTTTTTGTTCCGGGAACTTGAGGTTAGTCTGAAAGCCGACCAGGTTATACAAGCTGCCCGCAAGATTATCCTGCCGCAATTGGACTACCGCATATGGACGTTTCGCTGTGCGTGGATCGCGTAAGCCCACCGGGCGCATGGGACCGAACGCCAGCGAGTCGATGCCGCGCTCGGCGATGATCTCCACCGGCAGGCAGCCCTCAAAGAAGTGACCGGCCTTGACGCCGCTTTTAATGGCCTCTTCGAATGCACGAAGTTCGATGCGTTCCGCGTTGAGGAGCGCCTCTACAAAGGCATAATATTCAGCTTTGGTGAAAGGACAGTTGATGTAATCGCCTTCGTCCTGTTCACCTGTGCCATAGCGAGAGGCGCGGAAGGCGATCTCCATGTTGATGGTCTCGGCGTGGATGACCGGCGCAATCGCATCGAAGAAGAAGAGATGTTCTTCGCCGCTTAACTTTGCAATGGAGTCCGACAGCGCAGGTGATGTCAATGGTCCGCTGGCGACGATGGTTGGAGTATTTGGAATCTCTTTCACCTCTTCGCGAACTATTTCGATATTTGGGTGACTCTGAATGCGTTCTGTCACAAGGCGTGCGAAGAGTTCACGGTCAACGGCCAGGGCGCCGCCCGCTGGGAGCGAAGCCCGTTCCGCACATTCCAACAACATCGAGCCAAGCAGGCGCGTCTCGTTCTTGAGCAAACCAGAAGCGCGGTCAGGAAGATTGGAGCCGAGGGAGTTCGAGCAGACGAGTTCGGCCAGGTCGTGAGTCTGGTGCGCGCCAGTTTGCAGGGTCGGGCGCATTTCATACAAGCGGACTTTGAGTCCGTGTTGGGCGGCTTGCCAGGCAGCTTCACTCCCAGCGAGACCACCGCCGATAATGATGAGGTCGGTCATAAGATGATTCTACCATCGGAGCCGGACGCTCTGGGCGTTGTTGTATAATTGCGGAGTGCCGCATACTCAATGAAGGCCTGGTTGTGTCATTCGGCTTACAAACCATTTCAATAATTTACTTGTTTAATAGATAAGCGGAAACGCACGATGCCCACAAAAAGTGATATCGAATATCAACTCAAGGAAGCCATCCAACTGACAAATGCCGCCTGGTCTGTGCTGGTGGAACGAGAAATGGGGAAATGGCGCGTAGTGGAGCATTATCGCCTGGGGAAGAAGACTCAAACTTCGTTGATCAAATTTCTTGGCCGAGGGGAAGTCGATTCATGGCTGTGCGGCGCGTTAAGCGGTGGTCAGAGCCGGTCTGTATCTCTCCCTGAGACGATGCATTTGGAAGTGGACCGGTTGTTCGCGTTTCCGCTCCAGGGTGTGTCACGGGTTGTATTGGTGGGCAACGATCAGCTGGGGAACGATGCGCAGCGTCTGTGGCGTTTGCTGGCGTTCAGCATGATGAGCGATGAGCCACAGGTGGAAGACTCGGCCCTGGCCGCCTCCGTGGCGGCCTCTCTGCTCATGCCAGATTTGGATTCCGAAAATCCGTATGATCTGCCGCGCGCCTTGGACCGTGCCCTGGCATCCTTCATTCGGCTTGTCTCGGTGCAAGGCGCATTTCTCGCCCTGCGCCGCGGCGATGCATTGGACGTGCGTGCCCAATGGAACGCTGCATCTCTGGCAGATTTGACCATTCCGATTGAAACCCATACCTTGTTTCGCCGTATGAATCGCAACCTGACGCCGATGGTGGTAAATCGCGGCGATCCGCTTTGGGAGCAGATTCCGCATAAGGGACTGAAAGCCAACACAAAGCTGTGGACGAGCATTCCGCTGGTGATCGGTCAGCGTTTGATCGGCGCGCTGGTCCTCTGGCGCAAGGACAATTTCAAGAGTGATGAATGGAACCGGCTGATCGATCTCGCCAATCAGATTGCGCCCGCGCTGGAAACCATCATCACGATTGTCGACATGGCCGGTCATTTGCGACGCCTGGCAATGTTGAATGACTTTGCCCTTACCGTATCCTCCGGACGCAGCCTGGATCAGATTGCACGACGCGTTTTCGCCATCCTGTCGCGTGCCTTTGGCACCGAGCTCATTATCCTGTACTTATTATCCTCCGATAACCGCCTCGTACACGAATATCGCTTCACCGATGGCAACACACTTGCACCTGGCGCTAGCGCCGGCGTGACCTCCACGCTGCGCAGTGTGGAGGAGCACCGTATCACGCCCTTACTGCGGCATGGTGGAACGATCCGTTTGAGTGACAAACAAAATGAGGTGGCGTTGCCTTTATACGACGGTGCAGTTTCAGGGTTGTATATTCCGCTGCGCTTCCGTGAACAGAGTATTGGCTTATTGAGCCTCGAGAGCAAAAGCAAGGATGCTTTTGATTCGTATTCGGAAAGCCTGATGGTCGTCATCGCCAGTCACCTGGCTAGCCTGGCCGATTACACCCGTCTACGTGAGGAAGCCGAGGGCCGCGCCCGCAATCTTGAATTGATCCATGAAGTGGTGCAACAAGTGATTGGTCTGACCGACCCGCGCGAAGTGGCAGAAATTACTGCTGATCTGCTGGCGCGTTATTTTGCCTACGAGCTTGCAACGGTCTTCATTGCGGATGAACGCGGCAACCTCACCATCGGCGGCTTTGGCGGCGCGAGCCAGCAGGTGGTGAAGCGCGCCATGAAATCGGTGGCTTATCCGGTCATTGGTGGTATCACGGGGCATGTGTTTGAAACGGGGGATGGCATCGTGGTCAACGACGTTCTCCACGATCAACGCTATCATCCCATTAAGGGTTGGCAGGCTGGCTCTGAAATGTGCGTTGCCATCCGTGAAGGGACGAAGATTCTCGGTATTATCGATGTGGAGAGCAGTTCGCGCAATGCCTTCACCCAGAATGATTTTATTGCATTGGAGTCATTGGCAGGTATTCTGGCCTCCGTCATTACCAGCGCCGATCAATATCAACGCCTGCAAAGTACCGTCAGCCAATTACGTGCCATGCAGGTGGAGTTGCGTAGTCGCATGGAGGCCCAGCGTTCGGCAGAGAATCGACTGATACAGGCTGCCAAACTTGCCGCGGTGGGTGAAATGGCGGCGGCTATTGCGCATGAGCTAAATAATCCCTTGACGTCGGTGGCCGGATTTTCTGAACTCGCCATGGAAGGCCTGTCCGATACTACCGAAACCTACAAAGATCTGCAGTTGGTATTGAAGGAGGCGCGCCGGGCCCGTGACGTCGTCCGCCGATTGCTGGATTTTGCGCGGCAGAGTGAAAGTACACGCTCGAATGCCTCACTGAATGAAGTAATTGAGGACGTTGTTGCGTTAAGCCGTCACCTGATTCACACTAGTGGGGTGGACTTAAAATTAAGCCTTGAACCTGATCTGCCCTGGGTTTCGATGGATAGCAACCAGATGAAACAGGTATTGCTAAACCTCGTACACAATGCGTTGCAAGCCATGCCCACAGGCGGCGAGCTGGAGATCAAGAGTGAATCGGCAATGCGCAACCAGCGCACAGGCGTTATGGTTTCCGTTTGCGATTCAGGCGTTGGCATCCCTCCGGCCGAACAGGCCCGCGTTTTCGAACCGTTTTACACCACAAAAGGCAATCAGGGAGGTACAGGCCTGGGCCTGTCCGTGACCTATGGAATCGTGACCGATCACGGCGGGCAAATCGACGTGGAAAGTCAGCCATGGGTGGGATCAAAATTTATGGTATGGTTGCCTCTCTAGTGAATTTAACTATGGAATCAGCAACTATCCTCGTTGTGGATGATGAGCCGGGCATTGCCCTGTTGTGCAACCGGGTGTTAAGTCGTGCCGGGTATAACGTGCATGCTCTGACCGACCCACGGGAAGCCATTGACCATCTCCAGCACCGGCGCATCGACCTATTGCTAGTGGACATTCGTATGCCGGAAATCGATGGGTTCGATGTGATCTCACGCGCCCAGCGTGCCCAGCCGGATGCCGCGGTGTTGGTCATGACCGGTTTTGGTACGGTGGAAACGGCTATTCGTGCGCTGCGCCAGGGTGTGGACGGACTCATCCTTAAGCCGTTTGATAAAAGCGAGGAATTATTGGAGGCCGTCAAACAGGCTATCGCAGATAACCGCCGCAAGCGCGACACCGC
>Ga0075429_100005550_pt1 | contig 10867 bp, 13 predicted proteins | sample RhiMetdeltSRZDD3_FD_75295 | JGI IMG/M metagenome (GOLD analysis project Ga0075429, IMG submission 75295) | Populus rhizosphere microbial communities from Tennessee, USA - Rhizosphere MetaG P. deltoides SRZDD3 | ecosystem: Host-associated > Plants > Roots > Rhizosphere > Soil | place: USA...
CGGCCTCAAGGCACCCGCTACGTCGGAGCCACGCCGCATCTGAGTCAGGCCACCCTCGGCCCAAGCCGGCCTCATGGCACCCGCTACAATGATCTATGCGCCGATTCTGATGGTGTTTGCGTTCGCCGCGCTGGTCGCGAGCGCGCTCCTGTTCATACCGAGTCTGATCGCGCCGCGCCGGCTCACGCCGGTGAAGGCGGCACCGTTCGAGTGCGGCAAGGATCCGATTGCGGTGACCGAGGGCCGCTTCGCCATCAAGTTCTCCACGATCGCGATCTTCTTCATCATCGTCGATCTCGAGCTCCTGTTCATCTGGCCGTGGGCCACGCTGTTCCGGCAGCTCGGCTGGTTCGGCTTCGTGGAGATGCTCGTGTTCCTGGGCATCCTGATGCTCGGGTTCGCGTACATCTGGCGCAAGGGAGGGTTCGAGTGGGAGTAGGCAGCTTCTTCACCTCCAAGCTCGACGAGGCCATCGGCTGGGCGCGGAAGTACTCGATCTTCCAGTACCCGTTCGTGACCGCGTGCTGCGGGATGGAGTACATGGCGACGGCGTGCTCGCACTACGACGTCGATCGGTTCGGCGCGGGGCTTCCGCGCTTCTCGCCCCGGCAAGCCGACGTGCTGTTCGTCGTGGGCACCATCAGCCACAAGATGGCGCCCGTTCTCAAGCGCATCTACGATCAGATGACCGAGCCGAAGTGGGTGGTCGCCTTCGGCGTCTGCACGTGCACGGGCGGCTTTTACGACAACTACGCCACCGTGCAGGGGATCGACACGATCATCCCGGTCGACGTCTACATCCCCGGCTGCCCGCCCCGACCCGAGTCGGTCATCGACGGGCTCATGAAGCTGCAGGACAAGATCGCCGGCCAGGCGCAGAGGTACTGAGCGCGTGCCGATCCTCGCCGAGCTCCAGCGCCGGTTCGGCGACGCCATCGTCGAAACCCACCAGCAGCACGGCGATGTCACGGCCGTCGTGGCGCGCGACGCGCTCCTCACCGTGCTGGCCCACTGCCGCGACGATGCCGCGCTGGCGTTCGACGTCCTGATGGACCTCACGGCCGTCGACTACCTCAAGTTCCCGGGCCGCGAGGACGGCCCGCGCTTCGAGGTCGTCTACCATCTCTACTCGATCGCCCGCAACCACCGGCTCCGGCTGAAGGTGCGTCTGGACGAGGACGACGCCCGGGTCCCGAGCGCCGTGGCGCTCTGGCCCATCGCCAACTGGCTCGAGCGCGAGGCGTGGGACATGTTCGGGGTGCGCTTCGAGGGCCACCCGGATCCGCGCCGGCTCCTCATGTACGAGGAGTTCGTGGGCCATCCGCTGCGCAAGGACTATCCGATCAACCGCCGGCAGCCCTTGATCGGGCCGGCGAGCTAGGGACGGCGCGATGGCGGAGACGACGCGGCGCGAGTTCATGCTCGGCGAGGGGAGCGGCACCGGCAGCGGCCCCCAGAACGTCCACGTCGGGATCGGGCCCGCCCATCCCGCCATGCACGGGATCATCCGCATCGCCACCGAGCTCGACGGCGAGGTCATCGTCGGCGCCGACGTCGAGATCGGCTACCTGCACCGGGCGTTCGAGAAGGACTGCGAGCAGGGCGGCTGGAACAACGCGATCCCGTACACCGACCGGCTCAACTACGTGTCGCCGCTCATCAACAACTTCGGCTACGCGTCGGCCGTCGAGAAGCTCCTGGGCATCGACATCACCGAGCGGTGCAAGTACATCCGCGTCATCATGTCGGAGATCTCGCGGATCTGCGACCACCTCACGTGTGTCGGCGCCTCGTCAATGGAGCTCGGCGCCTTCACGGTCTTCCTCTACATGATCAAGGCCCGCGAATTCCTGTGGGAGCTGGTGGAGGACGTGACCGGCGCCCGGCTGACGATCTCGTACGGCCGGGTGGGCGGCGTGAAGGCCGACCTGCCGGCCGGGTTCGGCGACAAGGTGGTGCGCGCGTTCAAGGAGACGCGCGAGGTGCTCGACGAGGTGCACCGGCTCCTGACCGGCAACCGCATCTTCATGGACCGCATGGTCGGCACTGGCGCGCTCTCGCGCGAGGAGACGATCGGCTACGCGATCACCGGGCCCCTCCTGCGGGCCGTCGGCGTGCCCTACGACGTCCGCCGCGCGCAGCCATATTACGTGTACGATCGCCTGCAGTTCGAGATCCCCACGCAGCCGGAGGGCGACAACTACGCGCGCTACCTCGTGCGCATGGCCGAGATGGAGCAGTCGATGCGCATCGTCGAGCAGGCGCTGGCCGCCATCCCGGCGGGTCCGGTCAACGTCGACTTCGCCGGGCGCCCGATCGACCCGGCGAGCTACGTCGATCAGGGCAAGCAGGGCAAGACCGAGGGGCTCCTGCTGGTGCCGCTCACGCTCTCGCCGAACCTCGAGGGCCAGCAGCGGGCGGATCTTCGCCGCGTCAACGTGGCGGACAAGCGCGTCGTCCTGCCGCCGAAGGAAAATGCGTACGGCTCCATCGAGGGGCTGATGAACCACTTCATGCTGATCATGGAGGGCTACGGCATCCAGCCCCCGCCCGGCGAGGCGTACTTCGCGGTCGAGGGCGCTAACGGCGAGCTCGGATTCTACGTCGTCACCGACGGCTCCGACCGGCCCTACCGCGTCCGCTGCCGGCCGCCCTGCCTGCCGCCGGTCGCGGCGCTGCACCGGATGATCGAGGGCGAGATGGTGGCGGACCTCATTCCGACGTTCGGCTCGGTCAACATGATCGGCGGGGAGCTCGATCGATGAGCGAGGGCGCCCCGGTCGCCACAAAGTTCACGGACGCGCAGCTGGCCGAGGTCCGGCGCCTGCAGGCGCTCTATCCCGACCCGCGCGGCGCGCTCCTGCCGGTGCTGCACATGGCGCAGGAGACGTTCGGCTACGTCTCGCTCGAGACCGAGGAGTACGTGGCCGGGCTGTTCGACCTCTCGCCCGCTCACGTGCACGAGGTCGTGACGTTCTACACGCTCTACTTCCGCGAGCGGCCCGGGCGTCACGTCGTCTCGGTGTGCCACAACCTCTCCTGCCACCTGGCGGGCGCGTCAGGGATCATCGCGCATCTCAAGAAGCGGCTCGGCGTCTCGCCGGGCGAGACGACCGACGACGGCCGGGTGACACTGCTCTCGGTCGAGTGCCTCTGCGCGTGCGAGGCGGCGCCGATGATGCAGGTCGACGATCGCTACGAGCTCAACCTGACGCCGGCGAAGGTCGACCAGATTCTCGAGGGCCTGGCATGAGCGGCGAGGCGATCCTCACCCGGAACTTCGCGCGCTCCGACTCGCACACGCTCTCGGTCTATCGCGAGACGGGCGGTTACCAGGCGTGGGCGAAGGCGCAGGCGATGGAGCCCGCCGCGATCCTGGAAGAGGTCAAGCGCTCGAACCTCCGCGGCCTCGGCGGCGCCGGGTTCCCGACGGGGACCAAGTGGTCGTTCATCCCGAAGAACCACGCCGGCCCGGTCTACCTGGTGATCAACGCCGACGAGGGCGAGCCGGGAACGTTCAAGGACCGCTACCTGCTCGAGCGCGATCCGCACGCGCTCATCGAGGGCATGCTCATCGCGGCGCGCGCCGTCCGCTGCGCGACCGCCTTCGTCTACATCCGCGGCGAATACGTCGAGCCCTGGAGGCGGTTCACCGCGGCGGTGCGCGAGGCGTACGAGGCGCGCTATCTGGGTAACGGCTTCGACATCGTCGTGCACCGGGGCGCGGGCGCCTACATCTGCGGCGAGGAGACCGGACTCATCTCGTCCCTCGAAGGCAAGAAGGGCTGGCCGAAGCTCAAGCCGCCGTTCCCGGCCATCAAGGGCGCGTTCGGTGCGCCGACCGTCGTGAACAACGTCGAGACGATCTGCCAGGTGCCGCACATCCTCAACCGCGGCGCCGAGTGGTTCGCGGGTCTCGGCACCAAGACGCAGGGCGGCACCCGGATGTACTCGGTCTCCGGGCGTGTCGCGCGGCCGGCCGTGTACGAGGCGCCGGTGTCGATCACGCTGCGGCAGCTCATCTACGAGCGGGCCGGCGGCGTCACCGGGAACGGCAAGCTGAAGGCCGTCGTGCCCGGCGGGTCGTCGGCCGCCATCCTGGCCGCGCACGAGATCGACGTCACGATGGACGTCGACGGGCTCCGGAACGCCGGCACCATGGCGGGCTCGGCGGGCGTCATCGTGATGGACGAGACCGTCTCGATCCCCGAGGCGCTCATGGTGGTCGCGCGCTTCTACGCCCACGAAAGCTGCGGCCAATGCACGCCGTGCCGGGAATCGACGGGCTGGATCTACAAGATGACCCGCCGGATCGTCGAGCGGAAGGGCCGCAAGGAAGATCTCGACACGATCCTCGACGTCGCCAAGCGCGGCGCCGGCACGACGATCTGCGCCTTCTACGACGGCGCGGTGGGCCCGTACATCTCCTACATCGAGAAGTTCCGCGGCGAGTTCGAGGCGCTGGTGCCCAAGTAGCCATGCCCAAGCTCACGATCAACGGCAAGGAGATCGAGGTTCCGGCGGGCACCAACCTGATCGAGGCGGCCCGCCGGCTCGGCGTCGAGGTGCCGCATTACTGCTACCACCCCGGCCTCTCGATCGCCGGGCAGTGCCGCCTCTGCATGGTGGACATCGAGAAGACGCCGCGGCCCACCATCGCGTGCAACACGCTGGCCGCCGACGGGATGGTGGTCGACACCGAGACCGACCGGGTACGCGAGACGCGGAAGTCGATCATGGAGTTCCACCTGATCAACCACCCGCTCGACTGCCCGGTGTGCGATCAGGCCGGCGAATGCTGGCTGCAGATCTATTACATGAAGCACGGGCTCTACGACCCGCGGATGACCGACGAGAAGGTGCACAAGCCCAAGGCGGTGCCGCTCGGGCCGCACGTCATGCTCGACGCCGAGCGGTGCATCCTCTGCTCGCGCTGCGTGCGCTTCTGCGACGAGATCACGCATACCGGCGAGCTCGGCATCTTCTCGCGCGGCGACCACTCGGAGATCGGGCTCTTCCCCGGCCAGGAGCTCGATAACAAGTACTCCGCCAACGTCGTCGACATCTGCCCGGTGGGCGCCCTGACCGACCGCGACTTCCGGTTCCAGGTGCGCGTCTGGTACCTCGACAGCGCCAAGAGCGTGTGCCCCGGATGCGCGCGGGGCTGCAACATCGAGGTCCACGTGAACCGGCGGCGGCCGCACCATAACGAGGGCCGCCGGGTCGCGCGGCTCAAGCCGCGCTTCAACGCCGACGTCAATCGCTGGTGGCTCTGCGACGCCGGACGCTACGGCTTCACCCCGGTCGACGCGACGGACCGGCTGCTCGTCCCGACCCGCCGCGACGGCGAGGCGACGACCGCGGCGACGTGGGACGAGGCGATCGCGGCCGTCGCGGCCGCGCTCCGGCGCTGGCCGGCCGACGAGATCGGCGTGATCGCGTCACCGAAGATGGCCAACGAAGACTTGATGGCGCTGCGCCGGGTGCTGGAGGCGCGCGCGATCCGGCACGTGGGCTTCGCCGTGCCGTCGCGTGAACCCGGTGACCAGGACGACTTCCTGATCCGCGCCGACAAGAGCCCGAACTCGCTCGGCGCCGAGCTGGTGGGCCTGGGGGGCGACGCCCGCCCCGTCCTCGCCGCCGCGAGCGGACGGCGTCTCAAGTGCCTGTGGATCTTCGGGCACGATCTCTTCGGAAGCGGGTGGCCCGAGGCGGACGTTCGCGAGGCGCTCGGCGCCGTCGACACGCTCATCTTCACCGGCGCCAACGCCAACCGGACGAGCGCGCGCGCGCACTGGGTGCTTCCGGCCGCGGCGTGGGTCGAGCGCGAAGGGACGTACACGAATTTCGAGGGCCGCGTCCAGCGGTTTCGCCAGGCCGTCGAACCGCTCGGCCAGGCCCTGCCCGAGTGGCAGATGCTCGGCCGGGTCCTGACGGCCCTCGGCGCCGCGCCCACCGCCACGCGGGCCGAGCATTGGTTCCGCGAGCTGGTCGGCGCCGTGCCCGCGTTCGCCGGCCTCACCTACCAGGCGGTCGGCGACACCGGCCGCCTGGTCACGCGCGACGTCCCGGCGCGCGCATGATCGCCGATCTCGGCATCGCGTTCGGGCGCGTGGCGTTCGTCATGCTCTTCGTCCTGAACCTGGGCGGGCTCATGACGTGGGTCGAGCGCAAGCAGTCGGCCATCATGCAGGACCGGATCGGCGCCAACCGCGCCTCGATCTTCGGGTTCCGGCTGATCGGTCTGCTCCACCCGCTGGCCGACGCGATCAAGATGCTCACCAAGGAAGACTTCCGGCCGGCGCGCGCCGACCGGATCCTGTTCCCGCTGGCCCCGTTCGTGTCGGTGTTCTTCGCGCTCGTCGCATTCGCGTCGATTCCCTTCGGCGACACGCTGCGCCTGGCCGGCCGAGAGATCCCTCTGCAGGCGGTCACCCTCAACGTCGGCATCCTGTACGTCTTCGCGATGCTCTCGCTCGGTGTCTACGGCGTGATGATGGCGGGCTGGTCGTCGGCCAACAACTACGCGCTCCTCGGCGGGCAGCGCGCCGCCGCCCTGATGATCTCGGCCGAGATCGCCATCGGCACCTCGATCATGGGCGTCATCATGATCTACGGCTCGCTGAACATGCAGGACATCGTCCGCGGTCAGGGGCAGTACTTCCTGGGCGGGTGGGTGCCGGCATGGGGCATCGTCACGCAGCCGCTGGCCTTCGTGCTGTTCCTCACCGCGGGCATTGCCGCGACCAAGCGCATTCCGTTCGACACGCCCGAGGGCGAGTCCGAGATCATCGGCTACTTCGTCGAGTACAGCGGCATGAAGTTCGGCATGTTCGCGATGGCCGATTTCCTCGAGACCGTCGTGATCGCGGGCATGACGACGTCGCTCTTCCTCGGCGGCTGGCAGATCCCGTACCTCGGCGCCGAGGGGTTCCGGTTGCCGTGGGGCTGGACGTGGGCGCTGCCGCACCTGGTGGTCGTGCTCCTCCAGGTCGGCGCCTTCGTCACCAAGGTGTGCGTCATGATCTTCTTCATGATGCTCATTCGCTGGACGCTGCCGCGCTTCCGCTACGACCAGGCGATGCGTCTGGGCTGGCTCGGGCTCTTCCCGCTCTCGATCGCCAACATCGTGCTGACCGGCCTGGTCCTGGTCGCCTGGAGCTCCCGATGACCCGCGCGCCCATGAGCCTCCGCCAGCGGTTCTACGTGCTCGAGGTGCTGAGCGGGCTCGGGCTTACCGCCGCGCACTTCTTTCGCAACATGGGCCGCCACACTGCCCGCGCCTTCGGGCGGAAGGATGCGCGCGGCGCCGTCACCATCCAGTACCCGGAGGAGCGGCGGCCGTATTCGCCGCGCCTGCGCTCGCTCCACCGGCTGGTGCGGCGCGAGGACGGCTCGCCGCGCTGCGTGGCCTGCATGATGTGCGAGACGGTCTGTCCCGCGCACTGCATCTACATCGTCGCCGACGAGCATCCGAACCCCGAGATCGAGAAGGTCCCGCGGCGCTTCGACATCGATCTGGGCAAGTGCGTGTTCTGCGGCTACTGCGTGGAGGCCTGCCCGGAGGACGCGATCCGCATGGACACCGGCATCCTCGAGTTCTCCTCGTACAGCCGCGGCGGCATGATCTACAGCAAGGAAATGCTCCTGTCGCTCGAGCCCGCCCACGCCGACGGCCGTCCGCGCTCGCCCATTCCGCTGCCGCCCGACCGGAAGCCGTGATGGCGTACGTGGCCTTCTTTCTCGTGGCGCTGATCGCCACCGGCTCGGCGCTCGGCCTGGTGCTGCGGACCAACGCGATCCACGGCGCCCTGTTCCTGGTGCTCAATCTCGGCTCGATCGCCGCGCTCTACCTGATGCTGGGCGCCGAGTTCCTGGCCGCCGCGCAGGTCATCGTCTACGCCGGCGCGATCATGGTGCTGTTCGTTTTCGCGATCATGGTGCTGATCCCGGGCAAGGAGGAGACCGGCCCCGATCCCCGGCGCGGCGTACGCCTGCTGGCGGTGCCGGTCGGCGCGCTCCTGCTCCTCATGCTCGTGTTCGTGGTGGCCGTACGGCTGCGCGGCGCGCCGGCGCCGAGCGCTCCGGCCGGCACGGTCACCGCGGTCGGCCGGCTGCTTTTCACCAGCTACCTCTTCCCCTTCGAGCTCACGTCGGTGCTTCTGCTGGCGGCCATGGTCGGCGTGCTCCTGCTGGCGCGGCGCCGGGCGTAAACCGGCCGGCCCCGGCATTGCTGGCGGTCCTGGGCCCATGGCCTATGATGGATAGAGATGGTTCCTGAGAGCTTCTACGTGACGCTGTCCGCCGTGCTGTTCACGATCGGCGTCGTGGGCGTCATCATCCGCCGCAATCCGCTCGTCATCTTCATGTCGATCGAGCTCATGTTGAACGCGGCGAACCTCGCGCTGGTCGCCTTCGGGCAGCGGGCCGGGAACCTCGACGGCCAGGCGGTCGTCTTTTTTGTGATGGCGGTGGCGGCGGCCGAGGTGGCCGTGGGCCTCGCGATCATCGTGGCGATCTTCCGCATCCGCCGGCGGCTTTCGGTGGACGATTTGAGCATCATGCGCTGGTAGCAGGAGAAGTCATGGCCAAGACACCCACACGAGGCGGGGCGGCGCCGAGCGTCGACGCGGCCCTCGCCAAGCAGCTCCTAACCGACATGTTCCTCATCCGCCGGTTCGAGGAGAAGGCCGCGGAGGCGTATACCCTCGGCAAGATCGGCGGATTCCTCCATCTCTACATCGGCGAGGAAGCGGTCGCGGTCGGCGCGACGTCCGCGCTGCGGCCGGACGACTACGCGATCTCCGCCTATCGCGAGCACGGCCACTGCCTGGCCAAGGGCTCGGATCCCAAGCGCACCATGGCCGAGCTCTACGGCCGGCGCGACGGGCTTTCGGGCGGCAAGGGCGGCTCGATGCACCTCTTCGACAAGAGCGTCAACTTCCTCGGCGGTCACGCCATCGTCGGCGCGCACCTGCCGATCGCGGTGGGCGTGGGCTTCGCCGTCAAGTATCAGGGCGGTGACCAGGTCGTCGTCTGCTACTTCGGCGACGGCGCGGTACCGGAGGGGGAGTTTCACGAATCCATGAATCTCGCGGCCCTCTGGAAGCTGCCGGTGATCTTCCTGTGCGAGAACAACCGCTACGCCATGGGCACCTCGGTCGAGCGAGCGCTGGCGCAGACCGAGATCTGGAAGTTCGGCCAGACCTACGGCATCCCGTCCGAGCGCGTCGACGGCATGGACGTGCTGGCGGTCCGCGAGGCGGTGGCCCGCGCGGTCGCCCGGGCGCGAAAGCAGAAGACGCCCGCGCTCCTCGAGGCCGATACGTACCGCTACCGCGGCCACTCGATGCGCGACCCGGCCGGCGCGGTCTACCGCACGAAGGAAGAGGTCGAGCGCGAGAAGCTGCGCGATCCGATCACGCTGTTCCGCGAGAAGATGCTGGCGGCCGACGTGCTCTCCGAGGCCGACGTGAAGGCGATCGAGAAGGACGTCAACGACCGGGTCGACGAGGCGGTCGCGTTCGCCGACGCCTCACCGGAGCCGCCGGGCGAGGCGCTCTTCACCGACATCTACAAGGAGTCGTGAGATGGCGGTGATGACGTATCGCGAGGCCCTCAACATGGCGCTGCGCGAGGAGATGCAGCGCGATCCTCGCGTGTTCGTGATCGGCGAGGAAGTCGGCCTCTACGACGGCGCCTACAAGGTGACGCAGGGCCTCCTGAAAGACTTCGGCCCGCAGCGGGTCGTGGACACGCCAATCGCCGAGTCGGGGTTCACCGGCGTCGGCATCGGCGCGGCGATGGTCGGGCTGCGCCCGGTCATCGAGATGATGACCTTCAACTTCGCGCTCCTGGCGCTCGATCAGATCGTCAACTCGGCGGCGAAGATGTATTACATGTCGGGCGGCCAGTTCAACGTGCCCATCGTCATCCGCGGCCCCGGCGGCCCCGCCGCGCAGCTGGCGGCGCAGCACTCGCAGTCGATGGAGACGTACTTCTATCACGTGCCAGGCCTGAAGGTGGTGCGGCCGACGACGCCGATGGACGCCAAGGGCCTGCTCAAGTCGTCGATCCGCGACGACAACCCGGTCATCTTCATCGAGTCCGAGACGCTCTACGCCGTGAAGGGCGAGGTGCCGGAGGATCCCGAGTTCACCATCCCGCTCGGCAAGGCCATCGTGCGGCGCGAGGGAACGGACGTCACCGTGATCGCGTATATGGGCATGATGTACCGGGCGATGGAAGCGGCCGAGGAGCTGGAGAAGGAAGGCATCTCGGTCGAGCTCGTCGATCCGCGCACGCTCCGCCCCATGGACACCGAGACCATCATCGGCTCGGTACGCAAGACTCACCGGGTCGTCGTCGTCGAGGCGGGCGCCGGCTTCGCCGGAATGGGCTCCGAGATCGCCGCCTCGGTCACCGAGCAGGCGTTCGACGACCTCGACGCGCCGGTGGAGCGGGTGACCGGCGCCAACGCCCCCATGCCCTACGCGCGTAATCTCGAGCGCCTGAAGACGCCGTCGAAGGACCGAATCACCGCCGCCATTCGCCGCGTTTGCAACGCGAACGGGCACTGAGCCATGGCCGTCACCAAGGTCGTCATGCCCAAGCTCTCCGACGCGATGGAGAGCGGCAAGATCATCAAGTGGCTCAAGAAAGAAGGGGACCGGATCCAGGGCGGCGACATCCTGGCCGAGGTCGAGACCGACAAGGCTGATGTCGAAATGGAAGCGTTCGGGGCCGGCGTTCTGCGCAAAATCCTCGTCCCCGCGGGCGACACTGCCCCCATCGGAACTTTGATCGGCGTCATCGCTGAGCCTGGGGAGGACATTACGGCCCTCGTCGCTTCCGCGGCCGGCGGCGG
>Ga0075429_100005552_pt1 | contig 10865 bp, 9 predicted proteins | sample RhiMetdeltSRZDD3_FD_75295 | JGI IMG/M metagenome (GOLD analysis project Ga0075429, IMG submission 75295) | Populus rhizosphere microbial communities from Tennessee, USA - Rhizosphere MetaG P. deltoides SRZDD3 | ecosystem: Host-associated > Plants > Roots > Rhizosphere > Soil | place: USA...
TCCACGGACCGGGAGCGACCGGGGATGCTGAGGCCATGCGCTCGTCGTACCTGTTCCTCTCGATCGTCGCCGTGACCGCATGCGGGCGCCCGGCCGCACAGCTTCCGCCGAAGTCGGCGGCCGCGGCGAGTCCGGAATCGGCGCCGGCGAGCGAGGGCCCGGTGTCGTCACCGGCGCGGTCGGACCCGGCGCCGGTCATGATCGCCATCCCCTACGGTTGGACCGACCTCGTGCGCGCGTCACGCGACGAGGTCGAAGCGGCCGCCCCGGGGCTGTACGACAGCGCGATGGGGATGGTCGAGCGCAATCACTACTCGGTGCTCGCGGTGCCACTCGAGAAGGACTCCCCGGATCGCGGATCGCAGATGACGATCCTGCCCGCCGCCATGGACGGACCTGTGGATCAAGCGCTGCTCGATGGCTTCGTTGCGCACAACAACCTCGGCCTTACCGCCGAGGTCATCGTCGAGAAGAAGCTCCTGGTCGTCGGCGGTCGCCCGATCGCGAAGGTGCGCGCCGAGTACCAGGGCGCGCAGCTTCGCATCGTCACGCTGACGTACATCTTCCCGGCCGATAGCGGCGACGTGCAGCAGCTCGTCTTCACCGTCCGCGCCGAGCGCTATCCGGCGCTCGCGCCACAGCTCGAGGCCATCGAGGGCACGGATCCGGGGCAGAAGGCAATCCAGGACGTCATCCGCAAGCACCAGTAGTCGATCTGCCAACGTTCACTCGCGGTACGCGCTGGCCAGGGGCTCGGCGACGAGCGCCGGCTCGAGCGAGCTCGTCGCGAGCCGGCCATCGGCCAGGAACGACAGGACGACCGGGAAGCCGCGGCCGTGGAGGGCGCTGAAGGGAGTCACGCCGCGCGCGAGCGTCCATTGCCCGTCGGCTCGCTCGAGGCTGGCCAGCGCGTCGACCGCGGCCGCGAGGGGCGGGTGATCCAGGACGTGCGTGTTGCTGTCTCCCTTCGCGCTCAGTCCGGCGGGGCGCCACGATCGCGGGGTGTCGGCCCACGCGTAGCCCGGATACCACAGGTCGTGGTGCCAGCCGGCGTCGGTCTCGACCGAGACCAGGTGAACCCGTTCGCGATCGAAGCGCGCGCGCGCTTGAGGCAGGAGCAGGGACTCGGATGAGAGCGGTGCGTTGAAGGGCGGGACCCGCACCGCGCGTGAGACGTCGTTGCCGACCAGACGCCGCGGAATCACGTACTGCGCGAAGCGCTCGCCGAGGACCTTTCGCGCGACGTCTCCGCGCTCGATGAGTGCCACCGAATCGCTCAGCGCGGCAAGACCGGGATCCACCGGAAGCGTCGACTCGTCCGAGAGGAACGCGACGATGTGGTCGAAACACCGCGCGTAGAGCGCGTTGGGGTCGGCCTTCTCCGACTGGAGCTTCCGGAGCAGGACCGTCAAGCTCTGAAACAGCGCCTGCGCAGCGGGTTCTCCCCAGCCCCAGAAGTCGCCCATCTCGGCCGCCTGGGTCAGGGTTCGTCGGTGGGGTAGCGCCCACTCGCCCGTGACGAGCACGAACACGGCGAGCATGCCGTCCACGTCGACATGGTTGTTGACGACCAGGTCGAAGCGCGGATCGCCGCTGGCGACGAAGTTCAGGCAGATCTCGGTGGACGTGTCCGCCTTGAACCGATCCGGCGTCTGGTTCGGGATCCAGTGGCTGAGCTCGAGGTCGACTCCCGCCCGGAACTGGTCGTCCGTGCCGCCGTCGCAGTAGATCACCGCAGGCGAAGCCGGCCGGGAGCTCTGGCTCCCCAGGATGTGGAAGCGGCGCTGGCGCGTGGGTCGGGCCATCGTGGCAGGGTTCGTCATGCGTGAGCAGTATGACGGATCGAGCGGCACGGCTTCCGTCGACGTCGTCCGCATCGCCGCTCCAGGGTGAGCCGTTGGTGGCCACTGGATCATCCGCCGCTTCAGCTTCGCCACCAGCCCCGGCAAACTGCGGCGCAAACTCCCACTCTTCTCACGCTGGTCAATCGCGATCTCGGTTGATTAGAGTGCATCGCGATGAATCGATTCTCGGCACTCTCGCTCTCGCTTTCGCTCTCTCTCGCCCTCGGCGCCTGCCTGTCCGGAACGTCCGATGATCCGCACACCGAGACCTCGCCCGCTGCGCTGACCACGTCGACGACACCGGCCGCCGATGGGGTCTTCGAGCTGCGCACCACCGTCGCGCTGAGCGCGGCCAACGTGCTGCCCCAGGCGGCCTACGACGCGGTCGGCGTGCTGCACGGCCTCCGCACCGCGCCGGCCGACACGATCGTCGCGCTGCTCGACCAGGCCGGGATTCCATTCGGCAACGTGTTCGCGTCGCTCCCGAGCGGCTTGCGGACCCGGATCCGGGGCTGGATCGACAGCTACGTGCAGTCGGCCGTCGTCGATGGCCGGCCGGTCACCGACGTGATCGAGGAGCTCGTGGCCCTGATCGAGACCGCACTGACCCGCGTCGACCTCGTCAGCGAGCTCGACCTGATCGGGATCGACGCCGGCGATGACCAGGCCGAGCATCGGCTGCTCGCCGTCGATTTCACGCCGGCCGGTCTCGACGCCTTGCTGCCGCTCGCCGACCTCCCGGACCCGCGGGCGGTGCTCACCGACTCGGCCGAGGTCAGCCTCGCGCGCGAAGGCTCGCGCGCGAGGCTCGCCGTCGGCAGCCACCGCTTCGGTCTGCCCTGGGGCGAGCTCCTGTGGACCGCGCTCGACGAGTCGGTCGCAGCGCGGACCGGCCGAGACATCCGCGGTCTGCTCGGCCACGCGGTCGACTGCCCGGCGCTGGCGGCCAGCGTCGCCAATCGCTGCGTCGTCGGCGTGTGCGTCGGCCACGCCCCCGAGCTCACCGCGATGTGCGAGACCGGCCTCGATCTCGCGGTCGCCCGGCTGCGCGACCGCCTCGGTGCGCTGCGCTTCGACGCGGTCCGCTTCGCCGACGGCCAGGCCACGCTCCGCGACAGCGTTCCCGGCGACGACCAGTTCGACCGCGTCGACGACGGCCGCTGGACCGCGGCCGTCGACCTCGGTCAGGGTCCGCGTCCGGTCACGGCGACCTTCGTCGGCGCCCGCCGCTGATCGCCCGTCGCGTCGTTCGTAGTCCACCGAAAGGCACCCTGCGATGAAATACAGCGCGTCTCTCATCAGCCTGTTACTCGCGTCGTGTGTCGCCACTGACCCGACCGCCGAACCAGACGTCGGCGACGACGAGGCCGCCGCCGACACCGCAGCGATCCTGGCCAGCGTGCACGTCGACGAGGCGATCGACTCCTGCGACTGGTTCGGCATGCGCTGCCCCGAGGACGAGCCGATCTTCACCGGGCCGGCGTGCAGCAGCGATGCCGCCTGCGGCGACGCCGCCTGCGTCGAAGGCCACTGCTTCGCCGGCGTGGCGTCACCCGAGGCCGACGCGATCCTCGCCGGGCTCACCGGCACCGAGGTCGTCGGCGGCAACCACGCGCGCGTCGTGGTCGACAATGCCGTGGCGCGCGAGATCTGGCGCACCCTGATCGATGGCGGGCAGCAGTCGATCAACGTGTCGTCGCTCCTGATCGAGGACAACCCGATCGGCCTCGACATCGCGCAGCGGCTCGCAGCGGCCGCTCGCCGCGGTGTCGAGGTCCGGGTCATGGTCGACAGCTACAACCAGCACGATGAGCGCTTCGCGATCCTGACCGAGCTCGCCGAGGCCGGCGCGAAGGTGCTGTCGTTCAACCCGCTGCGCGGCTGGCTGGGCACGCGCTGGGACACCGAGGTGTCGGTCAACAAGCGAACCCACGAGAAGTTGCTCGTCGTCGACGGCCGCATCGGCATCATCGGTGGCCGCAACATCGGCGCCAGCTACATGGGCGACGCCCGCTGGCGCGACAGCGACATCGTCGTCGAGGGGCCGGCGGTCGCGAAGATGCAGCGCCTCCTGCTCTCGGACTGGGACGAGTGGTCGAGCTTCGAGGTCGAGGCCGGTTGCCCGCAGCAGCGGCGCTACGGCCTCTACTGCCCGGCCGGCGATCCGCCGGTCGTCACCGAGTCTCGCTACTATCCGCCGCTGGCCCCGGCCGGCACCGACGAGGTGCGCATCATCCACAGCAACCCCCGCCTGCAGGACCCGTCCGATGGCTACCAGACGTACATCGCCCTGATCCGCGGCGCGCGGCGGTCGATCAAGGTCACCAACGCCTACTTCGTCCCGCCGTACCGGCTGCGCCGCGCCCTCAAGGCGGCCGCCGCCCGCGGCGTCGACGTCACCGTGATCTCCAACTCGAAGACGAGCAACGATCAGACCTTCATGTGGTACGCCGCGGCCAACTTCTTCGAGGAGCTGATCACCGACGGCGTCGATCTGCGCGAGTGGACCTTCAACACCGAGACCGTCCACGCCAAGACGATGATCGTCGACGACCAGCTCGCCGTGATCGGCTCGTACAACCTCGACCCGCGCAGCGCCGCCAGCAACTCCGAGGCCCTCGCCGTCGTCCGCGGCCCCGCCGTCGCCGATCTCGCCGCCGCCTGGGAGCGCGACCTCGCGCGCACCGGCCCCGTCAGCTACGACTTCGGCTGGCTCGAGTGGCTGCGCATCAAGGCCCAGCGCATCATCGAGCCGTTCATGTGATCGGCGCGCCGCGCCGATCGGGCTACGCTGGGACCGTGGCCTTGCAGGACTGGCTCGATGCGCTCGACGACCGCAACCGCGACAACGTCGCGCGGACAGCGTCGTATCTCGAGCTGTACGCCTGGACGCGCGCGCATGGCCCCGAGTTGCCATGGCTCCTGATGGCGCACCTGGTGTCGCGCAATGCCGGGTACGGAATGTGCGACCTCGCGCGTCAGCTCGACGGCCCGCGCGGCGCCGATCCGGCGCTCGCGGAAGCGAGTCGCACGCTGTTCCTCCTCCTCGAGCGGGCCAACTGGCTCATCTTTCACGACGCGTGGCACCACGTCCTTCATCACCTGCTCGGCCGGACCGCCGCGCTGGCGAGCCCCCGCACGCCGCGCTTCATGATCGATGCGTGGCGCCGGTACGAGGCGTCGCCCGACGAACGGCGCCTCGTGCTCGACCTGGTCCACAACGAGCAGCACCTGATCGAGCGGCGCGCCGTTCACGAGCCGCGGCTGGCCGCCGGGGCGCGCCTCATCGATCTGATCGAGCGCAGCGGCCGCGAGCGGCCCATCCACTTCCCGGTCGCCGACGCGCCGGCGATCACGATCGGTCGGTTCGCGAGCCTGGCGCACCGGATCGAGGCGGGCCGTCGCATCTTCGATGAGGTGGTCGCCGATCGCGGGCGCCGCGACGCGCTCTTTGCGTGGGCCTCCGCCCATCCGCACACCGGTTCGCGTGCGGTCTACGGCGGCCGAGACGGCCCGACGCTGCGGGAAGCCTGGCCGGTCGAGCGGGTGCGCGCGCTGTGGGACGGCGTCCACGCGCCGAGCTAGCGGCGACGCGAGCCACGCGGCGCCGGCGGGAACGGGGGCGGCAAGGACCCTCGCGCCGCCGAGGCCCGCGGGATGGGCGGCAGCGGCGGAGGCACCGACGCGATCGCCACGCGCGGCGCGGATCCTCTCGCCACCGGCGCCCGCGGCCGCGGGGGCACGGGAGGAGGGAGGGGTGGGGGCACCGACATCATGGCGGGAGGCGGCGAGGGGACCGTGTCGCGATGAGGTCGCCGCCGCCGCTTCGCCGCGAGCATCGTACGGAGGAGCGCGCGGCTGTCCGGCGTGAGCTCGATGAACCGGATCTTCATGCCGGGCTGCCCGCTCGGTCCGCAGGCCCAGACCTCGACGACCTCGCCGATGCCCTCGAGGACCACGGTGCCGTCGACGAGGTGGAAGACGAGGCCACGCTTCTTGCCGGGCAGGAAGCGCATCGGCGTCGGTGTCGCCACGCAGATCGACGACTCGTCGACGAGGCCGGCGCGGCTCGCGATGAACGCGTCGAGCGACCGACAGCGCGTCGTGACATGGATCCTGCAAACCTCGACGTTCGACGGTTGCATGGTGCCCTCCGTTACGCGGGCAGGGGAACGGTCGGCGGTCCGGGCCTGGCCCGATCGTCCAGTGGGCCCGAGCGCGCGCGAGGTTGCAGAAACGAACTGCCGGGCGATATCACGTGCGCGGTGATACAGAGCGCGACGGGACGACCGCCCGATCCATCAGCGCCCTTTCCTCGCGGGTCGCGCCGCGCGCAGGCTTGGGCCGGATGCGTCGACGCGCGCGTGGAGCTCGACGAGTCCGGTCATGCCTCGATAGCTCGCACCGCGCAATCGCTCACCGATGCACCGTCGCTCGTCGGGCACGAGCGCGGCGCGGTCGAAGAAGACCTTTCGAATCGTCCCGCTGGGAGTGACGAGGAGGGTCAGCCCGAACGAGACCGCTCGAGAGGGGTCGAAGCAGGACGCGATGGTCGACGCAGCCTCCTGTCGCGTGAGCGGTCGTTCGGCGCTGGGGGGCGCCGGCGGCCCAGGCGGCGGTGTGGGCGATGCGGGTGCCGCAGCCGGGGGGACCGCGGGCGGTGGCGACACCTGCGACATCGCCGCAACGGCCTTCGCTGCGACGGCTGCGGGCTCGTGGCGGCGGCCGAGCAGGAAGCCGGCGAGCATGCTGGCGCCGGCGATCGCCCCACCGATCACGACCAGCGCACCGGCCGGAGCCCGACGCGACGCGGCGCGCGGCGGGACGGCCGCCGCCGACTCGGCCGGGGAAACTGGCGTCGGGCCCGCCACCGGGCGCGTCAGCGTGGGGTCGGCGTCGGATGCCGTCTCCGGGATCTGCGGTGGGGCTGCGACCGGGTCGCTGTCCGCGGGCGCTTGCAACGGCAGCGGCACCGCGGCTGCCGGAACCGCCGGCCCGATCTCGACCACGACGTCGCGGACCACGAGAGGTCCGCGAAAGATGGCAGCGACCAGCGTCGGTCCCAGAGGATCGACCTGGGACGCGAGAGTCCGGTCGAACGTCACCACGTCGCTGATGACGTCGCGGCTGGCAGGGTCGAAGCGGGCGGCCGGCACGGTCCCGGGCAGATCCGGCTTCCCCGCCGCGGTGTCGACAAAGTGGGCCAGGCGCTCGCGCATCACCCCCAGGTGGGCCCAGCGCTCTTCAGGGACCGGCCACATCGCGCGGACCAGCACCGCGCGCAGGCCTGCGGCGAGGCGAGGAAAGTGGTTCACGCCCGAGCCCATCTCGCCGCGCCGGATCCTCTCGACCTGACGCTCGTCGTCGTTCTCCGCGCCGAACGGGTGGTGACCGGTGAGCCGTTCGAACAGCGCGACGCCCACCGAGAACACCACCGCGCGAATGCCGATCGGATCACCCCGGAGCTGCTCCGGCGACGCATACGCCAGGTCGCCGTCGAGCTGCGCGTCGCGGAGCATCCCGGCCACGCCGCCGGGCCAGCGATTTCCCACCTGCACTCGTTCGAGCACGGCGAAGGCGTGGCGCACGATCGCGATCGAGCGCTCGGGCTCGGGCAGGTCGTCGACCTCGGACCAGGGGGTCACGGACCAGAAGCGGTCGGCGAATGTGCGACCTGCACGCAATGGGGCTGGGCTGAGCGCGCGCATGCAGGCGTGTGGCAGCAAATCGCGCGCCGCCACCTCAGGCGGCGTTTCGAGCGTCATGGCTGGCACGATGTGGCCGCCAACCCGCGTTTCGCGCTCGGTCGAGACGGCCTGGCCGCGACCGGGCTCCGTGCACCGCGATCCGTGCCAGCTCGACACACTGTCCGCTGTCCGGACAATTCCGACGGGTGCTCGCCGTGTGGGTGGCGATGTACGTCAGGCGCGTACGGACAGAATCCTGCAACCGATCGCGATCGCGCCCCCACTGCGCCTCCTGGAGCCGAGGACCCCGCCGGTCCTGACGCTTCCGTCGAGGAGAAGTACATGCGAGTGCCTGCGATCGGGACCGGAGTCCACCGCGCCGACGACCTGGTTCCTGCCCTTCACCTGCGCGCCGCCGTCCGCAGCGACGTCGGCGAGCTCCGGGACACCAATGAGGATGCGGTGCACGTCGATCCGGAGGGCCAGTTCTTCGTGGTCGCCGACGGGATGGGGGGGCACGCGGCCGGCGAGATCGCCAGCGCGCTCGCGATCGAGGTCGTGCGGCGCCACCTCGAGGACGAGCGAGAGTTTCTGATGCGACAGGGGGCGCGCAAGGATGCGGACGGCCGGACCCAGATCCGCGCCGCCCTCGAGCGCGCCGTGCGGGCGGCCCAGCATGCGGTCTACGATCGATCGCAGCGCGAGGCGGACAAGCACCAGATGGGCACAACGCTCGAGGTCGTCGTGATCCTCGAGCGCGAGGTCTTCGTGGCCCACGTCGGCGACAGCCGGACCTACCTGGTCCGCGACGGGGTTGCCGTCCAGCTGACCCGCGATCACACGATGGCGCAGGCGCTGGCCGACGCCGGGCGAAGCGAGGACGTCGAGCAGCCGGGGCGCTTGCGCAACACGCTGTTCAACGTGATCGGTGTGACCTCCGGGGTCCGGGTCGATCACGTTCACCGCGAGCTCGCCCCTGGCGATCGCGTCCTCCTCTGCAGCGATGGCCTCTACGAGTACTTCTCGCCCGAGGAGCTCGCTGCCCACGTGGGGAGCCACGCTCCAGAGGACGCCCTCCTGGAGCTGGTCTACCTGGCCCGTGCTCGTGGCGGCCACGACAACATCAGCGGCATCGTGATCGAGGCGGCGGCGCATCCGCACACGCGGCCGCGGCCGCTGCCGGCGGTGCCGCCGCAGCCGCGACCGAGTCGCGTGTACCGCGCGCCGACGCCCACGCCGACGCCCCGCTCCGATGGGTGGGACGAGGAGACCACGCTTCCGAAGCCCCGACAGAGCACGGCCAGCCTGCACTGGCCGTGGCTGCAGTAGCCGCGGACGGCGACGTCAGCCGGCTTCGCCGTCGGGGCTGGCGATGACGACGACGTATCCGTCGGGATCGCGCAGCCACATTTCGCGATGGGCTGGCGCCGGGTTCACGTGCGGTTCCTCGACGACCTCGGCGCGCAGGGCACGGGCGCGTTCGACGGCTGCATCGAAGTCGTCGACCTCGAACCAGAGCAAGACGCCGTGCCCCGGTCGACTCGCCGTCGCGTCCATCAGGTTCGGATGCTCCTCCACGTCCCACGCGTGGAGCTGGAGGATCAGCTGCCCCTGGTGGAGCAGTCGATCGTAGGAATCCCGGTGCGGGTGGTCCGGTAGCACCTCGGCGGCGAGGAGCTGCTGGTACCAGCGACTGCTGGCCCGGACGTCGCGGACCGCGATGAGCGGCTGGGGCCGAGCTCCGGGTCCGTGTGGAACGGAGGCGCGCGTCATCGCCTGATGATAGCGCGCGCGGCGCTCACCAGAAACGCCACCAGGGCTTCCGCGGCTTCGCGGGCGCGCTCGCTCGCGCGCCGGTCGCCACGTCGATGACCTGGCCCATCGAATCCGTCAGGCGGATCGTGAGCGGCGGACGGTCCTCGGGTTTCAGGAGGTACTTCTGGCGGTGGTGGTCGATGGCGGCGGCGAGAGGCCCCTTGCAGGGGAAGGCCTGGTTCGTCTCCAGATAGTCCGCCGTCCACGTCACGCGGCGTTTCTCGGCCTCGATCTCCCATCGCGGCAGGTCGAAGCCCAGCGACTTCATCACCTCCCAGAAGCCAGCCCCCTGGAGATCGTCGAGCGGAGCGCTCCGCTCGCTCGGAAACGGCGGTCCCACGGAGTACGGCTCCGCGAGCTCGGTCTCGCAGTGGTAGTAGTGACGCAGGATCTTCGAGCCCTGCGCGACGACGCAGTAGAAGGTCCCGCTGACCGTCTCGCCGCCGCAGCCGACCAGCAGCGCGCCGGTCGATGCCGCGATGTCGGCGACGAGGTCGGGCTCCGATCCGGAAATCGCCCAGGACTCGTCGAGAATATAGCCTCGCCCGTCCAGATCGCCGACGGCCAGGTCCCACCCGTCGTCGTTTGCCGACTTGAAGCCGGCGAGCGACGCAAGCGGTCCTTGCTCCACCATGCGAGGAGCGCGCGCCCCGATCTCGGCCACGAGTGCTGCGGCCGACAGCTCGCCGGCGAGGACACCGAAATGCAGTCCCATCGGCGCGCGTCGTAGCACGGCCGACCGCGGCGGGATAGCTCCGGTGAGCGGCCGGGACGCGGCGGCGATTGCCTCGCGAGGGGGCGCTGCGTACTGTCGGCCGGCCCATGCAGCTGTCGGTGCTCGACTGGTTGGCGATCGGCGGCTACCTCGTCATCACGCTCGGGCTCGGGATGCACTTTCGACGACGGTCGGGGCGCAGCGTCGACGAGTACTTCCTGTCGGGACGGCGGGTCTCGTGGTGGCTGGCCGGCACGTCGATGGTCGCGACCACCTTCGCAGCCGACACGCCGCTGGTGGTGACCGGGCTGGTCTATCACCAGGGCGTCGCCGGCAACTGGCTGTGGTGGTGCTTCCTGCCGTCCGGCATGATGACGGTGTTCCTGTTCGCGCGGCTGTGGCGGCGGTCGGGGCTGGTCACCGACGTCCAGTTCGCCGAGATGCGCTACTCGGGCCGGCCGGCCGCGTTCCTGCGCGGGTTCCGCGCCCTCTACCTCGGGTTGCTCATGAACTGCCTCATCCTGGCCTGGGTGACCAAGGCGATGAGCAGCATCGTGGCGATCACGCTCGGGGTCAGCGATTCGACCGCGCTCGCCATCTGCATCTTCTTCTTGATCCCGTTCACCGGGCTGTACGTGGCGCTGGGCGGGCTGTGGGGCGTGCTCTGGACCGACCTGTTCCAGTTCGTGCTCAAGATGGCGATCGTGGTCGCGGTCGCCTGGTACGCGGTCGCCGCGGTCGGCGGCATGCCGGCGCTGCTCGACAAGCTGGCCGCCGCGCGCGCGGCCGCCGGGCCCGGCGCCG
>Ga0075429_100005554_pt1 | contig 10862 bp, 11 predicted proteins | sample RhiMetdeltSRZDD3_FD_75295 | JGI IMG/M metagenome (GOLD analysis project Ga0075429, IMG submission 75295) | Populus rhizosphere microbial communities from Tennessee, USA - Rhizosphere MetaG P. deltoides SRZDD3 | ecosystem: Host-associated > Plants > Roots > Rhizosphere > Soil | place: USA...
GCGCCCAGCCATCGCCGACGGGCTCCACACCGCTCGACGTCTCGCGCAGACCGCGCGAGGCCAGAGCCGTTCACGTGCCGCTGTGCCCCTGCATGAAGCCGAGCGCTGCGACGAAGAGCGGCAGGAACAAGACGAGCCGGGCACCGCGCGCGATTCCGAAATAGGCGAAGGCGGCGGCGGTCAGGACAGTGACCGCGAGGCCCGCCGCTCCCATCAGATAGCGGCGCCGCCGCCCGCGCGATCCGAGATTCGTCACTAAAGGCAGGGCCATCGGGCTCGCGCCTACCGTATCATCGTTGCTATCCGGACCGCCGCGATGCTAGATTCGACGCAACCAGCCGCCGGTTTAGGCGGTCGCAAGCGAGGACAGGAGACCCCCATGGATGGTGCCGCGGCGGCGCAGGCACGCGAGCGGCTGATCCGCTGGCTCGAAGATGGCCGCGAGATGCTGGTGCTGCTGGGGGAGCAGCTCGACTCGGGGCAGAAGGTCGGCGCCAAGCTGGAGCACGCCGAGCGCGACGCCGAGCGGCTGCGCCGTGAGCTGATGGAGTTGCGCAAGGACCTCTCCGAAGCCAAGGATCGCGCGCAGAACAACGAGCACGACAAGCAGCTCGAAGAGTATCGCAAGCTCGTCGAGGAGCTGCGCCAGGCCAACGAGCAGCTCAAGAGCGAAAAGGACGAGGCCGCGCAGGCCTTCGCGAAGCTGCTCGAGACGGTGCAGTCGACCAACCAGATCGCTCAGAAGCTCGGCGTGACGAAGAGTCCGTTCGCACGCGCACCGAGGGAGCCGGCCGCGCCGGCCTCCCCCGCGCCGCACGAATAGTTACTTCCGCATTCCGCGTGTGTCCTTGCGCAGCGTCAGTCCGAGGTGAAAGTCCGTCTTCCGCACCGGATCGGCGTTGAAGACGGCGAACCACAGCGCACGGTAGTCGCGTCCGATCCCCGGCACGGGCGTGCCGGCCGCCGCGAAGCGGCGCACGTCGATCTTGCTGGCCTTGCTCGCCGCCGGCACCGTCGCGACGAGGCCGGCGTCGGATGCCACGCCGTCCACCGTGAGCTTCACCTCGACGCCGTGCGAGTCTCTCAGCTCAGCCTGGATGAGGAAGAAGCGCGTCGTCAGCGGCTCCAGCGTTCCCGTGAACGCGTGCTCCTTGAAGCGCTGGTTGTCGGCGAGGAACCGCTGGGCCCTCTGCTCAGGTTCGCCCAGACGCGACGTCGGCCGCTGGAAGACGCGCGTGTCGTCCTTGGAGTGGATGATGCGCGCCTGCGCCCACGGACCCGGCTCGGGTACCGCGGCCTTCAGCACGTTCCTGATGAAATCCGGATACGTCTCCGTGAGCCGGCCCTGAGCGACGAGATATTCATAAAGCTGCGTGCCCACCGGTTTCATCTGACCCGTCTTGAGGCTGTCGAGCGCGTTGCCGACGCAGCCGGGACTCTGTTTTTCGACGTGCTCGAGAATGATCGAGTAGCCGTACGCGAGCAGGCCCTCCTCGAATTCCGCGCTCTGCTGTATCGGCACCGAAAGCAGATAGGGATATTTCGCCAGCTCGCCCCGCGTCGCTTCGGGAAATGCGAGCGAGCTCTTCCACCCCGACCACCGCGCCCATGCGGCGAGCCACCACTGTGCGGTCTGGTCCGTTCCGGAGGCGTCGCTCAGCGAACCTACCGATTGCTGGGCGACCGGCGAGGGTGTGGTGGCGACGACGACGGGCTCGCGCTCGCGGACGGGCGCCGGCGGTGGCTCATAGGTTGTCGGTGGCTCATAGGACGGCGGCTGCGCGGGTGACGGCTCCTGTGACGGCGCCTGGATGATCGGCTCGGATTCGGCTGCGCGCACCGGCTCGGGCACGCGCATCGCATCCGCGAGACGCACGGGCTCGGGTTTCGCGGGCTCGGGTTCGGCTGCCACGGGCTCGGGCGCGAGTGCCACGGGCTCGGGTTTCGCGGGCTCGGGTTCGGCTGCCACGGGCTCGGGCGCGAGTGCCACGGGCTCGGGTTTCGCGGGCTCGGGTTCGGTTGCCACGGGCTCGGGCTCGAGTGCCACGCGCTCGGGCGCCGCGCGCTCGGGCTCGAGTGCCAGGCGCTCGGGCGCCGCGCGCTCGGGCTCGGGTGCGGTGCCCTCGGGCTCCCGCGCCGGTGGCTCGGGCTCGGGCGCGCGCCGCTGGGGCGCGGCGCGCCGCGGTTGGGCTGTCCGCCTCTGGCCCGGCAGCAGGAGCCGGCGCCGCGCCACGGCCACGGTGATCTGTCGGCCGAAGGCGCGCGCGACACTCTCCTCGAGCGAGGAGAACTTTTGGTCGTCGAGCACCTCGGTGGATTCGAGCATGGTGAGCAGATCGGCGAACGGCTGCGCTCTCGTCGCCAGCGAGCGGACCTGCTCCGCGTCGGTCGCCGCCCGCACGGCCGTCTCGAGCTGTGCGGCCTTGAGCTTGACGGTTACGAGGGGCCCGAAGTTATCGTCGTCCTGGTGGCCGATGCCGTCCACGCGATGGAGCACCGCGACGATGCGGTCGCGCTCCTCCTCGAGCGCGGACTGACGTCGGTGCGATTCGAGGGCCGTGGCCATGGCCGCGAGCACGGGCTCGAGACTGGTGGCCCTCTCCACCACGTCGGGAACCGCGACCCCGAGCGTTTCCGCCGCAAGGATGATCTCGGCACGAAGCTCCACGAACTCCAGACGCGTCACCGCGAGAGCTTCGATCAACGAGTCGGCGGGCGGCGCGCCACCGTCTTGCAGCTCGCGCGCGGCTTCCCCGAGCTTCGCGCCCTGATCGGCGAAGCGACCGATGAGATCGGCCAGCTGACGTGTGAAGGCGTCGAGATCGACGTGCATAGGCAAACGACAAAACGATTCTAGGCGGCCGTGCGTCGGGGTGTCAAACCTCTGCGGTGGCATGCGGCGTGCTAAGGGATAGGTCGTGGCCGGGGTCGACACGTCGCAGGTCGTCTGTTTCGTCATTCTCGCCGTTTCGCTCGTGCTGCTGCTGAACCGAGCGCCTTCGCAACGACGTCTCACGGTGCTGATCGTCCTGGCGCTCTGGCGCGGGCGCACGCCGGGTCAGCCGCGCCCGACGAGCATCCAGATTCCGATTGCGACGAAGAGCAGACCGGCGGCGCGCGTGAGGTGACTCGGAGCGATCGATTCGCCGAGCTTCTCGCCGACGAGCACGGCGAGCAGCGTGGAGGTGGTCAACGCGGCAGCGGCGGCGAGGAAGACCCCGAGCCGGCTGGCGCCGGGCGTGGCCGCAAAACTGAGCGTCGCCAGCTGGGTCTTGTCGCCCAGCTCGGCCAGAAACACGCTCGCAAAGACCAGGGCGTAGGTCTTCATTCGTGGTCTCCTCCGACCTCCATATATAAGGGCGATATAAGGGCGCGCCATCCATATGACGAGCCGCAGTCCCGCCGTATCATCCAGCCATGGGCGACCGGATCGCGCTCTCGATCATCGGCGTGCTTTCGCTTGCCATCGTGGCGGTGGTCGGCTTTCTCCTGCTGGTCCATGACCCCGGGCGCCCCTTCCGCGCCGAGGCCGCCGCGCTCCCCGCGCTCAATGCCGCGCTGAATGCGACGTGCGCGGTGCTGCTGGTCGTCGGCTGGCTTGCGATCCGCCGACGGCGCATCGCCGTGCATCGCGCATGCATGCTGGCGGCCTGCGTCACGTCCGCACTGTTTCTGTGCTCGTACGTCGTGTACCACGCGCTCGCCGGCTCGCGGCCCTTCGCCGGTCAGGGATGGATCCGTGCGGTGTACTTCCCGATCCTCGTGTCGCACGTGGTCCTCGCGGCGGTGATGGTGCCGTTCGTGCTCACGACGGTGTACCGCGCGCTGTCGGGACGATTCGATCGACACGTCCCGATCGCGCGGCGGACGCTGCCGGTGTGGCTCTACGTGTCGGTGACGGGCGTGCTCGTCTACGTGCTCCTCTACCATGTCGGCTGAGCCCGCGTCGGCTGTCCGGCACGACAGGCGCGGCTTCGAGCAGATCCCGTGGCTCTACGACGCGTGCTGCGCGGTGATGGAGCGCCTCGGTCTGGGGCGCTGGCGTCGTTGGCTCGTCGGCGGTGCCCAGGGTCTGACGCTCGACGTGGGCTGCGGGACAGGCCGCAACCTTCCGCTCTTCGATGCCCGAGCGCGCGTGATCGGTCTCGATCCAGCGCGCGAACCCCTGCTCGCCGCACGGCGGCGGGCGCCGGGCGTGCCGCTCGTCCAGGGTGATGCGCAGGCGCTGCCGTTCCGGGAGGGGGCCTTCGACACCGTCATCAGCGGACTCGTCTTCTGCAGCGTGCCGGATCCCGCGCGTGGGCTCGCCGAAGTCCGTCGCGTGCTGCGACGCGGCGGCACGCTGCGCATGCTCGAGCACGTGCGGGCGACCGGTCGTTTGAAGGCGCGCGTTCAGGATCGTTGTCAACCGCTCTGGACACGCCTCAGCGGCGGCTGTCACCCGAATCGTGACACCGAGCGGACGGTGGAGGCGGCGGGCTTCGGGGTTGATCTCGCGACCCGCCGCGCCCGAGGCGATATGCGCCGCTTCGTCGCGCGCCCGCGCTGAGCGGCGGGACGCTTCGAGGGCCCGGTACAATCTGAGCCGTGGACTCGCTCTCCCGTCGGGAGCTTCTCCAGGGCGCTGCCGCCACCGCCGCGGTGCTGGCCACGCCGCTGTCGGCGTGGCCCGCGCCCGAGCGCGGCCGCGTCGTCGTCGCGCGCGAGACGGATCGCGCGAAGGCAGTGGCCGCCTGCCTGGACGCGCTGGACTTCAAGGCATGCAGCGGCCGCGGCGTCGCGGTCAAGGCGAACTTCAACAGCGACGATGCGTTCCCCGCGTCCACGCATCCCGAAACGCTGGCCGCGCTGTTCGGCGCGCTGCAGGCTCGGCGCGCCGGCGCCATCACGCTGGCCGAGCGCTCGGGCATGGGCGAGACGCGACGCGTGCTGGAGCGCACGGGCGCGATGGAGGTCGCGGCGCGCGCGGGCGTCCGCGTCATCGTGCTCGACGACGTCGGCCGTCCAGCGTGGGAATCCTTCCGGGCCGAGCACTGGCCGCAGGGCCTGCACGCCGCGCGGCTCTTCACGGAAGCGCCCTGTGCGGTGCAGACGATGTGCTGCAAGACGCATCGCTTCGGGGGCCACGTGACGCTGTCGCTCAAGAACAGCGTCGGTCTCATCGCCAAACGTCTGCCGGGCGACGCGCACGACTACATGCAGGATCTCCATCGCTCTCCGCATCAGCGCACGATGATCGCAGAGGCGAACCTGACGTGGCGGCCTGCGCTCAACATCATGGATGCGCTCGAGGCGTTCATCGATGGCGGCCCGGAGGCGGGGACCCGGGTCGCGCCCGGCGTGTTTCTCGCCAGCGACGATCGCTGCGCCCTCGACGCCGCCGCGATCGCGCTGCTGCGCCAGCACGGCATGAAGGGACCCGCGGGCAGCGGTCTCATCGCGGGCACCGATCAGCTCGCGCGCGCGCTGACGCTGGGCCTCGGCGCGGCGCCCAACACCGTCGAGGTCGTGCCGGCGTCGCCCGCCGCGGCCGATGTCGCCACGCGGCTGGCCGACGCGCTGAAGCAAGGCTGAGCGGTGACCAAGCGCCCGGCGCCGACGGACGACCTCGGCCGCTACGGCCGACTCGCGGAATACAACCGCAAGCGCCGCTTTGACGTCACCCCCGAGCCGCCGGGACGCGCGGGCAAGACGAAGCCGACGCGCGCGCTCGAGTTCGTCGTGCAGAAGCATCGCGCCAGCCATCTGCACTACGACTTTCGCATCGAGCACGAGGGCGTGATGCTCTCGTGGGCCGTGGCCAAGGGCCCGTCGCCGGACCCGAGCGTGCGGCGGCTGGCGATGATGACCGAGCCGCACCCGATGGACTACAACGATTTCGAGGGCGTCATCCCCGAGGGCGAGTACGGCGGCGGCACGGTGATGATCTGGGATCGCGGCACGTGGGAGCCCGAGAGTCCCGACGTCGCCAAGGCGCTAGCCAAGGGCGATCTGAAGATGCGTCTGCAGGGCAAGAAGATGAAAGGCTCGTGGGTGCTCGTGCGCATGCGCGATCGTCAGTGGCTGCTCATCAAGCACCGGGACGCGTACGCCTCCGCCACCGAGGACCTGACGCTGTCACGGCCGAAGTCCGTTGTCTCGCGCCGCAGCATGGTGGGAATCGCGCGCGCCGCGGGCGCGAGCGCGCGGCAGCTCGAGCAGGCCGCCGGCGCTGATCCGCCGCGCTCGACCGCGAACCCGGCGTGACGGTCGCTCGCGGGCACGGCCGCGGCGCGACGGCGGCGCCTCCGCTCAACGTCAAGCCGATGCTCGCCACACTGGTCGGCGCGCCGTTTCACCTCCCCGGCTGGGTCTACGAGGAAAAGTACGACGGCATCCGCATCATCGCCGAGAAGAGCGGGACGCGCGTGCGGCTGATCACGCGCAACCTCATCGACCGCACCGCGGATTTCCCGGAGATCGCGGCGGCCATCGGCGGGCTGCCGGCGTCGACCCTCGTGCTCGACGGGGAAGTGGTGGTCTTCGACGCCAAGGGGATCTCGCGCTTTCAGCTGTTCGGCGCGGACACGCGACGCCGCCCGGTGTACGTCGTCTTCGACTGTCTGTTCGCGCGCGGTCAATCGCTGACGTCGCGGCCGCTCGCCGAGCGGCGCGCCGTGCTCGAGAAGGAGGTGCGCCCCGTCGGTGTGCTGCGTCTGTCGCGCCGTCTGGCGAGCGACGGGTTGAAGGCGTTCGAGGCGGCGCGCGAGCGCGGTCTGGAAGGCATTGTGGCCAAGGACGCGGCGTCGGTCTACGAGGTCGGCAAGCGATCGACGGCGTGGCGCAAGGTGAAGGTCCGCGCCGAGGAAGAATTCGTGATCGGCGGCTACACGGCGCCGGACGGCGCGCGCGCGCACTTCGGCGCGATTCTCATCGGCGCCTTCGACGACGGCGCCCTGCGCTACGCCGGCAAGGTGGGCACCGGCTTCACGGGCAAGATGCTCGCCGATCTCGCCGAGCGCTTCGCGCGCCTGCGCCGGCCGACCTCGCCGTTCCTCGATGCGCCGCGCATGCGCGACGCGACGTGGGTGGAGCCGACGCTGGTGGCGCAGATCGGGTTCATGGAAAAGACCGGCGACGGCAAGCTGCGCCATCCCGTGTTCCTCGGGCCCCGCGACGACAAGTCGGCGAGCGAGGTGCGGTGGGCGACTGCCCCCGCGCGTTGAGGGGGTTTGGGGGAAGCCGAAGGGGTCCCCCAATCAAACGGTATAGCGCGCGCGGATCTCGTCGAGCGCGCGGCGGCGCGACTCCGCCGGCGACAGGTCGGCGGTCTCGACGACGGCGAGCGCGCCGGCCAGCTCCTCGTCCTTGATGTGCTGCCGCGCCCACGCCGAGTAGTCCTGCTGACGCAGGTGCCACGCCCATGTCGGCTCGTCCACACCCTCGGCGAGCTCCACGAAGCGCACGAGATTCGACGCGCGCAGGTTGAGCGCGCCCGCGGGCCCGCGGAAGTAGAACGAGCGGTCGGGCGGCAGCTCGCCCTCCGTGTACTTGCGCACGTGTCGTCGGTGCTGCACGCGGCGCTTGCCGACGCGAAAGCGTTGGGCACGCGATTGCGTGCCGAGCCACGCGATGGCCGCCTCCCCCTGGGCGAGCGGCGGCCCCGCCAGCGACGGCGGCCGCCCCGAGGCGGCGGCGCGGGTCGCCGCGGTGAACGCCGCCAGCTCGGTGGCCGCGACGGCATTGGGCAGCGCGCGCACGTCCCGTGCGAGCTCGCTCACGTCGAGCGTGCTCATGCAGAAGGACTCCGCGCCGGCGCGCAACAGCTCCGCGACGGGCGAGCCGTCGGCGGGCACGATGTGATGCGCCTCGTCCAGAATGAGCCAGTGCGGCAACCCGGTCGTCGAGCGCACGAAGGCCACCGCGCCGAGCGCCTTGATGGCGTACGCGACCTTTTCCGCTCGCGTCATCGCCGAGAGGTTCAACACGAGGCTGGTGCGCGGCTGGTGCAGGAGCTGGCGCAGCTCGTCCGGCGTCGGGAGCACCCGCTCGTTGCTGCCGCCGAGCACGACGACACGCTCGAGCTCGGCGAACGACTGGTAGTCGCCCTCGGGATCGATGAGCAGCACGGAGCGCCCGCTTTCGACAAGGCGCTCGACGAGCAGGCCGGTCAGCGTCGACTTCCCGCTCGCCGACGGGCCGACGATGAGCAGGCGCGCGCCATGGGGCGAGATCGTCACCGCCTCGCCATCGCCCGTCTCGCCGATCGCCAGACGATGCCGCGCCAACCGCGGCATGAGCGCGGCCAGGTCGTTCACGAGGTGCTCCTGCAGGAACTCGATCACTCCGCGGGCGCCCGGCGCGCGGGTGACGTAGTCGGCACGCTCGCGCAGCGCCGGAATGGCGTCCGCCACGGCGACGGCGCACTCGGACATCGCGAGGAAGGCGTGATCGTTCTCGGCGTCCCCGATCCCCACCATGTTGTGTGCCGACAGCGCCAGCACGGTCAGTGCCTCGTCCAGGCCGGTGCCTTTCGTCACGCCCCCGGGCAGCAGCATCAGCGCGCCCTTGTTGAAGACGAGCGTTCGCTCGACACCGGTGTCGCGGATCGCGGCGAGCGCGGGGTCCGCGTAGCCCTCGGTGGTGGCGATGATGGACGAGCCGAGATCGAACGGCACGCCGCGGCGCCGCAGCTCCTCCACGAGCGCGGGCTCGGGCGCATCGCCCAGCGCACGCGCCTCGCGCGTTTCCGGGAAGTAGAGCAGGGCGCCGTTCTCCGCGACGACCGCATCGAACATCCGATCGACATCGGGGCAGACGCTACGCAGATCGGGAAGCATCCGGCCGGTGACGAGTAAAACTTTGCGGCCGGATTCTCGGACGCGGGCGAGGGCCTGGACGACGTCCGGCGAGCACCGGCCGCCGTCCGCGATGGTGCCGTCGTAGTCGCAGGCGAGCACGTGAACGTTCACGAATGACGTCCCGTGCATTCAACGTACCACGCAGGCGCCGCCGGTCGGTCAACCTCCGTTCTGGGTGGGCGCCAACGCGATCGTTCCCGCCGCGACCAGCCGGTCGATGTCGGACGGCGGGACACCGAGCTCGCCGAGGACCTCGGCGGTGTGCTCACCGAGCCGCGGCGCCGGACGGTGAATCGCCGCCGGGGTGGCGGAGGCGCGCACCGGGAACGTCAACATGCGGGCGGTGCCGTAGCCGGGCTGCTCGATCTCGGCGACGAGCCCCAGGTGCTTGACCTGCGCGTCGGCGAACACTTCGTCGAGCTCGTACACCGGCCCGGCGGCGATCGAGGCACGCTCGAACCGCTCGAGCCACTCGGCGGTGGTCGCGCCCGCCAGCGCATGCTCCACGCGCGCGCGGAAGTCGTCGTAGTGCGTCAGCCGCGCGTCATTCGTCGCGAAGCGGGCATCGGTCGCGAGCGTCGAATCCCCGAGCGCTTTGCAGAACCGATCGTACTGGTCGGGGTTCATCATCACGACCTGGATCATTCCGTCTTTGGTCGGATAGGCCTCCGCGGGCGTCAGGTTGGCGTTGCGATTGCCCATGCGGCGCGGGGCCTGGCCCGTATCGAAGAACTGCGCGACCGGATCGGGCAGCAGGCTCAGCGTCGACGCCAGGAGGTTCACGTCGAGATGCTGCCCGGCGCCGGTGCGAAACCGATGCACGAGCGCCGCGTTCACCGCGCCGAAGGCGCAGAGGGCGGCGGCAAGATCGGAGACGGAGCCTCCGACCCGCGTGGGCGGCTGACCGGGCATACCGGTGAGCGCCATGAGCCCGCTCATGCCCTGGGCGATCGTGTTGTAGCCCGGACGCCTCGCGTACGGCCCCGTCTGGCCGAAGCCGGTGACCGAGGCGTAGACGACGCTCGGATTCGCGGCGCTGACCACCTCGTAGCCCAGACCGAGTCGGGCCGCCACTCCAGGCAAAAAGTTTTCCACGATCACGTCCGCGCGGCGCGCCAGCTCGAAGGCCAGCCGGGCACCCTCCGCGTGCTGCAATTCGACGGCGATCCCCCGCTTGCCGCGGTTGATCGCCGCGAAGGCGGCGCTCATGCCATCCCCGCCGCGCCAGGACCGCAGGTCGTCGCCCCGCCCGGGACGCTCCAGCTTGATGACGTCCGCCCCGAGGTCGGCCAGGAGGGCGGCGCAGTAGGGCCCGGCGATCACCCGGGAAAGATCGAGAACGCGGATGCCCTCGAGCACGCGGATGAGTATAATCGCGCACCGTCTCTGAGGTCTCGGAGGAGCCATGAAACGATTCATTGTCCGACGGATCGCGTATGCCCTCCTTTCGCTCGTCGTGCTGTCCGCGACGATCTTCGTCTTCGTGCGGCTCACGGGCGATCCCTCGGTGCTGCTCGTCGAGCCGGGGGCCAGCAAGGCCGACATCGACGCCGTGCGCACCGACCTGGGTCTCGATCGGCCGCTCCTCGTGCAGTACGCGCTCTTCGTCAAGGGCCTGCTGCGCGGCGACTTCGGCCGCTCGTTCTACTACCGCACGCCGGTGCTCGAGCTCTACTTCGAGAGGCTGCCGAACTCGCTGCTGCTGGCACTCGTCGCCATGGCGTTCTCGCTCGCGATCGGTATCCCGAGCGGGATCCTCGCCGCCGTCCGCGTCAACGGCTGGTGGGACGGCGCGGGGAAGATCTTCGCGCTGCTCGGGCTCTCGATGCCGTCGTTCTGGGTCGGGCTGCTGCTGATCCTGTTCTTCTCGGTCTATCTCGGCTGGCTGCCGTCGTCGGGCTCGGGCACGCCGTGGCACGTGCTGATGCCCGCGTTCGCTCTGGGTTGGTACTTCGCGGCCGCGCACATGCGGCTCACGCGCTCGTCGATGCTCGAGGTGCTCGGCTCCGAGTACATCAAGCT
>Ga0075429_100005557_pt1 | contig 10861 bp, 6 predicted proteins | sample RhiMetdeltSRZDD3_FD_75295 | JGI IMG/M metagenome (GOLD analysis project Ga0075429, IMG submission 75295) | Populus rhizosphere microbial communities from Tennessee, USA - Rhizosphere MetaG P. deltoides SRZDD3 | ecosystem: Host-associated > Plants > Roots > Rhizosphere > Soil | place: USA...
CCACGTCGTTTCCTCCGCGGATGCGACCGATGCTACAGAGCTTCTGACTCCTACTCTGGTGGGACTGACTCCCACTGAACATGCCAGCCTTCGCTGGACGCACTAATGTCTCAAAACTCGGCCCAACAGACTGCTGGCGATGAGCCTATGCCGCACGGTAGTAGAAGCTCAGAAGTCCGCCGAGTCGCTGCCGGCGACGAACGAGACCGCAGGCAGGCTGTCGCCGCAATCGGTCGATAAGCTCGTTGCCGAGACCTTGATGATTGCGTTCCCCGTGATAGTGGGCGACGAATTCGGCCACGGTCCGACGGAGATGGCATTCACCGAGCGGGATCACCTTGTTCAGGCATTCCTCCTTGATCGCGCGGACAAAGCGCTCTGCATACGCATTGCAGTTTGGCGCACGGAACGGCGTCTGCACGAGTCGAACGCCAGCCGTCGTGAGAAAGTGCTGAACGGCGGCACTCCACTTCCGATCCCGGTCGCAGATCAGGATGGCACGCGTGCGGAGCGCTCCGGCAACGGGGTCAGTCAGGTGGCGCATCGTCTGGATGACGAACGCTTCATCCGGGTACGGCGTTGACCCGAGGACGTGGACGCGACGCGTCTGCAGTTCGATGACAAACACCGTGTAGTAGGTAACCAGGCCACGGACAGTCCAGACCTCGGTCGTGAAAAAGTCCGCGGCCAGCAGCGCGCTCCAGTGTGCACGCAGAAACGTGCGCCACTGCAGCGGCCTCTCCCGGCTTGGCGGAATGCCTTGGCGCCTCAGGATTCGCGCGACCGTCGCTCGCGCCACACGATGACCGAGGTTCTTGAGCGCCCCTTGGATGCGCGTGTAGCCCCAACTGGGATTCTCCATCGCCATCCGGACCACGAGCTGCCGGATCTCACCCTGCACGCCCGGGCGTCCACAGCGCAGTGATCCGTACGTCCATTTGCGCGCAATCAACTCGCGGTGCCACCGGAGGATCGTATCCGGTGTGACCAACGACGTGACCTTCGCGAGCACGGGACGGCCCAGGCGCTCGCCGAAGACGGCGAGACGCCGCCGTTCGTCGTCACACAACTGCAGGCGTCGCCCGTGCAGTTGTCGCTTGAGAATCCGATTCTCCTCGCGCAGGAATTCGATCACGTCCCGCTCTTGCCGTTCCATCCAACCGAAGAGCGCTGCGACAAAGAGATGCAACGGAATCACTGCGCCAGTCTACGTCACCCACATCGTTGATCTAGTTTTGAGATATTACGGGCGTCACGCGAAGCAACCTAGCGAGTTCCGGCCAATGCCGCAACAGTACCCTCGGCCTCTCGAATCCTTATTGCCGCTTCCCCGGCGACAATTGAATCTGCCGACCGGCAAAAGTAGTTGAGGTCGCGCAACCGCTCTCTCAGAGCGAGCAGAGGCGGGCTCTATCGACCTGCGCGGAGGCGGATTTGCTGAACGAACGGGTCTTCGCCGGAGTCGCCGCGGATGCTGAGATAAGTGCGATACGACGCAGCAAACACGTTGCTGTTCAGACCTTCCCGCGCGCGACCTTGGTAATAGTAAACACTTGGGAAGTGCCCGAAGGTGGGCTCCTCATCCAGAAACAAAGACAACGTCTCGCCACGCCGTTTGATGCAGCGGTCGAACTCGGAATCGGCCTGTGTAAACAGCCCGGCTTCGAGGTAAGTGCGCCCCAGATCGAAGTGGCCAATCCATGTGTCAAGCAGGCCGTTCGCCTCGGACACGAGCTGTATCGCGCGTCCTGATTCCTGCCCCTTCAAAGCGATCTGGGCCTCCAGGATCTTCGCATAGGCTCGCGGCTCCGGAGAAGGTTCGGAGGCTAGACCGGCCATCAAGACTTGAGACTCGGCCAACTCGCCCGCCTCGGCAAACGCTCGCGCCGCCAGGAATCGGGTCTTGACTTCTTTACTGCTCGCGAGCGCTTCGTGCGCGGCCGCAATAGCCGCCGAATTCTGTCCTCGCAAGAGGTGCGTGAAGGCAACTGCGCCGAACTTTGCGGCTGCTCGATCAGGATTCTTCGACCTCAAATCTTCGGCTGCGCCTTGTTCGAGAATTCGGATGGCGTCAGAAAAGCGGCCTTGATAGATGGCGATGTCGCCGAGCCCGGATGCCGCGAACGACGCACCAAATGCACCGATCTTCGCGAGCTCTTGGTATGTCTTAATCGCGTCGGACAAGCGCTCCTGACCCAATTGGGAGAAGGCAAGTGCGAGAAGGGCGCCAGGGTCGGGTTGCCGCACTCTCTGTGCCTGTTGTTCGCCCGTACGAAAATCGCCGGCATAGTTCGCGTAGAGGGCGAGGTTGACGCGAAATACACTTCGATTGGGCAGGAGTTCCACCGCTTGCCGCATTTCCTCCTGGGCCGTCTGTAGGTCTCGGAGCTTCGATGCACATATTGCGATCTGGTTGCGTGCCACTACGTCGGCCGCGTATCTGTCACGCAGTTGCCCGTATTCCTTCACGCACTGCTGGTAGTCCCCCGTTAATCGATAAAACATTCCGCGTGTTGTGAAGCGCTCGCGCTCATTCATCCCGTCGAGATGACGGAGCGCTTCCTTGATATATCTTTCCGCGTCCTGCATCCGTCCGAGGTTCCGTGAGGCGACCGCGAGCATTTGCCAGCCAACGCCAAATTTGGGGTCCAACTCCACCGCTCTCAGGGCATTCAGTCGAGCCTCCTCAAACCTGTTGTTTGATGCAGCCTCCTGCGACTGAGCGTAGTACTGCACCACTGCAAGAGACATGGCGGATAGACTTGCATTGGCAAACAGCTGGGTCGAGTCCGACACCTCAGCCCCCAACGCTCTGCGAATCACAGTCACCAGTCTCGTAGCTTCCGACACGACACCATCTTTGTTGGATGCCGTCCCTTGAGCGGTGGCAATAACAGCGCCTGTCACCGCCTGAATTGCCTTCACCGCTATCTTGTAGGCGCTCCCTGAAGACTCCAGCGAACCGGATAGCACGACGCCTAAACCCTGTTTAACCGCCATTTCTCTGGCGGCGGACTCGTCGAGTGTGTCAGGAAGGGGAACGCCGAGGCTGCTACTTATACGGGCTCGGTCGTACGCAGTCACGAAACTGGCACCTTCCAAAAGTATTCTCAGCAAGGGTTCGAGTGTGCGATCGAATGCGGGATCGTTCGTACGATTCTGGAAGTCTGAGATGACCACGGACACGGATTCCTGACGGACGGGCGGGTTGGTACCCCCTCTGTACCACCAGGTTCCAGCCACGAGCGTCAGCATCAACGCGACCGCGCCAGCGAGGGCGAGCGTCCTGACAACGGGCTGCGACCCTCTGCGGCCGGGACGGACTGCCTCGATCTCGATCTTGGCGTCGGCGATGCTGTGCAGTCGTTGACGCTGATCCTTCTGCAGACACTGGCGCAGCAGTGTCCGGAGTCTCATAGGTGTGGAATCGGGCAGCGCTTGCCAGTCAGGTTCTCTTTCAAGGACCTTGGCAATGGAGTCGGAGATGGTCTCTCCGGCGAACGGGCATCTGCCTGTGAGCATCTCGTACAGGACACAGCCGAAAGCCCAGACATCTGCGCGGCGGTCCACAGGTTTCCCGCGCGCCTGCTCGGGAGACATATAGGCTGGAGTGCCAAGGATCACGCCAGGCAGACTCGTCGCCGTTGTCGTGATCGTAGGCGATTGCGATGCATCCGCCGACGGCGAGCCGGGCGACTCCATCGCTTTCGCCAAGCCGAAGTCGAGCACTTTTACCGTCCCGTCTGGCCGGACCTTGATATTGGTCGGCTTCAGATCGCGGTGGACAATGCCCCGCTCGTGTGCCGCTTCCAGTGCCTCGGCGATCTGCTTCGCGATCGGCAAAGCATCAGCGACCGAAATCGGCCCTTGTGCGATGCGATCCGCCAAGGTCGCCCCTTCCACCAGCTCCAGCACCAGCGCGGTCGTGCTCGCCCCCTTCTCCAAGCCGTATATCTGCGCGATGTTTGAGTGGTTCAACGCGGCCAGGACCTCGGCCTCGCGCTGGAACCGGGCCAGTCGCTCCGCATCTGCCACCACCGAGGCGGCGAGCACTTTTATCGCGACCGCACGCTTGAGATTTAAGTCGGTCGCGCGGTAGACCTCGCCCATCCCGCCCACGCCGATTTGGGCGGTGATTTCGTATGGACCGAGCCGCGTGCCAGCAGTCAGAGCCACGGCAAGTGGCTGCGATTATAGGAGATGCCATGGCGAGACGGATACGTAACGGTAAACGGCGCAGTGGCTTTCGACTGTCTCAGGGTCGAGTAGAAATATGCTGGGTGACTGATCGCGGTAATCCGACAATCCTGAGCATTCGATGATGCGCTGCATGACGGCCTTTCATATCCCAGACTTCGGACAAATTTCATCGCGCAGCGATCCCACGTTGACGTGGACGTCGTCGAACGCGTCAAGCTTCTCTGAGAATGAAGATTCTGCTGGTTCTCAGGCACGCGAAGTCGAGCTGGAACGATCCGGCGCTTGATGATCATGAGCGACCGCTGAATAGGCGCGGGCGACGGGATGCGCCGCGGATGGGAGAGCTGGTGCGCGAGTACGGGTTGATGCCGGATGTTGTCATCAGCTCCGACGCGGTGCGGGCGCGCCTGACGACTGAGGCGATGGCCGAAGCGCTTCACTATGCGGGAGAAATTCTGGTGGACCAGCGCCTCTACATGGCTAGCCCCGACGACATCCTCTCCCTTCTGCGAGGGGTGCGACAGAACGCGGAGACTGTGATGATCGTCGGACACAATCCTGGGCTCGAGGATCTCGTGGAGCAGCTGACCGGCGAGCGGCAGGACTTGCCGACCGCCGCTCTCGCGCAGATTGTCCTGCCGATCGATCGGTGGCGGGATCTCACATTGTCGACTCGAGGGACGCTCATGGGCCACTGGCGGCCGAAGGAACTGCCTTAGTCGCACTGCCCGGCCGAGATGGGAGACGTCCATACTGAACGAGAACCGCCACTGGGACTGGCGGCCCGCCGCCGAGCGCGTCGAAATAGCCTTGGCGACAAGGAAGGATGGTCAGTTCAGTTGCACGGCGTGTTTATCGCGTGTTGTGGCCCGTTACCCCATGACGCAATTCGACGGTCTCTGGCGTAATCCAGGCTTCCTGCGCTTCTGGGCAGCCGACACGGTCTCCGTGTTCGGGTCTCTCATCACCCGCATTGCCCTGCCGTTCACAGCCATCCTCATGCTGGATGCCAGCGCCTTCGAGATGTCGTTGCTGGTACTAGCTGATCTTCTGCCGTCGTGCGTGGTGGGCCTGCCCGTAGGCGTTTGGGTGGACCGACAGCGACGGTTGCCACTGATGATCGCCTCGGACGTGATGCGGGCGGCGGTTCTGGTCTCGATACCGATTGCTGCTGCGTTCGACGCGCTCACGCTGCCGCAGCTCTACGCCGTCTCGTTCGTTGCCAGTGCGCTGACGATGTTGTTCAACGTGGCGCAGATCTCAATCCTGCCGGCGTTGGTGTCGCGCGACGATCTCCTCGAGGCCAACAGCAAGACCTCCGCCACTCAGTCCATCTCGGAGATCGGCGCCTTTGGCATCGGCGGCTGGCTGGTCCAGTTGCTTAGTGGCCCAGGCGCGATACTTATCGATGCCGTGTCGTTCTTGGCGTCTGCCGTGTTGCTGCGTAGCGTGGCCGTAAACGAGACGGCGCCTGCTACGGAGGCCCGCTCCGCCATGCGACGGGAGACTGTCGCGGGCCTTAGCTATGTGTGGCACCAGCCGCTGTTGCGGGCAACGGCCCTGGCCTCGATGGCTCTGTGGTTTGGCTTGGGCATCTTCGGGACGATCATCAGCCTGTTCGCACTCCGGGAGCTGGGCTTCGAAGCCGGACCCCTGGCGACGATCTTCGCCGTCGGGGGCGTCAGCTCGCTTTTGGGCTCCGTCGTTGTCAGACCGGTGACTCGCGCATTGGGTGTGGGTCTTGCGATGATCGCCGGGCTGCTCGTGGCGGGACTGCTATTGCTACCGTTGGTGGCGGCGCAAGGGCATGGCGCTTGGGCTGCGATTTGCCTGCTGGTCCAGCAGATGGGGGATGGCGCGGTGCTGGTTTTTCTGATCAACGAGGTGAGCCTGCGTCAGGCCATCGTTGCGCCGGGCCTCATGGGCCGCGTTAACTCAAGCGCCGAATTTCTGCGTTCGATTACGCGCCTGTCTGGTGTCCTTATTGCGGGCGTGGCAGGTGAAATCATCGGCCTCAGAGCTGCGCTGGGTCTGGGCGGCGCCGTCGTCATCCTTGGCGCCGTCTTCCTCGCGCTGACGTCGCTCCGGTCTCTGAAAACCTTGCCTGCCCGCGCGACACGGCCTTGAACGGCTGAAGTGCACGTGCGTCCGCCTGAACGAGCAGGCCCCACCCACTCATTGGAACTCTGCGCCGTGCGATGCGTACGCGCTCGAACCGTCGGCAGCCTTCAGTTCCAAGTCAGCGGCGGATAGATAACGTGTGACGGCGAAGTGGCTTTCGATTCTGACTGGCCAGATAGAAATACCCTTGGCGACTGCTCGGTTACCTATCGACTTCATCGCCCGTGAGGCGCGTTTTGCGCGAACGCTTATACCCGCAGGAGTCGTGTGTCCAGCCCGTCATGGGTCAAGCGCTGCCTGCCAGTTCATACGCACGGTCAGCGCCAACCCCTGCGCGGCATCCGACGCGGCGGTCAGGGCCAGGATGCGCCCGTCCGCCGCGACGTCGTACGGATATGGATGGACGGCGGGTGGATCCACCAGTCGCATGATCACGCGTGGCGAGCCCAGTTCCACCGAAGAGCCGATCGTCCGAAGGGGAACGGCCACCAACTGACCGTCCGCTGCCCGATAGAACAGCTCCCGACCGTCCCGGCCCCAACGTGGATAGCTGCCTCCGCCGCTCGACACGAGCCGCCGGGTGCGCCCGTCAGGGAAACTCTGCACGTACACGTCTTGGCGTCCGGATTCCTCAGACGTGAACGCCAGCCACCCGCCGTCGGGCGAGAACTGCGGGTGGAACTCCGTGAACGATGAATCCAGAAGCGGCACCGCCTTCCGCTCGCCCTTCATCGTGAGCAGGAAAACGTCGTTCGAGCTCTCGGGAGTCTGTCCAGTGAACGCCAGGTACTGTCCGTCCCGGGACCAGTCACTCGTGAACACGCGCGGACGATTCGTCAACAACGTGTCGACCTGACCGGCCCCCCGAGCGCTCGCCGCCAGGAGTTCCGCCCCGTTGAGAGAGGAGAAGGCCACCTGCTGGCCATCCGGCGACCATGAGCCATACCAGCCTTGCCCCCCGGAGGTGATCCGGCTGCGGGCCCCGCGAGTGAGATCGACACGCCAGAGGTCCCCGTTTTCCCCATCCCTGATGGTGACCAACGCGTCGCTGCCGGCAGGCGATAGCCTCAGTCCGATGTACTGCGCTGTTTCGCCCACGCCGCCAAGCGGGGCGCCATCAGGTCCGAACCAAGCCAGCCGAAAGCGCGTTCCTCCTGTGCCGTATAGGAGTGTGCCATCTTTCGAGACGGACATGCTCGCCCGATTCGTCCCCGAGAAGGAAGCGACGTCCTCCGTGTCAGCGATCGGGCGAGGCGCTCCGACCAGCTGAGCCGAAGCGGGATCGAAGAGCTGGGCAACCAGCGTGTCGCGAACGACCCCGAGCAGGTATCCGCGGTTGACTCCGGGGAGTGGGAAGTACCTGACCTCGGACGGCCCTTGGACGACTCGCTTCGTGTTACCAGGATGATCGAGCGTCGTGAGGTATGCGCCAGGGTTGTCTCCCGAGATGTAGTAGAGAAGAGTGCGACCGTCCGGCAGGAAGTCGGGCCATCGATGAGTGGTTTCCCCGTCTGCTAGCGTGGTGAGCTGTGATGGCGTCCCGCCTGAGGCGCTGACTCGCCGTAGCGGACTGGAAGCATTTGGACTGAACACAATCGTGCCGTCGGTGTTCCACGTGCCGCCCCTTGGATCGGGTGCTTGTGCCAGGAGGACGGCCGCTCCCCCGGCTACATCGATGCGTCTCAAGTTGCCGTTCGCGAAGAAGCCGACCGCGCCGTTATCTGGCGACCAGAACGGAAGCTTCGCCCCATCAGTGTCCTGAAGCTCGCGAGAAACCAGCGAGTCGAGCGTGCGAATCCACAGCCGCGGCGTTCCGTTGGTGATCGCGACGAATGCGACGCTCCGGCCGTCTGGAGAGATGACGGCGCCGCCGAGCGTCGGAGAGAACTGGAAGTCGGCCCGCGCAGGAGGCGTCAGCTGGAAGCTCACACGGCGCGACTCGACTTCCGGCTTCAGCCAGGTTGCATAAAGTGCGAGGGCGAGCGCCGATGCAACAGCGAACCCCGCGATCGACGCGAAGGCCACTGCTTTCCAGCCCCTGCGTACCGTGCCGGCAGCACCCGGCGTTTCTTCTACCAGATCGAGGGCGTGCCGAATGTCCCGTGCGGTTTGCCATCGCTCGCTCGGGTCTTTCGCCAGGCACTTCTGCAACACGCGATCGAGTGCCGGCGGTGCCACGGCAGCCGCCGAGGGAGTTTCGCGCTCGATGATGGCGGCAATAACACTGGCCGCATTCGCGCCGTCGAAGGCGCGCCGGCCCGTCAGCATCTCGTACAGGACGAGGCCGAACGAGAAGATGTCACTACGCGCATCTGCGGGCTTGCCTTGGGCCTGCTCCGGAGACATGTAATGCACCGTCCCCAGGATCATGTGCTCGCCGGTCAGCGTCTGCTGCCGCGTAGGCGATTCGGAAGGCGTATGAGTCAGGCTCTGAGCCATGGAGATGGCGGCCTCACTCGTACCGACCTTTGCCAGTCCGAAGTCGAGAAGCTTGACCCCCTGCTTCGTCACCAGGATATTGCTAGGCTTCAAGTCCCGATGCGTGATGCCCTTGCCGTGCGCCGCGTCGAGGGCCGACAGGATTTGTGAGGCGAACTCCAGCGCCCGCGCAAGCGGCAGCGGCCCCGCCAATGGCTGGCCGTCGACCAGTTCCATGACGAGGTAATCTGGGCCGACGTCGTAGAGCGTGCAGATGTGTGGGTGATTGAGCGCCGCTACCGCACGCGCCTCGCGCTCGAAGCGAACGCGCGTATCGGGATCTTCAGCGAGGGCTGCGGGAAGCATCTTGATCGCGACGGTGCGATCGAGACGGACGTCCCGGGCTTTGTACACCTCGCCCATCCCGCCCGTGCCGATCAGGGCCGCAACCTCGTACGGGCCAAGAACTGCGCCCGGATTCAGAGGCATGACAAAACCACAGTCAGTATACGAGGAACTGACCCTTGGAATGGATAGGTCCCGCAAAACGGCGCACTGTTTTCTGATCGGTTGCGGCGCCGATAGAAATACCCTTGGCGACTGCTCGTTACCAACCAGTGGTTGGACGCTGTGCACGGGGGATCAGCAGCAACTAGCGCGGCCAGTGTTCGCGGCCAGGGGCGTTCAACATCGCAGCGATTCGCCGGTGTTAAAATCCGCGCGCAGCAGGACATGCACCATACGTTCGTCGGACCGTCGCGTGTGGACACCAACGTCGTGACGGTCAACTTCATAGGTCGTTAGACAGTCAGATGGACGGACTCATGAAGGTTCCGGCAGTTCTTCTCTTCTGCTTGGCACTTGGTGCGCCGACTGCCGCGCAATGGCTGAAGCATCCAACTCCCCGGATCCCCCGAACGCCGGACGGTAAACCGGATCTGACAGCCCCATCGCCGCGCGACGCCAATGGGAAGCCGGATCTGTCCGGGATATGGGTTGGCGTAGATCTCGTGTTTCCAATTCCCGACGAAGCGCTCACCGCGCAATCCAAGGCTTTGTTGCGGGAGCGGCAAGAGAACTACGGCAAGGATCGGCCGTCTTACCAGTGTCGACCCAGGGGACCTGAGCCGATCGCCGGATGGAGGCGCATCGTCCAACAGCCAAACCTTACGATGATCCTTCACGACACCCTTACCTACCGCGTCATTTTCACCGACGGCCGCGTCCTCGAGTCCGATCCCGAACGCACCTGGATGGGATACTCGGTGGGTCGGTGGGAGGGGGACACGTTCATCGTCGACAGCTTCGGTTTCAACGATCGGACCTGGCTGGACTGGCGCGGTCTGCCGCACACCGACGCGCTTCGCACGACGGAACGGTATGAGCGTCGCAACGTCGGGCAGATACATGTAACACTGACCGTTACAGATCCAGGCGCATTTTCGGAATCCTGGACGACCGAGTACGATTTGCAGCTTCGTCCGGATACTGAGATCCTCGAGGCCGTCTGCGAAGACAAGAGTCGGTTCATTGGACGGCTATCGGAAGTGGAGCAAACCTCCGTCGTCGTTCCTCCCGCTACATTGGCAAAGTACGTTGGCGTGTACAGCGGGATGTGGGGTCCGACAATGAGGACCGTCCGGATTCGTCTCGAGACGGGCACGCTGCATACGAACGGCGTCGTGCTCGGCGAGGACGTCAGACTTGTTCCGACCTCCGACAATTTCTTCATGGGCACGAACGGTCTGACGTACGAGTTCGACGCCGCCGCCAACCCTGCCGCGTTCGTAGTGGAACGTCACGTGTCAGGTGATTGGAAGTACTCGCGTAGACCAGCAGAAGCAACCGATCAGAAGTAGTCTGAATCCTGTGATCAATCGATTGATGTTGCGTCGGGTTGATCGTGATTCCGCTCACGACGGCAGTTAACATGCGAAGGGAGTCGAGCACGCCGTACACATGTGGCCGGCGCTATTCGCAAGTTAGGTCTCGAGTAACGGCCAAGGGACTTCCGATGCGGCGCCAGTCGGTTGAAATACCCTTGCCGACTACACCGGAGGAATCCAGAGAACTGAGACTCGGGTCGGCAGAGGCCGGACGCGCGTGAGAGGTTCAGTTCGTC
>Ga0075429_100005563_pt1 | contig 10856 bp, 5 predicted proteins | sample RhiMetdeltSRZDD3_FD_75295 | JGI IMG/M metagenome (GOLD analysis project Ga0075429, IMG submission 75295) | Populus rhizosphere microbial communities from Tennessee, USA - Rhizosphere MetaG P. deltoides SRZDD3 | ecosystem: Host-associated > Plants > Roots > Rhizosphere > Soil | place: USA...
CGCGCAGGGCGTGGCGCATGCCGGGGCGTGCGGGGTGGAGGACGAGCAGGCCGGGGCTGCAGACGCGCCGACCCGGTTCCTCCGCGCCCTCGATCCCCACCCCGGCCCTGCCCCAAAGGGGCACGGAGGCAGTCGCGCCCTCGGCGTGCGCGCCCAGCTGGAAATGCAGCGCGTACGCATGCTCCGTCGGCGCGCGCAGCCAGTCGCTCACGATCCAGTAGCGCCGGTCGACGAACACGATGCAGCGGTCGTGCACCGCGTCGTACGCGTGGCTCGACGCGCGGCCGTGCAGCAGGTCCAGGCGCGCGCCGTGCGCGCGCTCGCGCAGCACGGCGTCCGGCGCGGGCCCGCCGATGGCGTGGCGCACCGAGCCGGGCGCGTGGCGCGAGGCGTCCTTGACCGGCTTGCGCACGTAGCGCGTCTGCGGCTGCGCGTCCACGCACACCGTGTTGTGCGCCGCCGTGCCGCGGAAGTGCACGCGCCAGTTGGTGTCGCCCGCCTCGCTGTAGGTGTAGCGGCCGGGGTCGACCACGAGCGAGCGGCCGAAGGCGGCCAGCTCGAAGGCGAGGCAATCGAAGTGGCCGTGGTTGCCCTCGCCGAGCGGGCCGCAGTCGAACACCAGGTACTGCGCCCCGGCGTCGAGCCGGCCGGCGGCGTCGGCCCAGCGGCTGCGCACGACGTGGTAGCCGCTCGCGTCGAAATGCGCGACGCGCTCGCGCGGGGGCGTGCCGTGCGCGCCGCGCGTGGCGACCCAGCGCCAGTCGTCGCGGCCGAAGAGGTCGGCGCCTTGCTGCAGCAGGTCGAGGAAGCCGCGCGCATCGCCGTCGGAGAGGCTGGGCGCCACGCCGTCGGGCTTGTGCACGTGCAGGCTGAAGCCGAGGCCGCGCTGCAGCGCCTCGTCCATCGCGGCCGGCACCTCGACGCCGTTCAGCGCCGCGAGCCGGCGCACGTTGAGGTGGTTCTTCAGGACCAGGTGGTGGTAGTCGGTCGAGAGCTCGCAGTGCACGCCGTCGGCGAGCAGGTCGCTGCGCATGTTGGCCGCGGTCTGCTCCAGCGCGAACGCGCGCCAGTGCGCCGCGCGCCGCATCTCGGGAAACACGACGCCCGCGAGGAAGATGGCGTGGAGCTCGAGCGTGCGGTGGTTGCGCTTGGGCGTGAGGTTGGCGCACAGGTGCTCGACCTGCTCGTGGATCGACGCGAGCAGCCGGCGGTGGAACGCGGGATCGACGAGACCGCGCGTGTCGCGTGCCGGATGGGTGACGAAATGGTGGTAGCTGTAGATCCAGTTCTGCACGCGCCGGCCGGTCACGTCGGCGGCGATGAAGCCGGGCGGCGTCACGCGCATCCAGCCGTCGACGAGCGACTGCCAGCGCGCGGCGCAGCGCGCGTCGCCGCTGCGCGCCCAGGCCATGCCGAGCCCGACCGCGTAGTAGAACTTGTGCAGCAGGATGTGCCACTCGACGTCGACGCTCGGGTTGACGAGCCAGTCGATCGGGTCGGCGAGCGCGTGGGTCTCGTGGTTCAGCTCGAAGCGGCCGGCGAGCACGCCGTCGATCTTCGCGGGCGTGGTCTCGTCCGCGTCGGCCACGGGGTAGTAGCGCACCGCGCGCGGCGCGCGGAAGTGGGCGAGCAGGGCGTCGTCGTCGAGCGCGTCCCAGGGCGGCAGGAAGATCGAGGCCGCCGTCGAATCGCCGCGGTCGGACCGGCCGGCGTGCCCATCGACAGGGCCGGTCCCGGGCGCGTCGAAGGGCTCGGGGCGAGCGGGAGCAGGCGCGAGCGCCGGCGCGTCCAGGCTCATGCGCATTGCTCCGCCATCCGCCGCCGCAGCTGCTCGACGAACAGGTCTCTCAGCGCGAGCGTGGTGCGGCGCGAGTCGAAGCGCTCGCAGATGCGCGCGCGGCCGGCCTGCGCGAGACGCTGGTGCAGCGCGCGGTCGGTGAGCAGGCGGCGCAGCGCCGAGGCCAGCGCGGGGGCGTCGCGCGGCGGCACGAGCAGGCCGTGCACGCCGTCGTCGATCATCTCCGGGATGCCCGAGATGTCGGTCGACACGACGGGCACGCCCATCGCCATCGCCTCGGCCAGCACGTTCGGGAAGCCGTCGCGGTCGCCGTCCTCCATCACCTGGCACGGCAGCGCGAACGCGTGCGCGCCGCGGTACACCTCGCGCAGTTCGTCCTGCGACATCGGGCCGTGCAGCGCCACCACCTGCTGCAGGCCGAGCCGCTCGACCTGCGCGCGGATCGCGTCGGAAGCGCTGCCGCGCTCGCCGACGATCGCGCAGCGGAACGTGAGGCCCTCGCGCGCCAGCAGCGCGCAGGCGTCGACGAGCCGGTCGAAGCCCTTCTTATCGACGAAGCGGCCCACCGCCAGGATCAGCGGCGCCGCGCCGGGGGCGCGCGGCGCGGCCGGCGCGAACCAGTCGGTGTCGAGCCCGTGGTAGATGGTGTGCACGTCGTGCGGCCGCGCATGGCGCGCGCGCAGCACGCCGGCGTTGGCGCAGGTGCAGGTGGCGACGAAGCGCGCCGCGCCCAGCTTGCGCTCGAGCAGCCGGCCCGGGTTGAGCTCGGGCTGGTAGATGTCCTTGGCGTGCGCGGTGAAGCTGAACGGGATGCCGGTGAGGCGGCTCGCGAACCACGTGATGGTGGCCACGCCGTGGCAGAAGTGGCCGTGCAGGTGGCCCACGTCGCCGGCGCGCTCCACGTCGTCGGCGATGCGGCCGGCTTGCAGGAACTCCTTGAGGAACACCTTGCGCAGCCGCCAGCCCGCCTCGTCGCGCGGGCGGTAGCGCCAGCTCAGCGCCACCGCGCTCGCCAGCGTGCCGAGCCAGCGCACGGGATGGCGGCATGCCAGCGCGGCGTGCGCGCGCCAGAACGCCGGCACGTTGGCCACCAGCCAGCGCGGCAGCGTGGTGCCCGACAGCGACGTCGCGTCGGGCAGGTAGGTGAGCGGCGCACGGATGGCGCACACCACGGGATGCACCTTGTCCTCCTTCTCGCGCTTCACCGAGAACAGCCGCAGCGGCATCCCGGCGCGCTCGAGCTGGTGGATCTCGTGCGCGATGAAGGTCTCCGACAGGCGCGGGAAGCCGTTCATCACGTACGCCACGCAGCCGCGCGCGTCGCGCGCCCCGGTGGCCGAGGCGGCCGCGGCGGCGCGCGCGGCGACGGCGGCGCGGGCGGTGTCCAGCGATTCGGACGGCATGCTCACGTGTTGGCCTCCATGTACAGCGACGCGGGCAGCGCGGCGGCGGCGGCCTGGCGGTCGCGCGCCAGCAGGCGGGTCAGCAGCCCGAGGTTGCGGTCGTTGTCGAAGTGCTCGGTGACCGTGCGGCGCGCGCGGCAGCCGAGGTCGGCGCACAGGCTCGGGTGGTCCAGCAGGCGCGCGATCGCGTCGGCGAGCGCGGCCGGGTCGTCGGGCTCGACCAGCAGCCCGTTGCGCCCGTGCACCACCAGCTCGGGGATGCCGGAGACGTTCGTGGCCGCCACCGGCAGGCCGGTGGCCATCGCCTCGAGCAGCACGTTGGGGATGCCGTCGCGGTCGCCGTCGGCGGCGACGCGCGAGGGCTGCACGTAGACCGCCGCGCGGGCGTAGCGCTTCAGCACCTCGTCGCGCGCCAGCTTGCCCGCGAGGTGCACGCGCTCGGCGAGCCGGCGCGCCTCGATGCGGTTCTGCAGCGCCTGGCGCTCCTCCCCGTAGCCGACGATCTCGCACAGGAAGTCGCGGCCGCGGTCGCGCAGCAGCGCGCACGCGTCGACCAGCGTGTCGAGGCCCTTCTTCTCGCGCAGCCGCCCCACGTTGAGGATCAGCGGCACGTCGGCCGGCTTGCAGCGCACGCCCGGATGGAAGCGCTCGTGGTCGATGCCGTGGTACATGCGGTGCACCTCGGCGTCGGGCGCGATGGCGGCCAGCGTCTCGCGGTTGGACTCGGTGCACGTGACGGTGAAGCGCGCCGCGCGCAGCTTGCGCCGCAGCGCGTCGCGCGGCGACAGGTAGATGTCCTTCGCGTGCGCGGAGATCGAGAACGGCACGTCGACCAGGCGGCTCGCGAGCTCGGCCACGTCGGACGGGCTGGAGATGAAGTGGGCGTGCAGGTGGTCGACGCCGTCCTCCGCGAGCTGAGCGGCGAGCCAGCCGGCGCGCATGAAGTCGCGCAGGCCGCTCGCGCCGCGCCGCGCCGCGTGCGCCAGCGCGCCCAGGTAGCGGCGCGGCGCATGCGCCAGCAGGCGGGCATGGCGCGCGGCGAACGCGCCGGCGTGGCCGCGCAGCGTGTCGGGCACGCGCACGAGCGGCGCGCGCACCTGCCGCACCTCGGCATGCGCGACGTCGTCGGTCGCCTGCGCCAGCGAGTACAGCCGCAGCGCGATGCCCTGGCGCTCGAGGCCGAGGATCTCCTCGAGGATGAAGGTCTCGGAGAGCTTGGGGAAGATCTTGACTAGCACGCCGAGGGGGCGGTGCCGATCGAAGCGGGTCTGTGCCATGGTGCAGCCGTGGGGTGAGGGTCGTGGCGGGGGTGCGGGCGCGCCGCGGCGTGCGGGCGCGGCGCCGGCGCCGGCTCGGACAGGCCGATCAGCTCGAAGAGCGCGGCGGTGGTGCGCTCCAGGCCGTCGAGCGCGCGCAGGCGCGCGGGCGCGGCCGGGCCGCGCAGCGCGGCGAGCTCGGCCTGCACGGCGTGCCGCAGCGCCTGCGGCGCGAGCTGCGCGGGATGCAGCATGTGCACGAGGCCCGCGGCGGACATGCGCTGCGCGCGGATGAACTGCTCGAGGCCCGGCTTCATGCGCGGCACGAGCACGGCACGGCGGCCGAGGGTGAGCAGCTCGCACACCGTGTTGTAGCCGCCCATGGCCACCACCACGTCGGCGGCGCCCATGAGCGACATCATGTCGTCGCTGAAGTCCTGCACGGTGGCGCGCTCGATCGCCTGCGCCGCGCGGTGCACGCCGGCGCGCACCGCCTCGGCCATCTCGGGACCGCACACGATGTGCGTGCGCGGCCGCTGCGCCGCGGGCGTCGCGGCCAGCGCGGCGACGGCGGTGTCCACCAGCGCCTGGCCGTCCTCGCCGCCGCCCGGCGTCACGAGCACCAGCGGCTCGCCGCCGCGCACGCCGAGCTCCCGGCGCACGTCGTCGCGCGCGCGGCGGCCGGCCTGGCGCGCGATGTAGCCGCAGAACGCCACCTTCGCGGCGGCGAAGGGCGGGAAGCCGTACTCGTGGCGCAGGTCGAAGATGTCGGGCTCGCCCACCACGAGCACCTGGTCGTAGTAGGCCTCGATGGCCTCGAAGCACCCGTTCTTGCGCCACACGCGCGAGGTGGCCTCGGGGCTGTCGAGGATGTCGCGCAGCAGCAGCACGAGCTTCGGCCGGCGCTCGCTCTCGGCCAGCGCGGCGAGCGCGCCGGAGAGCTCGTCCTCGACGCCGAACGGCTTCTTGTCGACCAGGATGAGGTCCGGGTCGAAGTCGGCGATGGCGCTGCGGATGATGTTGGCGCGCAGGCGCACCGTGGCGGCGAGCGAGAGGTCGAGGAAGCGCGCGCCGTACTGCCCGTCGACGTTGCGCGACAGGCAGGGCAGCTTCACGTAGTCGATGCGCGGCGGGATGCGGAACGCGTGCAGCATCGGCGAGCCGGTGATCACCAGCACGGACACGTCGGGCGACGACTGCACGAGGTGGCGCGCCACCTCCAGCATGCGGCGGATGTTGCCGAGGCCGAAGGTGTCGTGCGAGTAGACGAGGATGCGCTTCATGGCGTGCAGGCGCGGCGCGCCAGCAGCGGCATCACTTCGGCGCTGCGCCGGCGCAGCAGCCCGGAGCCGCTCGCGAGCCCGTGGCGCACGCATTCGCCCGCGTAGGCCGCGTCGCGGCGCAGGCGCGACAGGTCGACCCACCAGCCGTGTCCGGCCATCAGCCACTTGAAGTCGACGAGATCGACCAGCGCATCGCGGTCGGGGTCCGGGGAGCGTTCTTGCAGGGGATTCATTCGGCACTCCTGTCGCGGGATTCGCGCGGGGATGACGGACAGAGGCCGCCTCGAAGCGCGAAATACGTCAGGGATGTGAAGGTGTCCCGTCCACGGGCGAATGGCGCGCGGGGCTTTCTCCCCATCGGGGGAGGGCGGGGTGGGGCCGGCAACCGTGACGGCGCACGTCGGCTCGCACCCGGAGGGGAGGGAGGCCAGCGCAGAGGGCGAGGAGCGTGCGCGGCAGCGAGCCGGCCGCGGCTGTGGTCGCGCGTGCGGCGCAGCGCATCGACGTGCCGCGTGCGTGCGATGAAGAGGCCTTCGGCGTGCGCATGCCAGGCGGCGAGTTCCAGTCCCTTCGCCCTCAGCCTGTCGAAGGGCAGCGTGGCAGTGAGAGACCGTTCGGGCTGTCGGCGACGAAAGCGATTGCCGAGCCGACCCACGGATGCTGCCTGCCCCCGCCCCTCACCCCGCCCTCTCCCCGCAAGCGGGGAGAGGGAGCAAGACCGGCCTGCCGCGCGCGTTTCCAGCGGCAGACGTCTGGCGCCGGCGCGCTCTCCCCGCAAGCGGGGAGAGGGGGCAAGACCGGCTGCCGCGCAGGCTAGCGGCAGGCGCCCGGCGCCGGCGCGCTTCCCAGCGCCGCCGCCGCGTCGAGCTGTTCCAGCGCCGTCGCGCACAGGGGCGACGCCGCGCGTTCCAGGCGGCGGGCCACCGCGTCCGGCCCGAGCGCCGGCTCGGCCGCGCGCACCAGCGCGGCGACGCCTGCGACCAGCGGGCTCGCCATCGAGGTGCCGCTCCACGTGCCGTAGCCGCCGCCGGGCACGGTGCTGGTGAGGGCTTCGCCCGGCGCCGCGAGGTGGACCCAGGAGCCGAAGTTGGTGAAGTCGGCGAGGCGGCCGTCGCTGCGGCTCGCGGCCACGGCCAGCAGTCCGTACGCGCCTTCGGCCGCGGGGTACTGGCGCACGGTGCCGCCGTCGTTGCCGGCCGCGGCGACCACCACGGCGCCGCTCGACACGCCGCAGCGCGCGCGGTCGTCGTTGTAGCCCGCGTCGGAGACGTCCTCCGCGGGATCGCCCGCGCCGTCGAAGGCCGTGCACGCGGCGAGCTTCGCGATGGTGTCCAGGAGCTTCGTGCGGTCGGTGCTGCCGAGGCTCAGGTTGATGACGTGCGCGCCGTCGTCGGTGGCCGGGTTGGCGTCCGGATCCACCGCGTGCAGCATGGCGTCGGCGAGCGCCCAGGCGTTGCCGCGGCCGCCCGCATCGAGCACGCGCAGCGGCACGATGCGCGCGCCCGGCGCGGCCAGCGCGACCAGCCCCGCGACGTGCGTGCCGTGGCCGAACCCGGCGTCCGCGGGCGTGCCTGCCTCGGATGGGTCGTCGTCGCCGTCGACGAAATCGCGCCCGGCGGCGAGGCGGCCGGCCAGCGCTGGATGCGCCCGGTCCACGCCGGTGTCGAGCACCGCCACGCGCACCCCGCTGCCGACGCTCAGCGCGTGCGCGGCGGCTAGGCCGATCGCCTGCGGCGCCCATTGCGCCGCGTACGCGGCGGGCGTGCCGATCGCCCAGGCGCCGTTCTTGCGCGCCTCGGGGGCGCTGTGCAAGGGGTTGGCCTCCGCGATCAGCACGTCGGGCTCGACCCCCAGCGCGCCCAGCTTGTCGCGCACGATGTCGGCGCCGGTCACCTTCACGCGGTAGATCGGGCGCGCGCCGGATTGCGCCACGAGGCTGAGCCGGTGCTTCGAGAGCAGCGGGCCGAGCGCGGCGGCGCTGCGCAGCTTGAGCAGGATCTCGCCCGGCATCTCGGGGTCGGTGGCCGGGCGCGCGTGCGCCGCGCCGAGCGCGATCAGCCCGGCCGCGAAGGCGCGCCGGGCACGGCAGGAGCGAGGACGGAGGAGCGTCATGATGAGTCCTGTCGGGCGGAAGTCCACCGCCGACAGAGGCGCCTCGCGTGCGCCTGATACATCGGCCTCACCAGCCGCCGTGCAGCGTGAAGGCGGCCCAGTAGAACGGGTGCGGATGGCCACGCATCACCTCGAGCTGCGCATGGCGCAGCGCCGCCGACGGCCGCTGCCCGCGGCACAGCGCGCCGTAGAAGGCCGCCATGAAGGCGGCGGTCACCGCGTCGTCCACGGTCCACAGGCTCGCCAGCACGCGCGCCGCGCCGCCGACCAGGAACGCGCGCACCAGGCCCACCATCTCGTCGCCGCTGCCGCGCTCCGCGAGACCCGTCTCGCACGCGGACAGCACGACCATGCCGGGCTGCAGCGCGAGCGACTCGGCGCGCTCGACGGTCAGCGCGCCGTCGTGCAGGTCGAGCGCCGAGAACATCGGGTTGTCGCTGCGGAACTGCGCATGGCAGGCCAAGTGGACGACATCGGCGCCGCCGGCATGCGCCTCGAGCGTGCCGATGCGCGCGTCCGCGCCGACGAACGCGCGCCCCTCGGGGAACAGGCCCGCGACGAAGCGCGCCTCGTGCGCCGCGTGCGGCAGCCGGCTCGATTCGCCGAGGGCGAGCACGCGGCGCGGCGTCGCGGCGCGGCGGCGCAGCCCGCGCAGCGCGAGGCGCGCGCTGGGCGCCACCGCCAGCTCGTGGCGGCGCGCCAGCGGGCGGGCGCCGTCGTGCAGCGCGGCGAACGGCAGCGAGCCGAGCTGCCCGTGCGGCACGATCAGCAGCCTGCGCCGGCCGGCGACGGCGCGTGCGAGCGGCGCCCACACCAGCGCGTGCAGCCGCGCGAGGCGCGCCTGCGCGCGCCCGGTGAGGATCTCGAGATGGGTGCGCACCGGCGCCGCGCCGTGGCGCAGCGTCTCGACCTGGAAGCGCGCCGAGCGCAGCGCGTCCAGCACCTCGCTCCACGCGGCCATGCGCCGGCGCAGCGTCACGCCGGCGCGCGTCACGACGCACGCGAAGAGCTCGTCGTCCAGCGCGCCGTACTCGACCAGCGCCTCGTCCTCGCCGAGCGCGTCCTGCAGCGCGGCGAGGTCGACGCCGCCGTGCGCGTCCTGCGTGTGCTCGGGCCCGGGCGCGGCGAGCCGCGCCCGGCGCGCCTGCTCGAGCAGCTCGAGCTCGGTGCGGCGCATCTCGGCGGTGAGCGCGGCCGACGGCGCGCCCTCGTCGTCGAGCCGCTGCACGCGCCGGTACAGCCAGTTCAGGCGCTCGCGCAGCGTGTCGGTCGCGCCGGCGTGCGCGGGATGCGCGCCTTGCGCGAGGCGCTCGTCGAGCGAGCGCGCGCGGAAGCGCTCGAGGTGCTGCAGCACGTCGGCGGCGCGCTCCGGCGACGGCGCGCGCGCGTGCGCGTCCAGCGCCATGCGCAGCAGCTCCTTGTACGGCAGCAGGTGATCGCCGAGGAAGGCGCTGCGCAGGTCGTCGCCGGGCAGGGCGCGGCGCTGGTCCTCGAAGCGCGCGACCGCCTCGGTGAAGGCGGCCCGCGCGCCGGCCTCGTCGCCGAGCGCCGATGCCGCCAGGCCCAGCCCCGACAGGCAGCGCACCTGCACCGTCAGGAGCTGCAGCTCGACGGCGCGCGCCAGCGTGGTCCGGAACACGGCGCGCGCCTGCTCGGCGGCGCCGGTGCGCAGCAGCGCGTGGCCGCGCACCACGTCCACGCGGAAGCGTCCTTCGGCCGAGCCGGCGGCGTCGCAGCCGCGCGCGGCCTGGCTCGCGAGCGCGAGCGCGGCCACGGGCTCGCCGCCCGCCAGCGCCAGCTCGGCGCGCGCCAGCCGCACGGCCGATTCGCCGATCGCGCTGCCCTGCGCGGCGAACAGGCGCTCGGCCTGCTCGAACGACGCCGCGGCGGCCGGGTGCTGCTCCATCAGCGCCTGGACGCGGCCGCGCTGCGCGAGCGTCCACGCCAGCTCGTCGGGCATGTCGAGCTGGCGGAAGCGCTCGAGCACGCCCTCGAACAGCGCCAGCGCCTCGGGCAGCAGGCGCAGCTCGAGATACGCGTCGGCGAGCTGCTTCTCCGCGATCGCCAGGTGCTGCGGCATCGCGAGCTGCTCGTACTGGCGGCGCGAGCCTTCGAAGCCGGCGAGCGCGTCGCGGTAGCAGCCGCGCGCGAGCTGCACCAGCGCCACCGACTCGTCCACCAGCGCCTGCAGCACCGGGAAGCCGTGCGTGCCGGCGCGCATGCGCGCCCGCGCGTAGATGCGCAGCGCCTCGTCGAAGTCGCCCATCGAGGTGAGCGCGTCGGCCATGTTGATGTCGGCCATCACCGAGTGCTCGTGGTCGCCCACGCGCGCGAACAGCACGGCGGCCTCGCGCGAGCGGCGCGCCGCCTCGGCGTAGTCGCCGCGCCGCACCTGCAGCGCGCCGAGGTTGAGGCTCACCTTGCCGGCGGCGCGCACGTCGCCGAGCGCGACGAAGGCCCGCTGCGCCTGCTCGGCGCAGCCGATGGCGCCGTCGTACTGGCCGAGCATGGACAGCGCCATGATCTTGGGCACCTGCGTCTGCGCCGCATGGTCCGCCCGGCCGAGCGCACGGAAGCGCCCGGCCGCCTCGTCGAAGCTTCGCACGGCCTCGGCCATGCGGCCGCGCGTGATGTGCGCGATGCCGGCGGTCCATTCGGCCAGCGCCTCGACCTCGCGCGTGCGCGCGGCCGGCTCGCCGGCGGCGACGCCGACGCACAGCGCGCGCAGCGCGTCGGCGGCCTTGGCGGCGCGCTGCGGCTCGCTGCTCCAGGCGGCGTAGCACATGTCCTTCAGCGCCCACGCGAGCGCGAGCACGCTGCGGCCCAGCGCGGCCGGCGGCGGCGCCTCGCCGGTGTCGACCATGCGGCGCGCCACGTCGGCCGGCGTGGGCCGCGGCGGCGCGGCGCGCGCGGGGTCGCCGGCGTGCGCGGGACTGCCGGCGTGCGCGGGACCCCTGGCGTCCCCGGGAGTCCCGCTGTCCGCGAGGCCCCCGGCGTGCCCGGG
>Ga0075429_100005565_pt1 | contig 10855 bp, 7 predicted proteins | sample RhiMetdeltSRZDD3_FD_75295 | JGI IMG/M metagenome (GOLD analysis project Ga0075429, IMG submission 75295) | Populus rhizosphere microbial communities from Tennessee, USA - Rhizosphere MetaG P. deltoides SRZDD3 | ecosystem: Host-associated > Plants > Roots > Rhizosphere > Soil | place: USA...
GAAGTACATGGAGCTCGCGGTGCGCGCGCTGCACAAGGCGTTCGACCTGGAGCAGGCCGGCGCCTGACCCGGCCGGGCCGCCCCGAGCCTGCCCTGAGCGTGTCGAAGGGGCGCACTCCGCAAGCCGTGCGTCCGGAGCATTCCGACGGGGCGCGCAACTCGGGGTAAGATCCGGCCCCTGATTTCGCCGGAGACGTGACCGAGAGGCCGAAGGTGCTCCCCTGCTAAGGGAGTATGCGGGCAAAACCTGCATCGAGGGTTCGAATCCCTCCGTCTCCGCCAGCGGCGCCTTGCCCCTGGCTCTTTTCCGACGGGCCCCGCGAGGGGCCCGTCGCCTTTGCGGCCCACGAGCGGCCCGTCGCCTTGCGGCCCGCGGAGGGCCCCCGTTCGCTGCCCGTTCGGCGCGTGCTGCCGCGGCCGCAACGGGTTGTCGCGCACAACTTCACGTCGGCCCCCGCGGCAGCGCGGCGCGATCCGCGGAGCGCCCGCGCGGGCGGCGAGAATCCGCCACTGCGGGCCGTGGTGCGAGGCCTCGCCGCTCCGAGCGCGCGCGGCAAGTGAGGGCGCGCCGCGCGTCACGCGCGTGCGAAACCAGTGGGGCTCATCGCGCCGGCGAAGTCGACAAGCATGAAGAACTGGACCTGTGCGGCGCTGCTGGCCGCGGCGATCATGTCGCTGGGCGCCGCCGAGCCGGCGCCGACACGCTCGCGCGGGGCCGCCGAGGCGCTGCAGGGCCGCCTCACCATCGCCGGCTCGAACACCATGGCGCCGCTCGTGGCGGCCATCGCGAAGCGCTTCCAGGCGCTGCATCCCGGTGTCGTCATCGAGGTGCGCGCGGGCGGCTCGGCGCGCGGCCTCGAAGACGTGCGCCGCGGCCGCGTGGACGTCGGCCTGGTCTCGCGCGCGCTGGGCGCGCCGGAGCACGACATTCGCGGCCTGCCCATCGCGCGCGACGGCGTTGCCGTCGCGGTGCACCGGGACAACCCCGTGCGCACGCTGGACGATGCCCAGGTGGCCGACATCTACACCGGCAAGCTCGCGAACTGGAAGCAGGTGGGCGGGCGCGACGCGCCGATCGTCGCGTACCGCGCCGAGGGCTGGCGCGCGTCGTCGGAGCTTTTCGCCAGCTACTTCCAGGTGCCGGGCGACGCGATGAAGGCGCGGCCCGCGCAGGGGGAGGCCGCCGCGCGGCTGAAGACGCTCGAGCAGTCCCCGGACGCCATCCTGTACACGTCGGTGAGCCTCGCCGAGCGCGCCATCGAGGCCGGCGCGCCGATCCGCCTGCTGCCCGCGGGCGGCGTCGCGGCCACCAGCCGCAACATCCGCAACGGCAACTTCCCGATCTCCCGCGCGCTCACCCTCGCGACGGGGGAGCGGCCCTCGGCGCTCGCCAAGGCCTTCATCGAGTACTGCGGCACGTCGCAGATCACGGACCTCGTGGTCGGCCACGACTTCGTCCCGTACCTCGACTGACCTCCGCCGATGCCCGCGACGCCGCCACGCACCGGCCTGCTCAGGCGCTTCGACGCGCTCAGCCTGCGCACCAAGATCGCCGCCGGCTTCGCGGCGCTGATCGTCCTCGCGCTGGGCGCCGACGCGGTCTCGGTGGTGAGCCACCGCCAGGCGCTGGCCGCGGTCGACACCTTCCTCGACCGCGACAACCGCATCGCCGAGCTGACCCTGCGCAGCAGCGCGACGCTGCTGCGGGCGCGGCGCAACGAGAAGGACTTCCTGCTCAAGGTCGGCGAATACGGCTACGAGGAGGCACGCTCGCGCTACGCGACGCTGCTCACCAACGAGCTGGCCGACGTGCGGGAGAACATGGCCGGCGTGCGCCGCATCACGGACGACGCGGAGACCGCGGCCCAGGCCGACGCCATCGCCCAGGCCTCGCTCGCGTACGAGAGCGGGTTCATTCGGGTGGTGGAGCTGCACGGCCGCCTGGGCCGGCGCGACGCCGGGCTGCACGGCGCCCTGCGGCAGCGCGCCCGCGCGCTCGACGGCGCGATCGGCGCCGACGCCCCGGACGGGCTGATCGGCGCGCTGATCGCGCTGCACCGCGCCGAGCTCGACTTCGTGCGCGGCGGCCACATCCTGCCCGGCCAGTCGTTCGACAGCCGCGCCGAGGCGCTGCGCGAGGCGATCGAGCGCGCGACGCTGCCGGCCTGGCGGCGCCAGCAGCTGGTGGACCTCGCGCAGGCGTACCGGATCGCGTTCGAGGAGTACCGCACCCTGGACGACGCGATCGCCGTGGCGTCCCTGGAGTACCTCGAGGCCGTCCACACCGTCGAGCCGATGCTCGACCGCCTGCACGCGCGCGCGGGCCAGGCGGCCAACGACACGCGCGCCACGGTGGGCGGGCTGGCGCGCATGACGGCGTGGTCGGTGGCGGGCGCCGGCATCGTCGCGCTGGGGCTGGGCCTGCTGGTGGCGTTCTTCATCCTGCGCAACGTGGCGCGCGTGCTGGAGGAGTGCATGGCCTTCGCCGGCAGCCTGGCCGCGGGCAACCTCTCGGCGCGGCTGCAGCGGGGCGGCGATCCCAACGAGTTCGGCGTGCTGGCCGGCTCGCTCAACCGCATGGCCGACGCGCTGCAGGCCGCCGATGCGCTGCACGCGGAGCAGGCCACCGAGCTGAGGCGCCTCAACCGCTCGCTGCGCGTGCTGTCGCAGTGCAACGAGACGCTGGTGCGCTCGGGCGACGAGGCGGAGCTGGTGCAGTCGATCTGCCGTCACGTGGTCGACGTCGGGGGCTATCGGCTCGCCTGGGTGGGCTATGCCGGGCACGACGCGGCCCAGAGCATCGTGCTCGCCGCGCATGCCGGCACCGACCGCGACTTCATCGAGGCGCTCGGCCTCACCTGGGGCGACGACGTGGCGCGCCGCGGCGCCGGCGGCACCGCCGTGCACGCCGGCCGCGCGGTGATCGCGGGCGACATCGCCAACGACCCGATCTTCGCGCCGTGGCGCGACGCGGCGCTCGCGCGCGGGCTTGCCGCCTGCATCGCGCTGCCGCTCGTCTCCAAGGGCGAGGTGCTCGGCACGCTGGGCATCTACGCCAGCGAGCCGCACGCGTTCGACGGCGCCGAGGCGAAGATCCTGCACGAGCTGGCCGACGACCTCGCCTACGGCATCGCCAGCCTGCGCATGGCCGAGGACCGCAAGCGTTTCGAGCGCGAGCTGGAGCGCCAGGCCACCTTCGACGCGCTCACGGGACTGGCCAACCGCTACACGCTCGAAGCCATGCTGGCGCAGTCGGTGGCCGAGGCGCGGCGCGACTTCAACCGGATCGCGCTGATGTTCGTCGACCTCGACCGCTTCAAGATGGTCAACGACACGCTCGGCCACGCACCCGGCGACCAGGTGCTGCGCGAAGTGGCGCGGCAGCTGCGCGGCGCGGTGCGCGACTCGGACATCGTCGCGCGCCTGGGCGGCGACGAGTTCGTCGTGGTGCTGAGGGGCCTCGACACGGTGGCCGGCGTGGGCACCGTGGCGGCCAAGCTGATCGCCGCGCTCGGCACGCCGATCCGCGTGGACGAGCGCGAGCTGCGACCGTCGGCGTCGGTGGGCATCAGCGTGTTCCCGGACGACGGCCACGACGTCAGCAGCATCATGCGCAACGCCGACACCGCGATGTACCACGCGAAGTCGCTGGGCGGCGGCCACTTCCGCTTCTTCGCGCCGGAGATGAACGAGCGCATCGCGGCGCGCTTCGAGATGGAGGCCGACCTGCGGCGTGCCCTCGAGCGCGGCGAGCTGCTGGTGCACTACCAGCCGCAGGTGAGCCTCGCCACCGGCCGGGTGACGAGCGTCGAGGCCCTGGTGCGCTGGTGCCATCCGGACAAGGGCATGGTGCCGCCGGCGGAGTTCATCCCGCTCGCCGAGGAGACGGGGCTCATCGAGCCGCTCGGGGAATGGGTGCTGCACGAGGCGTGCCGGCAGCTGCGTGCGTGGCGCGAGGCCGGGGTGGCGCTGAAGCGCGTCGCGGTGAACCTGTCGGCGCGGCAGTTCCGCCATCCGGCGCTCGTGCCCAGCATCGCGCAGACGCTCGACGACAACGGCCTCGACCCCTCGTGCCTGGTGGTGGAGATCACCGAGAGCGCGATGATGGACGACGTCGACGCCGCCGTGGACACCGCGCGCGAGCTGAAGCGGCTGGGCATCGTGCTCTCGCTGGACGATTTCGGCACGGGCTATTCGTCGCTGAGCCACCTGAAGCGCTTCCCGATCGACCACCTGAAGATCGACCGCAGCTTCATCCTCGACATCGCGACCGACCCCGACAGCGCGGTCATCTGCAACTCCATCGTCGCGCTGGCGCACAGCCTGAAGATGACCGTGATCGCCGAGGGCGTGGAGACCGACGCGCAGGCGCAGAGCCTGCGCCGCAGCCGCTGCGACGAGATCCAGGGGTACCTGTTCAGCCCCGCGCTGCCGCCGGCCGAGCTGGCCGCGCTCATCTCCGAGGAACGCTCGCTCGACGTGCCCGCCGCGCCCTTGCGGCCGGTGCTGGTCACCGACCGCGGGTAGCGCTTGCGCCGGCGGGCTGCCGGCCGCGCCGCGACGGGCACGCCGGCTGCCCTGAGGTTGCAGGAAGCTGATCCCGGGAGCACCGATGAAGCGAATTCCCCTACGCCTGGCGCCCTTCGTGGCGCTGCTGGCGGCCGCGCTCGCCCTGGGCGGCTGCGACCGGGAGGCCCGCGAGGCGGCGCGGCGCACCGAAAGCACCACGGCGAGCGAAGCGGCGCAGCCCACCGCCGCGGCGGTCGCCATCCCGACCGGGGCGCGGCCGGTGGCCGGCACGATGGAGAGCCGGGGGCCGGGCGAGCCGCCGGCCGGGCACGGCGAGCCCGCCGGCCACGGCGAGGGCAGCGAGAGCCCGGCGGCCACCGCGGGCGCCGGCGCCGCGCGCACCGCGTCGCTGTCGGCCGCGGGCACCGCGCAGGCGAGCGGCCAGGGCCGCGCGGCCGCCTCGTCGCCCGCGCCTACGCCCACGCCGCCGAGCCGCTGACCGGCGCCCGCGCCCACGCCGCCCAGCGGCTCACCGCCGCCCGTGCCCCACGCCGCCGAGCGGCTGACCGGCGCCCGCGCCCCCGCGGAACGCGCGCGGTGCGCGCGCCCCGGCGCCCCGGGAACGCTTCCTGCCGAGAGCGGGCAGGAGCCCGTTCGCGAACCATGATTGCAGCCACGCCCACCGTGCAGCGACCGCTGACCATGCTCACGGTGAACATCCACAAGGGTTTCGACCTGTTCAACCGCCGCTTCGTGCTGAAAGATTTGCGCGATGCGGTGCGGAACGAATCGGCCGACCTCGTCTTCCTGCAGGAAGTGCAGGGCACCCACGAACTGCACGCGACGCGCTTCGTCGACTGGCCGCAGGCCTCCCACTACGAGTTCCTCGCCGACACGGTGTGGAAGGACTATGCGTACGGGCAGAACGCGGTGTATCCGGAAGGCCACCACGGCAACGCGCTGCTCTCGAAATTCCCGATCGTCTCGCACGCCAATCACGACGTCTCGGTGGGCGACGACAGCGAGCCCCGGGGCATGCTGCATTGCGTGCTGGCGCTGCCCGAGCCGCTGCCGCCGCTGCACGCGATCTGCGTGCACCTGGGCCTCACCGAGCACCACCGCAACGAGCAGCTCGCGATGCTCTGCCGCCTCGTCGACGCCGAGATCCCGCGCGATGCGCCGCTGGTGATCGCCGGCGACTTCAACGACTGGCGCATGAAGGCGCACGCCACGCTCGAGCGCTGCGCGGGCCTGCGCGAGGCCTTCGTGCAGTGCAACGGCCGCGCGGCGCGCACCTTCCCCGCGCGCTGGCCGCTCCTGCCGCTGGACCGCATCTACGTGCGGCACGCGCAGTCGCTGCGGCCGCGCGTGCTGAGCAGCCGGCCGTGGTCGCACCTGTCGGACCACGCGCCGCTCGCGGCGGAGATCGCGGTGGAGGCGCCCACGGGGCCGGCCGCCGCAGCGCGCGAGCTCATCGCCGACATGAAGGCGCGACGCGCCGCGGAGCACCGATGAGCGGGCCCGCGCGTCACCTGCATCTGCGGCGCCGCCCGCGCTGGATCGACGGCAACCGCTTCCGCCTGCTGGAGAACGGCGAGGAGTTCTTCCCCGCGGTGCTCGAGGCCGTGCGCGCCGCCCGGCGCGAGGTGATCATCGAGACCTTCATCCTGTTCGACGACAAGGTCGGCCGCGAGCTGCGCGCGGCGCTGATCGAGGCGGCGCGGCGCGGCGTGACGGTGGACCTCACCGTCGACGGCTACGGCTCGCCGGATCTGTCCGAAGGCTTCGTCTCCGGGCTCACCGAAGCCGGCGTGCGCCTGCACGTGTTCGATCCCTGCCCCAGGCTCTTCGGCGTATTCCGCATGAAGCTGATCCGGCGGCTGCACCGCAAGCTCGTGGTGGTCGACGGCGCGACGGCGTTCATCGGCGGCATCAACTACTCGGCCGACCACCTGGAGGACTACGGGCCCGAAGCGAAGCAGGACTACGCGGTGCACGTGGAAGGCCCGCTGGTCGCCGAGATCCACCGGCTGGCGCACTCGGCGCTGCCGCAGCCGCGGCGCTGGCCGTTCCGGCGCGCGTCGCCGCCGCCGCCGGCGCATCTGCCTCCCGCCGGCGACGCGCAGGCCATGCTCGTCATCCGTGACAACGACCGCCATCCGAACGACATCGAGCGGCACTACCGCGCGGCCATCCGCGCGGCGCGCCGCGAAGTGATCGTCGCCAACGCGTACTTCTTCCCCGGCTGGCGCCTGCTCAACGAGCTGCGCAAGGCGGCGCGCCGCGGCGTGCGCGTGAACCTCATCGTGCAGGGCAAGCCCGACATGCAGATCGTGTCGGTGGCCGCGCGGCTGCTGTACCCGGACCTGCTGGCCGACGGCGTGAAGATCTACGAATACTGCCGGCGCCCGCTGCACGGCAAGGTGGCGGTGGTCGACGACGAGTGGTCGACGGTGGGCTCGAGCAACCTGGATCCGCTCAGCCTGGCGCTGAACCTCGAAGCCAACGTGATCATCCGCCACCGCGGCTTCGCCGACGAGCTGCGCGCGCGCATGAACAAGCTCATGTGCGAGCACTGCCGGGCCGTGGAAGCCGAGGCGCACGCGCCGCGCACCGCGTGGCGGGTGGTCGTCAGCACGATCGCGTTCCACGTCATGCGGCACTTCCCGCGCTGGGCCGGGCTGCTGCCGGCGCACCGTCCCCGGGTCGAGTCGGTGCTGCCCGAGGCCATCGCGGGCGAGGCCCCGCGCCCGGTGGATTCGCCGCGATGAACGGCAGCCGTGCGCATCCGCCGTCGCGCGACGCGACCGGGCGGGTTGCGGTGCATGCCGCGGCCCGGCCGCGCTGGCGCACGTGGGCGGTGCGCGGGCTGACGCTGGTCTTCTTCGCGGCCGTCGCGGCGCTGCTCGCGCACCAGGCGCGCACCATCGAGTGGGACACCGTGGGCGCCACGCTGCGCGGCTACCGGCCGGGCACCCTCGCGCTCGCCGCGCTGTTCGTCGGCCTGAGCTATCTCGCCTACGCGGGCTACGAGCTGCTCGCCAAGCGCTACAGCGGCCATGCGGTGCGCGACCGGCTGGTGGCGCGCATCGGCGCCATCTCGTACTGCTTCAACCTCAACCTCGGCGCCTGGCTGGGCGGCATCGGCTTCCGCTACCGGCTGTATTCGCAGCTCGGCGTCGGCCCCGCCACGACGGCGCGCGTGTACCTGAGCGTGCTGAAGACGAACTGGTCCGGCTACCTGCTGGTCGCCGCGGTGGCCTTCGGCGCGTACGGCCTCGACCTGCCGCCGCAGTGGCAGCTGAGCGACCGCGGGCTGCGCGGGATCGGCGCGCTGCTGGGGGTGGCGGCCGTCGTCTACCTGCTCGCCTGCGCGAAGGCGACCCGGCGCAGCTGGTCGGTGCGCGGCCACGAGTTCGAGCTGCCCGACGGGCGGCAGGCGGTGCTGCAGATGGCGCTGGGCGCGGCCAACTGGATGCTCATGGGCGCGGTGGTGTACACGCTGCTGCCGCACGTGGACCAGGCGCCGCGCTACGGCACGGTGCTGGCGACGCTGCTGCTCGCCTCCATCGCCGGCGTGGCGACGCACATCCCGGCCGGTCTCGGCGTGCTCGAGGCGCTGTTCCTCGCCCTGCTGGGCCACCGCGTGCCGCACGCGCAGCTCCTCGGCGCGCTGCTCGCGTACCGGGCGATGTACTTCATCGGGCCGCTGATCGTCGCCGGGCTGTCGTACGCGGCGCTGGAGTCGGCGATCCGGGCGGGGCGCATCGGCAAGCGCAGCTGAGACAATCGCGGCCGTCCCATGACTGCCGCACCGCTTTCCACAGCCAGCCCGTGGCGCCTGTCCGTGGCGCCGATGATGGACTGGACCGACCGCCACTGCCGCTACTTCCACCGGCTGCTCACGCGCCGCACGCGCCTGTACACCGAGATGGTCACCACCGGCGCGCTGCTGCACGGCGACGTGGCGCGCCACCTCGACTTCGACGCGCAGGAGCATCCGGTCGCGCTGCAGCTCGGCGGCAGCGAACCGGAGGACCTGGCGCGCGCGGCGAGGCTCGGCGAGCGCTGGGGCTACGACGAGATCAACCTCAACTGCGGCTGCCCGAGCGAGCGCGTGCAGCGCGGCGCGTTCGGCGCGTGCCTGATGGCCGAGCCGCACACCGTGGCCGACGGCGTGAAGGCGATGCGCGACGCGGTGTCCGTGCCCGTGACGGTGAAGCACCGCATCGGCATCGACCAGGACGAGGCCTACGGCTTCGTGCGCGACTTCGTGGGCACGGTCGCCGAAGCGGGTTGCAGCGTCTTCATGGTCCACGCGCGCAACGCCTGGCTGAAGGGCCTGTCGCCGAAGGAGAACCGCGAGGTTCCGCCGCTGCGCTACGAGACGGTCTACCGCCTGAAGCGCGATTTCCCGGCGCTCACCATCGGGCTCAACGGCGGCGTCGACGACGAAGCGCAGATCGCCGCACACCTCGCGCACATCGACGGCGTGATGGTGGGCCGCGAGGCCTACCACAACCCGTGGACCCTGGCGCAGTGGGACGAGCGCTTCTTCGGCGACACGGTCTGGCGGCCGGAGCGCGCGGCCGTCGAGGCCGCGATGGTCGACTACATGGAGCGCCGCGTCGCCGCCGGCGAGCCGTGGAGCCGGGTGGCGCGCCACATGCTTGGGTTGTGGAACGGCCTGCCCGGTGCGCGCCGCTGGCGGCAGGTCTGGTCGGACCATCGACTGAAGGACGCGCCGCCCCGCGACGTGGCCGCCCGGGCGAGGGCCGCGCGGCACGGTGCCGAAGCGACGTCGTCGTAGGCACGGGGCCCGTAAAAACCCTTGGGCGCAAAGGGCATGCTGCTGCAAACGCGGCAGAAAATTTTGCAGCCCGATCGGGCCTGCGGGAATTTTCTGCAAACGTTGAGACGTTTGGACGCCCCGGTAAAGTTCGCGCCTTCGTGCCCGATCTCACGGGCGCCACGCGTGGCATGACCCGTGCTCTCGCTGCTCGTCCAGCGGAGAAGACGCGACGGCCGGCGGAATGCATTCCGCACGCCGTCGCCCATCGTTCTTGGGGGAATCGAGCCGCGGCTCGATTGATGTGCTTGCTCGCGCGGCCGCTGTCGGACCCGGCCGGGCGACCACCTACGGGATCATTTCCATGATTTCCTACGACGAAGCTGCGCTCCTCGCCCCGGCGGAGGAGCTTTCGGCGTTGCTGAACGCGCTCACCGCCTTGCGCAAGGGCGACGCCACCGTGCGGCTGCCGGCCCACTGGACGGGCCTGCCGGGCAAGGTGGCCGACGTCTTCAACGACGTGGTCGAGCTGAACGCCAACATGGCGGCCGAGCTCACGCGCTTGCGCCAGGTGGTGGGCAAGGAAGGCAAGCTGAAGCAGCGTGCGTCGCTGCCCGAGGCCCGCGGCTTCTGGGCCGAGTCGATGAACTGCATCAACTCGCTGATCGACGACCTGGTCCACCCCACGTCCGAAGTGGCGCGCGTGATCGGCGCGGTGGCGCAGGGCGACCTGTCCAAGTCGATGGCGCTCGAGGTGGAAGGCCGCGAGCTCGAGGGCGAGTTCCTGCGCACCGCCAAGACCATCAACAAGATGGTGGAGCAGCTCGGCAACTTCTCCGCCGAGGTGACGCGCGTGGCGCGCGAGGTGGGCACGGAAGGCAAGCTGGGCGGCCAGGCCAAGGTGAAGGGCGTCGCCGGCACCTGGAAGGACCTGACCGACTCGGTGAACTCGATGGCCGGCAACCTCACGGACCAGGTGCGCAACATCGCCGACGTGACCACCGCCGTGGCCAAGGGGGACCTGTCCAAGAAGATCACGGTGGACGTGAAGGGCGAGTTCCTCACCCTGAAGAACACGATCAACACCATGGTGGACCAGCTGCGCTCGTTCGCCTCGGAAGTGACGCGGGTGGCGCGCGAGGTGGGCACCGAAGGGTCGCTGGGCGGCCAGGCGCGCGTGGAAGGCGTGTCGGGCACCTGGAAGGACCTGACCGATTCGGTGAACTCGATGGCCGGCAACCTGACGGCCCAGGTGCGCAACATCGCGGACGTGACGAAGGCGGTGGCCGCCGGCGACCTGTCCAAGAAGATCACGGTGGACGTGAAGGGCGAGATCCTCGAGCTGAAGAACACCGTGAACACGATGGTGGACCAGCTGCGCTCGTTCGCCGCCGAGGTGACGCGCGTTGCGCGCGAGGTGGGCACCGAGGGCAAGCTGGGCGGCCAGGCCGACGTGCAGGGCGTGGCCGGCACCTGGAAGGACCTGACCGAGTCGGTGAACTTCATGGCCGGCAACCTGACCTCGCAGGTGCGCAACATCGCCGAGGTGACGACCGC
>Ga0075429_100005568_pt1 | contig 10852 bp, 3 predicted proteins | sample RhiMetdeltSRZDD3_FD_75295 | JGI IMG/M metagenome (GOLD analysis project Ga0075429, IMG submission 75295) | Populus rhizosphere microbial communities from Tennessee, USA - Rhizosphere MetaG P. deltoides SRZDD3 | ecosystem: Host-associated > Plants > Roots > Rhizosphere > Soil | place: USA...
ACAGAAAACACCGCGAAGAAATATTTTGGAAAACAAGACCCTATTGGAAAAAATATTGAATTGCAACTTTCCAACGAGAAGGTGATATTCTCGGTTTCTGGTATTGTAAAAGCTGCTCCTGAAGAATCAAGCATCAAGTATAATGCACTTATTTCTTTCGCTAATGGTAGATATCTTTTTAGCCCGCGGGCATTTAAAGCATGGTTTAGTATAAGCCCCGAAACATACGTGTTGCTTCGGAAAGATGCGGATCCGGATAAGCTTGCAAAGAAATTCCCTTCGATGGTCAAGCAGAATCTTGGAGAAGATTATAGGGAAGGTGGCTATATAGTGAGCCTGCAACCAATCACTAAAATTCATCTTGATAGTAGTTTGCCCGCAGGGATCGAACCTATCAGTAATCCAAAATACTCTTATATACTTTTAACGATCGGTATCCTTATTTTGCTTGTGGCTTGTATCAATTTCATTACGCTGTCCGTTGGCAGATCTGCTACGAGAGCCATGGAAGTGGGAGTAAGAAAAGTGTTGGGTGCAGAACGTCAGCAGCTTGTGCGGCAATTTTGGGGAGAAGCCGTTTTGCTGACAGTTATATCGGTAATTATTGGAATTGCATTGTCAGCCTTACTGGTTAAACCATTTAATCAAATAATAAACAAGCAACTGTTTTTGCAATTTGATCTTTTGTTCATTGGCTATTGTATTTTGATCATAATAATTATTGGTTTGATAGCAGGCATTTATCCCGCTATTATTCTTTCTGGTTTCAGACCTGTTGAGATACTGAAAGGCAAATTAAAGCTTGGCAATAAATCAGGATTATTCCGCAAAAGTCTTATCACAGGTCAGTTCGTTACATCAATAGCAATGATCGTTTGTACCATTGTAATTGGCGGTCAAATGGATTATTTACAAAACAAAGACCTCGGATACCAAAAAGAGCATGTTGTGATCGTTCCTACGAACAAACCGAGGTTACGTGGAATGGAGATCGCCAAGCTTTACCGGAATGAATTACTGAAACAAGCACAGGTTGTGGGCGCATCGGTGTCACTTATGAGTTTTTCAGAAACCCCATGGATCAATGTGGGATATACCGATGACAAGAACATTTACCGGAGTTTTCAATTCAATGCTGTCGATCCTTACTTTTTAAAAACAATGGGAATTCAATTAGCAGAAGGCAGAAATTTTTCTGAAAGTAATATTGCTGATAGCATGTCGTCAATGATCGTGAATGAAGCTATGCTGAACTTATTCGGATGGAAAAATGGAGTGGGACGGAAATTGCCGGGGAAGATAGAGCAGCAGATCGTTGGGGTGGTAAAGGATTTTAATTATCAATCATTACACACAAAAGTCCAACCGCTGGCATTGATCATAAAACCAGATAGTTTTTTCCGGCGTATTGAGAATATAAGTTTTGGTTCACCACTACAGCCAAGAATTTCCGTGAGATTAAAAACCGGCAATTTGGCAGCAAGCCTCGCTACATTAAAACAGGTTTGGAAAAAGGTTGTCCCTGACCAGGAGTTTGAGTATCGTTTTCTTGATGAAAGCATCGCGGCCCAATACAGGCAGGAACAGCGAACATCCACTATTGTAAAACTTGCTTCAGCACTTTCCATTTTTATTTCATGTATGGGGCTATTCGGGTTAGCCACACTTACTGTTGTACGAAGAACAAGAGAAATAGGTATTCGAAAAGTGTTGGGAGCAAGCGTAAACAGTGTTGTAAGATTATTATCGAAAGAATTTCTTGTGCTTGTGATCATTGCGGCATTGATCGCTTTTCCTCTTGGTTGGTGGGCAATGAATAAGTGGTTACAGGATTTTGCTTATAGAATTCATATTGAATGGTGGGTATTTCCTGTTGCAGGTATTGCTGCTTTACTCATCGCATTGCTTACTGTTAGTTTCCAGGCAATAAAAGCTGCGCTTGCTAATCCTGTTAAAAGTTTAAGAACAGAATAAAAATTTAGCCATGCTTAAAAATTATTTCAAAACGGGTTTTAGGAATTTACTTCGACATAGAAACTACACTATAATAAATATTATCGGCCTGGCTGCCGGTATTGCAATTTGCCTGGTAATATTTATTGTGATACGGTATGAATTGAGCTTTGATAATTATCATGAAAGAAAAGACAGGATCTACCGGGTATTAACTGAATACCATCATGCCGATTCTCCGGATATTTTTTATGGAAAAGGAGTTCCGACACCTTTACCTGCAGCATTGAAAGCTAATTTTCCCCAGGCAGAAAGAGTAGCTACTGTTTATTCTGAGGGTAATGATCATATCCAGGTATTGGATGATAATGGCCAATCAATAAAAAGATTTAAAGAAGAGAAAGGCGTTTTTTTTACCGAGCCTTCTTTATTTGACATATTTGATTTCAAGTGGTTGGCCGGTAGCGCATCCTCATTGAAAAATCCCAATTCAGTTGTTCTTACAAAAAAAATAGCAGAAAAATATTTTGGTGATTGGCAATTTGCGATTGGCAAAACGATAAAATGGAACAACCGGGACGTTTTGAAAGTTGCAGGCATTTTATCAGACGTTCCTGAGAACACTGATCTGCAATTAAAAGTTGTAATTGCATTTGGTACCGGGCACACAGCCGATTTTGCAAAATCAACAAATTGGGATGGTACAGCATCAAGTTATGGATGTTATGTTTTATTACCACGGGATGTCTCTGCTTCATCATTCAATACACAGCTTAGAGAGTTTGTAAAAAAAATGAAATCTCCGGACAATAAGGATAGTCATATTATACAGCCACTGGTTAATATACATTATGATACCAAAACAGGTAGCTTTAGCGGCAGAACAATAAGCCCGGGATTGATAAGGGCCTTGTGGCTGATCGGTGCATTCATCCTTTTAATTGCCTGTGTGAATTTTATAAATCTTTCAACGGCGCAGGCTGTGAATCGATCCAAAGAAGTAGGCATAAGAAAAGTGTTAGGCAGCAATAAAACAGCGTTGAAGATCCAATTCATTACTGAAACCTTTTTAATCGTCTTTATGTCGATTATACTGGCAGTAATTTTTTCAATTCTTACGCTGCCGTTTATCAGCAGCGTATTATCTAAACCTCTTTCATTTGATTTAGCTGGCAGCTCTGCTATTATTCTATTTCTCTTATCGATTGCTGCTGCTGTAACTGCACTGGCTGGTTTTTATCCGTCTATTGTACTATCACGGTTTAATCCCATCAATGCTTTAAAAAATAAAATGACCACCACTCGCACAAAAGGAATTTCATTACGCAGGGGCTTAGTTGTTTTCCAGTTTGTCATCGCACAGGCATTGATTATTGGAACGCTCATCATAGTAAAACAAATGAATTATTTTATCAGCCAACCATTGGGCTTTGATAAAACCGCGATCGTTAACATTCCATTTCCTGGCGATAGTGTTGGCACCAGTAAACTCGATTACCTGCGTAAACAATTGGCCGGTATCAAGAGCATTCAAAATGTAAGTTTCGGTTCAAATACCCCTGTTGAAGATGATAATGATTCGTGGAGTACGTTCAAATTTGATCATGCTGCAAAAGAGACAGATTTCTTTGCCATCACCAAGTTTACCGATGATCAGTATATACCAACCTATAAACTACCAATTGTTGCAGGAAGAAATCTTCGGCCTTCGGATACTGCAAAAGAATTCCTGGTGAATGAAAAGCTTGTAAAAAATTTAGGGATCGCAGACCCGAAAGATGTATTGAATAAAGAAATAGATCTTTGGGGATTTATGCATGGCGAAATAGTAGGTGTTGTAAAGGACTATAATGACAGGTCATTCCGCAGAGACATTGATCCGGTTCTTTTTACAACAGCAAAATGGGGATATAACCAGGCAGGAATAAAATTAACCACCACAGATGTTTCATCCACAGTAAGATCAATTGAAAAGATATGGAATCAAACATTTCCTGAATTTGTTTTTGAATATAAATTTCTTGATGACAAGATTGAAAGCTTTTATAAACAGGAAAATCAATTGTCGAGTCTCTATAAGATTTTTGCAGTCATAGCCATATTCCTGAGTTGTCTTGGTTTGTATGGATTGGTTTCATTTATGGCTGTGCAAAGAGTAAAGGAAGTGGGCGTTAGGAAAGTGCTTGGAGCTTCCGTTAGCAGCGTGATATATCTTTTTTCGAAAGAGTTCATCATCCTTGTTGCAATCGGATTTGTAATTGCATCACCTATTGCCTGGTATTTTATGGATAAATGGTTACAGGATTATGTATATCGTATCAATATAAGTTGGTGGATTTTCTTAGTGGGTGGCATTTCAGCAGTCATCATCGCCTTAGTAACTGTTAGTTTCCAGGCGATCAAAGCAGCACTTGCAAACCCTGTTAAGAGTTTGAGAACGGAATGAAATCGTCAATGGTGAATAGTGAATGGTGAATGAGTTCACTATTGACGAAGGGTCTGATTGACCATTGATCATTCACCATTCAAAAAAGCGAGAAATATGTTTAAGAATTATTTCAAAACCGCATTCAGAAGTTTAACCCGTAACCGGAATTACACTATTATCAACATCGCCGGATTGGCTGTTGGCATTGCCGTTTGTATGATGATATTTATCATCATACAATTTCAAACAAGCTTCGATGATTTTCATGCAAAGAAAGATCGCGTCTATCGGGTGTTAACTGAATATCATCACACAGATGCAGCAGGTATTTCTTATGGGAAAGATGTTCCTTTTCCCATGCCCGAAGGATTAAAAACGGCTTTCCCCCAAATAGAACAAGTTGCTCCCATTTTTGCAAGCCATGATGATCAATTACTGATACCTGACGATAATGGAACAACGATAAAAACATTTAAAGAAGACAAAGGTGTATTTTTTACAGAGCCTTCATTCTTTAAAATGTTTGATTTTCCACTGCTCTCAGGCTCATATGAATCATTAAAAGAACCGAACAATGTTTTGCTTACAAAAGAGATGGCAGAAAAATATTTTGGTGACTGGAAAACAGCAATAGGAAAAATTATTAAGCTGGAAGTCGGCGGCTATTTATTCGAACATGGCACTGAAGTATTGAAAGTGTCAGGCATTCTTGCAACCATACCGGCAAATACTGACTTTCGGTTAAAAGTTGTTGTGGCTTATGGATCAGGTTTTACCGGAAGTCTTATAGCAAAATCTACCGATTGGGAAGATAGAACAAATGCTGGTTTTGGCTGCTATATTATGTTGCCGCCGAATGTTTCTATTGATAATTTTAATCAGCAACTAAGGGCATATTCAACAAAGGTTCAATCGCCTGAAAACAAGGATAGTCATATTGCACAACCATTAACTGCGGTGCATTATGATACAGAAACAGGTAATTACAGCAACAAAGCAATCAGTCAGGAACTGCTCAATGTATTGTGGCTGATTGCAGCATTCATCCTTTTAATAGCCTGCGTAAATTTTATCAACCTCTCCACTGCACAAGCTGTTAATCGTGCAAAGGAAGTTGGCGTAAGAAAAGTTTTGGGGAGTAATAAATCTCAATTGAAAATCCAGTTCATCATTGAAACTTTTTTGATAGTTACGGTGGCTGTAGTGTTTGCGGCAGTTATTACCGTTCTTGCACTGCCCTCTATAAATCAACTTTTGGAACTTTCGCTTTCATTCAATATACTAGACAATCCAGCTATTATTTTATTTCTTGTAACTGTAACAATTGTTGTAACCGCCTTCGCCGGTTTTTATCCTTCTATTGTGTTATCCCGCTTCAATCCTGTTAATGCTTTAAAGAGTAAACTCAGAGCAAATACTGCAAAGGGCATTTCATTAAGAAGAGGATTGGTAGTATTTCAGTTCATCATTGCACAAGCACTTATCATAGGAACATTCATTATTATCCAGCAAATGCGCTATTTTATGGATCGGCCATTGGGCTTTGATAAAGATGCGATAATAAATGTTCCTTTCCGGGTAGATAGTCTCCGCATTAGCAGGCTGGATCATTTACAGAACAAGTTATTGCAGGTAAATGGTGTGCAGGCAGTAAGCTTCAGTTCCAACACTCCGGTGGAAGATGGTATTGATACATGGAGCACATTCAAATTTGATCATGCAATAAAAGAAGAAGACTTTAAAGTCATTACCAAATTCGCCGACACCGGATATGTGCCGGCTTATAAATTACAACTGGTAGCGGGAAGAAATTTGCAGCCTTCTAAATTCACCCAGGAATTTCTGGTGAATGAATCGCTGGTGAAAAGTTTGGGATTTAAAAAACCTGAAGATATGCTGAACAAACAAATCAGCATATGGGGTGATAAAATAAAATGCCCTGTTGTTGGTGTATTGAAAGATTTTAATGACAGGTCTTTCCGTCATGATCTTGCACCATTGCTTGTTACCACAAACATTACCATGTACAACCAGGCGGGAATAAAACTGGCAACCACAAATATGTCTTCTACACTACAGGCTGTTAAAACAATATGGGAGCAAACATTTCCAAATTTTGTCTATGAATACAGGTTTCTGGATGATAAAATAGCAAGCTTTTATAAACAGGAAAATCAGCTATCGCAACTGTATAAAATTTTTGCAATAATAGCCATATTCCTGAGTTGTCTCGGCTTGTATGGCTTGGTTTCATTTATGGCTGTACAAAGAGTAAAGGAAGTGGGTATTAGAAAGGTACTTGGTGCTTCGGTTGGCAGTGTGATATATCTTTTTTCAAAAGAGTTCATCATCCTTGTTGCGATCGGATTTGTAATTGCATCACCTATTGCCTGGTATTTCATGGATAAATGGTTACAGGATTATGTATATCGTATCAATATAAGTTGGTGGATTTTCTTGGTGGGGGGTATTTCAGCAGTCATCATTGCATTAATAACTGTTAGTTTCCAGGCAATCAAGGCGGCGCTTGCTAACCCGGTGAAATCATTGCGAACCGAATAAAAACTAAGCCATGATAAAACATTATTTAAAGATCTCGTTCCGCAATCTCTGGAAATACAAAAGCTTTTCAGCGATCAATATACTGGGACTTGCTATTGGCATGGCAACATGCCTTTTGATATTACAATATGTAAGCTTTAAACTTAGTTTCGATCAGTTTCATAAAAATGCGAATTACATCTATCGCGTAGTGAATGACAGGTACCAGCAAGGCAAACTGATACAGCATGGTACGATAACGTATTCGGGTGTGAGTAAAGCGATGAATGATGACTATGAGGAAGTAGCTCAACATGCACGTATTGCACCTGCCGGTGAAGTTATTCTTACTTATAATGATAAAAAAATCGCGGAGGACCGGGTCCTTTATGCCGACAGCAATTTCTTAGCACTTTTTGACTTCCCTTTAATAGCCGGAGATAAAAGATCAGTTCTAAAAGATCCAAATGCAATGATCATTTCCGAAAGTCTCGCTGAAAAGATTTTTGATTATAAAGGGGATGACTATAATCAGTTCATTGGAAAAGCGGTGAAATATGGAACTGACTCTGCACTCTTTAAGGTAGAAGCCATTTGTAGAAATGTTCCGGAAAATTCACACCTGCAATTCCACATATTGGTCTCATATAAAACACTAATCAATGCATGGAAAGAGGCGGATTATAATTTTACGCAATCAGATTTCTGGCACTATGTTCGGTTAAAACCGGGAACCGATTATAAGGCGTTTAATGCTCAATTGGGGGCTTTCAGCCAAAAACATTTCCAGGGAAACAAGATATCAGGCAGTGATGAAACATTTTATTTGCAACCGCTCTCAAAAGCGCATTTGTATTCTGACTTTGAATATGAAATAGGAACAACAGGAAGTGCTACAGTTGTCTGGGCTTTGTTAGTGATAGCCTTATTTATTATTACCATTGCCTGGGTGAATTATATTAACCTGGCAACTGCAAGATCGGTTGAAAGAGCAAGGGAAGTAGGAATAAGGAAAGTAGTGGGTTGTGAACGACGTCAGTTGATCATTCAATTTCTATCCGAATCTGCGATCGTTAATTTAATAAGTATGGCATTTGCAATCGTACTGGTGTTACTGCTGCAAACTGCCTTTAATAAATTATTGAATTACCAGTTGTCGTTATCCTATCTTTTAACAAAAGGATTAAATGGCTACAGCATATTGATCGGGTTAATATCAATTGTCATCGCAGGCATTTTTGTTTCCGGTCTTTATCCTGCATTTGTACTTTCTTCATTTAAACCCATCGCTGTTTTAAAAGGTAAATTCAGCAGCTCACAAAAAGGAATTTTTTTCAGAAAAGCATTGGTGATAGGTCAATTTACCGTAACAATCGGTTTGATCATTGGGTCACTCGTCGTATTGAAACAGATCAGGTATATGAACAAGAAGCAGCTTGGATTTACAATGGACCAGGTGCTTGTAGTAAGACCTCCATCTCTTACCAATTGGGATTCGACATTTATTAACCATGCCAATAGTTTTAAAGAAGAGCTGAAAAAAATTGCTCATGTGCAGGCAGCTGCTACATCATGGAATGTACCAGGAGGCGATATCGGAAGAAGTTTCAATGTGAGACAAGCCGATTCGGCCACCACGAATCAGTTTACCGTTCGACATACAGCCGTTGACTATGATTTTTTAGACGTATATGGAATAAAATTAATTGCCGGAAGAAATTTCAGGCCCACTGATCATAATCCGAGAGGTGCGAATTTACGTGCTATGATGATCAACAGGTCGGCAGCAAAGTTGCTTGGCTTCAAATCTCCGGAAGCTGCCATCGGCAAAACGATTTTAAGAGGTACAAGAAAATGGGATGTAGTGGGTGTTGTTGAAGATTATCATCAGAAATCATTACGGTATCCCTTGGAGCCAATGATCTTCATGCCTTTTTACGGCACGAACAACCAGATATCGGTAAAGCTCACACCGGGTGATCTGCCGGGTACAATCGCTCAAATCAAAAAGAAATACGAGGCATTCTTCCCCGGTAATTTGTTTGATTATAATTTTTTGGATGAAACGTTCAATCGTCAATATGAGAATGATCAGCTGTTTGGAAAGGCATTTGGAATATTTGCAGGTCTTGCAATTTTTGTTGCTTGCCTTGGCTTGTTAGGACTTACCATGTTTGCTACAATTCAACGCACAAAAGAGATCGGGGTAAGAAAAGTATTAGGTGCTTCCGTATCTAATATAGTATTGCTGTTATCAAAAAGCTTTCTCAAGCTCATTTTGCTTTCTGCTATCGTTGCTTTTCCATTGGCATGGTGGGCCATGGATACCTGGTTACAGGATTTTGCCTTCAGAGTAAATATGAGCTGGTGGATATTCATTTTAGCAGGCGCATCCGCATTGCTGATCGCACTGACAACAATAAGTTTCCAGGCAATCAAAGCGGCTATTGCAAATCCTGTTAAGTCATTGCGAACTGAATAAAAATTTATAGTTAAGAGCCTGCCTGCCGGCAGGCAGGTTTACGCACTGAATAAAATATACAGTTATGATCAAAAATTTTTTTCTTGTCGCCTACAGGAACCTTATAAAAAGCAAACTCTATTCCTTCATCAATATTGCAGGTCTTTCAGTAGGAATTGCAGCTTGTATACTCATCTTTTTATTTGTGCAATATGAATTGAGCTATGATAGATACAATAAAAAAGCAGGGCGTATTTACCGGCTCACTGAAATACTCCATTTGCCAAAGGAAGATCGACAGCAAGCGGTGACTTCTCCGATAATGGCGCCAACATTACAGGCGAATTTCCCCGAGATACAAAAAACTGTTCGGTTCACATTTTCAAGCAGGGTATTATCTGTAAAAGATAGAAAGTTTTATGACACACAGATCGCTTATGCAGATTCAACATTGTTTGACATATTCACTTTCCCGATGGTCGCCGGTGACCCTAAAACCTCACTAACTAAACCTTACTCTATCGTTCTCACTGAAAGTGCCGCAAAAAAATATTTTGGTGATGATGAGGCATTGGGAAAGGTCATGCAATTCTCTGACACGATCAATTTGACAGTTACCGGCGTGATAAAGGATGTACCGGCCAATTCACATATGACCTTTGATTGTATCCTTTCACGTATCACGATCAGCGACATGAATAAATATCGGGCGGAAACAGAATGGTTCAATAACAGTCAGTACTCCTTTTTGCTGCTTCCCGAAAAACACAATTATAAAGAATTAGAGAAGAAGATGAGTGCATTTGTACAAAAAGAATTGGCGGAGGAAAGAAAATCAGGTGGTCTTTGGTATGATTTTAAGCTTCAGCCTTTAGCTGATATTCATTTAAGATCAAATATGCATGCCGAGAAAAATCCTAACAGTAATATTAGTTATGTCTATATCTTTTCTGCCGCCGCCATCTTTATTCTCCTGATTGCTTGTTGCAATTTTATTAACCTGTCAACCGCAAGATCATTAAATCGTTCAAAGGAAATCGGGTTAAGAAAAGTCGTAGGAGCCATGCGCAAGCAGCTGATCATTCAATTTCTTAGTGAGTCTTTTTTGTGTGCCTTGATCGCCGGGGTCATTGCAATTGCCATTGTGAGATTGTCATTACCCTGGTTCAACAATTTTACCGGCAAGGCTCTGCCTCTTAACTTTTTTTCAGTTCCGGGCCTGGCTGAAGTATATGCATTAATAATAATAGGTGTAGGGTTAATTGCCGGCGCTTATCCGGCACTATTAATGTCATCATTCACGCCGATCTCTGCATTAAAAGGCATTATCAGGCATGGCTGGCAGGATATTATACTCCGCAAAGGATTAGTGGTATTCCAATTTACAATTGCGATCATTCTTATTATCGGTACAGGATTAGTATTAAAGCAATTAAAATTTATCCAGGACAGGAACATCGGTTTAAACA
>Ga0075429_100005569_pt1 | contig 10851 bp, 8 predicted proteins | sample RhiMetdeltSRZDD3_FD_75295 | JGI IMG/M metagenome (GOLD analysis project Ga0075429, IMG submission 75295) | Populus rhizosphere microbial communities from Tennessee, USA - Rhizosphere MetaG P. deltoides SRZDD3 | ecosystem: Host-associated > Plants > Roots > Rhizosphere > Soil | place: USA...
AAGCTTGTAATACTTGAATTTTCAAAACCAAATTGGGGATTCAAAAACCTATACAACCTGTATATGGGAATAGTGGCGCCGGAAGTGGCCCGCTGGTTCAGGCAGAATAAAGATGCGTATCGATATCTGAACAGGTCGTCAAATGCCTTTCCTGACCGAAGTGATTTTACCGCCATTTTAAATAGTGTTGGATTTTCCGATACCGAATGTAAACCGTTAAGCTTTGGAATATGTTGCATATACAGCGGAAGAAAGTTATAAGGCCCATTACCCTATTTGCATTTGTTTTGCTGATCTGTTCATCGGCACGGTCACAAATTGAAATGTACCAACTCGATCATGAAACTAAGCCTTACTATTTTGGAATAACGCTTGGTGGAAACATTGCCCGCTTTCAAATTGAACAGCATCCGCGTTTTCTGCAGTACGATAGTGTAATGGAAATCCTACCGCTGAATTCTCCCGGTTTTGCATTAGGATTAAATGCTACAGCCAGACTTACCAATCGTTTTGAAGTAAGGTTCAATCCGCAGCTGATGTTCACCGATCGCAGCATAACTTATAAATTAAAATATAAAGATCCTCTTGATGGCTTTGAGCCAACCAAGAAAATCGAATCAGTGATTTTTTCATTCCCTTTCCAAATAAAATTTAACAGCGACCGGATTGGAAACTTTCGTGTCTACATGTTGGGCGGTGCTTTTACACAGATAGATCTTGCCGCGAATGCCCGTGCCCGGCGTGCTGAGGACCTGGTGAAATTGGAAAAGGGAGATTATGGTATTGAAATAGGGATGGGTTTTAATTTTTATTTCCCCAGTTTTATTCTGTCTCCTGAAGTAAAGGTGAGTAATGGCCTTCGTAATCTTCATAGCCGTGATGAGCACCTTAAATACTCAAATGTGATCGACCGTATTCAGTCAAGGATGATCGTATTTTCAATTCATTTGGAAGGATAAAACCCCCTATCCCTCTAAAGGGGGAACTTAGATTTGAACATTATTATTTTTTGGAACCTCGTAACTTGTATTCCTATTCTTCTCTGACTCCTGACTCCTGACTCCTGACTCCTGACTCCTGACTCCTGACTCAAACCGTTCTTCCACCCTCAACAAATATTCTTTGGAGATCACGATCGCTATTGATCGTTTTATAGAACTCTTCAACATAATCAACAGCTCTTGATTTTTCCTTTGAGTTCAAATGCTCGTTATTTTTTATCAGACCAATTATCTTTTCCTTTTTTTCATTAAATAATTTAACGGCCACTTTGAGCTCTTCCATGTTTCTTGGAAAACCGCGGTTCAATCTTTCCCGTACGGTGCTGATCTGATCTTGTAATTTTTCATCAATTGTCGCGTATGGAGGGTCCACAAATCCGCAAATATCAAAATCATAAGCCACCACATAGGGTCTTACCTGTTTATCATCCTTTGGCCCTATAAGTTTTACGTTATGATATGCGGGCACAGACCAGTCGGTATTACCGATCAGGTATTCAAATAAAGTAACAATAGTCATTTGGGCCCTGTTTGTTTGTTCGGTATTATACATTGTTCCTTCCACTTCGATCATGTGATTCCTTTTTGCCATATCATCCACATCTTCTATCATAAATGCATATTGTGTATACGGCTTTCGCTTGCCTGAAACATCCTTGAAAGAAATATTCATGAATCGTGCCTTCAGACTCATATCAGTAAGCAGGTTGTAAATTTTATACGCCAGATATTCTTTGATCACCAACTGACCTGACTCTTCGCCTGATTGACAGCCATTGCTTATTTTCATTGTCTTAAACTTGGACATGCTGGAATTCGTGTCGGCTTTGAAATTGACCGTAAGTCCCGGCATAAAACATGTTTCTCTCCTGAAATTACCTCTTACAGTAGCTGTGATCTTTTCTTTTACTACTGAGCCATCTTTAAAGGTTAGCGTCATTGTTCCTGGGAGATATCTTTGTTTTGCCTTCTTAGCAAGAAGGTCTTTGAGATCCATTTCAAGAGTAGCATTCACAGTCGATTCGTCTTCAAAAAATTTTATTCTGTCAAGTTTCTGGGCGGAAACTGGCAGGTAAATCGCTGCGCCGATAAATAGTAATAAAAAAAACTTTTTCATAATAATAGCTTGTAGTGAAAAAATATTTCGAAAGCCGTATATAAATTTATGGAGTTTTTACTTTATTACTTCACTTATTACTTTACCAATGGATCCACCCGGCATTTGGATGTGCAACAGGGCCGCCAGGGTTGGCGCAATATCCGTCATATAGGTCTCCCGGTTTGTTTTCCCGCTCTTAATTCCCCAGCCATACCAAAGTAACGGAATATGTGCATCATAGGGATTCCATAAGCCGTGCGTAGTGCCGGTTGGTCCATAGGTTTCCATATAATTTGGTTTCAAAATGATCTGTACATCACCCCCTCTCGGCGCAAAATATCCGTTCTCGATCATCTCCCTTATTTTAGATTGTAAAGGCGTGGTTCCTAATTGCTGGATATCGAAGGCCATTAACACGGCCTCCTGTTTTGAAAAGAACGAGATAATTGCTGCTACGATCTCCTCCCTTTTTAATTTTCTTTCAGCATTAATTAGATTATTATTTAAGACCAGCTGGTAGTTTGAAATACCCATTGCCAGATCACTATGTCCAAATTTATCTTTTAGTTGCTGGTTCAACTCTTTCAATGCAGTAGCTTCCACAAGGCCTCCGGCTGGGATTTTATTTTCTTTCATGAATCCGATTACATTCGCCACGCCATGATCGGCAGAAAGAAATATGGTGTATTGACCCTTTCCAATTTTACTATCGAGATAATCTAATAAGTCTGTAAGCTCGTTATCAAGCCTGAGAAAATCATCTTCCTGTTCGATCGAATTTGGGCCATAGCCATGGCCAATATAATCAGTGGAAGAAAAACTCAGGGCAAGGAAGTCAGTTATGGCATCAGCGCCCAGCTTCTCACCTTCAATTGCAGCTTTTGCCATTTCAACAGTCATGGTATTTCCATGTGGCGTACTCAAAACAGCGCTATAATTTTTTCCAATAAATTTTTTCAGATCATATGGAAATCCTGTACCCAGTCCTTTTGATTCATAAATTTTTTCGTCACCTGTACTTTGCGTATAGGTATTGACAGGATATAAAGTATGCCAACCTTGTTCATAGTATTTATCAACCAATTTTTTTGCATTCAGATCTTTTACCCATTGAGGAAGCTCATTCATATAATAGGTGGATGTGATCCAATTGCCAACCTGGCTGTCATACCAGTACGCTGCATTGGCGCTGTGGCCTGCAGGTAAGATGCCACCACGATCTTTTATTGCAACACCTATTACTTTACTTTGAAAATTTGTCGCAAGACGCAATTCATCACAGATAGTTGTAACTAATAAGTTTCTTGGGCTTTGCAATCCAAGATTTGTTTCACTACCAACAGTTTTTACGGTTTTGTCTTCTGTGCAGTAAACATCACGCTGCTGTGCATTGTCCCACCAAAAGTTACCCGCAATTCCATGAATAGCGGGTACCGATCCCGTATAAATTGACGTGTGCCCCGGAGCCGTCACCGTCGGCGCATAAGGTATCAATGTATTCTCACAACTAAAACCCTGGTTCAGCAGTCTTTTAAAACCACCATTAGCTGCATAACGATCATAATAACGATAAAGATAATCCCAACGCATTTGGTCCACTACTATTCCAACTACTAACCTTGGTCTTTGTAATGCTGGGTTCTGCTGAGCTGTTGTTGAAATAAAAATGAATAAGAATAAGGCAACCGAATAGATCCGCGGCATACAAACCTGTTTTTTATAAAGATAGGGGAAATGCAAATATGGTTGCAGCAGGTAAAAACGTTAAGTGGAACTGAAATAAATCGGCCAGAAAAATTGCTTATTATTTGATATAGCTAAAAGAAAAATCATTTCATTAATCTGGTATGTGCGGATGCTAAAGCCTCCCCTTTGGGGAGGTTGGAGCGGCTTTTTTAAAACTCAAACACCCTTCGATGCATGTTCCATCTTATACCAAATGAAACAACGGTTGTATTTGTCGATAAAGAAGAATTTGAAGCCACATCAAACTTTCTTTTTGTCGCCGAAGCTTCTATGAATAAATTCTCTTTTAACTCATAAGATAGCAATAACGATAAAAAACTAGTTTTTGATTCAATACCTGAAACAATATCATAACCATAATCGCCCTGCCTGTATGGCGGTACGTTTGGTAAGAAGATATTAGCGCCAAAACTGCGGCTGCCTGTATCCAAACCTTGTTTCCAAGACATAGCTTTTGCGAGGATTGTCCATTTGGGTGCAGGTTGATAACGAAGTATCCCGATCATTTCGCTGAAGTTTGCCCCCAAAGGATGCGCCAACGGCTGATTGTAATGTGTATAATTTGCAATCGAATCACGATGAGAATAAGTAAATGGCCTGACACGATTATGCTCCAGTTGCAGATCAAGATTTTTTATACCAAATGCGTTAATGTATTTGGCGCCGAGCTGCATTCCCCATTTATTTGCCCACCAGCCATCGTTCTTTTTTATTTCTTTCAAATTAAATTCATCCAAAAGGAATTGACCGTAGAGTTGAACCTGCTTTAAAGTGTTTAATTTAAAATCGATCCCGGCAACTGAGTTATCAAAGCTGCCATTTTGTTGTTCGATAGAACGGTAAAAGATCACGGGATTGAGATAACCGAATTCAAAACGATTGCTGCGCCCAAACATTACTCCTTCAAATAAACCGATATTTAATTTCCTAGTAACATTCACATCAAGATGATGAAAGACTGCATATTTTTTTCTCAACAAGCGATCAGGACCACGAGGCTCAGTTTGATGCAATTCCATAAATAGATTCTGGTAATTGATCTTCCAGATCCTTGTGTTCAATTTCAGAAATAAGGTGCTATTGCTAAAATCACTTAAAAATAAACTGCGATAACCGTTCCCAATAAAATTGCGATCATAGCCAAAAGCAACATCTATGTATTTTGTAATATTAAAAGTGAAGTAACCTCTTGCATCAAAATAGTCGAAACCAGTTCCTTTAAAATTCTTGTAATATCCTGCGCCGGGAACAGATTGATATTTATTTTCCCAATCCCGTACATATCTTGGATCCCGTTCCTGGTTATCAATAATCGAAGCGGCAAAACCAATTTTATTTGCGATACGACCACGAATCATTACTCCCCGTGAATTCAGGAAAAGGTTTGCATCATCATCACTTTCTTTCATGTATTGAAACTGGATTACAGGATTAATAACAAGATCAAAATCCTTTATATGCACTTCGTATAAATTAGCAGGCGTTCTGTAAAATCTGCCTATGGGTTTCTTGCTCCTGATGGAATCGCGTTGAACTTCGGACAGATATTCGATGTTGTTCAGATAAAGACTTTGTAAGTTGTATTCATCCGTTTTTGATAATAAAATATCCGGATGAAGCTGTTTGAAGGACATTGCGCCCCTTACTACCTGCAATCGGTTCAATGGTCTTGTTTTAGAAAAATTAAAAATAGAATCTTTTTGGCCCAGGATTTCCAATCGTTCGATCAGGATATTTTCTTTTGCCCCCTGAACCAGATAAGTTGATTGTGCTGATGTTTGATTTGAAAAATATATCAACAGGAGTAGGGCATATAAACACCCCTTTAGGGGACGGGGGTTAATTTGTTTAAATTGCATGGGTATTGGTTTTCCAACGATAAATCGGCAACAAGATATGCAAAAATACCTGATAAAGAATGTGCAGGTTGTAAACGAAGGAAGAATAACCATTGCAGATGTTTTGATAAAAGATGAGCGCATTGAAAAGATCGGAGAAATAATTACTCAGGTCGATCCGAACGTTACAGAAATTGATGGTGAAGGAAAATATCTTTTACCCGGCGCCATTGATGATCAGGTCCATTTCCGGGAACCTGGACTTACCCATAAAGCATCAATTTATACAGAAGCAAAAGCCGCTGTTGCCGGCGGTGTTACCAGCTTTATGGAAATGCCAAACACAATTCCCAATGCGCTTACCCAGGAATTATTGGAAGAGAAATATTCAATCGCATCAAAAACCTCGTTGGCAAACTATTCGTTTTTCATGGGTACCAGTAATAATAATGCCGATGAAGTTTTAAAAACAAATGAAAAAAGAAAAGACGTCTGCGGGATAAAGATTTTTATGGGCTCCTCTACCGGCCATATGCTTGTTGATAGTCCAAATACTTTGGATAAGATCTTTCGTGAAAGCGAAGTGCTGATCGCCACACATTGCGAAGATGAACGTATCATTAACGAGAATCTTGCAAAACTGAAATTGCAAAAAAAGAATCTTACTGCCGCCGCTCATCCGATCATAAGAAATGAAGATGCCTGTTATGAATCGTCATTGCTGGCGATACAGATCGCAAAAAAGTACGACACCCGTTTACATATACTTCATATTTCAACTGAAAAAGAATTGATGCTTTTCACTAACATGCTTCCATTGAAAGAGAAAAGGATTACCGCAGAAGTATGTGTGCATCATCTTCATTTTACAAGTAATGATTATCCAAGGCTTGGCAACAAGATAAAATGCAATCCTGCCATCAAAGCCTCTCACAATCGTGAAGGGCTTTGGAAAGGATTACTGGATGACCGACTTGACGTGATTGCAACAGATCATGCACCGCATACATTGGAAGAAAAAGATGAACCGTATGAAAAAGCGCATGCCGGCTTGCCATTGGTTCAGCATTCAATGTTGCTGATGCTTTACTATTATAAGCAGGGAAAGATCAGCCTGGAAAAAATCGCAGAGAAAATGAGTCATGCAGTGGCTGAATGTTTTCAAATAAAGGACAGGGGTTATATTCGTGAAGGGTATTTTGCAGACCTTGTTTTGATCGATATGAACAAGCCAACAACGGTTTCAAAAGAAAATATTTTATATAAATGTGGCTGGAGTCCATTAGAAGGTTTTGAATTTCCTGCTACCATTACCAATACATTTGTAAATGGTCGTATGGTTTATGCCTGCCCAGCCCCAGGCGGGGGAAATGGTAACTGGGATGAATCTAATCCCGGAATGCGGTTATCTTTTGACAGATAAGTACCCAAATAAAATAACAAATTCCAAAATACAAATTCCAAATAAAACTCAATTGGAAGAAAAAATTAAAATATACGACCTGGAAGAACGAACAGCTCTATTTGCGGAACGAGTTCGCGATATTGTTTTAAAGTTGCCTGGAAACGTAGCTAATATTGAATATAGACCCCAATTACTAAGGGCCGGGAATTCACCAGGTTCAAACTACATTGAAGCAAATGAAAATCTTGGTGAGAAAGATTTTAAGATGAAAATTAAAATTTGCAGAAAAGAATCCAAAGAAGCTGCATACTGGCTTCGTCTTATTATTACAGATGATTCTGTAGAAATGGAAGAGGAAAGAAGAGTAATAAGACAGGAAGCTATAGAATTAAAATTGATATTTACAGCCATCCTTAAAAAGAGAGCGGGCAACTAATTTTTTATTTTTTGCTATTTATTTGATGCTTGTAATTTGTATTTTGGAATTTTCTCTACTATGCATCTTGACGCAACAACATATAACGACATCTCCGTCTTTCACCAGGAAGAAGAATTCTCTATTTTCCATAAACTAAATTTTACCAAAACAGTCTATGGTAAAGAATGGCTTCGCCATTTTTTTTCTGAGCCGCATCATGACCTGAAAAAAATACTTGGCACACAAAAAATAATCAGGACGCTAAATGAACATTTGAATGACTGGCCTTCCGAGATCACAAACGGAACTTTATTGGTTATTGAAAAATATCTTGACTACAATCTTGATCCATTACCTCATGATCCAAACGCTTTTAATACCTGGACCTATAAAACTTTCCATATAGAGGATTACCGGATGGTAAAATATTCGGTTGGTCATTGTGCAGATTTTTTCAGAGGGATTAAAAAACTTGTAGAGCTCTTTAGCGAACAGGAGTTACCTGCGTTTTTTAAGATCTATATTGAAAGGGCCGAGCAACTTTTAAGAGAAGCTCCTCTTGCAAAAATTTCTTCTTCAAAACCGGATGAAAAATTTTCCTCATCACAAAGTTTGTATTTCGGTTATTATATTAGAAACCGGTATAAAAATGATACGCTGGAATTACTCGACATTTTTGGAAGAATTGATGCGTGGTATTCCATGGCAATGGCCATGAAAGCATTTGATCTTCGATTCCCCGAATTTATTGAAGGAGAAAGCCCAACTATACATGCAAAAGGCCTTTATCATCTTTTACTGAAGCAACCAGTATCTTATAACTTTGAATTAAATCCTGATCATAATTTTCTTTTTCTTACCGGCGCAAATATGGCAGGCAAAAGCACCCTGATAAAAGCTGTTGGCTCGGCTGTGTTCCTCGCTCATCTTGGCATGGGTGTACCGGCAGAAAAAATGACATTGACCTTATTTGATGGCTTGCTTACCAATATTAATGTAGTCGACAATATTGCCAAAGGGGAGAGTTATTTTTTTAATGAAGTGCAGCGGGTAAAAAATACAGTTGAAAAAATAACCAATGGCAAAAAGTGGCTGGTGCTGATCGATGAGTTATTTAAAGGCACTAATGTACAGGATGCAATGAAATGTTCGCTAACAGTGGTGAAAGGATTGATCAAAATAAAAAATTCATTATTTATTCTTTCTACACATTTGTATGAAATTGGTGAAGAGTTAAAACAATATCCAAATATAAGCTTTCGCTATTTTGAGACAACAGCAAAAGATGACCAGCTTGAATTCAGTTATCAATTAAAAGAAGGAATAAGCAACGACCGGCTGGGTTATCTCATCCTGAAAAGGGAGAAGGTGGTTGATATGCTTGAAAAACTGTAAGTCAGAACCGCGATTTGCAGGATTAATATAGATTTGGAGGAAATCAGGAAAATATCTTTATGCGAATAATATTTCTTTTTGTCTTTATTTTTTGCTCTCGGCTTTTTGCCTTTACTCAAAACAATATTGATGTTTTGCATTATAAATTCAATATTGGGTTAAACGATGCAAATGATACAATTTACGGCGTTGCAAAAATCAAAGTGAGACTCTTAAAACCTGCCTCGGACATAACTCTTGACCTGACCGGTGCGGCCTCGTCAGGTAAGGGAATGAAGCTGGGAATTATTAAATTTCTAAATACTTCTTCAGAAATAAGATATGAATTGACAGGTACGAATGAAAAAGTGGAAGGGATAAAGGCCGGAATAAACACTGGAGATAATGTTCGTGGTGTGATATTTAGAGACGAAAAGCTAAGGATCCTGTTAGGGAAGCAAATGAATGCGAACGACACAGCGACTTTGTTGATTCCATATTCAGGTATTCCGTCAGATGGTCTTATCATTTCAAAGACAAAATATGGTCATAGAAGTTTTTTTGCAGACAACTGGCCTGATCGGGGTCATAACTGGATTCCCTGTCATGATGATCCGGCCGATAAAGCCACTGTAGAATTTATTGTAACTGCACCGGAACATTACCAGGTTGTTGCCAATGGCGTGCAAATTGAAGAGACTTCACTTGGCAATCGTCTTAAACTTACTCACTGGAAAGAAGACACTCCAGTCTCAACAAAAGTAATGGTGATCGGCGTTGCTGATTTTGCCGTGAATCTTGCAGGCGTTGTAAATGGAAACATACCTGTTTACAGTTGGGTTTATCCTGAAAATAAAGACAAAGGATTTTATGATTATGCGATGGCAAAAGATATCCTTCCATTTTTTATTAATAATGTTGGCCCCTATGGTTATAAAAAATTGGCAAACGTACAATCAAAGACAAGATTTGGCGGGCTTGAAAATGCAAACACAATTTTTTATTCCGAAGGTTCAGTAACGGGAACAAGAAGTAGCGAAAGTTTACTTGCACATGAAATAGCCCATCAGTGGTTTGGAAATATGGCTACAGAAAAAAGTTTTGGTCATTTATGGTTAAGCGAAGGTTTTGCCACCTATTTCACCATTCTCTATTTTGAAAATAAACAGGGAAAAGAAGCTGCCATCAAAATGCTGAAAGTAGACCGTGACCAGGTGATCGCCTATTCTAAAGAAAGCAACAAGGCAATTGTGGATACTGCCGAAACAGATTATATGAAATTGCTTAATCCGAACTCCTATCAAAAAGGTGGTTGGGTATTACACATGCTTCGTAATGAATTGGGTGATTCTGTGTTCTGGAGATCGATAAGAAAATATTATTCAACGTATGCCGGCGGAATTGCCGATACAAGAGATCTTCAAAAAGTTTTCGAAACTGTGTCCGGTAAAAACTTAAAAGAGTTTTTTGATCAATGGCTTTACACAGCAGGTCAGCCTGAGCTTGATATTGCCTGGCAATATGTTGGTGCGGACAAAATTTTATACTTTGAAGTAAAGCAATTACAACAACATGTTTTTAAATTTCCATTCGTGTTTCAAATAAACGGTAGAAAGGAAAAAGTATTTATTGATAAACAGGTATCAACTTTTAAGATAAAGCAGGATCAAAAACCCACTTCCATAATCGCTGATCCTGATACACAACTTTTAACAAGCAATATCATCAAAGAAAAATAGTCGACTAAATTTTAGAAAGCCGAATCTGAGTTTATTTGATGTAATACCACCAAATAAAGTCCCTTTTGTTCTTATATATCACAATGTTCATGTAAAGCATACAATTGAATTGGTATTGCCGATTATCGTCGTTACCTTCAATGAATAACCGTCCAGGAAAACAGACAATAGCTCCACATTAATTCCCGTCCTATTAGTCTTATCATCGGTTTAATATTCAATTAAACCTGA
>Ga0075429_100005571_pt1 | contig 10849 bp, 7 predicted proteins | sample RhiMetdeltSRZDD3_FD_75295 | JGI IMG/M metagenome (GOLD analysis project Ga0075429, IMG submission 75295) | Populus rhizosphere microbial communities from Tennessee, USA - Rhizosphere MetaG P. deltoides SRZDD3 | ecosystem: Host-associated > Plants > Roots > Rhizosphere > Soil | place: USA...
AGGTGCGCGTCAGCGTTGCCGTGCGTGGTTCGCGTACCAGGGCAGCGCCGCCGCCAGGCCGCTGCGCACATCGTGCGAGGGCGCGTAGCCGAGCAGCCGCGCGGCCTTGCCGATGTCCGCGAGGGAGTGCCTCACGTCGCCGGCGCGGAAGTCGCCGTAGGCGGGCTCGGGCGGCGCAAAGCCGGGTATGAGCGCCTGCAGACCGTGCGCGATATGCGAATGGAGCTCGTTCAACGACGTGCGACGGCCGACCGCGATGTTGTAGATCTGACCGATGGCATCGTCGCGGTCCACCAGCGCGGCGCGCAGGTTGGCCTGCACCGCGTTGTCGATGTAGCAGAAATCGCGCGAGGTCTCGCCGTCGCCGTTGATCACGCAGCGCTCGCCGCGCAGCATGGCCGCCACCCAGCGCGGGATCACCGCGGCGTAGGCTCCCTCCGGATCCTGGCGCGCGCCGAAGACGTTGAAGTAGCGCAAGCCGATCGTCTGCAGCCCATAGCAGCGGCCGAACACGTCGGCGTAGAGCTCGTTGACGTACTTGGTCACGGCGTAGGGCGACAACGGGCGGCCGATCTGCTCCTCGACCTTCGGAAGCGTGGGCGAATCGCCGTAGGTGGAGCTGGACGCGGCATAGACGAAGCGGGCCACGCCGGCGTCTCGTGCCGCGACCAGCATGTCGAGAAAGCCGGTGGCGTTGGCGCGGTGGGTGGCCCGGGGGTCGCGCAGCGAGCGCGGCACCGACCCGAGCGCCGCCTGGTGGAGCACGATGTCCGCGCCTTCGCAGGCGGCCGCGCACACCGCCGGATCGGCGATGTCGCCCTCGATGAACCGGTGGCGCGACCAGGCTGCCTCGCCCACCGCCTCGCGCACCTGGTCGAGGTTGCGTCGGTGGCCCGTGGCGAAGTTGTCCAGGCCGACGACTTCCTGGCCGGCGCGCAGGAGTGTCTCGACGAGATGCGATCCGATGAAGCCCGCGCTTCCCGTGACCAGCCAACGCCGCGACGAGGCGGCGAGCCGCGTCGCGATGTCGCCGCAAAGCACGTCGGTCACTGGGAATCCTCCGGCCTGTCGGCCTGCGGTGTTCGCCTCGGAGCGGCCCGGCGGCTCACAGGCGCCAAACGCGCACTCCCCGCGCCTCCAGCGCGGCCGCGTCGGCCGTGCACTTGACGTCCGTGTACACGCCGCCCTCGACGAGCTTGGACAGCAGCTGGTCCAGGGAACGCTCGACGAGCGGACGGTGCGCCACCGCGGCGACGATCGCGCCGGCACGGGGCAGCGCGTCCCACGACTTCAGCTCGACGCCGTACTCGTGATGCGCCTCGGCCGCCTCGGCGACCGGATCGTGCACGTGCACGTTGAGGCCGTAGCTCGTCAGCTCGCGGATGACGTCGATCACCTTCGAGTTGCGCAGGTCGGGGCAGTTCTCCTTGAAGGTCAGGCCCAGCACGTTCACGTCGCCGCCCTTGACCGGCAGGCCGGCCCGGATCATGCACTTGACCGTCTGCTCGGCGATGTACTTGCCCATGCCGTCGTTGATGCGCCGGCCGGCGAGGATCACCTGCGGGTGATAGCCGACCATCTCGGCCTTGTGCGTGAGGTAGTACGGGTCCACGCCGATGCAGTGGCCGCCCACGAGCCCCGGGCGGAACGGCAGGAAGTTCCATTTCGTGCCCGCGGCCTTGAGCACCTCGAGGGTGTCGATGTCCAGGCGGTGGAAGATGAGCGACAGCTCGTTGACCAGCGCGATGTTCAGGTCGCGCTGCGTGTTCTCGATCACCTTGGCGGCCTCGGCCACCTTGATGCTCGACGCGCGGTACACCCCGGCCTTCACCACGCTGCCGTACATCTCGGCGACGAGGTCCAGCGTCTTCGCGGTGTCGCCGGACACGACCTTCGTGATCGTGGTCAGCGTGTGTTCCTTGTCGCCGGGATTGATGCGCTCGGGGGAGTAGCCGACGAAGAAGTCTTCCTTCCACTTCAGGCCGGACTGCTTCTCGATGATCGGAATGCAGACCTCCTCCGTGGCACCCGGGTACACCGTGGACTCGAACACGACGGTGGCGCCGCGCTTGAGGTTCCGGCCCACCGCCGTGCTGGCGCCGACGAGCGGAGAGAAGTCGGGGGCATGGGAATCGTCCACCGGCGTGGGCACGGCGACGACGATGAAATCCGCGTCACGCAGGGCGGTGGCGTCGGTGGTGGGAACCAGCTTGCTGGCCGCGCGCAGTTCCTCGGCGCTGATCTCGCCGGTCGGGTCGACGTGGCGCCGGTAGGCCTCCACCTTCTCGGCCGACAGATCGAGGCCGACGGTCGAATATTTCTTGCCGAACTCGACCGCGAGCGGCAAACCGACATAACCCAACCCGACGACGGCGACCTTCATCCATCCACTCCCTTGAGCCATGATGACGCCGGGCGGCTCGATGGCCGCCCGCTTGGAAGGGCTATTGTCCGGGGTTTCGGCGTCCCGGGGGCCCCCTGACCTGAAGGGATGCCGCCCGGGCTCGCGTGGGGCCGGCCGAAACGCGGCAAGGGCGTGCTCGCGTCGCCCGGGCCACGCCGCGTCGTCGTGTCGTCGGGTCGGTGTCGCCGGGTCGCGAGGCCGCCCGCGTCAGCGGGCAGCCGCCTCCACGAGCCAGTCCACGTGCGCCGGCGGCTGCACGAGGTAGGTGTTCGGGTTCACGGACGGCACGGACAGCACGCGGCGCGCGGCGATCGCGGGGTGGTCGAACGTGCGGCGCGCCGCCGCGGCGGCCGGCACGGCGGCGGGAGCGAGGGCAGCGACGCGCAGTTCCGGCGCGAAGCGCGCCTGCTCGGCGGGCCTGTCCGCGGCGAGGGCTCCGGTCGAAACGGCGAGAAGGGAGAGGACAGCAGCGAAGAAACGGGTACGCATGAGGAACTCCTGAACGTGATTCCAGGAGTTTAGGGTTAACCCTCGATTCGTTGCTTTGCGCTCGATCTGAAAGATTCGTGAAAGGCGCGTGGCGTGCGAAGTTGCGCGCCGCGCCACGGCGCGATCGTCCCGGTCGGCGGGCAGCAGCCCACCGACGCGATGCGCACGAAGAAAAGCCCCTGGCGGCCATGCCGATCGGGGCTTCAGGAAATTGGTTGCGGGGGCTGGATTTGAACCAACGACCTTTGGGTTATGAGCCCAACGAGCTACCAGACTGCTCCACCCCGCGACTGAGCCTTGAACTATAGCACAAGGGCGGTCGGTCCACGCCTCAGAGGCCGACCGTGCCGAGCGTCTGCAGGAAGCGCTCGGCGTTCTGGAAGCCGATCACGCGCGCCTTCTCCACCTCGCGGCCGCTCGCGTCCCAGAACAGGGTGCCGGGCGGCCCGAAGAGCTGGAAGCGCTTCAGCAGCTCGCGGTCGTCCAGCGTGTTCTTCGTGACGTCGGCCTTCAGCAGGGTGGCGCCGCCGAGCTTCGCGCGCACCGCCGCCTCGGAGAACGTGAAGCGCTCCATCTCCTTGCAGGACACGCACCAGTCCGCATAGAAGTCCAGCATCACCGGGCGGCCGGCCTGCTGCGCGGCCTTCAACGCCGCATCCAGCTCCGTCACGCTGCGCACCGGCGCGAAGGCGAGCCCGTGCGCGGCTTGCGCGTCGCGCGAGCCGGTGAGGTGCGCCAGCGGCTGCAGCGGATCGGTTCCGCCGGAGGCCGCGCCCACGAGTTGCAGCACGCCGAAGACGGCCGCCACCGCGGCCACCGCCTTGCGCGCCCACAGCGTGCCGGGGCGCGCATGCGGGCGCAGGCGCCTCGGGTACAGCGCCACCGCCGTGCCCACCAGCAGCGCGCCCCACAGGGCGAGCGCGACGGCGGCGGGCAGCACCGGCTGGACGGTCCACACCGCGACCGCCAGCAGCAGGATGCCGAACAGGTGCTTCACGTCGTTCATCCACGCCCCGGCCTTCGGCAGCAGAGCGCCGGCGGAGGCGCCCACCAGCAGCAGCGGCACGCTCATTCCCGCGGCCAGCGAGAACAGCGCCGAGCCGCCGAGGGCGACGTCGCGCGTCTGGCTGAGGAAGACGAGCGCCGCGGCGAGCGGCGCGGCCACGCAGGGGCTGACGATGAGGGCGGACACGCCGCCCATGGCGAACACGCCGGCGAACCGGCCACCCGGCAGGCGCTGCGACAGGCCCGTGAGCGGCCCGGCCACCGCCTGCGGCAACTGCAGCTCGTAGATCCCGAACATGGAAAGCGACAGCAGCACCAGCGCGAGCGCGAACGCGCCCAGCACCCACGGGTTCTGCAGCGTGGCGGCGAGGCCTTCGCCGGCGAGGCCGGCGGCCACGCCGAACGCGGTGTAGACGAGCGCCATGCCGAGCGAATAGCTTGCCGCCAGCGCGAAGCCGCGTCCGCGCCGGGCGGCGCCCTCCGGCTGGCGGGCGCTGTGGCCGACGATGATCGAGGACAGGATGGGCACCATCGGCAGCACGCACGGCGTGAACGACAGCACGAGGCCGGCCACGAAGAACACCGCCACGACGGTCCAGAAGCCGCCGGCGCGCAACGCCGCCTCGACGGAGTCCCCGTCGGCGGGCGAAGGCGTGTTCACCGCGATGCCGCCCGACACCGCGCCGGCGCTGCCGATGTCCCCGCCGATCGGCATGTCGCGCCCCGGCAGCACCCTCACGCTGCCGCTGCCGCCGAAGCCGGCCAGGCTCACGTCGGCGCGCATCTGCATCGGGGGATAGCACAGGCCCGCGTCGGCGCAGCCCTGGTAGTTCACGGCGATGCGGAAGGTACCGCTCGCGTCGCGCACCGGCACCGGGATGCGCAGCTCGTCCCGATGGGTCTCGACGTCCTTCTGGAAGGTCTGGTCGAACTTCACCTTGCCCGGGGGGATCGCGGGCTCGCCCAGCGTGGCGCCGCTGGCCGCGAACTTGAGCTGTTCCCGGTACAGGTAATAGCCCTTCTCGATCTGGAAGCGGACCTCGACGGTGCGCTCGTCCGCGGCGCGCACGCTGCCCTTGAACGCCACCTCGGGCGGCAGGAACTCCTGCGCGAGCGCGGCGGGCGCGCCCAGGCCCAGTGCCCCGGCGAAAAGCGCCCCGGCCACCGCCAGCACGCCTGCCCACCCCGTCCGACCCCGATTCGTCTTCGCCACGCCCGACCGCCTCATTGCGCTGGAACTCTCTCAAAGACACGATTGTCGCCGTTCGGTTCCGGTCGGCGGCATGCAAGTTTCGGGCAACGCCGCCCAGGCCGTGCAAGGGGTCGCGATTCCCGAAACTGGCAAACGCGCGAGACGCCCGCGCCCCGCGCGATGCGGGTTCCGGAGCGGTCGCGGCGCAGGCCGCGTTCCTAGAATCGTTCGTCCACCGACACGCAGGAGGCCGTTGCATGAAGCTCCTCGCCGGGTCCATCGCCCTGTTCGCCGCCTTGGTCGCCGGCGGCGCGGCCGGCCAGAACAAGGTCACGCTCTCGATCTCCACCGGGCCCACCACGGGCGTGTACTACCCGCTCGGCGGGGGCATCGCCAACGTGCTGTCCAAGCATGTGCCGGGCTACGCGGCCAACGCGGAGACCACCGCCGGCTCGGTCGCTAACCTGCAGCTCATGGGCCAGAAGAAGTCGGATGTCGCCCTGTCCATGGCCGATGCCGCGTGGGACGGCTTCAAGGGCCAGGGCCGCTTCGCGACCGGGGCGGTGCCGGTGCGCGCGCTCATGGTCGCCTACCCGAACCGCATGCACGTCGTCACGGTCGAGGGCTCCGGCATCCAGAAGATCGCCGACCTGAAGGGCAAGCGCGTGTCCACGGGTGCCGCGAACAGCGCCACCGAGGTGATGGCCGCGCGCGTGCTCGAGGCGCTGGGCCTCGACATCGAGAAGGACATCAAGCGCGAGCGCCTCGACCCCGGCAAGTCGTCCGACGCGATCAAGGACCGCAAGCTCGACGCCTACTTCTGGGTCGGCGGCATCCCCACGGCCGCGGTCACGGACCTCGGCGCGACGCCGGGCATGAAGCTCAAGCTCGTGGACCACGCCGACGCGGTGGACGCGATGAACCGCAAGTACGGCCCGCTCTACACGCGCGACACGATCCCCGCGAAGGCCTATCCCGGCCAGGAGCAGCCGAACCAGGTCGCCACCGTGTGGAACCTCATCGTCGCGCGCGAGGACATGCCGCAGGAGGTCGCCTACAACATCGTGAAGACCATCTTCGAGAGGAAGAGCGAGCTGGTGCTCGTGCACAAGGAAGCCGAGAACTTCGACCTGCGCCATCAGAGCCTCTCGGCCGCGTCCATTCCCTACCATCCCGGCGCGCTGAAATACTTCGCCGAGCGCGGCCTCACGCTGAAGTGACGCGCGGGCCGGCCGTCGACGCGCATGGCCGAGCCGGTCGTCACCGAACAGCAGCGCGAGCAGGCGCAAGCGTTCGTCGCCGCCGAGGAGGGCGCGCGCCACCGCTTCCCGGGCGCCTGGGGCCACGCGCTGTTCGCCGTCGCGGTGGCGATGAGCCTGTACCACCTGTACGCCGCGTACGGCATCGTCGCGACCACCACGCTGCGCTACGTGCACGTGGGGTTCGTGCTGTTCCTCGTGTTCCTGCTGTTCCCCGCGCGCGCGGCGCGCCGGCATCGCTTCAGCGCGATCGACCTCCTGTGCGCGCTGGCCGGCGTGGCCGCGATCGCGTACGCCCTCGCCGGCGGTGACGCCTTCCTCGACCGCAGCACCGCCCCCAGCGCGCTCGACAAGGCGATGGGCGTGGCGCTGGTGCTGCTGGTGCTGGAGGCCGCGCGCCGATCGACCGGCTGGGTGATGCCGGCGGTGTGCGTGCTCTTTCTCGCCTACGCGATGGCGGGCGCGCACCTGCCCGCGCCGTGGACGCACCGCGGCTACGACATCGACCGCCTGGTCGGCACGATGTACATGACGCTGGAGGGCGTGTTCGGCGCGCCGGTGGACGTGTCCTCGTCGCTCATCATCCTGTTCACGATCTACGGCGCCGTGCTGCAGTTCTCGAACGCCGGCAGCTTCTTCATCGACTTCTCGCTCGCCGCGTTCGGGGGCAAGGCGACGGGCGCGGGCCGCGCCGTCACGGCGGCGTCGTTCCTGCTCGGCGGGCCCTCGGGCTCCGGCGTGGCCACCACGGTGACGCTCGGCACGGTGGCCTGGCCGATGCTCGCCCGGGCCGGCTACGAGCGCGATGCCGCCGGCGGACTGCTCGCCGCGGGCGGCCTGGGCGCGATCCTCTCGCCGCCCGTGCTCGGCGCCGCGGCGTTCCTCATCGCCGAGTTCCTCAAGATCTCGTACCTCGACGTGATCCGCATGGCGCTCGTGCCCACGGCCCTGTACTACGTCTCGCTGTTCCTCATGGTCGAGATCGACGCGCGCAAGCACGGCATGAAGCGCGTGGACCTCGCCGGCGGCCCCGGCCTGCTGCCGCTCGTGCGCACCCTGGGGTTCCACTTCAGCTCGCTGGTGTCGATCGTCGTCTTCCTGCTCCTCGGCTTCTCGCCGACGGCCGCGGTGCTGTGGGCGACGGCGGTCGCGTTCGCCGTGAGCTTCCTGCATCCCGATTGCGCGCTCGTGGACCTGTCGCTGATCGCGCAGCGCCCGGCCGGCTGGGCCGGCGCGCTGCTGCGCCGGTCGCGCGCCATGCAGGCGCTGGAGGCCGGCTCGGTCACGATGCTCAACGTCGCGGCCACGTGCGCCGCCGCGGGGCTCATCGTCGGCGTGGTCACGCTCACCGGCCTGGGGCTGCGCTTCGCCGACATCGTCGTGGCCCACGCGGGCGGCAGCCTGCTGCTCACGGCCCTGTACACGGCGCTCATCGTGTGGGTCGTGGGCCTCGCCGTGCCGGTGACGGCGAGCTACATCATCTGCGCCGTGGTCGCCGCCCCGGCGCTCATGAAGCTGGGCGTGCCCGATTTCGCCGCGCACATGTTCGTCTTCTATTACGCCGTGCTGTCCGAGGTGTCGCCGCCCACCGCGCTGTCGCCGTTCGCCGCCGCCGCGATCACCGGCGGCGACCCGTACCGCACCACGCTGCAGTCGTGGAAGTACACGCTGCCCGCGTTCGTCGTGCCGTTCGTGTTCGTGATCGACCCGTCCGGCGTGGGGCTGCTGCTGGCGCTGCCGAAGGGCGGCTCGTGGTGGAGCGTGGCGGCCATCACGGCGCAGACCGTGCTCGCGCTCGCCGCCCTCGCGGCGGCGGCCGAGGGCTGGCTGCTCGACCGCACGCGCCCCCTGGAGCGGGTGATGCTGGCCGGCGCCGGCTTGCTGCTGGTCTATCCGCACGCCACGGCGCATGCCGCGGGGGTCGCGCTGTTCGCCGCGGCCGCGCTCATGCAGGCGATCCGGCGCCGCACGGCGGTGGCGCGCCCCGGCTGATCCCCCGGCCGGTCGCCGTTCCCACCGGGCGCCACGGGCGGGGCGCGCGCCGCGCGCCGCCAACTTCCGCACGCCCGGACTCTGACGCCGTCGAACGTCCGGTCACATCGTGCGCGGTTTCGTGATGCGCGTCACTCAGGAGCCGCGACCGCTTGCCGACAACCCCTGGACTGCCACCGCTTCGCCGCGAAGAGCCCCAGGAGAACCTCCGCATGCGCGTTTCCGATTTCAAGATCAGCACCCGGCTCGGCGCTGCGTTCGGCATCCTCGTCGTCGTCACGCTGCTGCTCGGCCTGCTGTCGATGGTGCAGTTGTCCCAGGTGGCGGGCACGACGGAGCGGCTCGCGACCGTGAGCATGCCCGGCATCCAGCTCACCGGCGAGCTGCGCGAGCACCTCAACGACATGCGGCGCGCCGAAGCGCGCCACCTGCTCTCGAGCGCGCGCAAGGAGATGAAGGCGCTCGAAGCGCAGATCGCGGAGTCGCGCAAGAAGCTCGAGGCGCTGGACGCCGTGGCCGCGCGCATGTTCGCCTCCCCGGAGGCGGCGAAGTCGCTGCGCGCGTACCAGTCGCATCGCGCCGCCTACTACGCGGCCAACGACCTCATGGCGCCCGCCTCGCGCGCCGGCAAGCAGGACGAGGCGACCAACATCTACAACGGCGACTCGAACACCGCGTTCGAGGGCGCGCTGGCCGCGGTGATCCAGCTGAGCCGCTACAGCGCGACCGAGGCCACGGCGTCGTGGGAACGCGCGAGTGCCACGTACGAGCTGGCGCGCCTGTGGGTGGTGGGAGGCATGGGCGCCGCCGTCCTGCTCGCCGCGGCGCTCGCGGTGCTGATCGCCCGCTCGATCGCACGCCCGATCCGCACCGCCGTGCAGGCCGCCGGTCGCATCGCCGAGGGCGACATGACCGGCACGCTGGAAGCCCACGGGAAGGACGAGCCGGCGCAGATGCTGCACTCGCTGGCGATCATGCGCGAGCGCCTGGCCCAGGTGGTGTCCCAGGTGCGCCACACCTCCGACCACTTCGCGACCGCGACGGCGCAGATCGCGCAGGGCAACATGGACCTTTCCGAGCGCACCGCAAAGCAGGCGAGCGCGCTGCAGCAGACGCGCGCGTCGATGGAGCAACTGGGCAACACGGTGCGCCACAACGCGGACAGCGCACGCCAGGGCAACCAGCTCGCCGAGGCCGCCACCAGCGTCGCCATCAAAGGCAGCGAGGCGGTCAAGCAGGCAGGCGCGACGATGAACGACATCAGGGCGTCGTCGCGCAAGATCGCCGACATCACCGGGATCATCGACGGCATCGCGTTCCAGACCAACCTGCTCGCGCTGAACGCGGCGGTGGAAGCGGCCCGCGCCGGCACGCATGGCCGCGGCTTCGCGGTGGTGGCCGCCGAGGTGCGCACGCTGGCCGCGCGTTGCGCCGAAGCGGCGCGCGACATCAAGTCGCTCATCGGCACGAGCGTCGAGCAGGTGCGCAAGGGCACGTCGCTCGTCGAGGAAGCCGGCGGCACGATGACGCAGGTGGTGAGCTCGATCCGCGGCGTGGCCGACCTCATGGGCGAGATCAGCAGCGCCACCGGCGAACAGCTCACGGGCGTCACGCAGGTGGGCGGCGCCGTCACCCACATCGACCAGGTCACGCAGCAGAACGCCGCCCTCGTCGAGGAGCTGGCGTCCGCCGCCGGCTGCCTGGAAGCGCAGGCGAGCCACCTGGTGCAGACCGTGGCCGTGTTCAAACTCTCCGACGCCGCGTCGCCCGACGACGCCCTGCAGCCGGTGGCTGCAGCGGCGGCGTGACCGATCCATCTTCTCCGCCGCCATGTCCCGCAGTACGGTGAATCGCGACCTGGTCCTGCTGCACTGGCTGGTCGCGCTGCTGTTCCTCATCGCCGTCACCGGCATCGTGGGCCGCGGCTGGCTGCCCTCCGAGCACCCCTTCAGGCCGTTGCTGCGCTCCGCGCACATTGCCGTCGGCCAGTGCATCTTCCTGCTCGCGCTGGTCCGCGTGGCGGTGCGCTGGCGCCACCCCCCGCCGGCGGCGCACGCGGTCGCGCCGTGGCAGGCGCGCGCCAGCCAGGGCGCGCACGCGCTGCTGTACGTCGTGATGTTCCTGCAGCCGCTGTCGGGCGTGCTCTTCATGCAGGCAGGCGACAAGCCGGTCGGCCTGTTCGGCTGGAGCTGGCCGACGGTGATGCCGTCGGACGCCGAGCTGCACTTCGCGCTCAAGGACCTCCACGGCTTCGTCGGCAACGCGTTCTACGCGCTCATCACGCTGCACGTGGGCGCGGCGCTGTGGCACCACTACGTGCTGCGCGACGACACGCTGCGCCGCATGCGGCCGTGGCGCACGACGCCGCGCGTCGCGGCCGTCGCGAGCCGCCCGCCCGCGACGATCCACGCCCTGCCGGCCCAGCGCGCGGCCGCGGCGCGGGGCCGCGGCGCCTGGAACCGCACGCTGCCCACGCCGCATCGTCCCGCGGCCCCGGCGCCGGCGGCG
>Ga0075429_100005574_pt1 | contig 10847 bp, 7 predicted proteins | sample RhiMetdeltSRZDD3_FD_75295 | JGI IMG/M metagenome (GOLD analysis project Ga0075429, IMG submission 75295) | Populus rhizosphere microbial communities from Tennessee, USA - Rhizosphere MetaG P. deltoides SRZDD3 | ecosystem: Host-associated > Plants > Roots > Rhizosphere > Soil | place: USA...
CCTGACGTTCCGGATGCTCTGGCCGGCCGTGTAGACAGCGTCGCCGTCTGCGCGCATAAGACCGCTACCGCCGGGGCGAACGCCGCTGGCTTGCAAAACGGGGTCGGAAACACTAAGTTTGGGTTGTCATGATTGTTCTGTCTTGAGCCGCTCCGCCGTCGAATCCCCCCCGAGATCGCCTGGTTTCGAGAAGCAGAAGCTCGCTCCGACCGAAGGGCCTGCCTGGAAGCGAGCCATCGTGTCGCGACAGAAACCAATCCTGCGCAGCAGCATCTGGCAGCTCGTGAACACGCTGGTGCCTTACTTCGTCCTCTGGGGGCTGATGATCTGGTCGCTGGGGATCTCCTACTGGCTCACCCTGGGAATGGCCGTGCTGGCCGCCGGGTTTCTCGCGCGCACATTCATGATCTTCCACGACTGCACGCACGGCTCGTTCCTGAAGTCGCGGCGCGCGAACCATTTCCTGGAGTTCATCACCGGCGTCCTGACGTTCACGCCATACGCCCAGTGGAGGCACAAGCACGCCCTGCATCACGCGACCTCGGGTGACCTGGATCGGCGGGGCGAGGGCGACATCTGGACCATGACGGTTCAGGAGTATCTTGACGCCTCCCGTTGGAAACGCCTTTCGTATCGTCTCGTCCGGAACCCCATCGTGCTTTTCGTCATCGCGCCGCTGTACCTGTTCCTGATCCACCACCGGTTCCCCTCGACCACCGTGGGCAGGCGGGAGCGAGCCGGCGTGCTGTGGACCAACATGGCGCTCCTGGCCATCCTGATCGCGATGAGCCTGACCATCGGCATCAAGGCCTACCTGCTCATCCAATTGCCCGTGATGTTCTTCGCAGGGGCGGCGGGGATCTGGCTCTTCTACGTGCAGCACCAGTTCGGGGGCGTCTACTGGGCGCGGAAACCTGAATGGGACTTCGCCGATGCGGCGCTGAACGGCAGCTCGTACTACAAGCTTCCCAAGGTGCTGCAATGGTTCACGGGCAACATCGGGTTCCATCACATCCATCACCTGAGTCCAGCCATCCCGAACTACAGCCTTGAGCAATGCCACAAGGCGAGCGCCGCATTCCAACAGGTCAGGACGGTCACGTTGTGGTCGGGCCTGAGCGCGCTGTCCTTGCGTCTCTGGGACGAGCGAAAGAAGCGGCTCGTCGGATTCGGCCGGCTTCGCTCGTACCGCCGCACGAAATCGATTCACTTTTCATGAGGGCCGCGCTCGCGCGCCGCTTGCGCTATCGCGACCGTTCTGGTAAGGTCATGCATTCCCATTGGCCGAGGATCCCTCGGCCCGCGGCGCCCAACAGGATCTCTAGCGAGGATCGCGCCGCTTTCCGATACATCTTGCCTGCAACTGTTGTGTAGGTCGAAGCTGGGCCGTGTTGACTCGCCCCCAGAGGGGCGTCCTGCGGCCGGAGAACATCGAAGTATGTCCACAATGCAAACCGAGCCCGTCACCGGGTTCGCCGGATTTCGTCTCAACGCCGCGCTCGAGCACGGCATCACCAAGGCTGGTTTCCTCGAGCCTCGGCCGATCCAGGCACAGACCATCCCCGCGGCGATCGAGGGCCGCGATGTGCTGGGTCTCGCCCACACGGGGACGGGAAAGACGGCCGCCTACGCGCTGCCGGTTCTCGATCGCCTGCTCGCCAGGCCGGGCGGCGGGCCGCGCGTCCTGATCGTGGCGCCGACGCGGGAGCTGGCCAGCCAGATCAGCGCCGAGATCCTGCTGCTCGCCACGGGCACCCAGATCAAAGTCGCCACTGTCTTCGGAGGCGTTTCCGCCCAGTCCCAACGCGCAGCGCTGCGGCTGCGGCCCGAAATCGTCGTGGCTTGCCCGGGCCGGCTCCTGGACCTGCTCGACCAGGGTGCCGTGAGGCTGGACCGGGTCGAGACCCTGGTCCTTGACGAGGCGGATCACATGTTCGACATGGGCTTTCTGCCCGACATCCGACGCATCCTCGCGGAGCTGCCGAAAAGCCGGCAGAACCTCCTGTTCTCGGCCACGATGCCGAAGGAGATCCGCGTGCTGGCGGACCAGATCCTGCGCACGCCGCACGTGGTCGAGCTGACGCAATCCGCGTCCGCGCCCAGCATCGAGCACGCGTTGTACCCGACGGAGGCCGAAAAGAAGCTCGGCCTTCTGCAGAGGCTGCTCGCGGCCGGCGAGTTCAAGTCGGCCATCGTATTCACCCGCACGAAGCACCGCGCCCGGCGGCTGGCGCAACAGCTCGCGAAGTCGGGGCTGCGCGCCGTGGCGATTCAGGGCGACATGTCCCAGAGCCAGAGGGAGCGGGCGATGAGCGGGTTCCGGAAGAACCAGTTCGACATTCTGGTGGCCACCGACATCGTGGCGCGTGGCATCGACGTCGCGTGGGTCTCCCACGTCGTGAACTTCGACATGCCCACCACGCCGGATGCCTACACCCACCGGATCGGCCGGACAGGAAGGTCCGAGCGGGAAGGCAAGGCCTACACGTTCGTCACCGCCGACGACCACGCCCTGGTGAGCGCGGTCGAGAGCAGGATCGGGCGCCGGATCGCCAGGAGAAAACTCGAGCCGCTGGCGTACGCCGCGCCCTCGCGGCAAACGGCGTATCCCCGCCGCGCGAGCCGAAGGAGCCGCGGGATGTCGTTCACCAAGCCGCACAATTCATCGGCCGACGTTGCACGGCCCGTCATGTAAGGGAGGCCCCTCTTGCGCGAACTCCTGAACGCTCTGCCGATCTTCATCGGTTTCAAGGTGGACACGCGGCTGCGTGAGAAGCTCGAATCCCTCAACGAGTCGGACAAGAAGTACGTGTCCGGAGGGGGGACGACGTTCCTCCAGGTGTGCAGCATGGGCGAGGAGCTCTACGTCGGCAAGCGCGTGGACGACCGGCTGACCACCGACAGGGTGGACGACATCCGCCGCAACATCCTGAGCATCATCCGGAAGCTCGGCCATGAAGTCCGCCTGCCGACCCATCTGCAGATTTTCGCCTGCAGCGCGGCCGAAGGCGAGCGAAGCTCGCTGGAGCCTGTGAGCCCTGGGCAGCCGACGCTGATCGCCTGAGATTCCCGGCGCCGATCTTCATCCTCGGGTCAGCCGCTTGTACCTGATCCGGTGCGGCTGGTCGGCGTCGGGGCCTTTGCGCTCCCGCAGATTCTTGATGTAGTCCTGGTAGTTCCCCTCGAACCACACGACCTCGCTGTCCCCTTCGAAGGCGAGCATGTGCGTGGCGATCCTGTCCAGGAACCACCGGTCGTGGCTGATGACCACGGCGCAGCCGGCGAAGCTCAGCAGGCCCTCTTCCAGCGCGCGCAGCGTGTCGACATCCAGGTCGTTGGTCGGCTCGTCCAGCAGCAGCACGTTGGCGCCGGTCTTCAGCATGCGCGCGAGCTGCACCCTGTTGCGCTCCCCACCGGAGAGATCCTTGACCTTCTTCTGCTGGTCGGACCCGCGAAAGTTGAACGATGAGACATAGCCGCGCGAGTTCACCTGCCGCTTGCCCAGCGTGACCATCTCATGGCCTCCCGAGATCGCCTCCCACACGTTGGCCTCGGCCGGAAGGGAATCGCGGGCCTGGTCCACATAGCCGAGCTTGACGGTTTCGCCGAGGCGCAGCGAGCCTGCATCCGGCTGCTCCTGCCCCAGGATCATGCGGAACAGCGTCGTCTTGCCCGCGCCGTTGGGGCCGATGATCCCCACGATGCCGCCGGGCGGCAGAGAGAACGACAAGCCGTCGAACAACAGGTTCTCCCCGTATCCCTTCACCAGCCCGCTCGCCTCGACGACCAGGCTGCCTAGTCTCGGACCCGGCGGGATGTAGATTTCCATCGTTTCGGGCAGGCGGTCGGTCTCCTCGGCCAGCAGCTTTTCGTAGGCGGCCAGACGCGCCTTGCCCTTGGCTTGCCGGGCGCGCGGCGCCATGCGGACCCATTCCAGCTCGCGCTGGAGTGTGCGCTGCCGGGCCGTGCCTTCTTTTTCTTCCAGGGTGAACCTCTCCTGTTTCTGCTCCAGCCAGGAGCTGTAGTTGCCCTCCCAGGGGATGCCGGCCCCCCGATCCAGCTCCAGGATCCAGCCGGCCACGTTGTCCAGGAAGTACCTGTCGTGGGTCACCGCCACCACGGTGCCCGGATACTCCTTGAGATACCGCTCCAGCCAGGCCACCGATTCGGCATCGAGATGGTTGGTTGGCTCGTCGAGAAGCAGCAGGTCCGGGCGGGTGAGCAGCAGACGGCAGAGCGCCACGCGCCGGCGCTCGCCGCCCGAGAGCCTGGTGACATCGGCCTCCGGTGGAGGGCATCGCAGCGCGTCCATGGCGATCTCGAGCTGGTGGTCCAGCTCCCAGGCGTTGCAATGGTCGATCTGATCCTGTACGCGCGATTGTTCCTCCAGCAGCTTTTCCATTTCCTCGGGCGACATCTCTTCGGCGAATCTCTCGCTGATGGCGTTGAACCGGTCCAGCAACGCGCGCGTGGAGGCGACGCCTTCCTCGACGTTGCCCAGCACGGTCTTTGCGGGGTCGAGCTGCGGTTCCTGCGGGAGGAAGCCGACCTTGATTCCTTTGGCGGCGAAAGCCTCGCCCATGAAATCCTTGTCTTCGCCCGACATGATCCGAAGCAGCGAACTCTTGCCGGCCCCGTTGGACCCGAGCACGCCGATCTTCGCGCCGAAGTAGAACGAGAGATATATCCCTTTGAGGACCTCACGCTTGGGCGGCACGACCTTGCGGAGATCCTTCATCACGAAAGCGTATTCGTTGGCCATGCTTCCTCCCCTGGAGGCGCGAAGGATACCACTCCGCGGTCACGCCCACCGCACCAGCACATCCCAGGTGGAAACATGAACGCTCGGGTGCGTTACACTCAGGTCGATGGAACGCCGACTCTCAGCGTCTCGACGTTTCCAGCGTGCGGGATGGGCCTTGTCCTTCCGCATCAGCGGGCCCGTTGCTGTTCCAGGAGCGGCACCCGCACGGACGTGGGGTAGGGCGCGGAGCCTTTGATAGCCCGCCACAGCACCCGGTTGAACAGGTCGTCATCGGCGGAATCCACCGCCCCCAGCTCCAGCGTCTCCTCGTCCTGGCCGGGCCGCGCCAGGCCCGTGGACCCCTCCGTGGCGGCCGGATTCAGCTCGGTCCAGGGAACCGAAGGCGTCAGCGCCCTGAATTCTGTCGAATCTGGCGTGTCGGCGAACACGTCGCCCAGGACCTGCCCGAAATGGTCGAACTGTGACAGGGAGCGAAGACCGAGGATCTGCTCGATGGTGGCCAGGATGTCGGTGGTGTTCACGAACCGGTGCACCACGCCCGGCCGGTTGTAGGCCGAGATCACCAGCAGGATGGAGCGGTGCGAGTCGACGTGGTCGGGTCCTGCCTGGGCATCGTCTTCGAGCACGAACACGACGGTGTTCTTCCAGAAGGGACTCATCGAGAGAGCCTCGATGATGCGGCCGAGCGCCAGGTCGTTGTCCGCCATGTAGGCACGCGGCGTCGGAAGCCCCGGCCGGGTCCCCGCCGTGTGATCGTTCGGCAGCCAGAGAAGCTGGAGCCGCGGCATCCTTCCTGTGGCGACGTACCCCTGCAGGTCTGCGATCCACAGGTCGGCCCTGACCTGGTCGGAAATGGCGAGGTCCCAGCCCGGATATGTCGGATGCGAGACCTCCATCAGGCCGGGCAGACGGGTCTGCCAGCGGGTCGTGCCGTCCGCTGCTGTCACCTTCTCCATCGTCTCGCCGAAGTTGCGAAAGCTGATCCCGCGGTCCCGTGCCGCATGCCACAGGTATCCCGCGGCCGGCTGATCCGCCTCGCCCGGATCGTCCTCGTCGAAGCGGGACGAGTAGGCCGAGGGGATCGTCTTTTCGCCGTAATCTGTCACGTAGGCGGCCGTCGACCACACGTGTCCCTGAGAGCTGACTTCCGCGTTCACGAAGAAGCGGTCGAACAGACCGAACCGCTCGGCCAGCGCGTGATGGTTCGGCGAGACCTCGCGCGGAAAGAAGAGCAGCGAGGGGTCGCCGTCTCCCGAGGGTAGGTCGGAGAGCACCTGGTCGTAGGTGCGGTTCTCCTTGAGGATGTAGATCACATGCTCGAACGGAGGGTAACGGGTCGCCGTCATCCTGCGATGCCAACCGTTCGCGTCGGCGACCCGCCCGGTCATGCTGGCGAGCGCGCGGCCGGACAGGTCCAGCGGCAGCACGGTGACCGTGCCGTCGAGCTGGCCCAGAGTGTACGACCGCGAATCGCGCGCCAGCGGGCTCGTCGGCCTCGGCCCGTCCGGATTCGGCCCCGCGCCGGACCCCTTGCCGTTGACCACGACCAGCGAGCCGTCGGCGACGGCCAGCGCGGTCGGGTACCATTCGCACGGGATGCGTCCGGACAGACGACCCTGGCCGTCCTGCGAGAGATCGAAGGCCGCCACGGCGTTGTTGTCGGCCTCCGCCACGTAGAGCCTTCGGCCGTCCGGCGACAACGCGAGCGCGTTGGGCGTGCTGCCTTCGACGGTCCCCGCCGGCGTCGGATCCCGCAGCGTCGCGATCACATGCCGCGCGAGCGTATCGACGACCGCGATCTGATCCGTGCTGGCGGATGCGACGAACAATCTCGATGAGTCGGCGTTCAGCAGGAGCGCCGAAGGGTGACGCCCCGCCCTCACGCGGCCTGCCTCGGTCAGCCCACCGTGGCCGTCCGGGGAGAACGCCACGATCACGTCGGCGCCCCAGGCGCTGACCCACACCGTGCCGTCGTGGGCGAGCGCGACACCGTAGGGGGATCGTCCTGCGGGCGCGTTCGCGAGGACACGGCCGGTGCCCGTGTCGATGACAGCCAGGGAGTCGGCGAGGTTCTCGGCCACGTAGAGGCGGGTGCCGTCTGAAGACAGCGCCAAACCGGCAGGGTAGCGCCGCCCCGGGCTGCCGGGTTCCTTCTGCGAAAGGACCAGGCGGTCGCGAAAGACCGCGGCGCCGTCACTCCAATCGTACCGCCAGATGGCGTCGTCGTCGCCGCCCGAGGCGTACAGCGTCCTGCCGTCGGGCGAGAAGGCGAGTCCGAGAAAAGCGCCGGGCTGAGGCAGAGTCTGCAGCACGCGACGTGTGTTCGTGTCGATCACCTGCACGCCCTGCTCGCGCCATCCGCTCAGCAGCAGCACGCAGCGCCCGGCCGGCCCGGGAGCTGGCAGGATGGCCAGCGGCATGTTGCCGACCGGAAACGACGGAGCCGCCGGGTCGAGGAGGGCACCCGTGGGCAGCTGGCGCGATGCCGGCGCCTGCGGCGCGGGCCGCACCGAAGTGCCGCCGGGGCGGCAGGCGGCCAGGACGATCGTCGAGACCGCAAGAGCCGCCAGCAGCCTGCTAGACCGAACCGTCCCTCGTGAACGCCGCATCCGCTCTCTCCAGGCCCGCGCGCGTCTGGCCTCGGAGCGATAGTACCTCTTGACGGGCGGCTCCGGCGAACGAGGTCGTCATCGGCTCGGCTCGGCCAGCCCCACCATGGGGCATTCCAGCTCGAGCGGATCGAGCGAGGACAGCCCGCGCATCCACTGGCGCGCACGTGGAGTCGAGATCTCCATCGTGCCATCCTCCCGCATCGTGCCGACCTCGTTCATCGGGTGGTCGAGGGCCACCGTGCACTTGTTGAGCCGTCCATTGGCCCGCACCAGGAACGAGTTTCCCTGGGACGCATAGCAGACAGGGGCGAGGTCCTGCATCGTGGTCTTCTCGACACGGTGGCCTTCCGCGCAGCGGGTCAGCGAGCCGATGATTCGATCTCCTTGCTTTGCCCCCAGGATCGGCAGCTTGTCGTCGTTGGGGCCCCCGAGGCGAGAGAGTCGCCGAACGAAGAGCGTGAAGCGCGGGTCGTCTGCGAAGGCTTTTTCGCACGCCTCGATGAACTCGGGAAGGTCCGGGTGATTCTCCTTGTCGACATGCAGCCGCAGCACGATGGAGAAGGAACGGTCGACGCTCTTCAGCGCCACCACGTTCTGCCAGATCCTGTCGAAGGTCCCGCGCCCGTCGGCCAGAACGCGTTTCTTGTCGTGCCATTTCCGCGGCCCATCGAACGAGATCTGGTACTTGGTGACGCCAAGGTCGACCATGCGCTCGAACACGGGCAGCGTGAGAGAGTAGGCGTTGGTCGTGATATCCGACGCGAATCGCAGGCTCGGATTCCCCGCCAGCAGCGACTGGACGTGAATCAGGATCTCCTCGATGATGTCGCGTGCGAGCAGGGGCTCGCCACCGAACCAGGAGAGCGTCAGCATGTCCAGCTCCGGCGCCCTGTACGTCAGGAGCCTTCTCACTCCCCGGACGACCCACGGCTCCATCCTGTTGAGCTTGAAGTCCTCGTAGCAGTAAACGCACCGGAAATTGCACGCTTCGGTGGGCATCAGGATCAGGTGCAGGATGCGGCTGGTCAGGTACCTCGGGATTTCCGATTCGGCAAGTTTCATCCACGGCTCCAATGGGGCTAGAGATTCGCCGTTGGCTTGCGCGCGCGCGCCGTGCTCTGCGCCTTCGTCGCTTTGGCCCGCGCGATCGGATCCTCCTTGGTAATCTTGCCCGGACGGCAGACGCACAAGGCGTCGGGGCAGGAGGGATTCTTCGGTCCCGGGACCGGAATGGCGCCCACAACCACCGAGCGCTCGTTGATCTCTATCGGGGCGGCGTTGAGCGACGTGATCCCCTTGATCCGCTCGACAAGCGTCGGGTTCAGGATGTGCAGCCGCCCGTGTTCATCGAAGAAAATGTCATCGGCGATCCATTCGACCTTTCTCATTCGCGTGCCTCCCATGTTCCTGGAGCAGTCCAATGCCGCCACGGGATCGTCTCCAGTCTCCCGCGGCGATGAATCCAGCCCAATAGAACGGATGCGTCGACCTGTTCTTCGCGCGACGCTCGCGCAGGACTTCGAGACTTGCGTCGCGGACCGCTTCGGCCGTCCCGAGATCCCTCTCCAGTCTCCCCTCGTAGAGCCCACCCATCCACCGCCGGGCCGCCTCGTCCTCGACCGACCAGAGGCTCATGATCACCGTGCCGGCCCCCGCCAGCTGCAGCGCCCGTCGCAGCCCGAACACACCTTCCCCCGCCACGACCTCGCCCGTTCCCGTATCGCAGGCCGAAAGCACGGCCCATTCGATGCCCGACAGGTCCATCGCGGCGATCTCTTCGGCGGTCAGGATTCCATCCTCCTGCTCCTGGCCGGTGCGTCGCCGTTGATTGGCCCCCGCGAGCGCGAGTCCGGACAGCAGCAGGGGATTCTCGCCGACCTGCACGGGAAGGCGCCGCTCCTCGGCGGCTCGAGTCCCGGCCGTGGGCACGATACTCCCGATGCCGCGCGACGATGCCGCGCCGGCGACGCATCCCTTTCCGAGAAAAAAGCCGTGGGTCGCGATGTGCAGGATCCGTTTGCCTGGCGCCTGCCGCTTGAAGGCCTCCTCGGTGGCCAAGGCGCCGGTGAGCTTCACGGCACGGGCCCCAGGTTGCCGCTGCCAGAGGTCCGCGACCTGCTGCACCTCTCTCAGGGTCGCCGGGAGAGCGCCGAACCGCATCGACTGGAACCCGCCGCACTCCGACGGCTCTCCGCGAAAGGTGGACGTGGGGACCTTCTTGTCCTGCGGCCCGGGGCGGTCGAAATCGGGTTGGCCGAGGGCGAGCATCACCTCTCCGCTCGAACGCGGCGGAGCAACATGGGCCAGATCTCTTTCTGTGGACAGGTAGTGCACCAGCGGCCCTGACTCGACGAGATACCCGCCCCCATCGGCGGGAAGTGCGGCGATGCTCACGAGGTGGAGGGCTCCATCCGGGACGATGAAGACACGGGCGCTCCCACGCAGGCCGGCCGCGAGAGGATCCCAGATCTTGCGGCGGAGAGCCTCTCCCGCGCGGCGGCATTCGGCCTCGGCCTCGTTCATGGCATGCCCCGAGGTCATCGAACCGCGTTGGATCTCCCGCCTCCAGCGGAGGACCGACGCGTCGACGTCCGCGGCGGGGCCCAGGGGCACGACCAGCGGCTCGGCCGGAGAGCCACGCAGCACGAACGCCAGGTAGTGTTCCTGGGCGCCGCCATCCCGGGAGTAGCGGACGTAGGCAACAAGCGCTGCGTCGTCCGGCAGGCCCTCGGCGACTTGCTGGAGACCGACGCGCTCGACAGCCTGAGATTCCCGGAACGCGGCGCTCTTTTCGGCCAGGGTGCGCTCGAGCCTGGCCTTCGCTTCGAGGGCATGCTCGAGGCGGCCTTGATATCGCTCCGGTGGGTCATCGCCCACGCCGCGCACGACGAGATTGGCGAGCTGCGTCGAGGCTGCGCGCAAGCTCGAGAAGAGCCCGGCCACTTCGGCGTTGCCGGAATCGTCCATCAGCCGGTGGCGCGCCGCGGTCTCGTCGAGCACCAAGGATCGGGAGCGAATCAGGGCGTCGAGCACGCTCGCATTGGCGTCGGGAATCCCTCTCAGACCGTCGGCCGCCAGCGAGAGGGCCAGGTCGAGGCCGTCGGTCGTGATCGACCAGTAGAGCAGTGCCTGGCGCTCCGTGAGAACGCGCCCCGTCAGGCGGAAATGCTCCCTGCTGATCTCCTCGGCTCGCAGCGTGTCCTCGAGCGCTGACTCCCTGTGCCCGAGGTGTGCGCGGGTCTTCGCGAGATGGTTCAGGGCGCGGGCGACATCGGGGTTCCGTGGACCGAGCGCGTCACTGAGAATCCCCAGAGCCCGCTCGAACACGGGCTCGGCCTCATAGGGCCTCCCGGTCGCCTCGAGCAGCGACGCGAGACTGTCCAGCGTATACGCGACATACAGGTGATTCGCGCCCAACGTCTTCTCCTGGATGGCCAGCGCCCGCTCGTACATCGGCCGGGCCGATGCAT
>Ga0075429_100005576_pt1 | contig 10845 bp, 13 predicted proteins | sample RhiMetdeltSRZDD3_FD_75295 | JGI IMG/M metagenome (GOLD analysis project Ga0075429, IMG submission 75295) | Populus rhizosphere microbial communities from Tennessee, USA - Rhizosphere MetaG P. deltoides SRZDD3 | ecosystem: Host-associated > Plants > Roots > Rhizosphere > Soil | place: USA...
TGCGTGCGGTGCTTAGCCATGGGCTTTCTCCTCGAAAGCCCGGTTCGGTTAGCCGATTCTCAGGTCCTCCACCTGTCCACCCCAAAGGGTGCACTCCACTTCTGCCCCGAATGTGGTTCACCGATCTTTTCAAGTCCTCTCGGGAACGAGCCAAAAGTTTACAGCATTCGCGTAGGGACTATCCGGCAACGCGAACAGCTTGTACCGAAGATGCAACTCTGGTTCCGCTCGTCGCAACGCTGGCTCGGCAAGCTGGCGGCGCGCCGCTTCGACGCGCGGCCTTTGAGGAGGGCGCCGTTGACGCGTGGGTGATCTGGGAGCCCTACCGCACCGCCGCCGAGATGTCATTGGGAGCGCGCACCGTTGCGGACGGCACCGGCCTAGTCTCCAACCACGAGTTCTTCTTCGTGGCCAAGCCGTTTGCCGAGTCGCACCCGCAGGTGATCGACGTGGTGCTCGGCGCGGCGCGCGACATCTATGCAGAGGCCGTGAAGGACATACCCGGTACCGCCAAGACTTTTAGCGCCGCGGCCGGCTTCCCGGCGCCGGTGCTTGAGGTTGCACTTTCCCGAAGGGGTTTTGGCGTCCAGCCGCTTAGTGATCAGGTCATCGCCGAACAACAGAAAATCGCCGACACGTTCAAGGAACTCGGATTAATCCCAGCGGCAATCAAGGTCTCGGACGCCGTGCGAAGGTAACTGACCGACCACAAATACCGCTATTGGCACAAGCCGGAAGATCCGATCGGCTTCGGCAAAATCGACGCACGCGCTGGCATCACAGACTTCCGGTTTCGGGGGCGAAAGCGGCCACCTAGGCGCGACGTGCATCGAAACAAAACTGTGCAGACCGCGGATTACCCTAGATTTCTCGGTCCGAGTTCCGAATAGTGCTCGATCGAGAATCGGGAGGGACAACATGCCGAAGACGATGACGAAGTCAGAATTGATTCAGAAAATCGCTGACCAACACTCAGACCTGACGAAGAAGGACGTGAAGAGTGTGATCGAGGGGTTGGCTACCGTGGCTTACAAGGAGCTCAAGAAGACGGGTGTTTTTTTACTTCCCGGCTTCGCAAAATTCGTTGTCATCAAGAAGCCTGCCACCAAAGAACGTCCTGGCATCAATCCATTCACAAAGGAACCGACAGTGTTCAAGGCGAGACCGGCTCGGAAGATTATTCGGGCACGCCCGGTGAAGGCCGCGAAAGACGCGGTATGATGACCACGACTGAGCGAATTAATTGAACGCCAAATTCGCTAAGTCTGCCGGCGCAAGCGCCTACCAACTGCGCTATCTCAAGAGCGAGAAGGCGTCGGCCTCACCGGGGAGCACGGGTCATCGAACCTAGTGACCGTCTGCTACTGGCCGAAGGCGAAGCCAGCGCAGGTCCGCTCGCATGTCGGTTATGGGGGGATGAGCGGAACTGTTAGGACCAATCCGTCGCTGTTGACCTCAGCCGACATCCCGTCGCTGCGGCCAGCCCGGATATGATTGCGGGAATGGCAGGAGCAGCGGTTCGTGGTGAACCGTCCGACATTGGTTACGGCGCGCGCTCGGCCTTGGCAAGCGCCCCCGGCGTGGGAGGTGACCCGCACGCCAGGGGCTTCCTCCGGTGGAGCCTCGTCCCTGGAAGGCTCCCCACGGAGGCAGGGCTAGGGGGCCGGCCCAAATGAAAGACGGCCCGCCGACGAGAGGGGATTGGATCGACGGGCCGTAAGTCAGGACGCTCGAATAATCGAGCGTGCAAAGCTTACCGTGGGCAAATTAGGCGCGGCTCTGATCTGGATCAGACCGCCGGGCGTGTCGCTAACGCGCCGGCACGGTCGCGGCGGCGTCGAGCTTGCCGTCCATCAGGAGCGCGAACAGCACCTGCCGGCGCACGGCGTCAACGGATCCGTTGCGCTCGGCCGCTTCGAGGAGTGGTTGGCCCCTGGGCGGCGAGTCGTCCACTGAAGGCGAGGGACGGCCGCGCAGAATGTAACCGCCCTCGCCCAGTTACCGGCAACCTCGTGGGGCTGGGGTTCGTGAGGCCGCCGGCAGTCGCCCCGCAGTGCCGGCGCGCATCTCGCGGGACCAATGGGGCAGGTCTCGCGCGCACGCCGGCAGCGCTTCTCCGTTTGAAAGGTGGTCCGGCCCTAGCTCCGGGAACGGAGTGCGCTGATGATCAATAGCGACGAACGGCAGTGCGACGCACAGCACATCCGCGCGGTCCACATGCAGCGGTGCGCCGAGCACATCCACGGGGACCACATGCCGTAGTGCGACGAGCCGCACCAGATGGCCCGACAGCGACACCCCGACGAGCATAGTAGCCTTCGGCCGTATCGAAAGTAGCCGGCACCGAAATAAAGATGACCGAAAGCGCGGCCGCAGCAAGTAGAACTATGCGCATGAGAAGCCTCCTCAAGAGTTTCGTTTGCCACGACAGCCCCCCGGCGAAGATGGACTACCTCTCCTCGCCACGAACTGATCTGGATCAAATGTCGGCGCCTCGCAGCGCACTCGCGGCCGTTTACCTTCGTTCTTAATCCGCCGTTAGATTTATCGGAGCAGCGTTACGGCACAAAGCCCCCCGGCTTTGAGAGCCGCCGAGCCGGAAGTTGTGATTACCTCCTCGTGCGCGTGTATTCCGGCCGGAGGCCCGCCCACGCCGCAGGATCGCATCCGCTGTGTGCCTGAACCATTTGTCATTTCCATGGGCAACTCAAGGGTATCTCACGGAGCTTGAACGGCTCGGATACACTCACCTGGAGACGAGGTGCGCCACTTGCGGACATATCGGCGCAAAGCCTTTTTTTCTGTTGCGCACGCGCGGAATAATTGCGGACGACACCACATTCCTGGCAGTCTTCGAACGGGTTAGGTGTGCGAAGTGCAGGCGAAAGCTTTCGCCGACATTGATCCGGCCGTTGCACAGTACCGAACGGGCCGGACTGTTGGCATCGCGCCGATGTTGACGTGTCCGCCTATGCGACGACGTGATCGTCGCCGAGCTTGGCCGGCGGTTCCGCTGCTCGCGATGCGGGAGCCGCAACATCGACGCTCGGCCGGACTGGCAGCAATACGCTGAGCACTATCGCGATAGACCGCGCGGGTCCTAGAAACGGAAAGCGCCCCACGTCGGACCTGACCAACGTTCCCGGATCATCGCTTCACGCACCATAGGAGGTTGGAATAACTCGCGCCCAGCATGGCGGTTTCGCCATCGCGAATGCACTTCGCGCGCTTCCGCGGCGGAAGCTTGTGCCAGCGGCGCGCAAGTTCGATTAGGGAGTCTCGCTCCTCGCGCATGCAATCGGCCTCGCTCATGTCGGCTGCCATCGCTTTGCAGAACTCCGCGTCCATTGGATAGGCCGGAATCTCCCAGCTTGCGCCCGCGTCCGAGGAACTGAGCGCGAGGACCACGGCGATTGCAGCAAAAATGCTCTTGCTCATCATTTTGGCAGTCCCTAGCCCGGCAACCTGGTTTGGACGTGACGATGTCTCCTCAGGGTCTTTCTCGACATGGACGAGGCCAACAGCAACTCCCGTCATGGTCAGCTGTGCCCCCGAAACGGGAAACAAAACTAGGTGCGCTGATGCACGCCTAGCGCCGCGCGATACTCCGTCCGATGGCGCGGCCGCGCGAGTCGTAGACCGTCGTCACGTTGCCCTTCGTGATCTTGCGACTAATGACGCGGCCACGGCTGTCGTAGTTCGTGACCGTGCCCCTGCTGTCGGTGGTCGCGCTGCCGATGTTCCGACCGGCAACGTCATAGAACACGCGCGACTGCGCCGAGACATCGGTCGCGAGAACGGCGAGCAGTGCGGCTATGAGAGTCGCCTTGGTCATTGGGCATCTTCCATTTCCGGTTTGATCGTAGTCGGTGTCATGATGTGACACCAGCGGCCTTTGCGCTTAAGCTTCGCGGAGGAAAACCTTCCGCGCGATGCGCTCCAGTCTCCAACAAGCGCCCCAATGTCCGATACATTTTTCGACCATCCCAATAAGCCGGTGCAAGAGTGCGGAGGCGCTCGCATGATTTTGGAGGCCGCCGGATTTGAGGTGACCTACTTGAGACCCGCGGGTGATCCGCCCGACTGCGAGGGGATGTTGAACAGGCAACTGTGCGCAGTCGAGGTTACGCGGCTCACGCACGAAAAAGTGCGCGCACGAAATATGAAGGCGATCAAGGAGCAGGCGGCGGGCCGCGAACCGAAAGAACCCGAGGCATATTACCTGTGGGATCGCGACGACCTGATCACAGCCCTCAAAGAACGGATCGAGGAAAAGGACGGGGACGTCGTTCGCTACAAGGGCGGCCCGTACGAACGCAAAATTCTTGTCATCCACACGGACGAGTTCGTTTTCAAGGCCGCTACGGTGACGAAGTTTCTTGAAGACGCGACCTTTCCCGCGCGGCGGCTAACGGACGTGGTGCTTGGTCTGAGCTACGAGCCGCGCGTTACCGGCTACCCGACGTTTCAGCTTAGCTTGAGCCAAGCCTGAATCTTTTTGATCCTGCTGGCGCTGCGACCCCCCTGGGACACCGGGCGGCCGCAATGGGCCGCCCTCTTCGTCGTGCTGTTGCGGCGATTCGTCTATGCGGTGGTCTTGATCGCCGCTGTCGGCTCGCCGTCCAACGTCGCGCGCAGCGACCGCTCGATCACCACTGCCAGCTCCGCGCCGCAGGTCGAACTTTTCCCAGCGCGCATAGATGCGCGTCACGCCTTTGCGCGTATGCGCCAGCCGGTAAAGCAAACGCCAGGGGAGCGAGCATTCGGGCAAGAGCATCACCCGATTCGCGCTAGCTTGCCAATCATCCGACAGGGACAACGGTCAGATGCGGCCGCGGCATTCCGGATGACCCGGACATGTCCGCCGACAGAAGTTGGCAAGCTCTGCTTTTGCGATCCGCGCTTGCCGGCAATCGCCCGAAGTAGTGCCAGGAGCCAAGATTGTGCGACACTCCGGATGGCCAGGACATGTCCGCCGACAGAAGTCGGCAAGTTCGGCCCTTGCGATCCGCGCTTGTCGGCAATCGCCCGAAGTGGTGCCAGGAGCCAAGATTGTGCGGCACTCCGGATGACCGGGACATCTCCGCCGACAGAAGTCGGCGAGTTCGGCTCGCGGTATCCTTGCTATCCGGCAATCACTTTTTTGTTCGGCGCGCGCCTGGGTATTTCCGATTGCAATCACCCCAAACGCCGTGATGGCCGACAAGATCGTCACAATCGCAAAAGATAGTGCGATAAGTCGAATTCTGTGCATGTGGATTCCCGTCTGGCGCGCGCCGACACTCTATCACGACGATTCACGCGCGACTATCCCCGCATTGTGTTTCATGTCGTCGCCTCCCAAACAGATATGGTGCATCGCGACTGAGGACATGATGGACGATGAACTACTCGCGAAATGCGCTTATCGGTGAATCGGGCGGCAGGCTCCCGCTCGAAAAGAGCTGATCCAACCGAGTGATGTCGGCGAGGCAGCAGCGTTAGTATATGTCGCCGCGAGTTACAAAGTCGCGAAGTTGCTCGGTGGCGCACGGGCGACAGTGGAGCGGGTTTACGGGCACCACAGCGTCGATTACCTGGAGACCGAGAGTAACCCTCGACAGGGGTGGTGCCCTTTGCGGTCGATCGCCAGCGCCATCAGGCGAGCGAGGCGAAGACGGAGAATCAGGCGCGTTGAGTACGACGCTTCTGAGCTCTGCGTTGATGGCCCAGAGACAGACCAAGCGACAATGCTTTTTGACGCAACGCGCCGACAGTACGCTTCAGTTTCTTAGATATCCCGGCAACCGGCGCCCTGTCTCGCGAGAATTGTTTGAGGGCACGCACATCCATTTTGGTCCATGCCCTTGGAGTCACGCGCTTCTTCTGTTTCTTGGCCATTAGTGATTCTCTTTTGCTAGTTAGAACATCGCCGCATACAAACGTTAGAACGAATTGTCCACGCGTGCCATCTCTATGCGATCGGCGCCACCGCTGCCGTGCTGTCCGAAGCGACTTTGATCGGATTGGGGCTTGCGACTGGGCTGGTGGTTGCCGCCTCGACGCCGAGTGCGTCGTCATCGTCCGTACGATGCCTGGGTCGCCGGCGGAACGGGCCGAATTGCGCGGGTACGGCGCGCGTGCCCTGCTTGCGGCGTCTGGCTGATGGAGGAGAACGGCTCTCCGGTCGCGCCCGCGGTGCTCGGCAAGCTTCGTCCGTCGCGATCCGCCATCGCATGCGTGTTTCGACTCGGTGGTGTACCTTCCGTACTCACCGGCTTATGCGGGAAACATCCCGTGACCCGGCGTCAGGACCATCTTCGGATCGTACTTTGCCTTCGCTGCCTGGACCATTGACCAGGCGGGTCCGTAGTGCCGTGCCCAGTCCGCCTGCGTCATGGGAACCGCGCTCGACGTCATGCGGAAGCCGCCCATGTTGCGCGCGCGTTCATAGAGCGTGCGATTGAGCGCGATCATGGACTCCGTGTTGGTCCCTGCCGGCAAGGTCCGCGACAGCTGGAACCGATAGATGATTTCCTCATCCGGCATCCGCGTGAGCGGGCGCTTGATGACATTCCTGCGCCACGCCGACATGCGCGGGACGAGGAAGGCAGACTCCACCGGAGAGTCAAGGATCCCCGACGTGTACTCGACGTAGCGCGATGACGGAATGCAGAGATAGACGAAGGGCTTCTGCAGCGGCGTGGTGCAGGCGCCACACACTTCCTCACGGCGAAAATACTGCTCATAGGTCATGACGGTCGCGGTCCTCTTCGCGAACTTCAGCCCTGCGGTGAGCTTTCCCTCATCGGGAGAATTGGGCGCGTCATAGAAGGCGCCACCTTCGACGTAGTAGCCGACACCGCCACCCGGCCGACCCGCGCCTCGTCCGTCGAGATGGTGGAAGCGCCCATCTTTCGCCAGCACCGCGAGATCGGCGGACGCGGCATGGAAGTCGTCGTAGTCCATCTTGATGAACAGCACGTTCGTGGGTGTTTCCATCAAGCGCATCACGACCTTCGTGATGATGCCGCATTGACCGAGGCCCCCGAGCATGGCGTTGAAAAGATCGCCATTGCTCTGGTCGGAGCAGGTCATCACCTGGCCTTCGCCGGTGACCACTTCCAGCTCCTGCACGTGGTCGACCTGAAGCCCGAGATTGTAGGTGGTCACTCCGAACCCACCGGTGCTGATCGTGCCGCCGACCGACAGGAACGTGTCGGCGATCACCGGCACGGTCAGCTTTTGCGCGTTCGCCGCCATGAGGACCGGGTGCCATTTGGAACCAGAGCCGATCTCGGCGGTCCCGCTCGCGCCGAACTTGACGATGCGAATGGAATTCAAGCTGCTGGAGTCGATGACGACGCCGCCCTCGACCTGAGTCTGCCCGAAAAACGAGTGCCCCTGGCCGCGCATCGCGACCTTGAGCCCGTTGCGGTTGGCATATTGGATGAGCTTGGCGATGTCCTGCGCGTCGCCGGGTCGGAGCACGGCGACAGGCTTCTTGTGCACGACATGACCGAAGTCGTCGGCCGCCGCTTGCAATACGTCATCGTCGAACTGCAGCTCGCCGCGGATATCCTTCAGGTCATTGCGCAGTGACTGTCCATGTGCGGGAAAACTCCACGACGGCGGTAGCGCCAGCAGCGCTGCTGCACCGGCGAGACGCTTAGCGAAATCGCGACGAGAAATACTCCGTTCCATGTGTCATCCCCTTTAGCTAATGATGGTCGACCCGCCATGAACGCGGCGAGCGCATCAAGACGGTCCGGCGCCAGCAATTGCAATGGACCGCCGGGCGTTGAACCCACTACCAGCGACGACTTCCTTTTCTCTACCCAGATGAGGGCCCGCTAGCATGGCTCGCAAGTATGTTCACCAAGATAGGTCTTCAGTGGGTCCCGTGTACCGACCGGTCGAACGATGAGCGAGCGCCAAGCTCGAGCGCTGGCGCATCAGCGTGCAGCGGGAGACTTAAAGCGAAGGGTGAGCACCTTTGCGGGCGCTTGCTCGGCAGCGCGCGATTGCTCAGCGCGGAAAGTATCAATCGTCCGCCGCCGCCACCTGATCGGCAGCGTCGTCAAGGGCTCCTCAGAGTCCGTCATGACCGCCTTCATGGTAGCCAGCACCACGTCACGCGGCAACCGCGACGCAAGGTCCGCGAATTGCCAGTCCCGCTCGCGCTTCCGCTGCTCGTCTGCCTGTGCTCGCCGGTCGGCAAAGTTAATCAGGACTCGTGTGGTGGAGTCGTTGTTAGCCTGAGACATGGCGACACCTCCATGTTGCGGTGTTAGGCTCGGCACGGCATTCGCGCACCGCTTGTTACGGACAGCCTGGCACGGTGGGCCGGGGGGCGCCATACTGGCCGGGGTCGGGGCTTCTACTGGGGAAAATTTCCGCGTGACGGCGATAGCGACAATCGGGCACGAGCGAGGCCCGAAGCTCATGGAACATGCGTGCCGACCGCAGAGTTGTTGTCCCGTCTGAGCCGCCTCTCCTCCCCCGGTTACCGGTCGGCATTGGACGCGAGCCCCGGCCCTGCATCCGGGGCTCGTCGCTTGCACGGGGCGCCCGTTTTTTCCCGTCATGACGATCGACACCCGCACCATCGCCGAACTCGAAAAGGACGGCTTTAGTCATATACGCTCCCGCTGCGCCGGTTGCGGCCGAGGGGTGCGGATGCCCTTTCGGTTATTGCTGACGCACGAACTCATAACGACGGCTACGACGGTCATCGAACTGCGCAGCCGTTATCGATGCCGCGGCTGTGGCACTTCACGGGCAACATCCTTTGGGCCGTGGCGGCTCGGTGATGCTCCGGATTCCGTGGGAGAGGCCTGAGCAGCGATCCGCCCGGTCTTGAGAGACACGCGACTGAGCGTCCAGCGGGAAGCCTGAGGCGCCTCCTCGATGGGCCACTGCCTGCAGTTACTACGAAAGCACAGCCCATAGCAGGATCGCGACCCCGAGCAGCGCTAGGCCGAGGATCAACGTCTGCGGCCAGATCAAAGAGCGCGATCTAGAGGGCCAGCCAAGGTTCATCCTGCGATGATAGGGCGTCTCGCTGATCAGCAAATGATGCAGGTCAAAAAAGAAAAAACCCGCGAGCCCGGGTTGGCCCCCGGGAGGCAGACATGAAGACCTGCCCTGATTGCAACGGCGACGGCGTTATTGAAAAAGGCACCGACGACGAGATCCGGTGCCCAACGTGCGGTGGGAGTGGTTTCGTGCCGGATGACAACGATGACAAGAACAACGAAGAAGTAATAAAAACCTAGCCTATTAGCGTCGTACCGGTGCTTGGCGTGATTGCATTTCAGCCCCCGGCAGATGGCTACCCGTTAGAGGGCAGGTGCCAAAAGGAAATCCCGGCGCGCTGCCCGGGATTCCCCCATCGAACGCTGGCAAGCGGGGGCGGCTGTCAGCGTCTCAGCGCAGGTACGTCAGGGGGTTGGCTATCTACAGAGGGATCGATACCGGCGACAATCGCCCTCGCCCTGCTCGCCAGTCGCGAGCACTTACTCGCCGGCGGCGGGGCTCGACGCCAACGCCGCCTCGGCAATTCAACAGAAGCAGGTCACGGTAGCCCGCCGATGCCTACCACGCGATCAAGGAGGCCCACTCCAGCATCTGGTAGAGAGCTACCAAACTGACGGACACCAGGACCGGCACCGTCGCGAGGCCTGGTTCCGTCCACCACCGTCATCCCGCCATCCATCCGCCACCGTCAGACACCGTCAGATGACGGTGATTGATTACATTTGCTTCCTAGTCTGGGCGCACCTCTTCCGCCTCTCCATCAACGAACCGAGAGGTGACGGAGCAGGGCGGCCATGGCATCTTCCGCCGCAAATCAGACGCGAGGCGAGCGATGGCAAGCGGAAGCGGACGGCATGAGCGGAACATCAACAGGTACCGCACGCGTGAGAGATCGCAACGGCTCAAGAACGCTGCGCCATCCGGGAAGACCGATCGCCAATTGATCGACGAACACATCGCGGCCAAGGGCGTCACCGTCTGCCGCCCCGGCACGGCCGAGAACGCGAAGGCCACGACGGCGCGATACCAGCCCGGCCGACGCAAGCCGTGATGAAGGTGAGCGCATCGACGCACACTGCGCCGGTTGCGGCCGTATCGTGCAGACGCCATTCAAGTTATTGCTGACGCGCGAGAAGATCACGACGGCAACGACCATCGCCGAGCTGCGCCGTCGCTACCGATGCCAAAATTGCGGGAGTTCACACGCGGCCCGTTTCGCCCCGTGGCGACTAGGGGGCAGCATGGGTTGACGGACAGAACGGGCAGGCCGCGGCGCGGCTCGAGGATGCGCGGGCAATACCGCTAAATCCAACCGCAAATTAAAAATGAAGGTAAATGGCCGCGAGTTTGAAGCGGCCGGCACCGTTGATCGCAAGGAAGGAGAGAGAAGCGTTCCGCAAATTTGCAGCTCGCGCTCCGGCAACCCCCGCGCTAAAATCCCGGGATGATTTCTGTCAGCTCCGACAAGGGCACCCTAATCGCCCTAGCGTGCACCGCTGCGGTCGTACTGTTCCTGGTGTGGGTCGGCCTGCACTGGATCCTGGGCGTGATCCTGTTCGTGGCCTTCGCGCTGCTAATACTGCTGAAGGAGGGGCCCCCCGGAGCCGCCCCCGGCCCACCCGTCGGGTTCGGCCCCGGCTCATAATATGACCCGGAACGGTCACTAATGACCGGATGGGATTTCGGCTCACCCGTTGGTTTTAGGTCCTGCGCCCGCGCTATTGGCGGACTATGTTGTAGCGTACCGACCAGCCACGCTGGGCCGTCTTCCGGCTCCGCAAGCGCGCCGAGCGCATGCCCTTCACGGTGACGGCGCGGGACGCCGAG